>OBLT010000897.1_pt1 | contig 19372 bp, 18 predicted proteins | sample 1518721 | NCBI WGS metagenome assembly OBLT01 (sample SAMEA3539307, study PRJEB22396) | soil metagenome | biome: tundra; feature: field; material: soil | place: USA | collected 2010-05 | depth 0.15 m | reverse complement strand
GTATGGAGTCGCTCTCCAACCCGAACGCGCCCATCGCACGTCGTAGATCGGCTGCCGAGGTGGCGGCGGCGCCGACGGCCCTCATCCGCTCGAACACCGTGGCCATCGGCAGGGACGGCGGCCGTTCCCGGTTCTGCCCGGCCGGTTGAACCGGCGGGGACAGCACCGAGGCCAACAGTTCGGCCGTCGGTATACCGCTGCGCACCTGCGCTGCCGCGGTGGCACCGGCCGAGGTGCCGACCACCAGATCGGCGGCCTCTGTCATATCGAGACCAGCTTCGGCCAGGCCGGCGATGATACCGATCTCCCACGCCTGTCCGGCAGCCCCGCCACCACCGAGAACCAGAGCAACGTTGTGAACCATCTGCCTACAATTCATAGGTGTTGCCTTTCGAGAGTGCCATGTTGTCGAGGCGCTCCCGGCGACACCTACGTCAATCGCCCGTTCCGACCGTGGAGGGGAAGGGGGAGCACCCACATCCATACAGCGTTCATGGGTCTCACCTCCTCAGCCGGTTCCACGGTCGCCTGTAAGCTACAAGCCCGAGCATCATCCCGTCCAATCCTTTTCCCAGCCACGTGCGCCGCGAGGTGGAACACCGCCCGGACGCCTTCCAGCAGCATCGCCAGGTCTCCGCCGACGACATCCGCCGAGGCGAACTGGAAGCGACTATCCCGCATAAGCTCCGCCAGGTTCTCGGCTGCCACCGGGTCGCTGGCCGGGGACCGGGTGTCCACTCCAGTCACCAGCCAGCCTTGCCGGAGCAGTTCCGCAGCAAGGTGCGAGCCGATGAACCCGGCAACACCAGTGATTAATGCGCGCTCCAGATCGCCTCCTACATGTCGGACTGTGGCTTGCCCGGCTACTGCGACCTGATCAAGCCGGTGCGTCGATAGCATCTCGAGTTCACGCCAGATGACTCGTTCCCGAGCCGCTGTCTTCTGCTCTCAGTTCGGCCCACACACTTCCCTGGCGGTCCCAGCAGCCAGCCCCAGTGCCCGTCAGTGAAAGCGTCGACCAATGGCAGGCCGCGCCCGCACTCGTCGTCCGCAGCCGCCTTTCCCTCCACGGGAACTCCCGGTGCCTGATCCACCACTCCGATGATGAGCCGGAAACCGTCGCTGAACAGGCGGACCCAGACGACCAGCATGCGCCCGCCTACGGCCAGGCGGTCATGGACTGGCCCGTTGCCTCGTAGGGCGCAGTCATGACGCCTGCTCCGCGACGGCGTAGACCCCGATACGGCCTAGGTCCCTCATCCTCTGCCGTGGTTCGTGCCCTCTCCCGTGGCGGGCTCGCCGGCGATGTCCCGGCTACCCGGTCATGCCTGCCAGTCCCGCTCATCGCGTGTACTCCTCGTCCCGAGTCGGTCACCGATACGGGCAGAATGCACCGGCTCGCTGTAACGTGGGAAGAGTGGGCGTGTTGCCGGTCAGAGGATGGGCAACAGGGCAACACCGGCAACGGCAACCTTCCCGCGCGGACGGCGGACGCATGACGGATGGCGGTTTCAGCTAGGTCGTACGCGCCTGGCAAGCCAGGCGCGGCCTGTCGCTACGTGCTCTCGCCGCGGCGGCGCCCTACGACGCCGGAGCTCTCTCGCGGATACTCAATGGCCGTAAGCCCGTCACCGCCCATGTGCCGGCCGTGCTCGATGACGCGCTTGACGCGGCCGGGGAGATCGTCGCAGCGGCGGAGGCCGAAATGGCTTCCCGCCTGCCGAGGGACATGGAGCTGACCCGGCGGCATCTGGAGGACACGATCTCGGCTGGCGCGATGAGCGCGGCCGAGCTGGACGACTGGCAGCGCGCGATGATGCGGTACGGGTACCGGACCCGCGACGTGCCCTCGCCCGCACTGCTCGACGACCTGACCGGGGATCTAGCGGACCTTGAGGCGGCGATCACCCGGCACCGTTCGGCGTCGGCGCTGCCGCGGCTCGCCGGAGTCGCCGCGGGGATGTCGGGCATGATGGTCCTCACGCTGATCAAGACAGGGGACAGGCGGGCGTGGCGCGGCTGGAGCCGCACGGCGCAGCACGCTGCTCTTGAGGCAGGGGACCCGACGGTACTGGCGTGGACGAGGGCGCAGGAAGCCTACGGCTGGTTCTACGCGGGCGAGATGACGACGGCGATCACTACGGCCCGCGCCGCGCAGACGGTTCCGTGCGTCGGGGCGGCGCTCGCGGCGGCACTGGAGATGCGCGCTCACGCTGCGCGTGGAGACGGCGGCAATGCACGCGCGGCGCTCACCGAGGCTGAGCGGTTCCTCGACGCACTTCCCGAGGCCGACCGGACAGCATCGGCATTCGGGTACGGAGAAAGCCAGCTCCGCTTTCATGCCGGGTCGGCGTTCACTCTGCTCCGGGATCTCCCAGCCGCGCTCGAAGCGACGGCCCGCGCGCTGGAACTGTGCGCGCCCGGCGACTATACGGACTGGGCGCTTAGCAGGCTGGACCGCGCTCAGTGCTTCGCCTGGACCGACCCGGACACGGGGCTCGGCTACGCGGCGGAAACGATCGCGGCGCTGACCGGCCCGCAGCGGCGGGGCATCATCGCCAATCGTGCCCGCAGGCTGCTCGGAGCGCTGAGTCCGGCTCAGCTAACGTCGCCGTTGGCTCGCGAGTTCGCAGAGCTTGTTGACGCTTAGGAAGAGGGTCACGTTGATCACGCTCGCCCTGGCAACAGCCGCGGATGTCGACGATTTCGTCGCGCTGGCCACCGAGATGGATGTGTTCTACGGAGACGTGCGGCCGGACCCGCCCCAGCAGCGGGCCGCGGAGATCAGCGCCGTCCTGTTCGGCGTTCCGCCTGCCGCGTTCGCGCTGCTAGCGCGAGACGACACGGACAAGCTCGTGGGGTTCGCCGCGTACTCGTTTCTGTGGCCGGCCGTCGGGCTGTCGATGTCGCTGTATCTCAAGGAGCTGTACGTCGCCGGTACTGCCCGCCGCACGGGGGTGGCGACCGCGCTGATGCGGGGCCTGTACGCGATCGCTGCCGAACGCGGGTGCAGTCGGGTCGAGTGGACGACGGACAAAAGTAACGAGCAGGCGAAGGCGTTCTACGTGGCACTCGGGGCGAAGCCGCTACCGTCGAAGATCTTCTACCGCGCCGAGGGAGATGTCCTCAGCAGTTGAGCGCCTCGGAATGAACATGTCGGAGACCTAACCACCCTGCCGCGGCTGCGCGGCCCCGGAATGAGCCAGGCCGGCAGGACCCGGCGCCTGCCAGGGTCTCTTCTCGGCCGCTGTGGCCGGGCAGTTGGCATACCCAGCAACGCTAGGTGTCAGCACGGATTCAGCACGGGGTCCGGAAACGACGGGAAATTATCGGCACCAATCGGGTAAATCGGACGGAAGAATGGGCCGCCCGACTCGGCGCCTGACAGCCCGTTTCACGCGAGATGGGTTCGAGAAATCGCAGTTCAGCGGCGTTTCATCAGCCCTTGAGCAGCTGCCGGGCCATCACCATGCGCTGGATCTGGTTGGTGCCCTCGTAGATCTGGGTGATCGTGGACCAACGGGCAGTTTTCGCAGGTAGATGGCCTGTGGGGTGGCCGGGTGTCAGCACGGATTCAGCACCGTTTTTCCGGGGTCACTGCTGGCTTCGGTTCTTGTGGTAGACGGCGTCGAGGGCGGTGCGGGCGCGGTCGAAGGAGCTGGGTACGAGGTGTCCGTAGATCTGGTGGTGACCTCGATGCTGTTGTGGCCGAGCCAGCGGGACACATCGGTGATCGGGATGCCCTCTGCCAGGGCGAGGCAGCCGGCACCGCAACTCGGCTGCCTCACCCTGGCAGATCCCCGATACGCCGGAAAGGCTTCAATGGCTTTGCTGAGGGCTTCGGGATTGCGGGTCGGCACGATCCATGTCGGGCTGAGCCTCGGCTGGATAAGGCGGGAAAAACGCCCGTCCTTGAAGTTGCTGTAGTAGCGGGCCGGCCGGATCGGGGTGGTGGAGACTGTGAACGGATCGACGTCGATGACCAGCGCGGCGCGCATGAACGGGGAGGCGAGCACGCCGATATTGCAGTGGCTCATCCCTGGCTCATCCCGCGCTTGCCGCCCCACCGGGCAGGTACGGTTTGCGGGTGGCCGAAGACGATCTGGAGAAGAAGCTGCGCCTGGCCGAAGGCGCAGTCCTCACCCACGAGCTGACCGATGTCGAGGCGTCGGCCGGGATTCTGAGCGGTGACGACGACCTCGCCCTCTGGGCGGTGCTGGCGACCGGGGGCGAGCCCGTACCCGACGGCGGGATCGCGGGCAGTCTGCCGCTCGTGAAGGACGGGGTGATCAGCGGCCTGCTCAGGGTCTCGACCTTCTACGACCTGCCGCCCGGCTACTGCGACGACGCGCCGATCGGGCAGGGCATGATCGCGCAGTTTCTTCTCGGCCCCGACGGGTGGCTCGACGGCTACCAGCCCGACGACGTCCTGGCGCTGCGACTGCACGAGGGAGCTATCGAAATATCCCGGCACACCGGACAGCTTCCAGCCGGGAAGGCAACCGCGGCCTTCCGCGAGGCCGCGACGATGGCCGCCACGGACACGCTCCAGCGGTACGGGCGCGGTCAGTCACGGCTCCACATAGTGCCGGTAGACGAGGTTGTCCTCCGCGTGCTCGAGGAGAACCCGGGGATCTTCGGGTCGCCGGAGCAGCCGCTGCGGGTGACGCTGCGCGAAGCGGGCCTGGACGCCTTCGGCGGCAACCTGGGCGTCCGGGGCATCCCGTGGACCGTGAGCGCCATACGTGAACTCGGCCGCGCCGAGACGGTGACCGCCGCTACCGCGCTCGGCATGCTGCTCTCCCCCGACCACGTCGACCCCCGCCTAATCCTGGATCATCTCGCCTCGTGCGGGAAAGCCCTTGCCTTCGTAGGATCGGAAATCGAATACCGAACGGCCCATGGTGCCTCCTTCGCCACGCGCCTTTCCGAGATGCGGGGTGCGGCCGAGTCACTGGAGGATCGTTCGGCGGTAATGTTCTGTGAAGCGCGGGCGTCGGAAGGCCGCGGGGACTCAACTACCGCGGCGTCGCTTGTCCGCCAGGTGCTGGACCTGCGGCCCGACTGGGAGCCGGCGCTGATGGACGCCGGGGAGTACGTGCTGTCCCGCGGCGACGCGCGCGCCGCCGACGAGTACATGAGCCGGGTCGATCACCACGCTGCACGGATGATGCGCACCGACATGGCGCCTCTGCTGGTGCCGCCGAAGTCCGCCGTCAGCCGCAACCAGCCCTGCCCGTGCGGGTCCGGCAAGAAGTACAAGCAGTGCTGCCTCGGCGAGGAGACGCACCCGCTGCCCGGCCGGGCTAAGGCCATCCACTCGCTGCTGCTGTCCTACGCACAGCGCCCCGTCTTCGCCGAAACCCTGGCCCGGCTGGTCACGCGGGCCGACGTGACCGAGTACACCGCGATGTTCTGCGTCAACCTGGTGCTCGTCTACGGCGGAATCGGGCGGTTCCTGTCGACTCGCGGCACCTGGCTCGCGGACGACGAGCGAATGCTCGTCGAGTCGTGGTCCCGAGTCCCCATAGGGTTGCACGAGATCACGGATGTGCGCAGCGGCGCGGGTGTCATGCTGCGCACGCTGCCCGGCGGGGAGCCGTTCTTCACCGCGGACCGGATGATGTCCCTGTCGCAGATACGGCGGGGCACCTTGCTCCTCGGCCAGGCCATGTTCGACGGAGCCGTGCACCGGTTCCTCACCGTGCCGGTACTCGTCGGACAAGCCGAGCGTGACGGCTTGCTCGCGCTGCTGTCGCGGAACCCGTCCGCCCACGAACTCGCGGCGGCGATCGCGCCGCGCAATCGTGTGGCGCTGGTCAACGGCACCCTGCCTTGACACGCCCAGAGGGACGGCGGGCCCGTGCCTCATCCAGGTACAGGAGATTCTGGACAGCGTCGCGTAGCCCGCTTCGGCCACAGGTCGGCAGCTTGCTCGGATGCATGAACGACATGGCGTTCATGTGCGAGGTAGCGTTCTGGCCCGGCAAGCGGCGCACCCAGCCGCGCTAGGGTCAGCATGGATTCAGCACGGGGTCCGGAAACGACGGGAAATAACCGGCATCAACCGGGTAAACCGGACACGAGAACGGGCCGCCAGACTTGTGCGTCTGGCGGCCTGTTTCACCCGAGGCTTACCCGAGAATCCGCAGGTCAGCGGCCAACTATCACCTCTTGAGAAGCTGGCGGGCCATCACCACGCGCTGGATCTGGTTCGTCCCCTCGTAGATCTGGGTGATCTTGGCGTCGTTGGCGTCGCGCATCATCCGCTCGACCGGGTAGTCGTTCACCTAGCCGTAGCCGCCGAGGAGCTGGACGGGCGTCGGTGGTGACCTGCATGGCCACGTCGGAGGCCAGGCACTTGCAGGCTGAGGAGAAGAACGTCAGGTCATCGACCCGCTCGCCCGCCATTACCCGGTCCGACCGGGCCGCCGCCGCGTAAGTGAGCTGGCGGGCCGCCTCCAGCTTCATCGCCATGTCGGCGATCATGAACTGCAGGCCCTGTAACTCCGCGATCGGGCGGCCGAACTGCTTGCGTTCCCGGACGTAGCCGAGCGCGTAATCGAGGGCACCCTGGGCGATGCCCAGGGCCTGCGCGGCGATCGTGATCCGGGTATGGTCCAGCGTGCGCAGCGCGATCTTGAAGCCTTCGCCTTCGCCTTCGGCGCCGATCAGCCGGGACGCCTCCTCGATCACGATGGCGACCGAGATCGCGTCGGCGCCAGCCCCGCCGTACACCTCCGGGATGTGGATGGCGTGCAGGTCCGCCTAGACCAGGGCCTCGTACACGTCCCAGGGAAACTCCGACGTGCGGTCGACCTCGGCGGCCCGCGGCGCGATCTTGTCGTCGGCCAGGGGCGAAGCGCGGGAAGCGGCTCGAGCGCCCCGGCGCGGATTTACAGGGTAACGACTTCGATGGGCTTGCCCTCGGCCACCAGGTGCATGTCACCGGGGTCGCTGGTCAGCACGGTGACCTGATTCGAGGCCCGGATGATGGCGCCGAGGTGCGCATCGGCGACGGAAACCCGAGTGCGGGTCCGGAGCGCGGCCGCGGCATCGGCGTGGCTCGCATCGAGCGGGATATCGGCTATCCGCAGCCGGTTGATGAACGCCCAGGCCGGGGCCGTGCGATCCCAGCCGGCCTCGACCCGGACGGCGGACGGCACCGCGATACTCACCGGGACGGCCCGCGCCTTGCGGCGGGTTACGACCACGGCATGGCTGATAACGCGGCGGTGCTTCGGGTGGGCGGGGTCAGCGAGGGCGTGGACCGCCTCGTTGTCTAGCAGGACGACCCGGCTCATGCCGCCGCGCTCGTTCGTGCCTCGGCCCACAGCAGCACATCCTCCGGGCCGGCCTCGGGATGCCGCTGCTGCACCTCGGCGGCCGACTGGCGAAGGAGGCCGGGCTGGCCGGCCAGCGGATGGCCATCCAGCTCGGCCGCCGCGATGGCCAGGTCGGCCAGGGTCGGGCGGGCGTCCGGGTGCTCCTCGTAGTGACGGTCAAGCACCGCCTGCATCACCGCCGCCTCCAACGCCGCGCGCAGGGCGTTCGCGGTCAGCACCGTGGTCGACGGGGCCAGGTCAAGTTCATTGACCGCGAGCGCGGCGGCATCCCTGAGCGCGGCTGGTATCCGCATCGAGGTATTGACGGTCTGGTCGTCGGTACTGTCGAGCAGCTCGTTGATCCGGTCGATGACCTGGTAATCCGTCATGCCAAAACTGTACCACCAGTGCGTGGTACAACGCTAAGGCTGGCCCTGGACGGTCACCTGGTAGACGCTGGCCTGGTAGCTGCCGGCCAGGTCGGGGGGCAGCTGGGTGAACCAGATGAGGACGTAGCGGACCTGCACCGGGGCGCGGGGCTGCAGCAGCAGCGTGCCGCCGGCGCCGGACACGCCGGCGACGGACACGCTGGCGACGGGGGGCAGCCAGGACAGGATGGGTTTAGCGCCCGCCCGCAGCTGGAGGGCGGCGCCGCGGTCGCCGTCCAGGGACACCCGGACTGAGGTGACCGTCACCGTCCGGCCCATATCAAGCAGCAGGCCGGTGCCGGGCGCCGGGCCGGAGAAGCCCGGGCTGGCGGACACGTAGCTGTACCAGGGGGTGGCGGGATGGCCGGCCACCGCCAGCGCGGCGTACCGAGGATTCTCGCCGTCGGCGGTGCCGCCCGGGCCGAACGCGGCCACGCTGGCCGGGGCCAGCATCCGCGGGGGCGGCGGGCTGGCGGGAGACGTGGACGCCGGAGCCGTGCTGGCCGTGGCGGGATTCACCAGAACGCTGGGGGTGCTCACCGGGACCGCACCGGCCCGGACCTTCGGGTGCGTGGCCGCGGTGGCCCGCGGAGCGTGGCCCGCGTTCGCGACGAACTTGTAGCCGGCGAAACCGAGCACGGCCAGGACCAGCACGGCCAGCGCGGCGGCCCCTTTGACCCGGCGGCGCTCGCGCTTGCGGGCCGGCATGGGCGGCTGCAAGGCCGCCGCCGCGGTGGCATCGCGCGCGGCCCGCTGCGCCGCGGCCTGCTCGTCAGCCAACGGTGAGCGCCCTGCGGTTCGAAACCCGGCACGATGACATGGAGGAATGCTTCCCAGCTAACGGGACTTTGACGCGCCAAGCACGGTCACGTTGTAGACGCTGGCCTGGTAGGTGCCCGAGCCGGCCGACGGCAGCGCGGTGAACCAGATCAGCACGTAGCGGGCATGCACCGCGACGGTGAACCGCACGCCCATCGGGCCGCTCGCGTTCGTCGCGACCGCCACCTCGGGCAGATCGGCCAGCGACGGCGTATCGCCGGCGCGCATCTGAAAGCCCGCGCCGGGAACCGGGCCGAGGGTGACTTCCGCGCCGGAGATCGTGACCACGTGGCCCATGTCGAGGAGCAGGCCGGTGCCCTGCTGGGCGGTCGGGAAACGCGGCGCGCCGTACCAGCCGGTGGTCCAGGCCGTGGCCGGGTTGTGGTCGACGGCCAGCGCGGCGGCCTGCGGGTTGTCGCCGTCGGCCGGGCCGCCGGGGCCGAACGCCAGCACCCGCGCGGGGACCAGGGGCGCGCCGCCCTGGCCGGAACTGGTCCGGCCCGGGGCGCTGGCACCAGCGGAGGAGGCACCAGCGGAGGAGGCGCCAGCGGAGGAGGCGCCGGAAGAGGGGGCGCCGGAAGAGGGGGCGCCGGAGGGGCCGCGACCGGAGACGACGTAATAGGCGGCGCCGCCGATGGCGGCCAGGACCAGCACCGCGAGCACCGGCAGCCACCTGATCCGCCGCCGGCGGCGGCGGATCCGGCGGATCCGGAACGGGATGGTCGACCGGACCGCCTCGGCCCCGGTGAGCTCGGACGGCGACCGGTAGCTCGCGTCGAACTCAGCGATCAGCGGACCGGGATCGACGCCTAGGGTGGTGGCGAGGCTGCGGATCTGGTCCCGGACGTGAACGTCGCTGCCGGGAAGTAAAAAATCGTCGCGCTCGATCGAGCGGATGATCGATTCCCTGACGTGGGTGTAGTGACTGACTTCGGCGACGGTCAAACCCCGGCGGTGCCGCGCCTCGGCCAGTACCTCGCCGATGCTCACGGCCTGGCTCTGCCGTCCATTACCGAGCCGTCCATTACCGATTTGTCCTTGCCTCGGGGACCCGCACCCTGTATACCCACCGTGAGCCAGAACTATCTCTTCGTCCAGAGCCGGGACCCCCAACTGACCCCCACTGGGATTGATGAGGTTCAGGAGGCGCCAGACTCCCGGAGGGCGGCTCCCTTGGCCCGGGCCTGGTCGGCCAGGCGTTCGGCGAACGAGGTCAGCTTGGCGCGGAGCGCCTCGGCCTGCGGCCCGTCGGCGGCGCCGAGAATGCGGACGGCCAGCAGGCCCGCGTTGCGGGCGCCGCCGACCGCGACGGTCGCCACCGGGATGCCGGCCGGCATCTGCACGATCGAGAGCAGCGAGTCCAGGCCGCCGAGGTTCTTCAGCGGGACGGGGACCCCGATTACCGGCAGCGGCGTGACCGAGGCGAGCATGCCGGGCAGGTGCGCGGCGCCGCCGGCCCCGGCGATGATCACGCGCAGCCCGCGGCTTTCCGCCGACGAACCGTACTCGATCATGTCGCGCGGCATCCGGTGCGCGGACACCACGTCGGCCTCGTAGGTCACGCCGAACTCCGCCAGGGCCTGCGCCGCGGCCTGCATCACCGGCCAGTCCGAGTCGCTGCCCATCACGACCCCGACGCGAGCAGTCATTGGCCGTCCTCTTTGCCCCAGCGGAGGTAGCTGGCGGCGCGGCGGGCCCGGTCGGCTAGTTCGCCGGTATCGCGGTGCTCCCGGTCGCCGGTGACGGTGACGTGGCCGATCTTGCGGCCAGGGCGGACCGGCTTGCCGTACATGTGCACCTTGACGACGGGATCGGCGGCCATCACGTGAATGTAGCGGTCGTAGATGTCCCCGTCATCGCCGCCGAGCACGTTGGCCATCGCGGTGGCCGGGGCGGCCAGCCCGGGCGAACCGAGCGGCAGGTCGAGCACGGCCCGCAGGTGCTGCTCGTACTGCGAGGTACGCGCCCCCTCGATGGTCCAGTGCCCGCAGTTGTGCGGGCGCATGGCCAGCTCATTGACCAGCAGGCCGGCCGGGGTCTCGAACAGCTCGACGGCCAGCAGGCCGGTCACGCCGAGCTCGGCCGCGATCCGCAGCGCGAGCTCCTGGGCCTGCGCCGCCCGGCCCGGTGCCAGCCCGGGCGCGGGCGCGATCACCTCCCGGCAGATGCCGTCACGCTGGACCGTCTGCACCACCGGGTACACCGCACCCTGCCGGTGCGGCGAGCAGGCCGCCAGCACCGCGAGCTCGCGGCTGAACGCGACGTACTCCTCCACCAGGAAGGCCAGGCCCGCGCCGCGCTCCAGGACCGTCGCGGCCTGCGCCGCGGACTCGCACACCCACACGCCCTTGCCGTCGTAGCCGCCGCTGACCGCCTTCAGCACCACCGGCCACGACCCGGCGGCGAACTCCTCGATCGCGGCCAGGCCGGTGACCGGCGCGAAGCGCGGGCAGGCGATGCGCAGGCCGGTCAGCCGCTCGCGCATCGCCAGCTTGTCCTGGGTCAGCCGCAGCGCGGCGGGGCCCGGCCTGAGCTGCACCCCGGCCTGCTCAAGCGCGGCCAGGTGGTCACCGGGCACGTGCTCATGATCGAAGGTGAGCACGTCGCAGCCGGCCGCGAACGCGCGCAGGTCGTCCAGGGAACGGTAATCCCCCACCCGGGTTCCGGCCCAGACCTGGGCGGCGCTGTCATCGGGCGAATCGGCCAGGATGGCCAAGCCGATGCCCAGGCCGATGGCGGCCTGGGCGGTCATCCGGGCGAGCTGGCCGGCGCCCACCATGCCCAGCACGGGAGCGCCCGGGGTCAGGGAACGCCGCGGGGGTGGCATGTCCGGGGCGGGCATGTCCGCGGAATCGGTCACGCACCGTACCCTACGTGAACCGCGGACACGCAGGCGGGCGGGGCACGCACCCCCGGTCCGTTCGGCATGGAACACGGTTGAAGTGAAAGTTTACTTTCGTGATACATCCAGCCGGGTTATGACGATTTATGATCACGCCATCGACCAGGCTGATCAGGCCAGCCGCCGAAGGAGCACGCTGATGGCGACACGCGACCAAGATGCCGCTGCGGCCAGCGAAACTGGCACCGCTACGGGCGTCCTCATCCGCGAAGGCAGCTACGGCTCGCAGGTCATCGCCGTGGAGCCGGGCGGCGCCGAGTTCATCCCGCTGAACGAGCGGCACGGCCGGCCGCTGCAGCTGTTCTGGACCTGGACCTCGCCCAACATGGAGTTCGCCACCATCTTCGTCGGCGTGCTCGCGGTCGCCGGATTCGGGCTTGGCTTCTGGGAGGCGGCGCTGGCCCTCATCCTGGGCAGCGCGATCGGCGGCATTACCCAGGGCATCCTGTCGCTGCGCGGCCCGAAGTACGGCGTACCGCAGATGGTGCTGAGCCGGCTTGGGTTCGGTTACTGGGGCAACGTGCTGCCCGCCGGGCTGAACTCGGTCACGGCCGGCATCGGCTGGTTCGCGGTGAACAGCGTCAGCGGCGCCTTCGCGCTGAACGTCCTTACCCACATGCACCTGGTGCTCTGCCTGCTCATCGTCGTAGTGGTGCAGGTCGTGGTGGCGTTCTTCGGCTACAACCTGGTCGCGTTCTTCGAGCGGTATGCCTTCCCGGTGCTCACCATCATCTTCCTGATCGCGTCCGGGGTGATCCTGAGCAAGGCGCATCCCGGCGCCGTGCACCACACGATCCCCGGCGCATTCCTGCTGACGTTCGGAGCGTCATTCGGGTACGCGGTGGGGTGGAACCCGTACGCGTCCGACTACACCCGGTACTTCAAGCCCGAGACGAGCAAGAGAGCCATCGCGTTCTGGTCCGGGCTCGGGCTGTTCCTTTCCTGCGCGCTGCTCGAGGTCGTCGGCGCCGCGGCCGGCACCGTGGCCAGCGTGGACAAGGCCTTCGACAGCAACAACCCGACCGGTGGCTTCACCGGGCTGCTTTCCACCCCGCTGGCCGACTTCACGCTGATCGCGATCGCGCTCGGCGCCGTCTCGGCGAACGTGCTGAATATCTACTCAGGCGCGCTGTCCTTCACCGCGATCGGCATCAAGCTGCCGCTGTCGGCGCGGCGCGCGATCGTCGCGCTCGGATTCGGCGCCATCGGGTTCTTCCTGGCCTGGAGCGGACTGCACGACGCGGGCACCAAGTACGAGAACTTCCTGCTGGTCATCGCGTACTGGATCGCGCCCTGGCTCGCCGTCTACTTCTGTGACATGCTGCTGCGGCGCAACCCGGACGAGAGCCTGCTGTTCGCGACCAGGCGCACCAACTGGGCCGGGCCGGTGGCCATGCTGGCCGGGATGGGCATCTCGATCTGGCTGTTCTCCAACCAGACCGAATACGTCGGCCTGGTGCCCAAGCACATCGGCTCCGCCGGGGACCTGACCTTCGAGGCCGGCTTCGTGATCACCGCCGTGATCTACCTGGGCTGGCATGCCATCGCCAAGACCGGGCGGGAGAACACGCTCACCGCCTGACCGGCAAGTTCCGCTGTTGTTTACGAGTTCAGTGCTGTTTCAGAGCATGTCATCAGGGAAGACTGAGTGGGCACTTGACTGGGGCCGGTAAAGTATGCGGGTCTTGTTGCGGCCTGTTCGGGGGATTTGCGCGCTGGCCGCCTGCCTTCGTCGAAAGGACCGTCGCGTATGCCCAGGTCGGTGAGCCTCCGTCAGCGATTGACCGAGCTGATCCCGGAACTAGCGAAGTTCGGCGTGGTCGGGCTGATCGGCGCGGTCATCGACCTCGGCGGTGCCGCCTACCTGCACGGGTCGCTGGGCATCGGGCCCTTGGTCGCCAAGGGGCTGTCCATCCTCGCGGCGATGGTGGTCACCTATCTGGGCAGCCGGTTCTGGACCTTCAGGCACCGGGTCAACCAGGCGCTGATGCGCGAGGGAATGCTGTTCGTGGCGCTGAACGTCGTCGGCCTGGCCATCGCCGAGGTGGTGATCGCGATCACCACCTACGGGCTTGGGCTGAAGGGAGCGCTGGCGTACAACGCGGCGAGCGTGGCGGGAACCGGGCTCGGGACGATCTTCCGTTACTTCACCTACAAGAAGTGGGTGTTCCTGGCCGGAGCGCCCGGGGCGGCTGTGGCGGCCGGGGAAGCCGCCGTTTCCGGGTTCGTCGACGCGAGTGAGACGAGCGAGACCGGAGCCGCGCTGGCCGGGGCCCATGCGGCCAGGGACGGCTACGGGCCGCCGTGGGAGCGGCTGGATCGGCCGTGGGACTTCGACCAGGCCGCCTCGGATCACCTCGATCCCGCCGATTCTCACGTCCCGCGCCATTCCCGCAGGTAAATCACCCGGTTATTAATTACAGCGGTATTAATTACGCGGTATTGATTACGCGGGGCCGCGAACCGGCTGGCTGCCGGGGCGCAGCGGATGCCGGGGCAGGAACACCGCGAACGTGGCGGGCTTCGCCTTGACCAGCACGACCCGCCCGCCGTCCGCCGCGGCCATCGTCCGGGCCAGGGCCAGCCCCAGCCCGGTACCTTCCGGGCGGCCGCTCACGCTCCGCTCGAAGATCCGGGACACCAGCTCGGGCGGGACGCCCTTCCCCTCGTCCCTGACCTCGATCGCGACCGAACGGGCACTTTGTGACGTCTGCAGCGTCACCGTCCCGCCGCCGTGCATCAGCGCGTTGTCCAGCAGCGTCGCCAGGACCTGGGCCAGCCCGCCCGGCGTAACGTGCGCCTGCAGGCCGCGCACGCCGATCACCACGAGCTTGCGCCGCACCCGGCGGAACGCGGGTTCCCACTCGATGACCTGCTGCTGGACGATCTCGTCGATGCCGGTCAGCGCGGCCGAGGCCGCGGTGGCCCGGCGGGCCGGGCTGAGCAGCTGGGTCACCACATCCGCCAGCCGCTCGGCCTGGGTCAGGGCCGCGCTGCCCTCCTCCCGGACCACGTCGGGATCGTCCGCGGCGGCCATTATCTCTTCCAGCCGCATCGACAACGCGGTCAGCGGCGTACGCAGCTGATGCGAGGCGTCCACCGCGAGCTCCCGGTCCGCCGCGAGCAGGCTGCTGAGCCTGCGCGCCGAGCGGTCAAGCCCGTCCGCCAGCTGATCGAGATCGGCAACCCCGTACCTGCGGCCGAGCGGGCGCGGGTCGCCGGCGCCGACCCGCGCGGCCGCCTCGGCGAGTTCTTCCACCGGCCGGGCCAGCCGGGCCGCGAGCAGGCCGGTCAGCCAGAGGGCCAGCGCGAGCGCCAGGACCAGGAGGACGACGAGCACCGTCAGCGCGGCCGGGCCGCGGCCGGCCCCGATCACCAGCGCGGGCACGCCGACGAGCAGCACGGCGCCGGCCGTCACGGCCAGGTGCGAGAACCAGAGCTTCTTGCGCACGCCTCACCCCGCGACGGGTCCCGCGGCTGGTCCCGCCGCCGCGCGGTCAGTCGCCGCGTTCAAAGCGGAACCCCACGCCCCGGACCGTGGTGATGTACCTGGGGCTGTGCGCGTCGTCGCCGAGCTTGCGGCGCAGCCAGGAGATGTGCATGTCGAGCGTCTTGGTGGAGGTCCACCATTTCGCATCCCAGACCTCGCGCATGATCTGCTCGCGGGTGACCACCTTGCCCGCGTCCCTGAGCAGGATCCAGAGCAGGTCGAACTCCTTGGTGGTGAGGTCGAGCTCGGTGTCCCCGTGCCAGGCCCGGCGAGCATCCGGGTCGATCCGCACGCCGAGCGCGGCCGAGCCCTCCGCCGTGCCCCGGCGCAGCAGGGCCCGGACCCGGGCCAGCAGCTCGGCCAGCCGGAACGGCTTGGTGACGTAGTCGTCGGCGCCCGCGTCCAGGCCCACCACCGTGTCCACCTCGTCGGCGCGGGCGGTGAGGATCAGCACCGGCACGGCGTACCCGCCGGCCCTGACCCGGCGGCACACCTCGAGCCCGTCGAGTTCGGGCAGGCCGATGTCGAGCAAGATCAGGTCGACGCCATCGCTCAGAGCCCGGTCCAGGGTGGTCGGGCCGTCCGCGGTGACGTCCACCTCGTATCCCTCGCGGCGCAGCGCCCGGGACAGGGGCTCGGAGATAGACGTGTCATCCTCAGCGAGCAGCACGCGGGTCATACCTAGATAGTAAAGCCACGGTAAAACTCAGGCGGCTGACTCAGGCTGGGCTGACTCAGGCTGGGCTGATCCCGTGCCGGCGCCGGGGTGCGGACCGGTCCTTGCCCCGGACGGCAGCGAAACGGCGCTCCAGTTCCGCCCGCAGGTCCTCCGGCTCGACGATATCGTCCACGACCAGTTCGGCGGCGAGCCGGACGATGTCGATGTCCTGCTCGTAGTCCCGGCGCAGGCGCTCGGTCTCGGCGGCCCGCGCCTGCTCGTCCGTCATCTGCTCGAGCTTGCCCGCGTAGACCGCGTTCACCGCGGCCTCGGCGCCCATCACGGCGATCTTGGCGGTCGGCAGCGCCAGCGTCGCGTCCGGCTCGAAACCCGGGCCCGCCATCGCGTACAGGCCCGCGCCGTAGGCCTTGCGGACCACGACGCAGATCTTCGGCACGGTGGCGTCGGACATCGCGGCGATCATCTTGGCGCCGTGCCTGATGATCCCCTGCCGCTCCACGGCGGTGCCGACCATGAAGCCGGGCACGTCCGCCAGGAACAGCAGCGGGATCCCGAACGCGTCACAGATCTGGATGAAACGGGCCGCCTTGTCCGCCGAGTCGACGAACAGCACCCCGCCCTTGAACATGGGGTTGTTCGCGATGACCCCGATCACCTGGCCGCCCAGCCGGGCGAACCCGGTGACCACCTCCCGGGCCCACAGCGCGTGGATCTCGAAGAACGAGTCCTCGTCGACCAGACCGCGGACGTAGCGGCGCATGTCGAACGCCTGCCGATCGCTGGCCGGGACCAGCGCCCGCAGGTCGACGGGCTTCGGCGGCCTGCTCTCCGTCACCGGCGGCGGCTGCGCCCAGTTCGGCGGCAGGTAGGACAGGTAGCTCCGGACCGCGTCCAGCGCGTCCTGCTCGGTCGGCGCGAGGAAGTGGCCGCTGCCGGAGACCGTGCAGTGCAGCCGGGCACCGCCCATCTCCTCCAGCGTGGTCTTCTCGCTGACCACCATCTCGACCATCCGCGGGCTGCCCAGGTACATCGAGGCGTTGCCGTCCACCATCGCGGTGAAATCGCAGAACGCCGGGATATACGCGCCGCCCGCCGCCGACGGCCCGAACAGCGCGCAGACCTGGGGAATCGAGCCGGAGGCCCGCACCTGGGTGCGGAAGATCCGGCCCGCGCCGCGGCGGCCGGGGAACATGTCCACCTGATCGGTGATCCGCGCCCCGGCGGAGTCGACCAGATAGACCATCGGGATGGCGGCGTCGTACGCCTTCTCGATGATCCGGATGATCTTCTCCACCGTGCGTGCGCCCCACGACCCGGCCTTGACCGTGGAATCGTTCGCCATCAGCGCGACCGGCCGGCCGTCGATGGTCGCGGTCCCGGTGATGACCCCGTCGGCGGGCAGCCCGGCCGCCAGGGCGTTCGCGAACCGGCCGTCCTCGGTGAAGCTGCCGGAGTCGGCCAGCCGCGCGATCCGGTCCCGGGCGAACAGCTTGCCGCGGCCGGCCGCGGCCTCGTGGTAACGAGGTGCGCCGCCCCGCTCGATGGTCGCCCTCAGCTCGGGCACGTCCGTCATGATGCGCTCACGCCCCCAGGCTAGTCCCCGGCCACCGTGCGGCTGGCCGGCTAACGGTTCAGGGCCTTTTAGGGCTTTTAGGGCTGGTTCCGCTCGTTCCGCTCGAGCCTGCGTTGTTCGTCCTCCACCAGGCGGAACAAGGTGGCCTGGGTGAACTCCACCCGCGGGATATCGGTCAGCGCGATCTGGCCGTGCTCACCGGCCGACTCGACCACCAGCCGCCCGCTGCCAAGCAACCGGTCGAGCAGCCCCTTGGAGAACGACACGTCGTTGATCCGGGCCAGCGGGATGTCCCGGCCGTGCCTGGTCACCACGCCGCCCCGCACCTTCAGCCGCCGGGTGGTCAGCTCATAGGTCGTCGTCCGCCAGCGCAGCACCGGCACCATCAGCCACAGCATCAGGGCCAGGATCGCGATCGCCGCCACCGCCAGCCGTTCCGCCGCGGCCGCCGAACCCGACGGGATCACCACCTCCGCCACCAGCGCGGCCGCGACCACGACGACCGCGAGCAGCAGCGGCGGGATCAGCGTCTTCCAATGCGGGTGCAGCAGCAGCACCGGCTGCTCGTCGCCGGCCATCGGGGAGTCGTACGCCATACCGCACATATTGGCACGCCCCCCGAGCGAGCCGAAGGGGCGCGGCGCTGTCTGGACTGAGGAGCGAGGAACGAGCGACGAGGGAAGGCAGCGGCTAAAAGCGCCCCGGAGGCGAGCGAGGCAGAGATACTGACAGAATCTGGCTGATGGACTGGGTTGGGGTGGGCAGCGCGGCACGGCGGCACTGGGTGTTCGGCGTGGCCCTGGCCGGGGCCATCGTGGTGCGGGTCCTGGTCATGCTGGCCTTCCGGCCGATCATGTGGTTCGGCGGGGACTCGGCGTCCTACCTGGCGACCGGGCTGCACCTGGTCCCTGACCCGAGCCGGGTCGGCGGTTACGGGTTCATGTTGTGGCTGCTGGGCCCGCTGCACAGCGTGGCCGCGGTGGCCGTCATCCAGCACGTCATGGGGCTGGCCATCGGGGTGCTCAGCTACCTGCTGGCCCGCCGGTACGGGCTGCCGGCCTGGGCCGCGACGCTCGCCGCGGTGCCGGTGTTCTTCGACGCGTACGAGCTTCAGCTTGAATCGGACGCGGTACCGGATATTCCGTTCGGCCTCCTGGTTTTTATCGCCCTGTACCTGCTGCTGCGCACGCCGGGCGAACGGCGCCCGGCCCGCATCGGGGCCGCCGCCTTCGTGATCGGGGTGACGGCGATCATCTGGCCGGCCGGGCTGGCGTTGCTCGCGGTGCTGGTGGTCGCGCTGGTGATCCGGCGGGCGGGCGGGCTGGCCGTGGCCGCCGCGATCCTGGCCGGAGCCGTTCCGGTCGCGGGCTACGCCGCCTGGTTCGACCTGCACGAGCATCAGTTCGGCCTGACCCGCAGCGAGGGCGTGTACCTGTGGTCGCGGACGATGTCGTTCGCGAACTGCGCGGTGATCAAGCCGCCGGCCGACGAGCGGGTGCTGTGCCCGCCGGCCGGGACCCGAGAACCGCGGATCGCCGCCTCGCTGTACATCTGGGACGGCAACTCCCCGCTGCTGCGGCTGCCCGGAGGACGGTTCTCGGCGCAGACCAACGCGCTCACCAGGAACTTCGCGCTGCGCGCGATCGTGGCGCAGCCGGGCGGGTACCTGACCGCGGTCGGGCACGACATCGCGCTGAGCTTCTTCTGGGACCGGCCGGTCCATCCGGACGCCGGCATCGTGGACAGGTACCAGTTCGCCGACGCCAGCACGGCCTGGGTCCCGGCCCGGATGGGCACCCTCGGCGGCGGCACCGTCGCCGGGGATCAGGCCGCCTACAACGGCGGCCAGCCGGCCGCGACGCGGGCGGTCCAGCCGTTCGCCGGCTGGCTCGTGAGCTACCAGCGGTACGTCTACCTGCGCGGGACGCTGCTCGGGGTGATCCTGTTCGGCAGCGGCGCCGCGATGATCATCCGGTGGCGGCGCGGCCGGGGCCGCCGGGGCGGCGGGCTGGGCTGGGCGTTCGGGCTGGCGTGGGGGTTCGCGGCGGCGATCCTGGTCGTGCCGCCCATGATCGCGGACTTCGACCTGCGCTACCTGGTGCCGGCCGTGCCGGCCGCGTGCCTGGCGGCGGCGCTGGCGGCACCAGGTAGCGCAG
>OBLT010000895.1_pt1 | contig 19377 bp, 21 predicted proteins | sample 1518721 | NCBI WGS metagenome assembly OBLT01 (sample SAMEA3539307, study PRJEB22396) | soil metagenome | biome: tundra; feature: field; material: soil | place: USA | collected 2010-05 | depth 0.15 m | reverse complement strand
CCCTACACGACGCTCTTCCGATCTGATTGGCCGGGGCCGCCGCTCACGTCGCCCGTGCTGCTAACCGTCAGCGCACCTGGCCTCGCAGACCGGGAAGCACCTGGGTGTGCTCGATCCGCACCGCCTGCAGCTCGCGCGGGTTAAGGCCGAGCAGCTTCAGGATCGTTGGCGCAATCTGCGTCGTCTCGACCGCAGCCCCGAACACGTGCCCGTACCGCAGGCCGGGCACCACCACGAGGATCGGCACGTTGCGATCCTGACGGTCATCGCCCCCGTGCTCGGCAATCTTGCCTTTCCCGCCGGTGTAGACGACGCCGTGCTGGACGATGCCGATGACGTCAGGATGGCGAGGATCACTGACCGGGACACCGATGAATGCCGCGGAGGCTGCTCCGGCATAGACCTTCCGCAGTCCGGAACCCGAGACCGTAATCGGGCTACCGCTAACGTTGTTGCCGGCCGCCGAATGGGTCAGGAGATAGTGCTTCACGAAGTTCGCCGCGGCTTGTGAGCGGTTGCTCAGCCAGAGCAGCATCCCGTCGTCATCGGTCGAGAAGACGATCAGATTCCCCGCGCTGGGGTGGGCGGCGGTCCAAGCTGCGTTGACGGCGGCGATGATCGGCCCATCGGGGACGCGGGCCAGGTCATTCGGATTGGTCGGGGACTGCCCGTGCTTGGCGGAGATGATGATCGCCGTGCTGCTGGCCAGGCCCTGTGCATCGATCTCGGAGACCATCGCCCCGATCTGCGTGCTGATGTAGCTGAGGGCGCGCACTAGCAGGGGCCCCGGAACTTTGCCGCCAGCCAGGTACCCGCCCGTCAGGCCGTCGGAGGTGGGCAGCTTTTGCGCGGTTGACACGGTCTGGAAGTTCATGCCGAATATGCCGGGAACACCGACATGATGCGTCCGGCTGTGATCGTAGCCGTCGATCTCGTTCAGGATCGCCTGCACCTTGTACGAGTCATACTGCATGGTCGCGGCATTGTCGCTGGTCCAGTCCTCACCCGCCGGGTATCCGATCGCCTGGCTGTTGATCTCCGGGGTGAAGTAATCCTGGACGCCGTTGCCCGATGGGCCTGACAAGGCCTGATAGGCGGGGTGCTTGTCGGACCAGGCTGTGCGGAGCCCATGCTGCCGGGCGACATCGAAGATCGTGTTGACCTTCAGGTACTGGTTCGGGTAAATCGGCTTGCAGGTCTTCGGGTTGACCGGCAGGTTCGCGGGATTGATCACGTTCAGCGGGTTGCCGGTCATCTGCAGGATGCTGCCCGGCAGTCCGCCAAGACCCTGGCCGGCATCGAGCGCGTTCAGGTTGATGTCGTCGGCTTCGGTGTAGGCGACTTCGGCGCCAGGTACCGGTCCCGTGCAGTTCGTGGTCCCCGCCGGGAAGACATCGTGATTGAAGGTGTCGTCATAGTAGATGCCGGTGACCCGGGGGTCGCCTCCCGTTACCTGGGCGACCATTCCGGGGAACGAGTCGGAGGGGAAAGGCGTCCCGGCGTTGCTGTACTCCAGTCCGTGGCGCGCGAGTGCGGCCAGTAGCGAACCCGGATAGTTCTTGATGTACCAGGCGAGATCCTGCTGATGGAGCCCGTCGACCGAGATCAGCAGTACGTGTCTAACCCGGTCGCCGTGGTGGCCGTGCCCCGCATCGCCCGGGCTGCTCGTGGCCGCCGATGCCGATGCCAGCGCAGTCCCGGCCGCTAGGGCCGTAATACCCGCGGCGACCGCAGCGGCGCGCCATACCTGCCTTATCCGCATGCTCTCCTCCTACCGGGCGTACCGCTCGTCGGATGCCCGCCTGGTAGTGGTATCGAGTGAAAGCGAGCCCTCTGCGACGCGACCCTGAACGGGGGATGACGTCTTGATGGCTGACCTCGACAGCGCCAGCCTCGGTCACATCGGCATCGGCATGAGGCTGCTCATCATGGCCGGGGCGAGAAACGGAATCTCACTCAGCCCGATCGCCTGGCGCAGGCGATGATGTCCTCGTCGTAATTCGCCTCGCAGTGAACCTCGGCATCGAGAAGCGCGAGCGCCAGCCAGTTTTGACTCGCGGCAGTTCGGGCACTGCCCGGCGGGCCGGCTCCTCGGTATCGTGCTCCGTCCCCTTCGCCCCGCGCCGTGAAGTCAGCCAGGGATCAGGCCGACACGAGCCGCGCGGCGATGGCGCCGGCGGCCGCCTGGTCGAACAGGATGGTGTAGTGATTGGTCCCCGGGATGGTCTGCACGGCCAGTGCCGGTACCTGCGCCTGCCAGTAGGCGCCGAGCTCATCGGGGATGATGCCGGGCGGCTGGCCGAACATGCCGGCCGGGGCCCGCAGCAACGGAGTCGGGCTGCTGAGGTTGCCCAGGGCTGCCGCGATGCGGTCGCCCGACTCGAGCAGGGCCCGGCTGTCACTGCGCGCCGATTCCGCCACCACGCGCGAGCGCAGCGCGCCGGGCTCGCCGGTGAGGTCGTAGCGGACGTACTGCTCGAGGTCGTCAGTCCACACCGTGAGCGCCGGGTGGGCACGCCAGAACTCAACGTACGCTTCCGGGGTCGGGAAAGTCTCAGACAGCCGGGCCAGGGCGGGCCCGAGGCTGGCCGCCAGCAGTTTGTCAAGGTCGACATCCGGCGGGACCGGCAGCGGCAGCCCGCCGTCGATCAGGACGAGCCTGCCGAAGGCAGCCGGATAGGCCTCGGCGGCGAGCAGCGCAACGTAGGCGCCCAGCGAGTGGCCAGTCAGGACCGGCCGGTCCAGGCCGAGCGCGAGCACCGCGTCCCGCAGATCGGCGCCGTGCTGGTCAAAACCATAGGGGCCGGGCAAGGCAGCACTGTGCCCGCGGCCGCGCAGGTCGACGGCGTACAGCGTCCAGTCTTCCGGAAGTGCCCGGGCCACCGCCTGCCAGCAGACCGCGTTGCCCGTGATCCCGTGGACCGCTATCGCGGGCCGCGGGCCGGAGCCCCAGGAAAGGACCCGCAACGTGCCCCCCGCCACATCCACGTCATAGGTCTTGGCCGGCATTTCCACGATGATCACTTCTCTCCTATGTCGGAGCGGGCGCCGACCATTCGCAGCGCCAGCACAGCGTAAGCGTCGGCGACCTGTTCCCGGCTGTAGGGCTGCTCCGGCCCGAACCAGTGCGCCACCTGCATGCCGAGCCCGCCCAGGGCGATCCCGGTCAGGGCCGGGTCCGCCATGCTGAAAGCGCCGCTGCGGCCGCCCTCGTCCAGGACGGCGATGAGCAGGGCACGGCAGCGCGCCCGCAGGGCAAGCGGAGCCGCCGCGCGCGGCCCGGACAGCGCGTGCAGTTCGGTGTTGGCCACCACGGCCAGCAGCGGATACTGCGCATGGACGAGCGAATGCTCACGGATCAGGGCGGCCAGCCGCGAGGCCGGGTCGGCGCCCGCCTTCGCCAGCGCCTCCTCGAGCCTGGTGTACAGCTCCTGATGCCCGATGAGGACAAGCTCCGCCAGGATGTGCTCCTTGGACGGGTAGTGGGCGTACAAGGTGGCGGGGTTGATCTCCACGGGCGCGGCGATCTGGCGGATCGACGTGCCGTAAAACCCGTACTCGGAGAAGAGCGCGAGCGCGGCGTGCAGGATCCGGCCGCGGGTACCCGGCGGCGTCACGCCGTCGGGTAGCTCGACCTCGACCGCGGCAAGCCGGCGCGGCTGCCATGGACCGCCGCTATCTTCCGCCCCCATCAGCCCCGCCGCCTCCCCAGACTCGATCGCCACGCGGCCGGCAAAATCCAACCGAACGATTGGTTGACAGCCTATCGCACTGCGTTGCGCCGCCGCTCCTACACAGACATCGCCGCTGAACTCGGTGTCATCGACGTGACTGTCATCGCCGCCGCCCGCCGTCACGGCATCCCGTCCCGCCCGCCAGGCGTGTACAGCCGGCCCGAGATGATCACCATTCTGGGCGGCCACGTCCCGCCAGACATCCGCCGGGCCGTCGAAGGCGGCCTGGCACCGGCTGCACCGCTGCCAGGCCGCCAGGACCTTCCCCACCATCGAGGCCGCCGCTACCTTCCTCGGCGCCCATCAGTGCGCGCTCGTCCACCAGTTCCGCCGGCTCGAACGCGACATCGGAGCCAAGCTCTACCAGCCCTCCGCCCCCGGCCAGCCCATGCACCCTGCGCCGCGCGGCACCGCGCTCCTGAAGGCACTTAACCGGCCAGACATCCAGGCCATCGCCGCGCAAGCCCCCGGCAACAGCGGCCCGGCCGCAGTAGCGGCCAGCTCACGAGAACACCTGGGCACCGGCAGCACCGCCGGGCCGTCATCGCTGCGATGAAAGCAGGCGTCAGGTCAGCCCACGAGCAGCCGGGCACCGAGTCCTGCCATGTCCAGGCCGGTGATGCCGCGGTTGCGGTCAGCCCACCAGCCGGAGACAAGGTCAGCGCGCAGGCTGCGGACTGCCCGCCGCTCCCCAGGCAGCCCCGCCCTTGCCCGCACCGATACTCCCCCGTTCCTCGTCAGATGCGGTGTTCGGTGAGGACTTCCGCAGTGATTTGCTGGCTGGCCTGGGCCCGGCCGGGCTTGGCGAGGCAGACGGCGACGTAGAGCGCGTCCAGGACGGTGGAGTGGATGATGCGGCTGCTCATGGCCTCGACGCGGAAGCTGGTTTCCCTGCTGCCGGCGACCAGGCAGGTGTCGACGATCTTGGTGAGTGGTGAACGGTAGAAGCTGGTGAGTGCGATGGTGCTGGCGCCTGCTTGTTTTGCTGCCGCGGCGCTGGCGAGGGTTTCGCGGGTCTGGCCGGTGTGGCTGATCGCCAGGCAGACGGCGCCTGGTTCGAGGAGCCGCGCGGTGACGTGCTGGACGTGCGGGTCGAGTGGCGCCTCGGTGATGAGGCCGGCTGTGCGGAAGCGGTAGGCGGCGTCCTGGGCTAGCGGGGATGAGGTCCCGACGGCCACGATGAGAAGCCGGCCGGTGCCGGTGAGCGCCCGGACGGCACGGTTGAAGCTGTCGTGGTCCACTGTGCCTGCGGCATCGGTGATGGCCCGGGCGGTGCTGTGGAGGATCTTGTCGAGCACGGCCGCGGGGGTGTCGTCTGCGGCGACGTCTTCGTGCAGGCCGCGTTCGGCCGGTATCGACTCGGCCGCGAGCCGGATTTTCAGGTCGGCGAAGCCTTTAAGCCCGATGTCCTGGCAGAACCGCACGACTGTGGCGACGGAGCTGCCGGTGCGGTCGGCGAGGTCGGTGACGGTCATGTGGATGATGTCGAGCGGGTGGCTGAGGATGGTGTTCCCGATCCGTTGCCCGCTGGGCGTCAGGGCAGGAATCCGGGCGCGGAGCTGTGCGGTGATGGTGGACGTGTCACCGTAGGACCGCTGGGCCGGGCCGGATCGCCGGGGTGGGGTTGCGGTCGTCATGGTGGTGACCACGATGCCAGATCAAGGTCGCCGGTGGCCGGTTGCGCGCCGGGCAGCGAGATGGTGTGGAGGGTGGCATCGGTCGTGAGGATGGCAACGGTGTGGTCATCGGCAAGTACGGGCTGGGTGGTGACGTGCCCGGGGACCTCGCCGATCAGCTCTGGGATGTCTCCTGGTGCGCCGAGGTGCCACACACTGCCGTCGAGCAGGACGATGACTGGTCCGGTGGGGGTGTCCAGCGGGGATGTCGGCGCACCTGTCCCGGTGGAGCGGTAGGGGCCGTAGGCGTCCCGGAGGCCGGTGAGCTGCTGCCGGTGCAGCACGGCGCCAGTGGCGGGGTCGAGGTGGTGCAGGAGGCCGTCGCCGGTCACGAGGAGAACGGACTCGCTGGCGGCGATGGGGGCGGCGGTGGAGTAGCGGCCCTGGAGCGTGGTGCGCCAGCGGAGGTGCCCGGTGGCCAGCTCGAACCGCTCGATCGTCGGTCCGAGCGTCCTGACGAGGAGTGCGTCGCCGTCTCCGAGAGGAACGAGCGAGCTGGATGGCGGGGGCGTGCCGGACGGCTCCGACCAGGCGATCGTCCCGTCCGTCAGGCGCAGCGCGGTCAGCCCTCTCGTCGGGCCCCCGAACGGCATGATGGCAAGGTCGGAGGTGGCGGCCGCGGTCCCGTAGGTCAGCAAGGTGTCGATTTGCGCGAGGCAGGCCGTTTGCCAGCGCAAGTCGCCGGTGTCCGCGTCGAGGCAGGCGACGCCACCGAGGTCGCCTGCGACGATGTGCCCGCCTGGAGTGATCAGCGGCGCGGCGAGGAGGCGCCGGCGGCCTCGCCCGGGTAGCTGGCGGGTCCACAGGCACTGCCCGGAGGTCGCTTCGAGTGTGATGATGGCGCCGGCCTCGCTGCTCGCGGTGATCCGTCCGTTGCAGGCTGCGATGCCGGTGACGGATTCGGCTGCGGCTTCGGTGGTCCAGGTCGCTCCGCCGCCTGGGTGAACGCGCGTGAGGTGACCGTGCCCGTCCGGGCCCGTTGTAGGCACGACAACGGCCCGGCCGATCGTGATGAGGTTGCCGAGGTGCTGGCGCGAGCCTGTTGGCCACTCGAAGACGGTCGCGGCGCGGTCACCAGCAAGCTGCGGCGGGCACGTGCCCGGGGCGGGCTCCTGGGCGTGTTCCAGGCTGCTGGCGGTGAGGGCGGCGCCTTCGATGGTGAGCATCCGGAACTGCGGGGCTGACCAGTCCAGGCCACCGAGGCTGGCCGCTGGCGTGCTCAGGAAACGGCATCCTCCGGCTGTGCGCTGCGCGCTGGCGTGCCAGTGGCCGGACAGGACAGCCAGCAGGCCACCCGGGCCGGCATGCTCCTGGATGAGAGCCAGCGTTTCCTCGTCGGGCTGATCGTGGCTCAGCACGATGACCGGCAGCCCGCGGGCGCGGGTCGCCAGGTCCGCGGCAGCGAATCGCTGCTGCTCGGCACGGTCGATGCCGCACCAGGCGCTGAACCAGTCAAGCCCGAGGAAGTGAACTCCGCCGATGTCAGCCGACCACCAGCGCGGGCCCAGCGCCTGCTCATAGCGGGTGATTGTCGCACTGCCGAGGAAGCCGTCACCCAGGGGCGAATCGCCGCGGCGCGGCTCGTGCCGGTGCCCGTAGTGGTCATGGTTGCCGGGCACGATTTCCACCGGCAGCGGCGCATCCCGGAGGGCGCCGAGGACGCGCTGGAACTCCTCCCGCGTGCCGTGGTCGGTCAGGTCCCCGGTAATGACCGCCAGCGCCGCGCCCCGGCTGGCGGCCGATGCGAGAACCCGCCCGAGCCCAGCGAGGCAGTCGGTCCTGTCCCCGTAGCGGGTCGCGAGCTCGACCGCCTGGCCGGGATCACCATGAAGTGTGCTGACGTGAGTGTCGGTGATGTGAGCCAGCCGCAGCGAGGGCCGGCGGCCAGCGGCGGACGGGCGCATGCGGAAGACAGCGTGACGGCCAGGCCCGGCGTGCTGCCACCACTGCGCGCACTCCCATCCGGGCGGGCGCCGCACCCACACTGAGCATCCCGTGCAGTCAAGCGAGAAGGACCCGCCTGGCCCGCTGAAGGCCCAGCTGTGGCCATCGCAGACGGCCACTCCCGCCAGGCCGTCGCCCGCCTCGGAGACGACGGCACCGGTGATCTGCATGTCGCAAGCGTACGTGAAACCTGAACATCAGTTACATGTCATCCATCACTTGCGGATGGAGATTACCTTCACCGGACAGATGTCGTTCAAATAGTGTTTCCATTCACATGCCAGCGTGGTCGCCGTGACCCAGGCAGAGGAAGTCCGGCGCGCCTGCAGCCCGGTGGCGGTGCTGTTCGACTGGAACGGCACGCTCGCCGATGATCTGGCGCGCTCGCACACCGCAGCCTGCGGCGTGCTGGAGAGCCGCGGCCTGCCGGCCATGTCGATAGCGCAGCTCCGCCTCCTGAGCGATCAGCTCAGCTCAGGACATAGCTAAGAATCGCATTGTTAATTCTGAATTAGCTCTCATTAACTGAGCAGACACATTGAACCGCCAAAGACGTCGCAGTGTTTGCAGGAGCCCTGCCGGACGGCGCATACTCCTTGGAGTCCGGAGTCGTTCCGGGCTGAAAAAGACGGGCTAAAGAGGTCGCGGTTATGGTGCTATTCTCCACTTCGGCTCTCCGGGACCGGCAGGAGTCGTCATGAACCTGTTCCGGGTCGCTGCTGCCGCATGCATCGCCGCTGGCGCACCGACGATCGTCGCCCTTTCTGGTGCGGCCGCCGCTCAGGCATCGGGAACGTCCGCTCTCCGCCCGGCATCCTCGCCCGCCATCGTTGTGACCAACCTGCGAAGCTCCGGTCCCGGTTCACTCCGCGCCGCAATCAAGCGCGCTGATGCAGGGTCGCGGCGCAGGTCCACGGTCATCGGCTTCTCGGTCCGCGGAACCATCACTCTCGCCCGCGCGCTGCCTGCCATCTCCCGCAAGGTGACAATCGATGGCAGATCGGCACCCGCATACCGCAGCGGCGGGCCGCCGGTGGTGGAACTTGACTGCAACTCCCGCGCCGGCCTGCGATTTGCGGCAGGGTCCGCCGGCTCGCAGGTCCTCGGCATTGCGGTGGACGACGCCCGCGGCAGCGGCGTTACCCTCAACGCAGGCTCTATCACTATCGACAACGACTATATCGGCGTGAACCTCACAGGCGCGGCGTTCGGCAACCACGGCGACGGCGTGTACGTCTCCGCAGGCTCGTCGAGGAATCTGATCGGGCTGAATCACTCCGGTGCTTCGCACGTTGTCGCCAACGTCATCTCTGGAAATGCTGGCAGCGGCATCGTGCTGTCCGGCTCGTCGGACAACACCCTAGTGTCCAATCACATCGGCACTACTGCGGCCGGGACCAGAGCCCTTGCCAACGGCGGCAACGGCATAGCGATCACCAGGCGGTCCGACGGCAATGAGATCGGCGGTACCGACTTCGTTGACACCGCTACCGGCCAGGCAAACAACCCGACCGGCACCAAGGGAAAGGTGGCCCCCGTCTTCGTGGTGCCGCCCCTGGGTAACCTGATCTCGGGCAACGCCCGGAACGGCATACTGATCGACACCGGCTCTCAGCACAACGTCCTGAACGGTAACTTCGTCGGGACAACAGCCAACGGGGACGCCGGCCTCGGCAACGCGGGCGACGGGGTACGGATCAACGGGGCGGGCAGTAATACGCTACGAGGCTGCAAGTTCGTCAATAATCCGTTTGTCTACTACAACGTCCTCAGTGGCAATGGCCGGAATGGCCTGCAGATTACCAGCTCGAGCCGGACTCTTGTCCAGGGCAACTTCTTCGGGATCGGGGCCAACAACACGGCCACCGTGCACAACCGGCTGGACGGAATTCGCGTCGATGGATCCTCTGCGAATACCCGGGTGGGCGGAGTGATTCCGCTGGGCAACGTGTCCGCCGGCAACGGCCGCAATGGTATAGCGGTGACCGGCCGGGCGCGCGGATTCGTTACCTTCAATACGTTTGGCGGCCTGCTGGCATTCAAAGGCGCCGCCCCTAACGGTAACGACGGCCTGCTGATCACCTCAACCGGAGGCGACAACCTCGCCCGGACGAACGTGTTCTCCGGGAATAAGAGGAACGGTATCGAACTGGCCGGCCGTGCTTCCGGGGTAACCGTCGATCCAGTTATCGCGGGCCTGACCACCAACGGGAGCGCCACGCTGCCGAACGGCGGTGACGGTGTTCTGATTGACGGCAGCGCGCATGACAATGTAATTGGCGGGACGCTGCGGTCGGTGATTCCGCAGAATACGTTCTCTGGGAACAATGGATACGGGCTGGCCATAACGGGGAAGGCGCATGGCAACCGGGTTCTCGATACCTTCATCGGCACTAAGATCCTCGGCTTCAAGGCACTGGGCAACCAGCGCGGCGGGATCCTGATAGCCGGTAGCGCGTACCGGAATACCATCGGCCACGCGAGATCGTACCCGGCTAATCTCATCAGCGGCAATAATGGTAATGGCGTGACTCTACTGCGGCGTACCCATAACAATCGGGTGATCCATAACTATATCGGCCTTGACCGGGTCGGCCGGTATTTGCGGAACACTGGCCGTGCGATCGTGAATAGGGGTCGCTCCAATATCATCCGCCATAACCGGACCAGGCCCAGCTGAGCCAGCGCGTTACGAAGCTGGCCCGCCGCTGGCCTCAGCTTCCGCCGCATGGGCCCGCTCGGCAGACAATTTCCGTTCCGCGGTGTTGCCGGTGAGCGAGGCGGCGCGCTCGAACTCGGCGCGAGCCTCATCCGGGCGGCCTAGCTTCATCAGCAGATCCCCCCGCACGCTGGGCAGCAAGTGGTAGCCCTGCAGCGAGGGCTCGGTGGTCAGCGCATCAACCAGGTCCAGACCGGCCTGAGCGCCGAAGGCCATCGATACGGCGACAGCCCGGTTCAGCTCGACCACGGGCGAGGGCAGCACGTCGGCGAGGATGGCGTAGAGCCGGGTCATCAGCACCCAGTCCGTCTCATCCGGCCGGAACGCGCGAGCATGGCAGGCAGCGATGGCGGCCTGCAGCGCGTAGGGGCCGCGTGCCCCGCCCAGTTGCTCCGCCCGGGCCAGCGCGGCCAGCCCGCGGTTGATCAGCAAGCGGTCCCAGCGGGCCCGGTCCTGGTCCAGCAGCAGGACCGGCTCCCCGGACGGGCCGGTGCGGGCGCGTACCCGGGAAGCCTGGATCTCCATGAGCGCGGCCAATCCGTGGACCTCTGGCTCCGCCGGGGTGAGCTGAGCGAGGATACGGCCGAGGCGCAACGCGTCCTCGCACAGGGCTGGCCGCATCCAGTCGTCGCCTGCAGTGGCTGAATAGCCCTCATTGAAGATGAGGTAGATGACCTCCAAGACAGACGCCAGGCGCGCCGGCCGCTCCTCGGGGCCCGGCACCTCGAAGGGCACCTGCGCCGTGGCAAGGGTCCTCTTGGCCCGGACGATGCGCTGCGCGATCGCTGGTTCCGGCATCAGGTAGGCGCGCGCGATCTCCGCGGTGGCCAGGCCGCCGAGCACCCGCAGGGTCAGCGCGACCCTTGCCTGGACGGTCAGTACCGGATGACAGGCGGTGAAAACCAGCCGGAGCAGGTCGTCGTCGATGTCGTCGGAGAAGGCGCGATCGAAATCAGGGGTGATGCCGTCGCCCTCGGCCGCCCGGGCGCGGCCGATCTGGGCGTACTTGTGGTGCAGTTCCCGGTTCCTGCGGGACTGGTCGACGGCCCGGCGCTTGGCCACCGTCATCAGCCAGGCGCCGGAATTACGCGGAACCCCGGACTCCGGCCACTGCTCCAGGGCAGCGACGACAGCGTCCTGTGCCAGTTCCTCAGCCAGGCCGATGTCGCCGGTATACCGGGCGAGTCCGGCGATGAGCCGCGCCGACTCCATCCGGACCACCGCCTCGATCGCAGCGTGCGTCTCCGAATCAGCCACGACAACCGATCAGACCATCAGCGCACCGGCTGGAGCAAGGCTGACGGCGGGTGGTGCTGGCCCGCTGCACCAGCACCACCGGCCATGTTCCGCGATTCACCAAGGGCTTCAGCGGGATCCGGGCCCCGGCGCGGCGATCCGCTCAGTAGACCTGCCGGATCGTGCTTTCGCCGTCGCCGGCGATGCTGAGGAACCGCTTGGTCCACTCGACCGCCTCGTCCTTGTCACGGACGTCGAGCAGCGCCCAGCCGCCGATCAGTTCCTTCGCCTCGCTGAATGGCCCGTCGGTCACGGTGAACTTCCCGTCAGCGCGCGTCACCTTGGTTGCCTCCGCCGCGGGTGCGAGGCCGCCGGTGGCCAGCAGGACTCCGGCCTTGGTCGCCTCCTCGACGAACTTGCCCATCTCGGTCATCATCTCCGGGCTCGGCGGCGCAATCGGTGCCGAAGGGTCGCCAAGGGTGTAGCCGAGGTATCGCATTGTCGTTATCCGTTCGGTCGGTGGTGACCGGGCACCCAGGTGGCGGCCGGCGCTATCCGGGCTGGCATGTTGCCGCCCTAGCTTCTTGCCCGTGCGTCGAACACCGCGACTCCAGATCGACATGCGGCCGGAGGAACTTCCGAGAATTCTCGGAAAGCCGGCCGCGCTCGTCGGCGGAAAGCGGAATCCGAGGGTTCCCGCATCAGCTGGCCGGATGCAGCACACGGCAAATGCTCATCCCGCTAAGGGACTAACGCCTCTGCCCGCGGCCAGCATCCGGACCGCAGGTTGATCATGTGAGGCGCATCGTGATCCTGGGCGGCGGCACCGGCGGAACGCTGGCCGCCAACAGGCTGTGACGAGCCTACGACCAGCGAGAAGCCGAGATTGTGGTGGTGGATCACGAACAAGACCATGTGTACCAGCCCGGCTTGCTGTTCGTCCCGTTCGGGCTCGCTGACATGGGCCGGCTTGTCCGCCCGCGCCAGCGACAGCTTCGTCCGGGCATCTGTTTCCGCAAGGCCGGGTCGACCGTGTGGAGGTCGCCACCGACCGCGTGCATCTCGATGACGGGACGGAGCTGGGCTACGACGTGCTGGTGGTCGCTACGGGCGCACGGCTGCTGCCGGAGGAAACTGACGGGCTGACCGGCCCCGGGTGGCTGCAGGATGTCTTCACCTTCTACGCGCCCGCAGGCGCCGTCGCCCTGCACCACGCACTCGACCGGTTCGATGGTGGCAGGCTGGTCGTCAACGTCATCGACATGCCGATCAAGTGCCCGGTCGCGCCACTGGAGTTCTGCTTCCTTGCCGATTACTACTTCCGGCGGCGCGGGATCCGTGACCGCGTTGAGCTGACCTGTGTCACGCCCCTGGACCGGTTCACCAAGCCCGCCTGCAACAGGGAACTGAGTAGCCTGCTCGGCAGGGCGTCCGGCTGGTCACGGAGTTCAACACCGGCACCGTCCAGGCAATGAGCGGCCACGCGGAAGGTAGCCTAAGGGGGCGCCTGGTCTCCTACGACGACCGTGAGGTGCCTGTCGACCTGGCCGTCGTCGTCCCGCTGCACGGCGGCGCCGCTTTCGTCGACCGCTCCCCCGGTCTCGGCGACGAGCTCGGCTTCATCCCCGTGCACCCCCGCACCCTGCAGGCGATCCTAACCCGAAAAATGGACCTTAGCCGGGCGCGCGGCAGCACCCGCCGGCGCCCGGGCCGAGGGCATCGAAGCCAGCCTGTTCTTCACCTTCTGCGGCCTCTACGCGATCAGCAGGAAACGCCACGACCACATCAAAGTCGCCACCGTCGGCAACCCCGGCCTGCACCTCGCGACCCTCGCCGGCGCCCTGCCCGGCATGCCCGGCCTGATGACCAGCTACCTGGACCGCAAAATGGCGAAACTCGACATCCCGCCGATACCCGAGTTCATCGAGATGATCGCCGACACCGGGGCCGGCATCTACGGCTGCCAGGCATCCTGCGACCTGTTCGGGATCACCAAGGACGACCTCATCGGCCAGGTCCAGGGCATCACCACCGTCGGCGAGTTCTACGCCCTGGCGGCCGGCGGCCAGATCATCTTCACCTGAGCCGCTACCGGGCTGCCGGACAGGCCCAGGGACAGTGATCACGCGCCAGCAAGGACGGGGGAACGGCGGCTGACCGGGGCCTCTCCTGCGGGTGGGCTCTGTCACAGCGGCCAAGTGGGCGTCCCGATACCCATAGGGGTATTGTTAGAACATCACTTCCGCCTACTGAGGAGCACGCAATGTGCAGTCCCGCTGTCTGCAGCCGCTGCAACAAGATCACTTGGACTGGGTGCGGCGAGCATGTGGATCAGGCCCTCGCCGGGGTTCCGCCAGAGAACCGTTGCACCTGCCGATGACCCGCGGCTCAGCGGCGGCCAGCCCGCGGGCACGTGACTAAACCCGCGGGCACGTGACTAAAGAGATGAGGGCGTACCGATGAAAGCTGTCGTGATCGGAGGTGTCGCCGGGGGCATGAGCTTCGCGGCGCGCGCCCGCCGACTCGCTGAGGACGCTGAGATCGTCGTGCTGGAGCGCGACCCGTACGTGTCCTACGCCAACTGTGGCCTGCCGTATCACCTTGGCGACGAGATCCCGGACCGGGACGCCCTCATCTTGCACACGCCGCAGTCGCTGGCCCGGAGCCTGGCACTCGACGTGCGCACTGGCCACGAGGCGCTCGCCATCGACCCGGTGGAACGCACCATCCTGGTTCGTGACCGCGCAACCGGGCGCCAGTACCACGAGGCCTACGATGCGCTGGTGCTCTCCACCGGCGCCGCGCCGGTGATCCCGCCGGTCCCAGGTGTCGGCCTGCCTTCGGTCCGGGTGCTGCGTACCGTTCCCGACGTGGACGCCCTGCGCGCCCTGGTCGACCGGGCCGCCCGCCATGCGCTGGTCGTCGGCGCCGGGTTCATCGGCCTGGAGGCGACCGAGGCACTGCGCCGCCGGGGCCTGGCGGTCACGCTCGTCGAGCTGGCCGCGCAGGTGCTGCCCTCGCTGGACCCGGAGATGGCGCGAAGCATCGAGCTGGAACTGCTGGGCGCCGGGGTCGAGGTGCGGCTGGCGACATCGCTCGCCTCGCTACGGGAGGCAGGAGACGGTACCGTCGCCGCCGAGCTTTCCGACGGGTCCCAGGTGCTTGCCGACCTGGTCCTGCTCGCCGCCGGGGTCCGCCCGGAGACATCACTGGCCGCGGCCGCCGGGCTCGCGCTCAACGCCCGCGGCGCGCTGCTCGTGGACCAGCACCTGCGCACCTCGGTGCCGTCCATCTACGGGGTCGGTGACGCGATCGAGGTCGTAGATGCCGTCTGCGGCGCGCCGGTCTCGGTGCCGCTGGCGGGCCCGGCGAGCCGCCAGGGCCGCGCGGCCGCCGACCATCTATTCGGCCGGGGCGGGCAGCGCTCGCCGGTTCTCGGGACGGCGATCGTGCGCGTCTTCGGCACCGTCGCGGCAACCACAGGGCGCAGCGAGAAAGCCCTGCGGTCGGCCGGAGTCGCCCACCATGCCGTGCACTTGCACCCTAACAACCACGCCGGGTACTTTCCCGGCGCCCGCCCGCTGCACCTGAAACTGCTCTTCGCTCCCGATGGCCGGGTGCTCGGCGCCCAGGCCACCGGCGGCGAGGGGACGGACAAGCGGATCGACGTCATCGCCACAGCCATCCGGGCCAGGATGACAGTCGGGGACCTGGCCGATCTCGAGCTGGCCTACGCGCCGCCCTTCGGGTCGGCCAAGGACCCGGTCAACCTCGCCGGTTTCATCGCCAGCAACCTGCTTGCCGAGGACCTCAGCGTGTGGCGCGGCGGCGAACTGGCCGACATGGATCCCGGGGCCGTGCTGCTGGACGTCCGGTCGGCCGCGGAGTTCAGCTCCGGGCACCTTCCAGGCGCACTGAATATCCCGCACACCGAGCTGCGCGGCCGGCTAGGCGAGATCGCCCGGGACTGCCCGGTGCTGGTGTACTGCGCATCGGGCTTCCGGTCCTACCTCGCGCTCCGGGTCATGCGGCAGAGCGGCTGGACGCAGGTCCGATCCCTGTCGGGCGGCCTGTCAACGCTCCAGCTCGAGCTGCCCGGCCTGGCACTCGAGCTGGGCGAGCCAGCGGCCACCCTGGCCGCAGCCCTCCGGTAGCCCGCCCCTCGTCGCGCACCCGGGCGCCACCCACCTACGGCGAGATCGGGCTGGCCGCGACTCCGATGAATACCGCCGACGACCGGATAGCCGCAGCACCCCTGCCGACCAGCCGTACGCTCCGCAGGCGCAGTTCTATCCCGCTGCAGCTGTGCCGTTTCGGCAGGATTAACCTGCGCGATGTGATCGCGGACCTCGTCCATGTCCAGCTCCCGGGCCTTGGCGATCAGCTGCTCCAGCGCCGCCGCCGGCAGCGCGCCCGGCTGTGCGTACACGGCGATGCCGTCGCGGATCACCATGAGTGTCGGGATCGAGGAGATCCCGAACCCGCCGGCCAGCTCAGGCTGCGCCTCGGTGTCGATCTTGCCGAATACCGCGTCCTCGTGCCGGCCTGAGGCCTTTCGACTCTCCATGGGTGCGCATTAATACCCCAGGGGGCATGAACAAGCTTCCAGGCTCGCGCATTCCCGTCCGCATGCCGCCGGAGGACCGTGTGCCGGGCCGGGGTCGACCCCAGCTGCGCGGATGCCAGCCGGCTGGCTGCGTGAAGCGGCTGTTGGAGACCCGCTCACCGTCGCGGCAGACGTCGTAGATCCCGCGCGGGTGCGTGCCGCCGCAAGCGCGGCGCGACTGGCTGCCCGGTCATGAGGCCGCCCAGATCCCGACGCAACGCCCTACACGCGGCGAGGATCACCGGGAGCCGGCTCCGCTGACCGCGCTGCGCTCCTCGGGATTGAGCAGCTCAAGCAGCGGCGCCGGCGCTGCCTGAAGTCGTTCGGCCGCGGAGTCGAGCCGGGCGCCCGAAATGGCGGACTTGCCGGGCGTCTTGGCCATCGTCGTCAGCGTGCGCGCCATCTCGCCGCCGAGGTGCTGGGCTTCTTCGAGGAAATTTCGCGAGACCTTGGCGTCAATCAGGACTGGCGCGCCGACGAGCAGCATCATCATGTAGGTCCGGACCTCGTCGGACGCAGCGCAGCGGTCGCCTGAGCCGTCCAGTGCCAAGGACACCGCCTTCGACGAGCGGGCAGCCTGACTCACCATGATGGCCGCTTGTGCCGCCACGGCACGGGCCCGGTCATTGACCTGGCGGCTGCTGACCACTGGTCAACGACTAGGACCGTCACCAGCAGCACGAGCAGCCCCGCCACCGTGTCGGTGGTCAGCGCGTGATCCGCCCACCAGTTCCGGAACCCGCTGTCGGTGAGATCGAGGATCACCAGTCCGAAGGTCACCAGAGTGACGACGACTGCAGCAAACCCGCCCTGCCAGCGTGTCAACACCAGACGAATGTAACGGGAGCACCCATTGCGCCGCCTCAGCGGGCGGCGGAATCATCGCGGGCAGCAGCCCCCGGTCCACTGCGGCGTCGGATCGTTGCGGATGATGATCAGCCGCGCGATGCGATCGTCCCGAATGGTGAAGTAATGGGCGAGGATGAGCGGATCCGGCAGTCCGGTCTTGTCGTAGTTGCCGTCCATAGCGGCGTATACGGCGACGTCTCCGAAGTGCTCGGCGGTGGCGGTGACGTCCATCGTCACCCGGTCGCCGATGACCTCGCGATCGAGCCAGGCCCGGATGGCGTCCTTGCCCCAGAACTCGCGGCGGGCGTCATTGACGAAAGCATCATCGGCGAACCACTTGATCAGCGCGTCGCCGTCGAAGGCGTTGCTTGCGGCGATGTAGCCCTGGACTGGTGCCGGCAGGGTGGTGGTCATGGATCCTTCCCTTCAGCAGGTGGCAGGACCACCGTCGAGGCTCCCTCGGGGGGAGAGTCAAGCCATCGCTGCGGGACCGGCGCGGAGGCTGAGCCCCGGTTGACTCTCCCCGCGGGGAAGGGTCCACAGTGGAGTGATGCGCGCGGCCCTGAGCATCGGTGACTTCTCCCAGATCACGCATCTGAGCGTGAAGACCCTGCGTCGATACCATGAAGCCGGGCTGCTCGAGCCTGCCGAGGTCGACCCGCAGTCCGGCTACCGCTACTACGCCACGACGCAGGTGCCAACCGCCCAGGTGATCCGGCGCTTCCGCGATCTCGGCATGCCGGTCCGCGAGGTCAGGGAGGTGCTCTCGACCACAGACCCGGAGGCCAGGAGCGCCCTGATCGGCGGGCATCTTGAGCGCCTGGAGAACCAGCTGGACGAGACCCGGGCGGCGGTGACCTCGCTGCGCCGCCTGCTCCGGCCCGCCAGCCCGCCCATCCAGATCGAGCTCCGGGCGGCGGCAGAGTTCACGGCGGCCGCGATCCGCGCGACCGTCGACCACAGCGATGTCCTCGCCTGGTACGGCGCCGCCATGGCCGAACTGGACCGGACGCTCGGGTCACTGCAGATGACGCCGGCCGGGCCGCGCGGCGGCCTGTACGACAACGAGCTCTTCACCGACGAACGCGGCACCGCCGTCGTGTACGTCCCGGTGGCCGACCCGCCGAGCGGCGGACGTATCCGGCCCTTCGTCGTGCCGGCCGCCGAACTCGCTATCACGGTGCATCACGGCCCGCACAACGACATTGACGTCTCCTACGGCCAGCTCGGCACCTACGTCAGGGAGCACGCGCTCGCCGTGGCCGGGCCGGTCCGCGAGACCTACCTGGTCGGACCGCGAGACACCGGCGACAGCACCACCTGGCGTACCGAGATCGGCTGGCCGGTCTTCCGTACCTCCGCCGCCTGAAGGACTCCCCCCGGCCAGGGGCCCGGTCAGGCTGCGCCGTGTCGTCCTGCGGTCGTGCCGCTTTCGGTTTCGCTCCGGATTACCGGCGCAACTTCCCCGGCGAACAGCTCGATTGACCGATTGACCAGCTGCGGTGGCAGGCCGCCCAGGTCGACCTGCCCGATGAAGCGGCCGACCCCGAGGAGGTCCCGTTCTGCCATGATTTTTTTCAATGACTTCCTGAGGGCTGCCGATCATGAGGGCACCGGCCGGGCCCCCGATCTGGCGGAAATCGTCCTGGCTGACCAGCCAGCCGCGGCGCCGGGTGCCTTGGGCTGGAGGTATTCGCGGTAGTGGGGGTAGAACGCCGCCCGGCTGCCCTGGGAGGTCGGGCCGACGAAGAAGTGACTCGTGAGACCCAGGCGCAGCCGGTCCGGAGGGTGCCCGGACGCTGCCCAGGCCTGCCGGTAGAGGTCAACGGTCGGTGCGGCGCCCGCGAAGGCGCTGGCCGGTGGCAGGATCGAGCTGCAGGTCGCTGAGCGACAGGATGCCGAGGTTCACGTATGCCTTCCTCGCTGAGCCTCCGCCTGACCGCAGGCCGGGCGGGTCAGGCCGGGCGGGTTTCAGCGGCCGGCTGCGCTGCGCCTGCCTGCCCCGCCGCGGGGCGCGCCGTCAGCAGTTTCGCCAGCGAGCCAGCCGCGAGAGCCCCGCCGGTCACGGCGGCGATGACCGTAAGCGCCCGCGGCAAGGGCGGACCGAGACGGAACCGGCCGGGCCCGGCAGCGGCCAGGGCAGCGGCCGCCGCCAGGTTGGTCAGCGGCAGCTCGAAGCCTCGCTTGGCAGCGAGCGGGCCGTTGGCACGGTGAGTGGCCGATGCGACGCTCATGGCGCCGATGATGGCCAGCGGGCCGAGCGGGTCGGCAATTCCCGCCCCGGTCAGCAGGCCGCCACCGAGTTCGGTCGCCCCGGCAATGGCAGCCATCTGCTTGCCCGGTGTCAGGCCGATGGCCTCGAAGCCCGCGCCGGCGGCGTCGAGCCCAGGGCCGCCGAACGCACCGAAAAGCTTCTGGGCACCGTGCACGGCCAGGTAGCCGCCCAGCACCAGCCTGGTGCCCAGGAGTGCCGCGTTGCGCATGTCTAGTCCTTCCATTCCAGGTTCATCAGCGGGATGGTGCAGCGCCAGCCGAAGCTGGCGCTGGCCGGCATGCCGCGCTCCGCCCGCGCCAGCTTCGGCTAGATCGGAAGCGCACACGTCTGAACTCCAG
>OBLT010000893.1_pt1 | contig 19401 bp, 15 predicted proteins | sample 1518721 | NCBI WGS metagenome assembly OBLT01 (sample SAMEA3539307, study PRJEB22396) | soil metagenome | biome: tundra; feature: field; material: soil | place: USA | collected 2010-05 | depth 0.15 m | reverse complement strand
GCAACAACGAAGTGAATCCCGCATCCGATGCGGGGCGAGCCGTTTCAGGCGCGGGTGCAGCCGTGGCTGCCGGTGCCTGTTTCTCGCTTTCCAAGGTGCGCAACAGCTCTGTGAAGCCTCCACTGCCTTTTCCGCTGGGCGCAGTTGTAGGTGCCTTCTCCGCACTAGCCAACCGAATCCGATCCAGCAATTCTGTCGAACCCACTGCCGGCCCCCCGCCCAGCACTACCTTGTGGACCACCGGCTCCGCCATTGGCTTGGAACCTAATAAAGACCCTGCGCTTGCACCTTCGTTCGCTCGAATTCCCGGTGCACTTTGATCCGGTTTCGGGCCGGCTGTCAAAGCTTGCACTGGCTCCGGTGCCTTCACCGTCTGGAAAACGCCCGTTGCTCCAAACCCCTGCTCTGCGTCTGATTCCTCAGGCCAGGGATTAGCATTTGGTCCAGCGGGTGTCGTCGGCTTGTCCATGCGGATGACCTCCGTACGTTGCGGGTAGCATAAATCATTGCTTGCTCCCGATTTACCTATTTACCCAAAAAGATTTTGAGTATAATCCGTTTGCGCCCTGCCATTTCGGACGAGTGAACCAATAAATGGTCTGCCAATCCCGTCCCCTTTAGGCGGCACGCGCTTTCAGTCGAGTTGTTCGTACAGTCGATGGAATGCGCTGCCCATCGATCCGGAATCGAACCAGATTTCTAACTCACGCCTACGGTGTCCCTATTATGAAGTTCCTGTCGCGGGTCGTCTGGTCTGAAGGGATGCACCTCGGTCCACATCATTTCCAGACTCAGAGTCGGTACTTCGAAGACACTCTCTGGTTCCTTAATTCCAATCTTCGCCAGGAGCCCTGGGGATTCCTTCATTATTCTCTCGACGTTGAAGCCCTTCGTAACGGTCTGGCCATCCTCACGTATGCATCCGGCATCCTGCCAGATGGTCTCATCTTCGATCTGCCCGACTGCGACTCAGCCCCGGAACCGGTCCAGCTCAAGGATCTCTTCTCCTCGACCGACAGCGACATCTTGCTCTACCTGGCCATCCCGCCGCGCATCGACCAGGGACTTGACTGCGACCTTGCAGGCGGCGCCAACACGCGCTACAGCGCCGTCGAACGCAAACTCCGCGACGATTCCGTTGGTCAGGGAGAGTACAACGTATCCTTTGCCCGAAAAAACCTCGTGCTCCTCAGCCAGGCTCAGCTTTCCAACGACATCGTCTCCTTCCCCATCGCCCGCATTGTGCGCGATGGTACAGGAGGATTTACCAGCGACACGGACTTTATTCCACCATGCCTGCGCATCGGCGCGTGCGAGAGCCTCGTCCTTCTCCTCCACCGGTTAGCGCAAGCCATCGAAGAGAAGATTGAATTCACGCGCAACATGAGGCTGAGCTCCGGCCGCTTCGAGCTCGGCACGTCTGCGCTCGACGTATCCAATTACTGGTTCCTTCACGCTCTCTGCTCGGCGCTTCCAGCGTTGCGCCATCATCTGCAGGACCGTCGAAGTCACCCGGAAGATGTGTACCGCGACCTGGTACGCCTCGCCGGAGCCCTCAGCACGTTTTCCCTCGAAACGAACCGGAGCGAGATCCCAAAATACGATCATCGCGATCTTGCAATCACCTTCAAAGAACTTGATTCCCTGATCCGCCGCTACCTCGAGATCGTCGCCCCATCCAATACTGTCGCTCTGCAATTCCGCAAGGCTGACAATTACATCTATGCCGCCGAGGTGAAGGACGAGCGTTGCCTGCGCCGTGCCCGTTGGATCTTTGGCGTGCGATCCACGATCACTGACTCGCTCATCCTGCGCCAGACTCCTGCGCTCGTCAAGGTCTGCTCGGCTGAGGGCGTTGCCAAGCTTGTCCAGCGCGCTCTCCCCGGTTTGGAATTGATGCATCTCCCGGTCCCACCTGCCGCGCTTCATGCACAGGCGGATATGCACTACTTCGCCGTCTCCCAAAGCGGTGCTTGCTGGCAGCATATACTGCAGACCAAGCAGGTCGGCGTCTATCTACCCGGCGACCTCGGTGACGCCACCTTTGACATCACCATCATTACGGAGACATCCGCATGACTTCTTCTCCAGCCTCTGCTCCCCAAGAGATGAAGACCAATGATCTGGCTCTGGCCTTTCAGGAAGTATTCACCGTCGTCCTTCGAACACGATTCTTTGTTCAACGCGTTGAAAATGCAGACTCCTTTCGCGCCACCTTGCGCAAGATGATCTCCGCGGCTGTCAAAGATGCCTCTGCCATGGGATACAGTGATGAGGCTTCCAAAATGGCCATCTACGCCATGATCGGATTCCTCGATGAAAGTGTCCTGAATTCCAAAGACCCCACCTTTGCGGATTGGGCCCGCCGGCCACTCCAGGAAGAGATGTTCGGCGGTCATTTTGCCGGCGAGTATTTCTTTCGTAACGTGACCGATTTGCTCAATCGCCCCGAATCACAAGAGGTCGCCGACGTGCTGGAGTTGCATGCCCTCTGCCTCTTGCTCGGTTACCGCGGCCGCTTCGCCTTCGGCGATGCATCTGAGATCCACTCCATCCTCCATCGCATCCGCGAAAAGATCTCCCGCATCCGTGGCTCATTCAGGCTCTTTCGCCCTTCAGAAACCCCTGCCGCACCGCCGCGACGCAAGGCCGATTCCTGGGTGCGCGTGTTGGCCATCGCTGCAATCCTCCTTGCCGTCTTCACTCTGCTGGCTTACGTCGGCTATGTGCTGATTCTCGGCCAATCGATGCCCACCGCCGCCAGCGTCAACGAGCATTCTCCCACCGTTTTGGCAACAACAGGGCAATCCTCCCAGGCGCCCGGCCTCGAGGAGGTCTCCCTGTGAAACGGATTCTGATTGGGACGCTTATCTTTCTCGTATACCTTGCGCTCGTCATCTGGGGAGGATTCGCCCTCCACTTTGAAGGCACAAAGCTCATCCTGTTTTGCGTGATTCTCGGCCTGCTGGGAGCATTAACCACAGCGTTTGTTGTTTGGTACTTATACAAGATCAGCAAGGCCGCCGCGGATGCTGCAGGCCCGGATACGCCCGACGCCGTCAACCTCAGTACGCTCCTTCGCGATGCGGATGCGAGAATTCGGCAGGCAGGACGAGCCGGCGTCAAGTCCCTGGCCGCCATGCCTCTTATCTATGTCATTGGTGATGAGAATTCCGCCAAGACCCAGACGGTCCTTCAGTCCGGCCTTGATCCTGAGTTACTTGCCGGCAACGTCTTTCGCGATGGAGTGATCGTTCCAACACAGCTTGCCAATCTTTGGCTGGCTGGCAACTACGTTGTGGCTGAGGCTGGAGGCGCACTCCTGCGCCAGCCTGCCCTGTGGACCCGGCTTCTCAAAGCCACGATCCCGGCACGGCTCGGCTCTGTCTTCTCCTCAGACAGCCGCCTCCCCGCACGTTCCGTTGTCGTCTGCGTCAGCATCGAGCGGATTCTGGCGCCCAATACCTCTGAGCAGATTCGAGCCTTGGCTCAAACGCTCAATGAGCGACTCCGCCAACTCTCTCAGACTCTGGGCATTTCGCTCCCCATCTACGTTCTCTTCACCAAGCTGGATAACGTAACACCCTTTGCAGAATACGTCAGCCACCTCTCTGAAGAAGAAGTCAAGCTCCCCATCGGTTCCCTTCTGTCATCGCTTCACACTGGTTCGGGTCTCTATACAGAGCAGGCTACCGCCCTCATCAGCTCTAAGTTCGACCAGCTTCTATTTGCCCTCTCAGAATTCCGTCTGGACATCCTTTCCCGCGGTGGCGAACTCCAGGAATTGGCCAGGGCCTATGAATTTCCCCGCGACCTGCGCAAACTCCGCGCTGGCATCGTCTCTTTCCTTGCCGAGGTCGCACGTCCCAGTCAAATCGGGGTCAACCCATTCTTGCGCGGCTTCTTCTTCGCTGGAATGCGCGCCCACCTGGTCGAAGACGTCCTCGACATCGGCCCGGCTCAGCCGCAAGTCTCCACCCCCTCCGCCGACGCTGGTGCGACCCGCATTTTTTCACTCGCCTCAGTCCAGGCTCCCCAGGCCCCAACCCCGCAACCAAGGAGAGGAGGCACACGCAAGGTTCCGCAATGGGTCTTCCTTCCTCATTTGTTCTCGAAGATCCTGCTTGCCGACAAGTCGGCCCTTGAAGCAAGCCGCTCCAGCACCAGGACCAGCTATCTCAAACGGACGCTTCTTGCTGTTACCTGCGCAATCATCCTCATAGCTCTGACGCTCGTCACAATCTCGTTCTTCCGCAATCGCTCGCTCGAGCAGCGCGCCGCCGCGGCCGCAAGCGCACAAGTCTCTCCCGCCTCACCGACCATGTTCGCCTCACAAGCCGATCTGGATACCCTCGACAAACTCCGGGCAATCCTGGACCAGCTGGGCGCTTATCGCAAGGATGGCCCGCCCCTCATGAGCCGCTTCGGGCTGTATCGCGGCGATGCCCTTTACCCAGTAGCATGCCAGGCCTACTCCAACAAGTTCCGCACGCTTCTGCTGGCGCCCACGCAGGAGAACATCCTCGCCAAGCTCCGCGCCGTACCCTTGGCACCCACCCCCGATGCCGATTACAGCGCAACCTACAGGCCGCTCAAGGCCTACATCATCACGGTCTCCAATCCTGACCCAGACTCCGCGCAGGACACGAATGATTTCCTGCCCTCTGCCCTGCTCGCAGAATGGACGGGCAATGGAGCGCCTTCATCTGATGTCGCTCGTCTCGCACAAGCTCAGTTCGAGTTCTACGCTCGCCTGCTCCCTGAGGCCTCTGGATGCCTTTCCGGCAGCGGCGGATATCGGAACGACGTAGTTGTCGCCCAGGCTCGTGCCTATCTGAATGGCTTCCAGGGATTCCAGCACGTCTATCAAAGCATGCTGGCAGCCGCCAATCACAAGGTCCCCGGTTTCAACTTCAACGGCAAGTTCCCTGGCTCCGCGCAATATATTGTCGATAGTTTCCCGGTACCGGGAGTCTTTAGCAAAGATGGCTTCACTTTCATGCAGGATGCCATCCTGCATCCCGATCCCTACTTCCGTGGAGAAGAATGGGTTCTTGGCCCTTCTTCCGGCCCCCCAATCGACCGCGCGGCTCTCTCCACCCAGCTGAAGTCCGCCTACACGGCTGACTACATCCAAACCTGGCGGAGCTACCTGACGAAGGCTCAATTCATCCCTTATCGAAATTTCCCTGATGCCGGCACCAAGCTCAGCGCACTCGACTCCAATACCTCGGCGCTGCTTGAGCTGTTCTCGCTCATCTCCTTCAACACCGGCGTCTCCTCGATCGATATCTCGAACGCCTTCCAAGCGCCGCAGGCCGTGGTGCCATCTTCCATCCCTGACAACCGGCTCATTGTCTCATCGAACCAGGCTTACATTCAATCTCTGCAGGCTCTTGAAGGGGTCATCAAGAATCTGACCCTCAATCCCACCAATGCAAATGACCCATCCGCAGCCATTCCTGTCACGCAGGCTGCGATTGCCGGTGAACAGGCTGCGGAGAACCTGCGCAACACATTTCTCCCCGACCCCACCGGTGGAATGGACAAGATCAGCTTCAATCTCCTCCAGGCTCCCATCAAGTCTGCCCAGGAACTGGCTGCCCAGGCTCCCGCGTCCGCTGCCGGCGGCGGAGCCAAGAACTTCTGTGCGCAGATCGCGCCCGTTCTCGCCAAATTCCCCTTCAATCCCCAGTCTTCTGTCGAAGCGTCTACTGAAGAGGTCTCCCAGGTCTTCGCTCCTGGATCGGGTTCGTTTGCGCAGTTCTACAACGCCACCCTTCGTCCCCTCGTTGTCTTGCAGGGTTCTCAGTACGTGCCGGCTCCCGGATCCACGGTCAAGATCAGCCCATCGTTCATCACCTTCCTCAACAACGCCCAAAGGATCTCGAACGGCCTCTTCTCTTCTGGTGGAAACCAGCCCTCATTGGACTTCACCCTGACTGAAGTCAAAGCCCCGGATGTCTCCAATGCGGTGCTGAATATCGACGGCAAACAACTCAAGAACAGCGGCGAATCGGTCACCTTCCACTGGGTCTCCCAACCCTCAAGCAACATTACCCTCAAGACTCAAAAGAACACGGCGCCCGCGATGACCGGATCGTGGTCTGTCTTCCACTTCGGCTTCGGGGCTCCCCAGACCTCTCCCAATCGCCTGAAGTTTTCCTTTAGCTTCAACAACCAAACGCCTGAAATCGTTCTGCTTGACGCCTCAGGACCCGGAGCTCCATTGCTGAATCCAGAATTCATGAGGAGCTTCCATTGCGTTTCCAACGTCGCTCGCTGAAGGTTGCTCATCCAGCAAAGATGAGTAGAACAAGCGACATACCCTACAACCTCATCTACATCAAACTCGCCACGAGCCGATGAACGACGAATACACAAGCGATCCGTCGCAACCCGAAGCACCAGCCGAACCGATGGTCGCCGCGGCCTCGAATGCTGCGTCTTCGTCTAAAGTTTGTCCCCCTTCCATTCGGATTGCCGTCTCAGCGCTCAGCGACATTGGCTGTGTCCGCACCAATAACGAAGACTTCCTCGGCTACGACGAGACAATCGGCATCTATGTCGTGTGCGACGGCATGGGAGGCATGGCCAGCGGTGAAGTCGCAAGTTCCCTTGCTGCGGCTGCAATTTTGAAGAGCTTTGCGGCCTCCGCTGCCTCAGGCGTCCCCGTCAGCTCCAGGCTGCTTCATGCAATTACCGTCGCCAATCTCGATGTTTGGGAGCACAGTCAGACTCCGGCAAATGACGGAATGGGAACCACGGTTGTCGCTGCTGCACTCGATGGAGACAAGCTCATCCTCGGCAACGTTGGCGACAGTCGGGCATACATTATTCAGGATGGAAAGTGTACGCAACTCACTGTGGACCACTCCTACATCAACGAACTCATTCGCAACGGCACGCTCACCCTTGAAAATGCGAACAGTGCTGACCTGAAAGGGATGGAGTCCATCATTACCCGCGCCGTCGGCGTCGCAGCCGATGTGCAGCCCGACTTTTTTTCCGTCGATCTAACCCCAGGCACGGGGATCCTCCTGGCCACGGATGGACTCACCCGCTACGTTGAGCAAGACGAAATCTCGACCATCCTGAATGCCTCGACGTTCGACTCGGCCTGCGCCAATCTCATCAATGTAGCCAAAGAGCGCGGCGGTCAGGACAACGTCACCTGCATCCTTCTCCTGGTGCTTCCTTCTTGACGTCTTCAAGCGATCGAAGATCAAGCGCCCCTCACCACCTCGAAGAGGTGCAGAAAGCAGAAAACAATTTGTCGAATTGCACAGAACTTCATGCCCGTTGCCGTGTTTCCGTAAGTAACTTGTCCTGCGCATCTCCGGCGCATGATTAGCTTGACTTCACTTTGCCCTTGATGTAAGTTTTTGTGGTCTTCATATCATTCCCTGCACCCGTGAAATGGACGTGACATATGGTTCCAGTGCAAAGACTTGGCGCTTTTGGGTTGGCCGCGTTAGCGATGATTTTCACTGTTGGCATGGAAGCCCAGGCTGGCGACCCGGCCACTCTGATTCAGGCGAAGCTTGTCTCGCAGATCAAGATTACAAAGCCCACCGCTGACCACACGGATATTGTTACAGATGGCGACGTGGTCCTTTTGCATAAAGACGGGCTCATGATGTGTGCCGCGGCCTCCTCTTATGCATTCTCAAATACTTACAGCAATGGTGTTCTAGCGGCGAATTATAAAAACCGTGTGAAAGACGCAGTCAAATCCTTTGGCTTCGGTCACATCCCTGTATTTGGCGCCGGAACCAGCGCAACAGATGCCGCCAATAACGGCTGTGTGTCTCGGAAGTTTGTAGCCGGAGAGAAGTTCTGGATCACCGGCGTTGCCCCCCAAAAAGACGGCATCCTCATCAGCACAATCAGCGATCCTTACCCTGACCCGTCGGGGAATCAAACCCGTTACTACGGTGAGATCAAATTTCCATTCGCAAAGGGCGCCGTACCACCTCCGGATGCTTTTGCCAATACAGTGTCAGAAGTAATTACCGTTGCGCCCTCCGATGACAAGGGCGATCAAGGAAGTCAACAAGGCAATCAAGCTGGACAGCCGGCTCAGGCTGCGGCACCTGCGGCCCCTCCCCCGGCTCCAATGCCCGACATTGCGCCGCCACCTCCACCGGCAGATACTCCGCCTCCTACAATTTCCATCGGCCAAACCAAGGCTCAGGTGACAACTGCATTTGGGCAGCCAGCGAAGACGGCCAAGGTTGGAGTGAAGGAGATCTTCTATTACAAGGACATGAAGGTAACTTTCACGAATGGGAAAGTCAGCAACGTCGAGTAAAACCCTGGCGCCTCCGGGAGGAGCGCGGGCCTGGAACAGGAATGAGGATCAGATGACCACGGAGCTACTTCGTAAGACCATGAGAAATGGTTCAGCAGCATTGATTCTTACCGGGCTGCTCGGTACCGCCAGTTTGTTGAGCGCCAACTCCAACAAGCCGGCAACCCCAGCCCCTAAAGCAGCAGCTCCCGCCGCCAAGCCCGCCGGCGGCGCGGGCGGTGGCACCCACGGCGCCACCGGCGGCGCGGCGCACACGACCATGTCCACCGGCGCGCACACAACGACAACGCATACCACCACGACGACAACGCATACAACAACGACCACGGGTTCCCATACTACAACGACCGGCGGCATGCACACCACAACGACCGGCGGCATGCACACCACAACGACCGGCGGCGCGCACACGACAACGGCCGGCGGCATGCACACCACGGGTGGCGGCGCAGCTGGTGGAATGCACGGCGGCGGGGCCGGTGGCAACGTCAATCACTCTGCGTTTCACGGCGGCCCTGCTCCGCGGGGCAGCAATGAGCATGTCACCAGGAGCGGCGGCGCAGTGCGCACTCGCCCCAACGGCAGGGTCAGCGATGTGCATGACGCCCGCAGGGGGATGGACGTTCATCATGGACTTGCCGGCGGGCGACGGGTCGATGTCGAGCGGCCGGGTCACGGACACATCTACGCCGAGCGCGGGCGCGCCGGATACGTGCAGCGCGGCTATGGCTTTCATGGCCATGACTATGGGCGTCGCGCCTACTTTTACCATGGACATGAATACAACCGCTATTACCATGGATGGGGATATCGCGGCATGTACATGAACGTCTATGCCCCCGGCTACTTTTACGGCGCCGGCTTCTACGGTTGGGCATACAACCCCTGGGTAGCCCCCATCTCGTTCGGCTGGGGATGGGGAGGTGCTCCCTGGTACGGTCGCTACGGATACTATTTCCAGCCCTATCCCGTTTACCCCTCTGCCGCGTTCTGGCTTACCGACTACATCATCTCCCAGGATTTGCAGGCGGTCTATGCCGCGCACCAGGAAGCAGCTATTGCTGATGGCACACCCCAGCCTGCAGCCGGGGGGCCGCCCGTTCTGACTCCTGAAGTCAAGGCCATGATTGCTGAAGAAGTGAAGAATCAGATCGCCCTTGAGAATCAGGAAGCCACTGCAAACTCCGCTGGGCAGGATGTCGACCCAGGCTCGAGTGGAATTGCCCGTCTGTTGAGCGACGGACGCCCACACGTGTTCGTCGCAGGAGGCAATCTGGATGTGACGGATGCATCTGGACAGGAATGCGCTGTCAGCGACGGAGATACTCTCCAGCTCAGGACGCCACCGCCTTCAGACGCAACCTCGGCAAACCTGGTCGTGCTGTCCAGCAAGGGAACACCGGAGTGCCAGATCTCTCTTACGGTTCAGGTGAGTTTGACTGACCTGCAGGAGATGCAGAACCACATGCGGGAGACCATTGACCAGGGCCTCCAGGATCTGCAGTCCAAGCAAGGCACTGGTGGATTGCCTGGTGCTCCGCCGTCCGCTCAATCCAAGCCAGTCCAGGCTGCCTATGCCGCTGTCGCTCCTCCGCCCGATCCTGGCGATGCCGCCACAATTCAACAGCAGGATCAGCAGGCTGATCAGGCCGAAAAGGACGTCACTGCTGAGACAGCAGCACCAGGTGGAGGCCAGGCTAGCGCAACTCCGCCTTCAACCGATGCTCCCGCTCAAGTTGCTGCCGCCGACACGCCCGCTGCTCCTGCTGCCACCGCTTCAGTAGAAATGGGCCAAACCAAGGACCAGGTACAGGCGGCTCTTGGCGCGCCGACGAGAGTTGCAGATCTCGGGCCCAAGACCATCTATTACTACAACGGCATGAAGGTCACTTTCAAGGATGGTAAAGTGAGCGACGTGCAATAACCGGGCAGATTACCAGCCCGCACATCCACGCGCCCCAGCGCGGCAGTCAAAAGCCTCGCTGGGGCGTTCTTCTTTTGCGTTGAATCTCACATTTCAGACCTCGGGATCGCGCTCCGTCGCAAGACAAGGTCTACGCGTGTGTGCCACTCTATGTGTAACTCACAAACAAATCCGCTTCGCGCCAAACTTTGGCTCAAGCAGGTCAAGTACACGTGCAGGGTTTTGGAGATTAGTCATGTCGAATTCTTATGATTACCAATCCATCGCAAAAATGATCGATCACTCGTTGCTTAATCCCTCGTTGACCACGGGGGAACTGGAAGAAGGCTGTGCCCTCGCAGTTCGATACAACACGGCAAGCGTCTGCATTATGCCCTACTATCTGGCCCGCTGCGCGGAGCTGCTCACTGGCACCACGGTCAAGGCAAGCACAACCATTGGCTTCCCGCACGGTGGACACACGACTGCGATCAAACTCGCTGAAGCCCGGCAGGCGCTCCAGGACGGCGGACAGGAACTCGATGTAGTCATCAACATCAGCAAGGCCCGCAGCGGAGACTGGCAATATGTCCAAAACGAGCTTATTGCTATTACGGACGCCATTCATGCCGAGGGAGCCAAGATCAAAGTGATCTTTGAAAATGCCTATCACGACGATGCCTCCAAAATCCGCTTATGCGAGATATGCGGAGACGTCAGCGTAGATTGGGTCAAGACCTCGACCGGCTACGCTCCCAGCGGGGCCACGCTCGCCGACCTTGAATTGATGTGCAAGCACTCTCCCGCCTCGGTTCAAATCAAGGCGGCTGGTGGCATTCGCGATCTTGATACGTTACTGGCCGTTCGTGAAATCGGAGTCAGCCGCGTGGGCGCCACCAGAACCGAGACGATGCTTGAGGACTGTCGCAAGCGCCTCGGCCTTGAACCCATCACGCAGGCCGCTCCTTCGTCGGCGGCCGCCGGCTACTGACAATTCTTCAACCTGCAGGGTTGCGGATGCCCGACTGCCGTTCTACCGCAAACACGAAAAGGCCCGGCACATGTGCCGGGCCTTCCCCATATAATTCCGTAAAATCTGCGAAGATCAGTTACGCCAAAAGGCGCTGTACCTTCTCTTCAATCACGTCCTGGGGCACAAACCCCACAATTTGATCAGCCACCTTGCCACCCTTGAAGAACAGCAAAGCCGGAATTCCCCGAATGCCGAATCGCGACGGCGCAGCGCCGTTTTGGTCCACATTCACCTTGGCAACCTTCAGTTTTCCCGCGTAAGCCAATGCCACTGCCTCCACAGAGGGTGCAATTGCCTTGCATGGACCGCACCACCCAGCCCAGAAATCGACCAGAACCGGCTGCGCGCTCTGCAGCACTTCCTGATCAAACGTCGCGTCACTTACGTCCATCACTCCCGATCCAGCCATGATCCTCCTCGCGGCTTCCGTACTATTTTCAAGTGTACTGGAATCCCTGCTCTCATGAGATGGTGCAACCGGTGGGAAAGTCGCAAACCACACTTCGCATCGAGATACCTAGTTTGCGGTCGAGGTGTATTCCTAACAACCCAAATAGCCTTGCTATATGCACTTACCGTGCATTCGCACGCTGCTTCACAAAATTAAAGCGCCCGGATCCGATTAGGATCACGGGCGCTAGAGCAGCCCTCCCCCAGAACTGCCCACGCTGCGAATTTATTTCTTCTCCGCACGAAAAGCAAGCAATCTTCGGTACTTGGCTTGGTAATCACCAACGGGTGACTATCTAAAACGATAACAGGCCCAATGCATTTGTTACTCAAGTGATTACCTTCCACCGAGGTTTCCTCAGGGTAGGGTCGTCGATACCTCACATCTGCCCTGCACTATGTGTCTCAAGCAGTTGACGTGCCCCGTCCGGCAGAAAGCGACACTCCACAAGCTCAGGCGCGGGTAAGTCTTTCAATGCGTTACAGATGGTCTCCGATGCCTCCGCCAGGCTCCCCTGATCTCGCACCACAATCAATACAGCAGGTCCGGCCCCGCTCAATGCCGCGCCCAGAATCCCGTTGCTCCCCGCCAATGGCAGCAGACGCGGGAGAAGCGGACAAATCTCAGAACGGAATGGCTGGTGAATCCGGTCCCTCATGGCGATGGGCAAAAGGTCGCCACGGCCCTGCGCAAACGCAATTCCGAGCATCGCCACAGACTGGAGATTGGCCACCACGTCGGCGCTCGAGTAGCTACCGGGAAGCACCGCACGCGCTTTGCTCGTTGCCAGCGGTTCGGGGGGAAGAACCACGATGGCCCTCCATTCGGCTGGAGGGACGACCCTGGCCACATGGACCTTTGTGCCTTCAGAGGCCGCCGCAACAAATCCGCCCAGCCAACACGCCGCAGCATTATCCGGGTGGCCTTCCAGGATGCAAGCTTCTTCCAGAATGCGTTCGGAGTTCCAGTCAAGCTGGCCAAAATACGCAGCCAGGGCAATCCCTGCGAGTCGGCCTGCAGCAGAAGACCCGCACCCCATCCCCAGCGGAATCTCGTTCACCATCCTGATCGCCAGCGGAACAACTGGCTTGCCATTCTCCCGCAGCAGTCTCTGGTAGAGGCCCAGGATGAGATTGTCTTCGAGACGGCCACAACGATCTGCGTCGCGTCCCGTTGCCGCAATCGAAAACTCCCTAGCTGCCTCGGCTTCAATCTCAAGGTAGAAATCGAGCGCCACCGCTGCCGTGTCAAAGCCAGGCCCGAGATTCGCAGAGGTTGCCGGCAAACGCAGCAAGATGCTCCCACTCTTTGGCTTCAGATCCTCACTCATCCCACGTTGCCCTTGATCCTGGCCAATACAGCTTCCGCCGTTGCCTCTACCACTACCGCATCTCTCCGGAGACTTTCGATCCGCTCCTCATTGCCGGCTTTCTCTTCTTCCTTCAGCAGCATTCCGCGATGGAAATCGATCGTGTAGTCTGCGTCCTTCAGTGTGTGCCCGGTCAAAACCAAGACGACCGTCTCCCCGGGAGAGACTGACCCTCGAGCGCGTAGCTTCTTCAGCCCCGCCAAGGTCACGGCAGAAGCTGGCTCGCAGCCTAGCCCTTCGGATCCCAACTCGGCCTTCGCAATTGCAATTTCCGCCTCGGACACATCCAGACACCACCCGCCCGTATCCTGAATTACCCGCGCGGCTTTTCTCCATGAGGCCGGGTTCCCAATGCGGATTGCCGTAGCTCGCGTGTGCGCCTCCACCGGTTCCATCGTCGCGCCATGATTGTCGGCAAGGCTGCGAACCAGCGGATTCGCCCCCGCAGCCTGAATCACTGAGATGCGCGGCACCCTCGCCACCAGCCCAAGTTCGCGCATCTCTCGGAAGCCCTTACCAAGCGCAGAACTATTCGCCAGGTTCCCACCGGGCACAATCAGGTGGTCAGGCACGTTCCAGTCAAAGGCCTCGGCGATCTCGAAGGCGGGCGTCTTTTGCCCTTCCAACCGGTATGGATTCACGGAATTCAGCAGGTAAATATGCGCTTCCTTCACCACTTGGGTCAACACGCGGACGCAGCCGTCGAAGTCCGTCTTGATCTGGCAGGTTACCGCGCCATAGTCCATTGCCTGTGACAATTTTCCCCAGGCAATCTTGCCATCGGGAATGAGCACCAGGCTCCGCAAACCCGCGCGGGCCGCGTAGGCCGCCATCGCTGCCGATGTGTTGCCCGTTGACGCGCAAGCCACCCATTGAAAACCGCGCTCTTTTGCGACGCTCAGGGCAGTAGTCATGCCCGTGTCTTTGAACGACCCAGTCGGATTCATACCCTGGTGCTTGGCAAACAGCTGGTCGATCCCCAGCGCCTTCGCCGCACGCGGCAGATGGTAAAGCGGCGTGTTGCCCTCTCGCAGGGTCACCGCGGTGCCAAAATTGTCCAAAATGGGCAGCATCTCGCGGAACCGCCACACGCCGGAGTGATCCAGCGCCTCCGCTGAGCACCGCCGCTCCCGCCAGAGCCACTTCAGCGCCCCCGGGTTTGGCCGATCATGCCCCTTCCGCTCAACCCAGCCCGGATACTCGACTTCAAAGAGCTCACCACAAAGCGAACAGCGGAAGTCGGGGCTCGTGATCGCGCCGTCCACCCGTGTCCCGCACCCAAAACACCGTAGCTGATGCAAGTTATCGTTCATGCCGCGTCTATGTCTTTCATACCTGTTGTTAGCCTAACAGCGCGCGCCGGACTTTGCTTTCCTCAGGGCACTGAAACCGCCTGATGCTCAGCAAGACCTATTGCCGTCGGCAGTCGTCTCAGTAATGGAGGGGTCTGCACAGCCAGTTGTGAAATCTCTAAATCGCGGCGATCACCAGCAAGGTGGCGTCGTCCTGGAATTGAGCTCTGCAAAACCTGGTCACCTCGGCAAGGAGCTGCCGATTCAATTCACTCGCGGAGAGCGTCGCATGGACCTTTCCAAACGCTGCGATCCGAGTCTCCTCGAATTCCTGTCCGGCAGAATCGGTGGCTTCCGTGATTCCATCCGTAAACAGAAGTAATCGGTCTCCTACCCTCAGCTCGATCATCGAGTCCTCAAACTTCCAGTCTGGAAAGACTCCAAGCACAGCGCCGCCCTGTTCAATGGTCCGCGTCGAGCCGCCTGAAATCTGGATTGGGTAAAGGTGCCCCGCATTGCTGTACTGAAACGTGTGCGTCTCACTGTCGAGAATTCCATAGAGGAAGGTCACAAACTTCCCCGTCGCAATGTTCTCGTGCAACAGCCGATTCACTTTCCCGCATACCCCTGCAGGGCTCTCTGAGGTGCTCGCAAATGCGCGAACCGCCGCTTGGACATTGGCCATCAGCAGAGCGGCTGATACACCCTTGCCAACAACATCTGCGATGCAGACTCCGAGTCGATGGTCGTCGAGCCGGAGAACATCGTAATAATCCCCGCTCACTGAACGCGCCGGTTGCCACGCCCCCGCTACCTCGAACCCTGCCACTTGCGGTATCTCTCGGGGCAGCAATGACTGTTGGATCTCCCGAGCTCGTTCGAACTCCTGCTCCTGCATCTCAAGCTGGGCAGCCCCCCGATCCACCGACTGCTGCAACTCCACGTTGCGCTGCTCAAGTTGTTCCTTGGTGCTGTGGTAAAGAAATGAAAGGGTACCAAAAACGCAGATCACCAGATAGGGAAACTTCCATCCGGTTCGAATCAGATGCAAAAGTGTCTGCGGAGTTGGTGGAGCGATCAACCAAACGACCGCACTCGAGAATATATAAATCGGGATCGCCACAAGAAGGAGGATTGGTACGAATATCAGCCAATTGAATGGAAATCGCCTCCTCGAATAGAGGAACTCCAGGCGACCGATGGCAGGGGAAAGAAAATTCCCGATGCACAGCGAGTAAAGCAGAACAGTAAAAGGATTGATCTGCTCTCCGTTGGCCCAGAAGATTGCGCCCACGACTGCGGAAATAGCGATGTAAACGCTTTGTTGCCGAAGGAAACGAGCCAGAATTGAAACCTTTACTTTCACACGACACCGGCTTGCTCGCTACTGGACTAACCAATTATTCTATTCCTGCCGCTGAAACCCCACGAAAACAGGCTCCATCGCCAGCCGAATGCCGAATCGATCTTCCACCGCGTCAGCAATGCTGCTCGCCAGAGCAAGCACTTCCGTGGCACTCGCGCCTCCCTTGTTGATCAGCGCCAGCGTATGTCGCGCCGAGATGCCCGCGGCACCAAGCGTATAACCTTTGGCAAACCCTGACTGCTCAATCAGCCATGCAGCAGGTACCTTCACCCTACCCACATTCTCTGCTCCCACCCCCGCCGGAAAACGCGGCGGCTGTTTTTCGCTGCTGGCGGAGATGCGCTTCAACTGCTCCTTCGTCACCACGGGATTCTTGAAGAAGCTGCCCGCGCTTCGGCAATCGGGATCGCCCTCAACCAAAAGCATCCCCTTGGATTCCCTGACTCTCCGCACGATTGCCGCCACCTCGGCCAGGCTCGGTTGCCCCCCGCCTGACTGACTCTCATGAACTGCCCGCAGTAAGTCTGCATACTTCAGCGTTGGTTCTCCGTCTGCAGTCAGCCGAAAGTCCACCCGCGTTACGATAAAACGATTGCGATCCTCCGAATTGAAGCGACTGTGTCGATAGGCAAAGCCGCACTCCGATGCCGCGAACTCAACAAATGCTTGGTCCTGAAGATCGAAGGCCCGCACCCGCTCGATTGCGGATGCGACCTCCTGTCCGTAAGCGCCAACATTTTGAACCGGGGTTCCGCCCACCGTGCCCGGTATACCCGCCAGGCACTCAACCCCCGCACAGTTGTCCTGGGCCGTTCGCTCGACAAAGCCGTCCCAGTCCTCGCCTGCATATACCTTGTAGACCCGTTTGCCCAACTCATCCGGACGACCTGAACCAGGATCCGCCTCGACCGCCTCGGTACCGCGCAGTCCCACCCGTAGCACCAGCCCATCGAATCCCGAATCTGACACCAGCAGGTTGCTGCCCCCACCCAGCACAAAAAGCGGCTGCCCCCGCACCCGCGCCCAGTCGGTGGCCTCCACAATCTCTTCCTCGCTCGCAGCCTCGACAAACCAGCGTGCCGGGCCTCCAATGCCAATGGTGGTGAATGGTGCAAGCGGAATGTTCTCGAGAATATCCAAGCAGCAAGATTACAGGAAGCCGGGGTGGGTGGAACAGCGCAACAAATTCCGTTGTATACTTCAATCGATTCATGCGGAGCGCTCCAATGAAGACCACCTTGCAGCACGTCACGCTGGTTGTTTTCTACCTTTATTCTGCAGTAGCCCTGAGGGGCCAGATCATTGCATCGAACGGGGCGCATGCGCCCGATCCGGACAGCGGTATTTCTGGGCATGTAGACGGCCTGTTTATTCCACTCGTTACCGGACAGCCATTTCACGCCAGGATCCCAGTCGAGATCAAGCGGCAACTTCCGGATGGCACGACGGTTTCGCAGAAATACTATACGTTGGTAGCTCGCGACGGCACAGGCCGCGAATATCGCGAGGCCCGTGATTTGGTTGCCGCCGATTCAGACCGCGAACCACCTGTGATGCGCACAATTGTTTACGATCCCAAGACCTCCCTCATCATCACCTGCACCCCGGAACGGCGCGTCTGCCGGCAATCCACGTTTGACCCCACCTCTCATCCTGCCGATGAACCGGTAGGGCCTTCGAGCGACGGAAAATCAGTCCTGACTCGCGGGAGTTTGGGCACCAAGACCATGGATGGTCTTGAAGTGGTGGGCACGCGGGAGATGCGAACCATCAGCCCTGGAACCTTTGGCACGACAAGCCAGTCGTGGTGGTGAAGGAAATCTGGTACTCGCCTCAGTTGCAGTTCAATCTGTCGGTAACTCGAATGGATCCTCGCAACGGAACACAGAAACTTGAAGTTGCCGACTTGAAGCTCGGAGAACCAGGACCTGAGTGGTTCGCGATGCCGGACGGTTATCGGCTGGTTACTGAGCGGACCGTGATGAATCGCCCAGCCGGACCAGCTGAACTTGAGCCGCTCCTGGAAAAGAGCATTACCGGGATGACACCCGAGCAATTGGCAACTGCCTTGCAGCCCGTCGAGGTGGCAATTGGCAAATACGCAACAGCGCACGCAGAGGCCGCGCCGAAGGATCGAAATGATGCTTATGCAGGTCAGGTGAGGATGAGACTCTCCAGCGATCTGCATATGATCCAGCAACCCCCCCCTCCTCCAAAGGCTCAGCTTTCAGAATCGGAGTTTCGGCTGAACCAGGCGTTTCACGAGGTCCTGGATTCTCCGTGCCTTAACAAACCTGAAGCCGGAGACCCTCCCAACATGCCTTCAAGCAAGGAGACTCTGGGCGCCGAAGAGCAGGCGTGGGATGGGCTGCGCGATGCCTGGACGGCCTTTCTCGCTTCCCTGTTTCCCAACAGAGACCGGGCGGCGCTGGGATGGATGCTCTTGAATGAGCGGACCAGCGAGCTGCGTCGGATGCAGAACGTGGAACGGAACCGAGGGTGCATGCCCGAGGAATCCATTGCGCCGCTGCTGCAGGCGATTGTCTCCGGACAAACCCTCGAGGAGATCCATGATGCCGTGAAACCTCTCGATGCGGCCATCGCGGGCTATGCAAAATCCCATGCGGAGGACTCGCCCGGCGATCGAAACGAGTTCTTTGTCCGTCAGTTACAACAAAGACTGTCGGCAGATTTGCGAATGCAGGAGCTGAACCGGCCGCCGACTCATGACCAGTTTGAAGAAGCCGATCTCCACATGAATCAGGCTTTTCGCGTGGTCATTGCGTCTTCGTGCTTGAACAAGCCGATTCCGGCCGACCCGCCAAATGCGCCCACCAGCGAGGAGAAGCTGCGCACCGAACAGCGCGACTGGGTGGCCATGCGCGACGCGTGGACCGCATTTCTCGCAACTCTATTTCCCAATGCGGGCCACGCAGGCTTCGGGTACATGCTCACAGAGGAACGCGCAAATGAATTGCGCCAAATTCAGAATGTGGAGAGGAACCGTGGGTGCAGTTTTAGCGACCAATGACGGTTTGCAGGTAGCCGCCGCGGGCGCAATCCCGTAGAATCAATACAGGCAACTTCCCAGCCGGAGGCAAACATGTACCCTGAATTGATGGTAATCCCCATGCGCGAGGAGTTGGTCCGCGCAGGTATCAACGAAACCCGCACCGCGGAAGACGTGGATGCGGCGCTGGCTCTACCCGGTACAACCATGCTGGTGGTCAACTCCATCTGCGGCTGCGCGGCGGGCAAGATGCGTCCCGGCGTCCGCCTGGCTCTCGCCAACTCCACTAACCTTCCCGACCACAAGATCACCGTGTTTGCCGGACAGGACCACGAAGCTACACAGCGTGCTCGCAGCTACTTTGAAGACAACCCGCCAAGTTCTCCGGCCATCGCCATCCTCCGCGACGGAAAGCTTGTCTACCTCATGCAGCGCTACATTATCGAGCAGTCCACCGCACAGCAGATTGCCGGCGAACTGGTTCGCGCATTCGATGAGTTCTGCGCCAAGACAACTGCATAGTCAGTTCTCTGTTAAGTCTCAGCATCAAAACGGCCTCCTGCACAGGAGGCCGTTTCATTTGTAGATCTACTCGATCTGCCAGTAATTAGCCGCGATTTCTCACGGGCCCCGATTTCAGCGTGAGTGCAGTCGATATTTGAG
>OBLT010000892.1_pt1 | contig 19403 bp, 11 predicted proteins | sample 1518721 | NCBI WGS metagenome assembly OBLT01 (sample SAMEA3539307, study PRJEB22396) | soil metagenome | biome: tundra; feature: field; material: soil | place: USA | collected 2010-05 | depth 0.15 m | reverse complement strand
TATTGACCAGTTACAGAACTTGCTAACTGTCTGGACTTTCATGGTTGCGTTAGGGTTAATCCTTGAATACGGTGCCATAATAGCTAGAACAGGGCACAGCAAACGGAATGGTCCGGCCTTCGCATGGATACAAGTGTTTACTATACTGGGCGGCCTATTCATTACAATCGGAGTAGCTGGCGAGTTAGTAGCCGAGTCCGGAATTGCGGTTGCGGAGGGGAAGTTACGCCAACATAACAATGACGTATTAATCATGGCCGATTTGACGCTGAAAATCGGTCTATCAAGTACAGATACCTCTGCCACCCTAGGGCAACTAGGATTATCGTTGGATATGAGAACGGCGCTGGAGCAAGAGCGGAAAAATCGCGTCGAGTTGGAAAGAGAGGTTGACGAACTCTTCGTGCGGATGGGACTAAAGCCGCCCGTCCATCCAAAATAGCGGGATTGGAGAATCAGGCCGCTGGTCAGCGCCACGGCCAAGATGATAATCCAAAGTAGCCCACTACCGGAGTTCGCCACCATCCAGAGCGGGGTCGACTCCAATCTGAACTCGGATACCGCGGGCGACCGCGCCGTCATCAATGCCAGTGGCGCCGCCAACGTTGGGAGCGGAGTCACGGGTTACAACGCACAGGGCCGGGCCGTCGCGGCCGGCGATTTGTCGATCGTGGCCTATGTCGCCAACAATCCAATGCCCGTTACAGTGTTGCCGGCCTGGGCGCTTATGCCACCTGCGGGAGAAACACGTTCCCGCTTGACCACACCAATAATTTCGATGTGGCGTTCATGAAGCGTGTCAATCTCACCGAACGGATGCGCTTCGATATCGGTGCCCAGGCGTTCAACCTCTTCAATCACGCGCAGTTCGTTGGGGGCTATCTCTCGGACGTTCGGGACAAACGGCATTCCGCGCAACTTCCTCATTCCGAGCAGTTCGACTTTCGACCGATACGACCAGTACTTTCCCAGCAATGCGCGGAACGTGCAGCTTGTAGCGCGCTTCGTTTTCTGAGCGAGTAGGGAATTGCTCGCTGGCGCTTCCTGGAACAGGCTGCGCAAGCATATGGTTAAATCGCTATAAGTCATTGACGTTATTGGGCTATTGGCCCATCAAAGAGCAGTCCCACAACGCTTGGATGTCAGTATCAGGCCCGGCAGGAAACAGGCCAGTATCAGGGTCGGAGCAGGCTGGCCCGCCAACCCCAAGACAGGACCCGACGGGGGTCTGCTAGGACACACGATCTCGGAAGCGAGGGAGCCGGGTGAGGGTCCCGCGTCCACGCGAATGTTCCCTCAAGGGCTGCCAGGCGGGGCGGGCTCGTCCACCTGCAAAATCTGGCCGGCATGCACATCCTTCAGCACCTGGCGGATACCGCTGGGCCAAAGAATTTCGAGCGTTTGAGCCGTCACCGCCGGGCCCAGGCCGAAGTGCACCCGCTTGTCACTGGAGGAAAGATAGCTGCCCGCGGTTGTGACCGTTGCGTACTGCATTCCTTGCGACGTAACAAGCTTCACTACGGCGCCGATGGCATCCCGGTTGCTTTTATGGCCTACCAGCTTCAGGGTAAGCCAGTGATTCTCCGTCTTCGTTTCGTTGTGAATCACATAAGCTGGTCCGTCGTTGGTGGATACCACCGCGTCGATGCGGCCGTCGTTATCGAGATCGCCGGTGGCGAGTCCGCGACCCACCCACGCCTGGTGGAAGACACTACCGGACGCTGCGGAAACATCCACAAAACCATGACCCGTGTTCCGGACCAGCAACATCGGCTCGCGATAACGTAATTGGGGATTGGTCTGCTCGATGGTATCCAGGTCGTGCCCTTGCGCGAACAACAGATCCTTCCAGCCGTCGTTGTCATAGTCTATCAGCCGCAGCCCCCACCCGGAGTGCAGCATCGTGATGCGGCCCATGCCCGAAGTCTTGGTAGTGTAATTGAACGTGCCATCGCCGGCGTTCTGATACACCGCATACATTTGATCGGCGAGATTATCCACCACCAGGTCCGGCAGACCGTCGTTGTTAAAATCGTCGAAGTCCACGCCCATGCCGGCGTAGGTGCGGCCATCTTCGTCGACCGCCACCTGCGAGAGCAGGCCCTTCTCCTCGAACGTCCCGTCGCCCTTGTTGTGGAACAGGAATTCGGGCATGGAATCGTTGGCGATGAAAAGGTCGATGTGCCCATCGCGGTCGTAATCCGCGAGGGCGATGCCGAGGCCCTTACCAGGAAGGGCCAAGCCGATCTTCTGTGCGACTTCCGTGAAGCGGCCGTTCCCATCGTTGTGATAGACCAGCGGCGTAATCGCCTTAAACGTATTGGGATGGCAATAGGCGCGAAAACCCTCCTTATGCTCTCCGCACCAGATATCGTCGAAGTCCCATTGAAGATATCGCAGGACCACGAGATCCAGCAGGCCGTCATTGTCGAGGTCCACCCACGCCGCGCTGGTAGACCAGCCGCTGCCTCCGACGCCGGCCTGCGCCGTCACGTCGGTGAAGGTGCCGTTCCCATTGTTGTGATAGAGCCGGTTGCCGCCGTACGCGGTGACGTATAGGTCCTCATAGCCGTCGTTGTCATAGTCGCCCACCGCGACGCCCATTCCGTAGCCAACCCCCTGGAGACCAGCCGTCTCCGTCATGTCTTCGAACGTTCCGTCGCTTTTCTGGTGAAAGAGGCGATTCCAGTACTTCGGCCCGGTCTTCCGCGGAATCGTGCCCTTCGGAGTAGGATCGTCGAGAGGCGCTCCATTCACCAGGAAGATGTCCAGACGGCCATCGTTGTCATAGTCGAACAGCGCCACGCCCGATCCCATCGTCTCCGGCAGGTACTTCCTGGATGTATGCGAGGCTTCGTGCTTGAAACGGACTCCACTGGACGCGGTGATATCGATGAAGTTGCCGGGTGTCTCGGGAGCTGCCTGCCAGGCTCCGGCCAACCCGATGAACACTAAGGAAACGAGGTAGACCACTGCGTTGCTCACCGCGGCTCCTCGACCGTAGTGTAGCGATCCACCGGAAGTTCGTTCAGCACCTGCACCGTGCCTCTCGGCCATGTGATGGTTGCGCGATCCACCTTCGTGCACGCCCCCAGCCCGAAGTGCAGGCGTGGATCGTTGTGCGATAGATAGCTCCCGCCGTTGCGGACCGTATCGAACTGCGTCTTGCCGCAGTATGCAATCCGGACGCTGGCGCCGATGGCGTCGCGATTACTGCGGGTTCCGCGCAGGTGCAGGCCGACCCAGGAATTCGAGTTCGATGTCTTGTTTTGGAACAGCAGAGGCCGGCCCGCGATGGGCAGCACCGCCACATCGATCCGGCCATCATTGTCGAAATCACCCGCGCAGCCTCCGCGGTAGGAGTTGTCCGGCATAGCCGGATAGCGAAAAACGGTAGAGAATTCCCCGCCCTGATTCTGCAGCACCGCGAACGGTTCGAAGTAATGCGGCGAGCGCGGGTAGACATGCCCGTTGGCGAGCCAGAGGTCCCGCTGGCCATCGTTGTCAAAGTCGGCAAAGCCGCAGGCCCACCCGAGGTACCGCCTGGTAGCCGGCAGAACGCCGGCCGCCAGCGAGACCTCATCGAAGAAGCCGGATTTGTCCTGCCGGAACAGGGGGAAATAATCGTCGAAAAATGTGGTCGTCAGAAGGCCAAGCCTACCCTGGTTATCGAAGTCGCCGACAGCCACTCCCATGTTCGATTGCGACTTCCCCTCGGCGTTGACGGCAACTCCGCGCTCCAGCGCGCACTCCTTGAACGTGCCGTCTCCTTGATTGAGGAACAGGAAATTCGGGTCGGAGTCGTTCGCCACGAACAGGTCGATCTTGCCATCTTGATTGAAGTCGTCAAACACGGCCGTGAAACCATGCGAAAGTCTTCGCTCGCCGAGGCCGGCCCGATTCGTGACATCCGTGAAGGTGCCGTCGCCGTTGTTGTGATACAGCACACCATGGCCCCCTTTCATGCCGATTGGGCCGCAAAATGCGGGCATTCCCTGGTAAGGACAATCCGGCGCGGGTTCATTGAGCGAAATCGAGTGAATATCTACGTAGCCGGCCACGTACAGATCCAGATAGCCGTCACCGTCGAAATCGCCAAACGCGCTACCCGTATGCCATTCCACGTTGCGGCTCAAGCCCGCCGCACCTCCGACTTCGGAGAACGTTCCATTGCCGTTGTTCTTATAGAGCAGGTCGACGCCGATGGTGGTGATCAGGATGTCCGTGTAGCCATCATTGTTGTAGTCCGCGGCGTTCGCGCCGGTTCCCCAATAGGCATTGGAGAGACCCGCGCGCTCGGTAACATCTTCAAATCTCCCATTTCCGAGATTGTGGAACAGGTACACCCCACCCTTGGATGGCACTGGCGGCTGGCCCGCCACGATGCGGCGCAACTGCTCCATGCTGGAGCCATTCACGACCAGCAGATCCATGAGGCCGTCGTTGTCGTAGTCGAGCCAAGCGGCGCCGCTGCCATTGGCCTCCGGAATCCAGCGCTTCTCGGGGCCTCCGCAACGCATCTCGGCATGAATTCCGGCGGCGCCGGCGGCCTCTGTGAACTGGATACCCGACGTGCCGCCAGCCAAGGAGAGAATCGCGAGGACCGGAAAAACCACGAGGACCACGACAGCACCCGCGTGGCTCAGTCTCATGTTAATCGTAGTAGTATAGCAAGATAATATCAGTGATGCTCCATCGGCTCTTGGCAACTTTCTTACTGCTGCTGCTTTCGGCATGCCCTGAACTGCCGGCTCAGAGCAATTCCGGTGACGACCCACGCGTGCAAGAACTATACGGCCAAGCGAAGACGGCCCAATCGCAGGGCGATCTCGCTACCGCCATCGCCAGATACGAAGAGATCCTGCGAATCGCGCCGCGATTGGGTCCCGCCTACAACAACCTTGGCGCGCTGTATTTCCGGCAACGGGAGTATCAGAAAGCGGCAAGGATTCTGGAGGCAGGGCTCAAAATAAGTCCGGCGATGCCCTCGGCCTCGGCGCTGCTCGGCATTTCGCTCTTCGAGATGGGCGAGTACGGCAAAGCGCGGCCCCGGCTGGAGGCGGCCCTCCGCGCCAATGCCACCGACAGCAACGCGGAGATGTACCTGGTGCACGATTTGACGAAGTTGGGCGATTACGGGGCGGCGGAGACCCACTTGCGGCAACTCGCCGGCCGCGAGCCAAAGAACCAGGAAGTCTGGTATCTGCTCGCCAAGATTCACATGAAGCTCTCCGAGCAGGCCCTGGCGAAGATGAACGCCATCGATCCCCATTCGGTACTGGCGCACGAGTTGTCCGGAGAGATGATGGAGGCCATGAACAATTACGACGGCGCCGTGGTGGAGTTGAAGAAGGCGGTAGAGATGGCTCCCCAGCGGCCCGGCACGCACTATAAGCTGGGAGACGCCTATTGGAGTCTTTCGCAATGGGATTCGGCCACGGAGCAATTCCAGGCGGAGATCTCCGTCGATCCGGCAAATTGCATGGCGCGGTGGAAGATCGGAGCTATTGTCCTGCAGAGGAATGGGAATCCGGACGAGGCGCTGGCGGACATCAACCGGGCGCTCTCGATGTGCCCCAGTCTGACGGATGCCAGGGTGGATCGGGCGCGCGCCTTGATCAAGCTCAACCGCAATGCGGAGGCTGCCACGGATCTGGAGGCAGCCGCGAAAGCCGATCCGGCTGAACCCAGCACACACTTTCTGCTCGCCAAGGTGTATCGCGCCCTCGGACGCGTCCAGGACGCGCAAGCCGAGATGCAGACGTTCAGCAAGTTGGAGGAGAGCGTGCGGGCGGCCACGGCCGAGCGAGCCCAAGAGGTGATTAAGAACAAGGAGACGGCGCATTAGTCTTTGGCGCCGGCACGAGCGCCTGCGCCACGCCTACTCCGGCACGGCCAGCATGAGCTGCAGTCCTTGCTTGAGCTGCAGCTCTTTTCCGCTTGATTCAAATTTCGATGCGTGCTGCGGCGAATCGTCAACCTGGAGAGTGACTCCGGGCATCCCGATGACCGAGCCTGTCTGCGCAGCCACAGCCCGTCCGGGTTGTGAGACCCCGGCGGAGCCAGCGCTGGCATTCTGGGCGGCGTTCTGGGTCTTGTCAGACAACTGGGCCGGTCCGCCGTCGATCGGATGGGCGTTGGGCGTGGGGACGTCCAACGGAGTGCTTCCCGCTTCGCCAGAGCTTCTTTGAGGGCCGCCCGGCATCATGGCCGCGCGGATCGACAGGCTGAGCGGCGTCTTCTTGCCACTAAGTTCCACCTGCTCGAACGAAATGCTTAGGGAGTTCGGGTCTGCCGCACGCACTTCGCCTAGCAGTATCGTGCCCTCCGGAATTGCGACTCCGCCGGGTAGAAGCACGGCAGTGACTGCGCGAGCTTTGACAGGATCGCCCGCCTTGGCGCTTTTCGCCTTTATTGTCTTGAGCAATTCGGCCTGTACAAACTGTTTGGAATGTTGCGCCAAAGACGACAACGGTAAGCAACCCGCTGCCACTATTGCGATAAGCCAGATTTTCATAATTGTCTCCTAGTTCTCTTTCGACGACTTAGTGCCTGCCAGCGCGGTATACCGCTCACTCTCGATCTTTGCTTTGTCCATCAATCCCTGTCTCCGGTAGACCTGTGCCAGCATGAAATGTACGGGCGCGTTTTGAGGGGCAAGCTTCACGGCTTTCTCCAACTCATTTCTAGCCTTCTCCAACTGATTCAGGTGAGTGTACGCCTTTCCCAGTTGCCGATGAACCCGATAATCTTCCGGAGAGATCCGCGCCGCGCCGAGCAAGTGCGGCAACGCTTCGTCCGGGCGATTGTCGTCCACCAGAAGACTGCCTAGGTCAAGCAAGGGTCCGGCGTTGCTGTCCGGCGCATCCTTCTGCCAATCGATGGCGGTACGGTAGGCGGCCATGGCTTTCTCGAGTTGATTCAGGCCTTCAAAAGATAGTCCAAGGTTATCTTGCGCCTTGACATTCCGGGGATCCAGCTTCAGGCATTGCTCGAAGGCGCCGACGGCCTCCTCAAACCTGTTTTCGTTGTACTTGGTGCGGCCAAGATAATACCAGCCGAGTGAGTCTTTCGGATTCCATTCGACCGCCTTCGTGAACCACTTATCTGCGTCCGGATAATCCTTCAACAACACATAATCGCCGGCTACCGCTTGCAGATCCGCCGCGCCCGGCGTGCGGTATCGGGCGGCTTCGGTGTATTCGGCCAGGGAAGATTTTGGGTCCTGTTTCTTGAACAGTATGTAGCCGAGGAGATAGTGCCCATCGGCGGAGCTCTTGTGGATCTCCAGATACCGGCGGGTCACCTGCTCGGCTTCATCCAATTTGCCTAAGTCCAGCAACGATCGGGCCTCTGCCAGCGGGGTGTCCGGCGAAGAGTGCGCACCGGTCAGCGCGTTATAGCGTTCGGTTTCGACGCGCGCATGGTCTTCCAAGCCGCTCTTTCGCAATGCCTGAGCCAACAGGAAGTGAAGGGGACCATTCTCAGGGGCGAGTGCCACGGCCTTGCGCAGCTCCTCGCGGGCCTCCGGCAACCGATTCAGTTGCAGATAAGCCTTCCCGAGCTCGCGGTGAGCCCGCCAGTCGCCGGGGGCGATCCCGGCCGCCTGCACAAGGTACGGGATGGCATCGCCGGGCCGGTTATTTTCCACCAGCAGGGTGCCCAGATCGAGGTACGGTTCGGGATTTCCGGGAGCGGCGCCGGTGTCCAAAGCGATCGCGGTACGGTATGCCGGGAGGGCGTCTTCGGTTCTGCCCAGCGCTTCGTAAGAGCGGCCCAGGTAGTCCGCCGCTTGAGCGTTCAGCGGATCCAGTTCCAAGCATTCGATAAAGATCCGGACGGCGTCCGCGAAGCGCTTCTGATTGTATTTGGCGCGCGCCAGGTAATACCTGGCGTGCGCATCGTTAGGAGCCAACTCCAACGACTTAGTGAGCCATCGATCAGCGGCGGCGTAGTCCTCCATGAGGAAGTAATTGCTGCCGATCGTTTCCAGGTCAAGGGCGCTGGGCGCCCGATAACGCGCGCCCTCCGTATATTCAGCTAATGAGGGCTTTGGATTTCCTTCCCGGAACAGAATGTACCCGAGCAGATAGTGCGCATCCGCCGAACTCTGGTGGATCTCCAGATACCGCCGGGCAGAGCTCTCGGCATCATTCAATTTGCCCGCATCGACGAGCGATTGAACTTCCAGAAGAGCAGGCTCAGGTGTCTGCCCGAAGAGTAGTGCGAAAGGCAGCAAACCGGCAAAAAGGACCGCGCGGGGCATTTCTTTAGTTTAAACCGGGCTTTTCAGTTTAGACCGGGCAGGTCCGGTGGTGGAAGAGGGGACGCCGTCTCCGACGGCCGCGAGAGGATTCCAGGATCGATCGCCGTGGCCAGCGCGCGCGCGCGTTTCGATCCCTGCGCGTCGCCATGTTGCTCCAGCATAATGCTGAGGTTGAAGTAGAGCCTTGCTGCCAGCGGATCTATCCGAAGACCGGCGTGGCACACTTCGACCGCGCTCTGCCACTGGCCCGCCGAGTATAGCGCGGCGCCCAGGCTCTCATAAGCCGCAAGGTTGTCCGGGTCGAGTTCGATTGCGTGGCGGAATGCTTCGATCTGCCCGGCATGATTCCCCAGAGCGCCGAGCGTGAGGCCCAGATCGAATTGGGCGGTTGCGTCCTTCGGATAGAGCCGCGCCGCAAAGGCCAGGACTTCGGAGCCTCTTTGCACCTGTCCGTTTTCGCCAAGCGTTGCCCCCATAAAGATCAGCGCCCGCAGAAAATACGGATAAATCCTGAGCGCCTGCTGGTCCTTTTCGAGCGCGCCTTTGATGTCGCCGCCCGCTTTCAGCGCGGATGCCCGCTCGAAGAGATCGTCGGCGTCCGCCTTGAAATCGCGCGGCATGCGCTGCAGAATCATCCAGCGATTTCCCATGTCGACGATGCCGCTGGTTTCGCCGTGTCCGAGCTTCGCCCCGGCGGCCGCCAGCTTCGGCTCCATCTCGGATAACCACATTTCACCGATGTAGCCGCCCCCCGGTGCGGTTTCGTCTATCGAAAGATCGTGCGCTACGTCAAAGAACGCCTCTCCCTTAGCAAGCCGTGCGGCCGCGCTCTCCGCCTTCTGTCTCTCGTCCACGACGATGATGCGGAGAAACTCGCGTAAAGGCGGAACCTGCGATCGGAGGCTTTCATCGTGTTTTGCGGGTTGGATTCCCTGCTCCGGATGCACTCGAATCCAGTGATCCGACATGTGGAAGACGCCTTGATCCACGCGCGGCATGTGACAGCCGGTACACTGGCCGCGCGCGTTCACCGCGCACATAGCGGCACGCGGCTTTGCGGCGGCTGAGTGGCAGCCCAGGCAGGCCCTGACGGACACCTGCTCCAATTCCGCGGGCGCCCGATCGCGATGGGGATCGTGACAGTTCGTGCACGTCAGCGCCTTTCCGCTCTGAATGAAGCACTCCGAATTGCGAAGCGCCACCACCTGGCTCGAAACAAGCAATTCTTTAGGAAGGGGATCGGACCGGTCCGAAAATCCGATGTGACACCGGGCGCAGGGATCCAGGCGCCGATCGGCGGCGAGCTTCTTCGGATTGACAATGCTGGCGCCGGGTTTGCCCTGACGGATCGCTTCCACGTGCCCGAGACCCGGTCCATGGCAGCTCTCACATTGAACTCCGCCCTGCTTGCCCGCCCCTGGTGTGCCGGGTTCGCCGTGACATGTGAGACACTTTTCCTGGAACCCCGGACTCAGCACCCTGCCAAAGGCGTCTTCATACGAGCTCGGCTTTCCCGAAGCGAAGCCCGGTGAGATCGCCAGCGCCTGGTTCGGCGTATTATAGACATACCGCGCTTCGATGAGCGCCGGGCGCTCCAGGGGGATGGAGTCCAGTTTTTCGATTGACAGAAGAAAGCTCAGGCCGTGGCGTTCACCGCCCATGACTACGTTCACAGGCAGTGTCGTTTTCACCCCATCCGGCATGAGTGCGGAGAAGATAAAGCCGTCGCTTTGGCGCTCGATTTCGTATTGCAGCACCTTGGCCGCCCCTTCTTGGGCGCGGCCATGATAGCCCGGAGGCAGCAAGGGCGTCACTGCGCCGTGCCACGTCTTGGCCATGGCGGTCTTGGCCTGAGTGGCGGCGATCTGCTGGTGGCAAGAACCGCAGACCACCGCTCCGGCATAGCGCATGTCGCCGGCGTCTGCGCCGCGGCCCAGCGGCGCCAAGGCCAGTAGCAGGCCAACGGTCGTGGCTCGGCAAGTGGCCATGATTCTGAGCCGCCGTGGCGCACGCTTCAGCGTGGTGTGGTGAGCTTCAGCTCGCCACCTTTGGATGACTGCCAGACCGTGGGCTGAAGCCCGCGGCGGCACGCTAAAGCGTGCGCCACGCCTAGAAATTGACCTGGAACTGCGCTTGGCCCTGGCGTTGCGTATTGGCTTGGCTATTGATCACCTTACCGAAGTTCGGATCGGCAAGGTTCAGATTCGGGCCGCCCAAGACCACCCGGTTCAGCAGATTGAAATACGACATGCGCAATTCCGCTTTCACATGTTCGCCGATGCCGAACTTCTTGCTGAGAGAGACGTTTTCATTCAGGTTCCACGGACCGCGGATATCGAGAACCCGCGGCGCCGTTCCCAGCACCCAGAGACCGGGGTTGGTGAAGGCTGCTGCATTCAGCACCGGCTGTCCCGTATAGACGTTGCTGTAGGAGAACTCCTGTTGGACGCCCGGAACGATATTAGCGCGGTTGCATGGCGCACACCCGTTCCCTAGCGGATCGCCAGGAACTGTTACAGATCCGCCCGTGCCATTCCATAGCGGCGTACCCTCCTGGTACGTGAGGATGGGACTGAGCTGCCAGCCGCCCAGTATGTTGCTGGCAACTCCCTTGTCGTTCAGCAAAGGCTTGCCTTTGCCAATCGGCAACTCGTAAGTACCGGCGATGCTGATCATCTGCGGCTGATCGTTGTTGTCAATCGACCATTCCGCCTTCTGGTTGTTCCTGTTCAGTGCAACGTTGGCGAACGACGAGAAACCGGAGTTTGTGTTCGACATCATCCGCGACAGATTGTAGGAAACCAGGAAACCCAAGCCGGCCGAGAAGCGCTTCTCCAACTGCACCTGGAGGGCGTTATAAAACGCAGATCCGCTGTCGTCGAAATTGTTAAAAATACTCGCGAACTGTGGAAAAGGACGCAACGCCTGAAGCACGGTGGCGCCGCTTCCAAAGTCATTGAGGAAATTCGGATACGGAATCGCGATACCCGCGGCTACCGCCGCTGCAGAGTTGACCGGCAGACCGAGGGTGCTGCCCAGGCCCAGCTTACTGGAATCGAGCTGATTCGGGGGGTTCAACTGGGCTGGCAGGAAATTGGCCCGGTTACCCGTGTAATGCGCCGAAAGTAACATGTTAGAGCGCAGTTCGCGCTGGATACCGACGCTCCAGGAAATCACGTACGGCGCAATGCCGTCGGTGGGCGAAAAAGCATTAATCGGTTGCGCGACGCCCAAACTGTTGCTGAAGGGAACGGGAGCCGGTACGGGAAGGATGTTGCTGTCCCAGGAGCCGAAGCCGGGCGTGGTGGTCCCCGTCGAATTCCGGTTGAATGAGCCGGTCAGCAGGTTGGCGTAGTTGACGGCTACTTTGCTAGTGCCGTATTCATATGCGCCGCCATCCAAATAATTCCACGAGACGCCCCCCTGCAGGACCGTCTTGTTGTTTAGGCCATAGGAAAAACCAAACCGCGGACTGAAGTGGTTCCATCGGATGTTGGCATGCGTGAATCCCGCGCAGCCCGTGCAGGTGCCGAACTTGGTAGCCGCTCCCGGCAGTCCGCCCGCCGCGGGATTGGCAATACTAGGATCGAAGAACACGATCTGGTTGTTCACCTCGGTGAACGGCACCATCACGTCCCAACGCAAGCCGATGTTGATCGTGAAGTTCGGTCTCAGCTTGATGTCATCCTGGATGTACGGAGAGAAGTCACGGTTGCGAAGCCTGAGCTCCGGCGAACCTATCCGGTTCGCGCTATCCACGGTGCCCAGCAGGAAGCTCGCGAACGCATTGCCAGTAGTCCCCAAATTGTTCGGGTCGGCCGTTTGGTTGTTGCTGAAGTTAAACGTGCCGGCGCAGTGCTGGCACTCATTATCGTCCTGGTAAGTCCGCCGGACCTCCAGTCCGATGTTGAAGGTATGTTTTCCTTTGATCCAGAGATAGTTGTTTTCGATCACCCAACCCAGCTTTCGGTTGATGGATTGAATCCACGGCGAACCGAAGTCGGTTGGAGCCAGAAGGCCGGTGAAGTTAATCTGGGGAAGCTGGGGCGCCCCGGGTGCAGCCGCGAAGTTGCTGTTCTTGATCAGGCTGAGCTGATCGTTCAGTTCGCCCAGCCAGCTTGCCCCGGCCGTCATTACCAAGTGGGGCGTGAGCGAATTGGAGTAGTTCAAGAGAAATACCGAGCCGAGATCCGGATTCCGAGTCTCGCTGCCTAGCTCACCGAGAAGGTGAGAGCTGGTTTCCGTCGCGTAGGAAGTCTGCTTATCGCGCCACTCGCTCCAGTGGATCGACTGCTTGTCGTTGATGTTGTAATCGATGTTGAAGCCCCAATTGGTTTGCCGGGTAGGGAGAACACCCTCGTTGGATTGAAAGTTGTTTGCATATCCCCCAAAAGTAGGATCGGGCATCAAAGGTATCAAGGTGGCCGATAACGGGCTGAACCGGCTAGTTGGAATCGTATCGTTGGGGAAGGGTGTGTGGGTGGTCGGATCGTAGATCGTCACGCCCGTAGCGCTGAAATTTCCCTGCTTTTCGGCGGCTGTGGGCAGCGACATGAAGGTGGTGTCGGTTTGATTCACGCGGTACCAGTCCATGCTGAGGTGGAAAAACAACCGGTTCTTGCCGTTGTACACTTTGGGAATCCAGACCGGGCCGCCAACAGTGAAGCCGTAGTTGTTCTCCTTGTCAACCGGAGTGGCCGGGTTGTAAGCGCCCCGCGCGTCAAAGAAGTTGTTTCGGATGATCTCGAAGACATCTCCGTGGAGCTGGTTCGTCCCAGACGCAGTTTGGTATGTGACTACTCCCTGTGCCAGCCCGTACTGGGCCGAGAAGGACGATCGCAAGACGTTGAATTCATTGACCTGTTCGAACGGCGGGTTCCAGATCGTCTGAAAGCCTTGAGTTTCGGACTGAGCCATAGGGATGCCGTTAAAGACCACCTCGCTCTCAAAGTCCACGCCGCCGTTGATTCGTTTGCTAAAGGTGCCGCCCGTTACGCCAGGGGCCAGGAAAACGAACTGGTCGATCTGTCGGCCTCGCCCGCCGGCGATCTCCACTGGAAGCGCCTCGACCACGGCGTTTTCAATGGTGGTGCCTAGTTCCGGCTGAGTGGTATTCAGAGTGATCGCGGTTTCCTGGACTTCGACGCTCTGCGAGACGTTGCCAGTCTGCATCGATACGTCCACGGTGGAGGGACGCCCCACCTCGACCAAGACCCCGTTGTGCACGGACATCTGAAAGCCGGGGTCCTCGGCTTGCACGGTGTACGCGCCGGGAATCAGGTCCGTGACGGTGTACGTGCCGGAAGAGCTGGTGACCGAGTGGCTTGCCACCAGGGTCGCCGTATTCGTCACCGTTATCTTTACATTGGGCATCACGCCGCCGGTTGCGTCGGTTACCGTCCCGGTAATCGAACTAAGGGCTTGGCCGTGCAGGGTTGCCGGAGAAGTCAGCAACACAACGCAGACGGCCAAACAGGCGGCCAAAAAGCGCCAGCCAGTCGCGCCGGCGCGCTGTAACAGCGGAAACGTCGAGAAAACCCTCATGTGCAACTCCTTGTCAAAAATGTCTTGAAAGCGAATCCCAGAGCAAAACCCCTCGCATTTTTACCCTAGTGTTTTACCATTAAACCTTTTTTCGGTCTATAGTGGTGAGGAATTCCTGAAATTCTGATGAAATCTTTTGGACACAGCGAGTTGGACGGTTTCGTACGGGGTTCGAGGTTGGCTCGCGGATCTGTATGACCGCAAAGCGCAACGCAGGCGGCATCAGCGGCCGGTGATGGCGCGGCGACGGGAAACGCGGATATCCCACCGGCTTGTAACAACGTTTAACGGTTCTGTGGCGCGGAACTGTCGGGCTGAAGACCGACACCGGCACGCTGAAGCGTGCGCCACCGATTTGCGCTATAATCGGTCCCATGCTTCACGGCGGGGATGGGGATCTGGCCGGTCCGCCTGCGCGAGGGAGAATTACAGCCGCCATGCCCGCGGCACACGGAAAGGCGGTTGGCGGTGAGCTCGCAGCGAGGGTGTGCAGGCAAATCTACCGTTGCGAAGATGTGGAGATCGACCCTTCCCTAGCCTGCCTCAAGCGCGGCGGACTGGAGCAGCATCTTCGCCAACAATCCTTTCACTTGCTGCTGTACATGATCGAGCGGCGCCAGCGGCTGATTAGCAAGGAAGAGCTGATTGAGAACTTCTGGCGAGACGCGGCGGTCACCGACAACGCCGTCGTCCAGTGCATCAAGGAGATCCGAAAGGTTCTGGGCGACGATCCGCACGAACCGCGATTTATCCGGACAATTCACAAGATCGGCTACCGCTTTATTGCGATTGTTGCGGAAGAGCCGTTGGCTGCCGAAGCGGGCCGTCCAAGTCTGGAGATCGAGGGGGCTGGTCCGTCCTTCGCGGGGAAGGCCGCTGGGGCCGAAGCCATGGCGGCTGGAGCCGAAACGAAAGCTGCTGGGGCCACGCCGATAAGAGGCCCCCACCCGCGATTGAACCCGTGGCTCCGATGGTTTGTGCTGGGTCTTGCAGCCACGGGAGGAATTGTCCTCACTGGGACCGTGCTCCACCATTCCACAGCCTCAAGAGTGGAAGTGACCCTGCCTCGGGTTCCCGGACGGAAGGCGCTCGCCGTCGTGTATTTCGAGAATCAGAGCGCCAAGCCGGCTCTAAACTGGCTGAGCGAGGGCCTGGCCGACATGTTCATCACCGACCTTGCCCGTTTCGACAAGCTGACAGTCCTGAGCCGCCAACAGCTTCATCTGCTCCTGGAGAGAAGCGGCCACAAACCCCAAAGCGGGATTCACCTGGACGATGCGTTGGATATCGCACGCAAGAGCCATGCCGAGGCCGTCCTGCTGGGCAGTTTCCTGACGCTGGGAGAAAAGATTCTGATCAACACACGGCTGTTTGAGACCGCCAGCGGCCAATTGCTCGCCGCGGACCAGTTCGAGGTGGACCAGCCGGCGGATATTCTGGCGCGGATCGATCTGCTGTCGCCCAAGCTGGCGGCTCACCTGGGCACTACGCCTGTCGACATGCGCCATCAGACCGGCCTCGCCGAAGCCATGACCAACAACCTGGAGGCTTACCGATACTATTCCCTGGGTGTGAGCAAGGCGCAGGCGTTTCAGAACGCGCAGGCCATCGCGCTGTTGCGCAAGGCCGTGCAACTGGATCCGAAATTCGCCATGGCCTACGCGCGGATCGGATACGCCTACTCGGTAACGGATTTCGTGCCGGAGAAAGGCAGGCCGTTCCTGGCAAAGGCCATCCAATTATCGGACCACCTGGCGCCCAAGGACCGCTTGTATGTCACAGCGTGGTATGCGATCGCCCGGCAGGATTACCCCGGGGCGATCCGGACCATGCAACAAATTGTCGACCAATTCCCGTTGGAAACGGAAGCCTACACGCGCCTGGCCCGGCTTCTGTACGGAGAGGAGCGGCCGCAAGAAACCATCGCGGTGGTGCGGCGGGGGCTTGCGGTAGATCCTGAATTCGGAGATCTATACAACGTGCTGGGCGTCTGCTACCTGGGCCTGGGGCGGTACGATGAGGCCATCGCGGCGCATCAGCGCTACGTGCAGCTTGCGCCGGCCGAGCCCAATGCCCACGACAGCCTGGGCATGTCCATTCAGCAGTCCGGAAGGTACGAGAGTGCCGCCGGCGAGTACAGCGCCGCCTTGTCGCTCGATCCGGAATTTGAGCCGGCCATTATTCACCTCGGTAACGTCTACTTCCAGCAGGGCCGCTACCGCGACGCTCTCCGCCAGTACCAGCGCTACATTCAAGTGACCGGGTCGGATACGGCGCGCGCGGTCGGCTACAGCAGCCTGGCGCAGGTGTACTGGCGGCAGCGGGATCTCAGCCGCGCGGAACAAGCTGCCCAGAACGAGACCCGGTATGCGAAGGGCGCCGTCTGGAGCGAACTGCTCCTGGCGTTGGAACGAGGCGAGACGGCCAAGGCGGCAAGGCTGAAAGGCAGGTTTCTGAAGTATTTTCAGGATGTGCCCTATCCAGGGCGCGGGTCGAGGGACGAACGGAGGAGCTACGAATATTATATGGGCGCCCTGGCGTTGCACGAAAAGCAGCCCAGCCAGGCGATCGCCCACTTCCAGGCGGCACTGCGCCATCTGCCGCCCAGTTCCGGGCTGGACCTCTATGAAGACTGTCTGGCCAATGCATACCTCGAACTAGCGCGCCTGGATGATGCCGTCTCCGAGTATCAACGCATTCTGCGCCTCAATCCGAATTACCCCTTGGCGCAATACCATCTAGCGCAGGCTTATCGGGGAAAGCGTCAGGCCGAGCAGGCCCGTGCGGCATACGAGCGGTTCCTGCAGATCTGGAAAGGCGCGGATGCGGATATCCCCGAGGTCGTGGACGCCAAGAAAGAACTGCTAGCGCTATCGGCGGGTCCCCAGACCTGAATGGGCACGCGGACGGCATCAGGCCGCGGTGATCATCGCGCCGGGTCGAAGCCCATTTCGCGCCGGTATTGCGCAATGAGCCCGGCTGCCTTGGCACTCTCGCCTTCGTCCCGGTAGAGGCTGCTCAGGAGTTCGACTGCCTGTTGCAGCAGGGGATCGAGATGCACCGCTCTTTCCAGGTGGCGGAGGGCTTCGGATTTTCGGCCAGCGGCCATCAGCGCCGAAGCGGCATTTACTTCATAGGGAGCATATGCCGGCCGTAAGACTAGAACCTTTTCGAAGCGGCGCAGAGCCTCGGCCGGCTGCTTCCCGCGGAGCAGGACGCTACCCAGAGTTGTCAACACGTCCGGGTCGTCCGGGTATTCCTTCTCAACTTGATTGAGCATGCGATAGCCACGGATAACCTCTTGTGCGGACTTGTTCTGCAACCCCACCGCCACCAGGGCCAGCGCCAGATTACGCTGGCGCAGCCTGGGCTCCGGTTCACGCCACGCGGCCAAATCCTCGGCTTGGACTGGCTCGCTCCGCGGCTCCGGGCGCCGTGCGATCCGGTGGTCCGTGAACACCGTGTGCCCGCCATCGCGTGCTGCCAAGCGTGGCATGTGGCACGCTACACAATCGCGGCCGGCTGCGGCGTGGGATTGCTCCAGCCTCGTACCGTGGCAGTTCAGGCAGCGCTCTCTGAAGTACGCCGCGGGATCTGCCGGTTTCTCATGAGGATCATGGCAACTCCCGCACCACAGCTTGCCGCCGCTGTTTCGGGCGCAGACGCTGAGGGCTAGTTGTTCCGCGTGACTGACGACTTTCAGGGTCTTGCCGGCCGGTTGAGCCGCGACATAAACGGTATAAGTGTCGTCGAGGCTCTGGCCTGGTTGGAAATCCGCCATACTCTTTCCTGGATTGGGGATGCGCACTTCTCCGGCGAGATGACATTGCTCGCAGATACTGTCCCGCGCGGCCCCTCTGAGTTTCGCTGGATTGAGGATCGACCCGGGCACGGGCTTGTTCGCATGGGCTTCACCCGGCCCGTGGCAACGGTCACAGGAAATGCTTTCAGCCAAGAAAGCCGGCGTTTGATAGCGGTTCAGAGTGTCCGGAACCGGTTGTGCCTTTCCCGAATGGCACAGCAGGCACTCCAGCGTCACGGGCCGCGAAAAGTCCGGATGATGAGATTCTTCGTAACCCGGAGCGACATCCCAGAGACGGCGATTCGTGTAATAAGAGAGCGGGGATTGAAAGAGATGATCGCCAATCCGGACCAGATAGCCGAAGGCGTGCGCGCCAGACCCGATCACGTAGGCGACTCGCTGCTCGCCGCTTTCGCCGTCGCGCTGAAACCGCTGCAGCACGCCAGATGGATTCGAACGAATGGAGAATCTGGTCTTGGAGAGAGCGTGCTCAAAAGATCCCTCCGGCTGGGGCGTCACCTCGCTCAGAGAATGGGCCATTGCCGATTGCCCGTAACCCTGCACCTCTTTTGGATGGCAGTCCGCACAGGGCCGCTCTCCGCCGATTGCCGGCACGGCAAGAAGCACGATCGTCCCAATTGCCCCTCGTACTGTCCCCTTTAACATCGTAGGCTGTATTACATTTATCACGAATTGATTGATGCGGCTAACGTTTTCAGTACTCGTTCTGATCGCCGCGGTGGCGCACTCCCAATCGCTGCCGCCGGACATGGAGCGGCTGCTTACGCTGAAAGAACGCGCTTCCGTCTTGCTGGCGAACATCCCGGATTGCACCTGCCTCGAGACGGCCGGCCGGGTCGAGCGCAGCGCCCAAGGGCGCCAGAAATCCGCAGACGTGATTCGGGTGGCGGTTGCCGTAGTCAATCGGAAGGAGACCTACGGTTGGCCTAACGGCGAACGTTTCTTAGATCGGCAGCTTTCACAAATGATCCCCGGGGGTCTGCGTGCGACAGGGTTATACGGAACATTCGTGCGCGGGTTGATGGCCAGCAAGAACGACAATTTCCAGTTTGCCGGCGAGGGCAAGCTGAACGGCGAGTCCGTGTTCCGCTACGACTTTCAAATTCCGGCGTCGGAGGGACCATGGAACATCGGAGTGGGCCAGGAGTCCGGTACAGCCGGTGAGCGCGGATCCTTCTGGGTGGAGGCGAAGAATCTCGAGCTGCGCCGCCTTGAGGTGAGCGCTGTTGGGATTCCCTTGAACCTCGGGCTGAAGGACCTTCATCTCGTCATCGATTACGAAGTGATGGTGATCTCGGATCGGCGCGTGTTGCTTCCCGCCAAAGCGCGGGTCGATGCTCTGCAGTGGAGTGGACGAGAAGACTTGAGCCACGTCTTCTTCAATCACTGCCGCGCCTTCGGAGCCGATTCAACGATATCTTTCGCTGCCGATGCGCAAACCGGTTCGCAGACAAAATCGCCGTCCCGGAACTTTGAGCTGCCCACGGGTCTGGAGATAACCGCAGCGCTGAAGACTCCGGTGGACTCCGCTACCTCCTCTCCCGGCGACCCGCTCGAAGCCGCCATCGCCAAGCCCGTTTTCTGGAGGGGCAAAGAAATCGTCTCCCAAGGCGCTCGCCTCGAAGGGCACATACGCCAGCTCCGGCCGCTACCGGATCTGGAGCAGTGCGCCGTGACGATCGAATTCGACCGCATTCAAACACTTAAGGGTTGGATGCAATTCTACGCGCGGATGACAGCTTTGCGAGGCGTGCCTGGGACGCGCACGAA
>OBLT010000890.1_pt1 | contig 19423 bp, 25 predicted proteins | sample 1518721 | NCBI WGS metagenome assembly OBLT01 (sample SAMEA3539307, study PRJEB22396) | soil metagenome | biome: tundra; feature: field; material: soil | place: USA | collected 2010-05 | depth 0.15 m | reverse complement strand
CGGCTTCCGGCCTGCTGGGCCCGGTTCGCCTGGTAGCCCGCTGAGCTCGGCGTGGACTACTTGGGCGAGTCGCGCGGCTGGCCTGCGATCACGGGGGCCGGCGGCCGGCTGGTCGGCACGGGCGGCATCAAACCGTAGGGTTACCAGCGGCAACGCTGGTGGCCGGATCGGCCCATGGTGTGTGTGGCGCGCCGCAGTCCTTCTCGCACCACAATTCGTCCTTTCAAGCACTTCGTGTACTGGTCAATCGCAAGCTGTCCGGAATCCGTGGCCGAACTTCGAACATCATCCAGCACCCGGATAACTGTTGAATACCCCATCGGGATGAACTGCCTCGACTGTGGGTACGATCCTTCTGGCGTGAGATAGATGAACAGGCGACGATGAAACTGATCGGGCGGGAAACTCCTGAGCATCTCTTCGTAGTAAGAAGTCGTTTGTTCTGCTCCCTCATCTGCCAGAACCTTGTTTTCAATGACACAAAGCCATCTATCGTTTTCATCATTGGACCAAACAACCAGATCTGATTGGGCCGGCTCAGCAGCGACATGCCTGCACGGCCGCGTTCCAGCCTATTCCGTTCGCGCCGCCGCACTGCCATTCGTCGCCTGATTTGAGGGTTACTTCTTCACCGGCAGAGCGGAGAGAATCCGTTTGACGTAATCCTGGGTCTCGGGAATCGCCGGCACGCCCCCCGCGGCATCGACCTTGGCCGGGCCGGCATTGTAAGCACCGAGCGCCAGCGAAAGGTCGCCGCCATAGCGCATCAACAACTCCTTAAGAAACATAGCTCCGGCGTCGAGGTTCGCCGCGGGATCGAAGGGGTTGCGAACGCCCAGGTCGCTGGCCGTGGCAGGCATCAGTTGCATTAGTCCCATGGCTCCCTTCGGCGAAACCGCGCAGGGGCGGAAGGCGGATTCCTGCTGGATGACGCCGCGCAGCACCGCTTCGTCCAGATCCTGCCGCCTGGCAGCTTGTCCTACCAGGGAATCTATCTCCGATGCCGGCAGCGGTTCGCAATCGGCAGCAGTGGCCGTGGGCGCAGCCGCCGCCGCTCCCAACGCAGTGGGCGGGGGCAAAACGAAGAAGCCGCCCCGGTCGGCCTGACTTGTCTGTTTCGCCACGGACGAACGCTGCCGGGCCAACGACTCCTCCATAGCTGGGGCCGACGCGCGCTGTTTGGCCAGAGCCGCGTCCATCCCGGTCTGCCCGTCCGCCGGGGTTTGGGCGGGCAACACGGCAATTGCGGAAATTACCGCTAATGCCACTCGTATGTTTAGTGTTCGCATGAGAATTTCCTCGAATCGGAAACCTTTCGCGCCGATGTGATTGGTGAGGATCGCAAGGCGATTCAACCATGGAAATAGGGCCTCTAACTCGCGTATCTATGAGCGTTCCGGTCGCCGCGGATCTAGCGCAAGAGAGCCTGGCGCTGATGGGAGAGTTGGTAGTTGCGATTCGCCTGCTGAACCGGTCGGAGTTTCTGGAGCGGGGACGCGAGTTGAAATTACGGAGGAGAGCCAGTGGAGGGCGGCCAATCGTCGACTTAGTGGACCGGGAAACTGGTGAAGTTATCGACGAGCTTCCACCCGATGCAGTCTTGCGTATGATGGCCGAATTGGAAAAAGAACGCGAAGAGGAACTGTAAGCGATATGCCGAGAGATGCCTATCTGGAAAGCCGCGTACTCACTGCGGACCCGGTGGAGTTGATCCACATGCTGTACGAACACGCGCTGTTGCAGGTGAGATCGGCGCGCTCCGCTCTGGCCGTGGGAGATATCGCCGGGCGTTCCGAAGCCATCACGAAAACGCTGGCGGTGGTCGGCGAACTGGAAGGATCGCTGAATTACGATGCCGGCGGCTCCATCAGCAAGAACCTTGCCAGGCTTTATCAGTACATGCGGAAGCGGCTGGTGGATGGTAGTCTGAAGCGCCAGGATGAAGCGCTGGCCGAAGTGGAGTCGCTCGTGCAGACCCTGGAAGAAGGCTGGGCTGCCATGCGACGTACCGCGTGTGCGCCGGCAGCCCCGCCCTACTCCCATGCCGTAGCCGAGCCCGAAATGCATTCCTGGAGCGCCTAGGTTAGTCAAATCAACTGCCGGCTGGCTTCTGGAGACCTTTTGCGACGAGATTCGCCAGCCCCAGCCCGCCGTTTTGCGCCATGGATTGCGCAAAGATCTCCTGACCGTATTCCATGGCTGACGAGGACGAAGTATCTTCGCCCGTCCCCAGCCAGCCGCCTTCAGAGTCGTGCATCGATTTCATCATCTGTCCGATCAGCAGTGCTTCGAACTGCTTAGCGGCATCTTTCACCTTAGCGGGGTCGTCCGGAGGACGCGCCGCGGCAGTGGAACCCGCCGGGACTCCCGCTTGTATCGCACCGATCATTGTTGCCTCCTAAATCACCCTCAGATCGGCATCCAGCGCGCCGGCCGCTTTGAGGTTTTGCAGAATCGAGATAATGTCGCGTGGGCTGGAGCCGATGGCAGTGAGCGCGCGAACCAGTTCTTCGACTGTCGCGCCCTGTTTCAACAGCACGCTGCGCGAGGGTTCCTGCTTCACCGCCACATTGGTCTGTTGGGTCAGCTGTGTCGTACCGGCGCTCAGCGCATTGGGTTGGGAAACGCTCTCGGTTGTCTGTATCTCCACATTCAGATTACCCTGCATAATGGCAACCGGCGCGATATGCACGTCTTTTCCCATCACGATTGTGCCCGTGCGCTCATTGACCACGATGGTCGCTTCGCTATCCGTCTCCACGGTCAGCCCCTCCAGTTCCGCAACGAACTCGGTGGTCCTGGTTTGGTACTCCGCGGGAAGCGAGACAGTGATCAGCGCCGCGTTCTCGGCATGGGCGACCTCGCCGAACTTCTTGTTGAGAGCTACTGCCACACGCGCGGCGGTGACGAAATCGGCTCGCTGGAGTTGTAGCCGCAGATGGGACGTGAGATTCACGCTCGGCGCTGCACGCTCTACAATGGCCCCGTTCGGAACGCGGCCCACGGTAGGATGATTCACGGATCGAGTGTTGCCGCCGCTTCCAGCGACGAATCCACCCAGCACTAGCGGGCCCTGCGCCACCGCGTAAACCTGGCCGTCGGGCCCCTTGAGTCCGCTCATGAGAAGGACCCCGCCTTGCAGGCTGGGGGCATCGCCGAGTGCGGCGACGGTTACATCGATACGCGAACCCGCCTGCGAAAACGGAGGCAGCGTCGCGGTGACCATCACCGCCGCAGTATTCTTCACCTGGATAGCAGTCGGGGACACCTTCAGCCCCATGCGCTCCAGCAGGTTGGTCACACTCTGGGCGGAAAAAACCGACTGCTGCCGGTCGCCGGTACCGGCCAACCCAACTACCAGTCCATAGCCCATCAATTGGTTGTCACGCACCCCTTCAAGCGAAATCAGTTCCTTTAGCCTGGTGGCGGCGCGAGCGTCCGGAACGGCAATGGAGTGCAATACGAACAGGGCTCTGAACAGATGTTTCATAGTCTTTAGAAAGGCAAAATGCCCAACAGAATCCGATACAGAATGTTAGGCCGCCGGATGGCGTCGTTGACCACGCCCTTACCGTTAATCTTGATTTCCATCTGGGCAATCTGGTTCGAAGTGATAATGTTCCCCGTGGTCAAATCGGCGGGGCGGATCACGCCGCGAACGGTAACTACCTGGTGTTCGGAGTTGACCTGAACATCTTTGGTCCCTTCCAGCACAAGGTAACCGTTGGGCAGCACATGGGTGACGCGGGCGCTTAAGGTGGTGCTCAGTGTGGCGACGCGCGAAGTGGTGCCGGAACCATCCAGCGACTGGCTGCTGTTAAGGTTTAGAAGATTCTGGGCGGCGCCGTTGATGCTCTTCTTGCCGGCCAGCGCGCTGATCTGGCTCTGGGCTGCCGAGGTGCGCGACGTTTTTGTGGCTCCGGTGGCCACTGCCGAAGCCGACTCAGCCACCACGATAGTCACCAGGTCGTCGGCCTGCGCGGCGCGCACATCGCTGCCGATATCTGTCAGACGCGAGGCCGGCGACCACAGAGAGCCCGCCGATGGCTGCACCGGCGCAGACTGCTGCTTGAGCGCCTCTTGCAGGTACTTATCCAACGCGCTCAGTTCGGGCGCCTTCTTGGGCTTGTCCGCGCCATAGTCCGAAGTGGCGAAAATTGCCAGAACGAAAGTGAGGATATAGATTCTCGAATGCATTTTATTTACCCGCTACGGGATATTTGCGGCAAATTCGGTTTGCACGACGACTTTGTCCCTGCCCTCGATGCGCGCCTGAAAGATCCTGTTGCTGGAAGGATTTCGCACCGCGATGTAATCGCCACTGCGCCCGCCCGATTCGGCTTTGGCGGTGAACGCCAGACGGGCCGCACCGCAGCGGACATCGACATGTACCACATCGCCGCGGTTGACGTCGTTGGGTTGAACCAGAGACTCGGGGAGGATCTCGGCGCCTGCCGCAATTGCCCGCGCGGCGACCAGACCCTGGAGATCTGCCGGCGCCTTTGGTCCAGACCCGCGCGATGCCGGGAAACAATCGCCGTGCTCTACCCGCACCTTCCGTGGATCGATGGGCAGGCCGGGTTTCAGCGCTTCCACGGCGATAAGCCTTTCGCACGCTAACTTCACGCGCACTTTGGCCCACACGGCGTACCGGTGATCGCCGCCATACACCACCTCGCCTCGCCACAAAACGGGATCTCTTTGTGCCGCCGAAGCCGGTCTTCCGAGCATTGCACGGGGAAACTCCAAACGCCCGCGCGGAACCGGGCTCAGAATCATGTCGGCAATTTCGATGCGAGCGTCGGGAGTTTGCAGCGACTCGCGCATGGCCTGCATGATGCGATCATGGTCCAGCGGCGCCATCGGCCACTCAAAACAGACGTCCTGCGGGGAATCGAGCCGGATCCCATAGTGCAGCGCGAGCGTCGCCAACTCGGAGGCATGGAACGTGCGCTTCGAGCCTGGTGGAGGCATATTGCCCAGCAATGTATCGGGTGGCAGCGCTCGAAACTCAGGGAGGGATTCCGCCAGGGTCTTTCCCCAAATGCGGTCTCCCTCGACTGGTTTACATGCCCGTACCTGCGCGGGAGCGAATCGCGCAGCACAGCAGAGCGCAACTACAATCCGAAAAATCATTGCTTCAGGTTGTTGACCTGTTGATACATTTCGTCGGCAGCCTTGACCACCTTGGAGTTCGCCTCGTAAGCGCGCTGCGCCACGATCAAGTTGATGAACTCCTCTACGATGCTGACGTTGGACTGCTCCGAGTATCCCTGCAGCAGCGAGCCCGCGCCTTCTTGGCCGCCCGGGGCTGCCACGGTAGGTTCCCCGGAAGCATCGGTGGGTTGATACAGGTTCTTGCCGATGCTGTTCAGGCCGGCTGGGTTCTGGAACATGGCGATCTGAATCTGTCCCGCCTTTTGTGCGGCGCTTTGGCCCGGCAGAAGGTAGCTCACGGTTCCATCGGGCGCGATGGTTACCGATTGCGCATTGGCCGGAATCGTAATCGAAGGTTGCAACTGGTCGCCGCTGGAATTTACGATGCTGCCATTTTTGTCGAGTTGGAACGACCCGTCGCGCGTGTACGCCAAATCGCCCGTCGGCCGCAGAACCTGGAAAAAGCCGTTGCCTTGAATCACCATGTCCAGCGGGTTATCCGTTTGCGTAAAGTTGCCCTGGGTGAAGATGATTTCGTTAGAAGAAGCCCGAGTTCCGAGTCCGAGTTGGAGTCCCGTGGGCACCGTAGTCTGCTGCCCGGCGGAAGCGCCCGGCTGCACCACATTCTGGTACATCAGGTCTTGAAACTGCGCGTGCCGTGCCTTATAGCCCGCGGTGTTCGCGTTGGCCAGGTTGTTGGCAATATTGTCTACGTTGAGTTGCTGCGCGTTCATTCCGCTAGCGGCGCTGTACAAAGCACGAATCATCTTTAGCTCCTTGAACCTCGTTCTGAATCATCTGGCCTCCGCGGCGGCAACCATCTACGAGCCGACCCGCGCCACCTCTTGAATGGTCTTCGTGTCCATTTCGCTGCTCACCCCAATGGCCTTTTGCAGCATTTCGAATTGCCGCATCACGCCGACCAGCCGCATTGCGGCCTCCGCCACCGGCACGTTCGAACCTTCGAGCTTTCCCTGTTGCACTTCCACATTGGCTGCCGGCGCCGGCGGATTTTTCGGATCGCTGTTCTGAAAGCAAGTGCTGCCTACCTTGGTTAGAGAAGTCGTGGATTGGAAGTTCACTACTGCTATTTGGCCCAAAGACTGGCCGTCCTGCCGCACGGTGCCGTCGGGCAAGATCTCGATCGGTTTGTTGGAAGCGACCTGGAGGGTTTTCCCGTCGGTATTCCGAAGCGCGTATCCGTCAGCCGTGGCCAGATTGCCGGAAGGCAACACTTTAAGATTGCCGTTGCGCGTATAAAGAGGTCCGTTGGATCCGTTCACCGCGAAGAAGCCGTCGCCCGAGAGAGCCACATCCATCGGATTTCCGGTCACCTGGAGAACTCCCGGCGAAAAGTCCGTCCACTGCCGCTGGATGACCGGCAGTGTGGAGGCGGGACCATCCCCCGCGCCCGTTGCTTCGTCGGAGCTGAATAGCCCATAGAATTCCTGGTCGCGCTTGTAACCGGCGGTTGCGGAGTTCGCGAGATTATTGGCGAGCAGATCCAACGATTCCATTCTGGAACGGAGCCCGCTGGCAGCCGCGATGGTCAAAGCATCCATAAAGCCTGCGGAGCGTCAAGAGCACGTGGGCTTCCAGGAATGCGGTGGAAAAACTCTGTAAGAAACCTCGAAAATGCACGAAAACCTGCCGATATTTAGGGTAAGAGGATCTCTAACCCGTCAACCCTTTGACGAACTGGTTTGACTGTCAAAAGGCCAACACCCCTTCCACTCTTTCCATCCGCTTGAAAAGACTACGGTCGCTCAATGGCTGCTAACATGCCTTTTCTCCGGCCGTGACGATCTCCTCGGCAGCAACAACTGCGACGCCTCAATCTGCCGCCGTCCCTTCCGGGGCGCCTGGCCGGAACGACGGGAGTTTTGCTGCGATAGGATTTGCCCAGGCACTGCTCGTCGCCGAGGCCGGCGATTCGATGTCCTCTCTACCGCTGCCGTTGCCGGCCGCCACGCAAATCGCAACCGGGTCGCACCGCGGCGCGAAAAACGCCAAACAGCCCAAGGAAGAAAACAAACTCCCCACCACGGCCGCGGTAGCCGTTCCATTGCCTACCGTTCCCACCCCGCCGCTTCGCATGCAGGCGTTCCCGGGGGTAACAGGAAATCACGATCAGCTCGCACAAGAGGATAGTACGACCCCGGCCCAAGCATCCTTGGCGCCTACAGAGGGGTCTGCCGAAACGGGCCGGTCAGCGGCCAGCCGCGCCGCAGGTGCTAATTCCTTGCGTGAAGCATCCAATCCGCCGGCGCCGGACCAACCGCCACTCGCTCCAGCCGGTTACCTGGCCTTTGCGTTCCCGGGGGTAACAGGAAATCACGATCAGCTCGCACAAGAGGATAGTACGACCCCGGCCCAAGCATCCTTGGCGCCTGGAGATGGGTCTGCCGAAACGGGCCGGTCAGCGGCCAGCCGCGCCGCAAGTGCTAATGCCTTGCGTGAAGCATCCAATTCGCCGGCGCCGGAGCAACCGCCACTCGCTCCAGCCGGTGACTTGGCCATTGCCGCCAGGGTGCAGCCGGCTTCACCGGCGAGCGAAGCGCTCCCGGTTTCTTTGCGGCCCCTGCAGCCCGAAACCGCGGCTGCGGCGCACCTATCCTCGAAAAAGCCCACCGAAAGCGACGCAGCCGCCCCAGCGACGGTGCAGCCGATCGCCGGCGGCACAGGCGCGGCCCTGAACTCTTATGGGCACGCCCCCACAAATCCGGAAGTTTCCGCGGCTCCAGCGACTCCATCTCCCACGCCTCCCAAGCCGGTGGAGGCAGCATGGGCTCCACAATCCCAGCCCAAGGCCGCCGCTGCTCCGTTGAAAGACATCTCCTTTCAGGTGGCGCAGTCCGGTACTCAAAAGGTGGAAGTTCGCGTAGTCCAGCAGTCGGGCGAGCTTCGGGTCGCGGTGCGAACCGGAGACTCCGACCTGGCCCACGGACTCCAGCAGGGCCTTTCCGACCTGGTGGGCCGTCTTCAGGAGAACGGATTTCGGACCGAGGCGTGGCGCCCTGGCGGATACACCGTACAGGCCGCTCCCGCTTCCGAGTCCCGTAACAGCCAAAGTAGCTCGCAAGACCGAGATTCACAATCGTATTCCGGGTCGCATCAGCAGGAAGGCGAGCGGCGGCAAAGCCAGTCGAACCGGCCCGGTTGGGTCGAGGAGATGGAAAACAGCACCACCGGCAGCGAACAATCTCAAGGAGTAAATTATGGCATCGGCAGTTAGCGCATTAACGGGATCTTCCTCCACGGGGGCTGCGTCGACGACGGCAGCGGCTACGGCATCCGCTCCCACAGAGGAGATGTTTCTACAGCTACTCGTGGCACAGCTGCAGAACCAGGATCCCCTGAATCCCACGGACAGCACGCAATTCGTTTCGCAACTCGCCCAGTTCAGCGAACTGGAACAGGTCATGGCCATCCGCACCGATACCGACACGCTGGCATCGGCGCAGAGTGCCGCCAGCGCCACTTCCGGCACGACGCAGACCCAACCGGCCCAAAGTTCCACCAGCAGCACGCCGTCCACGGCGCAAACCCAATCGTAAAAGGAGAATCACTAATGTCCGCCGCATTTTCTATCGCACTATCCGCCCTTTCGGCCGACACCACCGCCATCGACGTGGTCGGCAATAACCTGGCGAACCTCAACACCACCGGCTATAAGACGACCGACGTGAATTTTCAAGATTTGATGTCGCAGAGCCTGGGTGAGGGCACGAACGCGGCGCAGGTCGGGATGGGCGTGGGCCCCTTGGGGACCGTGACCAACTTTACCCAAGGCACGCTTACGACGACCAATGGGCCAACCGACGCGGCCATCCAAGGCAACGGATTCTTCGTGGTGCAGAACGCCACAAACCAGACCCTTTACACGCGCGACGGCAGCTTCCAGGTGAATTCCGCCGGAAATATCGTAACCGCAACCGGCGAAAACGTGCAGGGCTGGTCGGCCGCGAACGGGGCGGTCAACCCGAATGGACCGGTCGGGAATCTTACGGTTCCTCTCGGTACGGTGGTTCCCGCCGTCGCGACCAGCACGATGGGCCTTACAGTGAACCTGAATTCAACCACGGCTGCCAACGGAACGTTCTCCGCTCCTATCCAGGTGTTCGATTCCCAAGGCGCTAGCCACACTCTGACGGTGAACTTCACCGAGACTGCCTCCAATACCTGGGGCTACAGCGTAACGATTCCCGCCGCAGACCTGGCGAAGGGCGGCAAACCCACTATCGCATCCGGAACAATGTCGTTCGACTCCAGTGGAAACCTCACCTCTCCGACCGGCCCGGTGGCCCTCACGATCGCCGGACTGGCCGACGGTGCGGCAGACATGAAGATCGGCTGGAACCTGGACAGTAGCAGCACCTCCACAATCACCCAATATTCCGAGGCTTCCAGCGAAGGGAGCACCACGCAGGACGGAGCCGCGGCAGGCCAGATTGTGAACGTAAGTTTGCAAAACGGCGGCCTTTTGGTGGCCAATTATTCCAATGGCCAGCAGACCACTGTCGGCCAGGTTGCCCTGGCTTCGATCCCCAACCCGGAAAGCCTGACTTCCGTGGGTAACAACGAGCTCCAGGCGTCCGCCACCACCGGCTCAATCGCCGTCGGCGCGGCGAACACGGGTGGCCGGGGCCAAATCGTGGCGGGCGCGCTGGAATCCTCAACGGTCGATATGGCCATCGAGTTTACCAACCTGCTCACCTATGAGCGCAGCTATCAGGCTGCTTCCCGCGTCATCACTACCAGCGACCAGATGACGCAGGATACCGAAAACCTGATTCACCCGTAACTGTGCCATGACAACGCCTGCGGAGTTGAAACATCTTCTTGATGTTCCGCTGCATTTCGAAGCGGTCCTGCCGGGTCCAGCTTTGCGAGTCGGCGAGTTGCTGGCCCTGTCGGAAGGCAGCCTGATCAAGACAGGCCGGCAGGCAGGCGAAACCGTCGAGGTATTCGCCGGAGGCTCCCTCATTGGTTTTGGAGTGTTAGCCGACGCCAATGGACGATGCGCGGTGCGCATGGTGCGTTTTCACCCTGGGGGCCGATGATGGACGCGATTCAACCAATCCTCGCCGTGCTCTTCGTCCTGGCCCTCCTCGGCGGTACTTTGTACTGGCTGCGCGCCAGAGGGCTGGCGCGATTTAGCGGGAAGGGATTCGGCCGTCAAGACGCAAGACAGATGCAAGCGCTCGAACGCCTGCCGCTAACCCCGCAGCATTCGTTGCACCTGGTTAGCGTTGCCGGCCGGACGCTGCTGGTTGCAGTCTCGCCCGGCGGCTGCATGGTGGTGGATGGCGCCACGTGGCAGATTTCCGGCGAAAACCGATTGGGTGGCCGATGATCCGGCGCACCCTGCAATTCGTCCCGCTTCTGGCATTGGCCGCAGGTTCGGCAGTGGCCGCCAAAACGCAAGAGCCGGCTTCGCTTCTGGGCATCAACATGGGCAAATCCGGAGAGTCGCTGGGCATCCCGCTGCAGATCGTCATTCTGCTGACGCTCCTGACTCTGCTGCCCGCGGTGTTCATGTCGATCACCCCGTTTTTGCGTATCACGATCGTGCTGCACTTTCTGCGGCAGGCGCTGGGCACTCAGACCACGCCATCCAACCAGGTGCTGGTTGGCATCTCCCTTTTCCTCTCTTTGCTCGTCATCTCGCCGGTGGCGGCGGACATCTATCACCAGGCGTGGGAGCCCATGCAAAACAACCAGCTCACCGCCGACCAGGCGTTCGATGCCGGCGCGAAGCCGCTGAAAGCCTTCCTGACGCGTTTCGCGCGCGAAAAGGACGTCAAGCTATTCGTTGAAATCACGCACGCGCCGGCGCCTCATAGCCCGTCCGATCTCGACCTCAAGATTCTTGTTCCGGCCTACATTCTCTCCGAACTGAAAGCCGGGTTTCAGATTGGCGCGGTGCTTTTCCTGCCGTTTCTCATCATCGACCTGGTGGTCGCGTCCGTCACGCTTTCGATCGGAATGGTGCAGTTGCCACCGGTGATGATTTCTGCCCCATTCAAGATTCTCCTGTTCGTCCTGGCCGATGGTTGGAACCTGGTGATTGGATCTCTTATGAAAGGCTTCTACGCATGACTCCCGAGTTCGTTATTCAGATTCTCCGCGAAGCGCTTATGACCGCCTTTTGGCTGAGTGCACCGCTTTTGGCGGTGGGCTTCTGCGCCGGTATCGTCATGAGCCTCATTCAGATCCTCACATCCATTCAGGATTCGGCCTTCAATGCCATCCCGCGGCTCCTCGCGTTCCTGGGCGCGTTCATTCTGGCAATGCCCTGGATGCTGCACAAGATCACTTCCTATACGGTCCTCACCCTGGGAGACCTCAGCCGCTATGCGCGGTGACCTGGTTCTTTCCGTCTCCACGTTATTGGGCTTCCTCCTGACGCTGATCCGCGTTGGAGGCGTGTTCATTTTCGTGCCGATTCCCGGCGTTACCAGCGTCCTGGGCCCGGCGCGCATCATTCTGTCTCTGGGGATTACGATAGCTCTCTTTCCTGAGTGGCCGCAGGTCGCGGCCACGCCTTCCGCCGGACTGTTCCTTCTGTGGGTCATGGTCGAAGCCGGGTTGGGCATCGGCATCGGGTTGACTGTGGCGTTTATCAGCGAGTCCCTGGCCGTGGGAGCGCAGATGATGGGGCTGCAAGCCGGCTACGGTTTTGCCACCACCATCGATCCAAACACGCAGGCCGATTCCACGGTGCTGGTCATCTTCTCCCAACTTGCGGCCGGGCTCTTGTTCTTTGCGACCGGGGTCGACCGCGAAATACTGCGCATTTTCGCCCGCAGCCTGGAAACCTGGCCTGCCGGCACGTTTGTCCTTACTCGCGGCGCGGCCGGACAGGTGGTTTCCGTTGGCTCCACCATGTTTAGCACGGGACTGCGGCTCGCGCTTCCCATCATCGCCATCCTGGTTATGGTCGACATTTCGCTGGCCCTGCTGGGTCGTGTGAACGCCCAATTGCAGTTGCTCACCATAGCCTTCCCAGTAAAGATGATGATCGGTCTGGCCATGCTCGGCTGGCTGGCGCTGCTTCTGCCGGCACTGTTCCGGGCCGGGATCAGCGTCAGTTTCAGCGCCATGCGCGGCTTCATCGCCCGGTAAACTATGGCGGACAAAGATCAAAAGACCGAGCAGCCCACGCAACGGCGCATGAAAAAGGCGCGCGAAGAGGGTAACTTTCCCACCGCGCGCGTCTTCGTCGGTGCGCTCCAGTTTCTGGCGTTCGTCAGCCTGATCCACGCCTGGGGACTGGTTTGGATTAATGCCATCCGCGACAGCATGGCGGCACTCTTCCAACACGCTCTGGACCCGCGCCTGACCGGGGAGGAGATCATTGCGCTCAGCCTGGACCTATTGAAGCGAACCATGATTCCGGTGGCTTACCTGGGAGCCGTGCTGATCGCTATTACGCTTGCAGTGCAGCTTGGAGTCACTCGGATGGGCGTCAGCCTCAAGAAACTCGTGCCCGACATCAAGCGTCTCAACCCGCTTTCCAAGCTGCGGGAATTGCCGAAACAGAACCTGCCGTCGCTACTCCAGGCCATCGTCATGATCCCTGTTTTCGGCCTGGCAATCTACTATTTGGTCAAGGACGATTTCCAGAACTATCTCTCGCTTCCCCTGCGCACAGTGCCCTCGGGCCTGAGTCACGTAGCCGGCTCCATCCAGGCGCTGTTGTGGAAGGCATCTTTTGTTTTCATAATGTTCGGAGCAGTCGACCTGGTGCGCCAGAAACGCCGGTACCAGGGCGATCTGAAGATGAGCAAACAGGAGATCCGCGACGAATTCAAAGAAGTGGAAGGTAGCCCGCTCATGAAGCAGCGCATTCGCAGACTGCGCCGCGATATGGCGCGCCGCCGCATGATGCAGGAGGTTCCGACCGCCACCGCCGTGATCGTAAACCCGACCCACTACGCCGTAGCCCTGAGATATAGCATGAACACTCCGGGCGCGCCGCGGGTGGTGGCGAAAGGAAAGAACTATTTGGCGTTGCGCATCCGCCAGAAAGCGATCGACAACCAGGTCCCGCTGATCGAAAACCCGCCGCTCGCGCAGGCGTTGTACAAAAACGTCGAGGTCGGGCAGGAGATACCGGCCCACTTCTACCGCGCCGTGGCCGAAGTGCTCGCCTACATTTTCAAACTGATGAATGGCAGGCGGCCTGCATGATAACGGACAAAGGAGCAAAGTAGTTTGGCACAGACAAAAGCGATCGCCGCCCCAGCCGCATGGAAACTGGCGTTTTCGAACTGGCAGGAATTGGGCGTGCCGGTCGCAGTCCTCGGCATCGTTATCGCCCTGATCACGCCGCTGCCCGGCTACGTGCTGGATGTCCTGATCGTGACGGACATCATGATGTCGGTGGTAGTCATGATGGTCGCGATGTACATTCGCAAGCCCGTGGAATTCAGTGTCTTTCCCACAACCTTGCTCCTGTTGACGCTGTTTCGGCTGGCTCTGAACGTGTCCTCCACGCGCCTCATTCTGATGAATGGGAATACCGGTACAAGCGCCGCCGGAGACGTGATTCAGGCGTTCGGGAACTTCGTGGTTGGCGGCAATTACATCATCGGAGCGGTGATCTTTTTGGTCCTGATTGCGATTCAATACGTCGTCATCAACCACGGTGCGGTGCGCATTTCCGAAGTCACCGCCCGTTTCACCCTGGACGCGCTTCCCGGCAAGCAGATGTCCATCGATTCGGATCTGAGTTCCGGCCTGATCGATGAAAGCGAAGCGCGCAAGCGCCGCAAGGATCTCGCCAAGGAGGCGGAATTCTACGGAGCCATGGACGGCGCTTCGCGATTTACGCAGCGCGACGCCGTCGCCGCCATCCTGATTACCGCCATCAATATCGTTGCCGGTTTTTTGATCGGCGTGCTGCAACATGGCATGGACCTCCGCCACGCCATCGAGACGTACACGGTGTTGACCATCGGTGACGGCCTGGTGACGGTGATACCTGCCCTGATGATCTCCATTTCGGGCGGCCTCATCGTTACCCGGGCCAGTTCCGACGAGCGCCTGGGCGCCGATTTTAGCAACCAGCTCTTCAGCAGCCCGCAGCCTCTGTTTCTGGCCAGCAGCGTCCTGATCGTCCTCGGGGCTTTCCCTGGGCTGCCTACCATTCCATTCCTGCTGATGGGATCGGGGCTCGGCGCGGGAGCATGGAAACTTCGCAAGAAACAGATTGCCGCGCACAAAGCCGAAACCGCCGTCAAGCCCGCCGCGGCCCATGAAAATATCGAGAAACTGCTTAAGGTTGAGCCATTGGCCATTGAAATGGGGCTAGGTCTCGTGAAATTCGTGGGCGGCGGCCAGGAATCGCCGTTGATCAAGCGCATCGGCGGGATTCGGAGGCAGCTCGCTGGGGAACTGGGCTTCGTCCTCGGTCCAGTCCGCGTGGTCGATAACGTCGCGCTCAATGTGAACGAATACGTCATCTCGCTGAAGAGTGCTGAAATTGCCCGGTACGAGCTGCCCGCGGGCTGCGAATTGGCGATCCCGGTGGGCAAATCCAACCCTCCGCTGGGAGGTAAGCAGACCAAGGAACCGGCCTTCGGTATGACCGGCTGGTGGGTGCCGAGCGAACAGGCCGACAGCGCCCGACGCGCGGGATTCACCGTGGTAGATTCGGTCAGCGTGATGGGGACGCATCTGACGGAACTGGTCCGGCGCTATGCACCGGAGCTGTTCTCGCGCGCCGATGCCAAGAAGTTCCTGGATCGCGTTTCCCAGGAGCAGCCCAAGGTTGTGGAAGAGCTGGTTCCGAAACTACTTCCGCTGGCCACCGTGCAACGAGTGCTCCAGAACCTGCTGCGTGAACGCGTGGCGATCCGCGATGCGGTCACAATTGTCGAGGCCCTGAGCGAAGCCGCCGTTACCACACGGAACCCCGTGTTACTCACCGAATACGTTCGCCAGGCGCTGCGCCGGATCGTGGTGAAGCCTTACCTGGATGGGCAAGGCAATCTGCCAGCCTATCTGATCGACCCCGCCCTGGAGCAACTTGTGGAAGTCTCCGTGCAACACGGAGAACAGAACAGCCATGCCACTCTCGCTCCGCCGGCCATCAGGGATCTACTGCAGAAGGTTAACCAAAAGGTTGGCAGCCCCGAAAATCCAGTGGTTGCCATCGCCAGTTCGGGCTCGCGTTACTTCCTGCGCCAGATGGTGGAGCCCGCCGTGCGCAACCTGTTCTTCATTGCCCATAACGAAGTCCCCATGGAAATCAAAATCGTGTCGTTAGGAGTCATCCAATAGTTATGTCTACTGCCCGGAAGCCGTCGACTTACGTGAAGTCCTTCTTCGCGGAGTCCATCCAATCCGCCATGGAAGATGCGCAGGCGGAATTAGGACCGGACGCACTGCTGCTTGATTCGCGCGAGGCTCCGCCGGAAGCGCGTCATCTCGGCGACTACGAGGTGGTCTTCGGTGCCGGACCCGACGTGCCCGCGTCGTTGCCTGCAACCCCGCCCGCCGCGGCGGAGACTTTCCGGCGGGAGGTGAAAGAGATCCGCGAAATGCTGCGGCGCCTGACGCCTTCCGCGGCCGTCCAGCGCAACCACGGCGAATTGGTGGCGCAAGCGCTCATCGACGCCGGTGTGGAGCCCGCCCTTGCCCGCGAAATGGGGGAATCTGCCCGCCTGCGCATCGCCCGGCGCTCCGTGCCGCGCGTCGGTCTTCCTCGTCCGGTGGGCGGTTGCGATGCGCCGAATGTGTTGCAGGATGCCGCCGACGAGATTTCCGCGAACTTCGAGGTAGCGCCCGAAATTGGTCGTGTGACGGCCCTAATTGGTCCTCCGGGATGCGGCAAAACCACCAACCTCGTCAAGTTGGCGATCACGCAGGGCCTGGCTCGTGGACGCTCCGTCAACCTCATCACCATCGACACGCAAAGGATCGGTGGGGCCGAGCAGCTTCGCACGTATGCCGCCATCCTCGGTGTGCCCTTCCAAACGGTGGAGAGCACAGCCGCCCTGGCGCAAGCCATCGAGTCGGCTCCCCCCTCCTCGCTGGTCCTGATCGATACCCCCGGTTACAGCGCCGCATTGCTACAGGACATGGGGGGCGATCTGGCCAGCTTCCTGAACCGCCGTCAGGATATTGACACGCACCTGGTTTTGACGGCATCGATGCGCCTCGAGGACCTCTACCATACCGCAGGGCTCTACGACGCCTTTCGGCCCGCCAAACTGCTGTTCACCCGGGTGGATGAAACATCTTCCCTGGCTGCCGTGTTTTGCGTGGCTGCGCGCCGAAATAAGCCAGTGTCCTTCGTCTCCGGCGGCCAGTCTGTCCCGGAAGATATCGAGCCCGCCACCAAAGAAAGGATTGTCGACTCGTTGGTACGCCAATTGCCATGTGCTGTGGAGGCAGTCGCCTAGACTTCCACATGGCTACCGGCATGTACGGATACGAACCCGCCATCGATGCTGACGCCGCGCTGCGGCGCGAGGCGCTCGTGTTGCAGCACCTTCCGCAGGTCCGGCTGATTGCCAGGAGGATTCACGACCGGCTGCCGAGTTACGTCAGTCTCGACGATCTCATCTCCACTGGCATAATCGGCCTCATGGCTGCCATCGATAACTTCGATCCGTCCCTCAACATTCAACTCAACACTTACGCCGAACGTAAAATACGAGGCGCCATTCTGGATGGACTGCGAGAGGCGGATTGGGCCCCCCGCGAGGTCCGCAAGAAATCCAGACTCATCGAAGCGGCCATTCATCGCGCCAAGCAGCGGGTGGGGCGGGAGGCGACGGAAGAGGAGATTGCCGCCGAGTTAGGCATCGCACTTGACGAATACCAGAAGTGGCTGACGGAAGTCAGAAATACGGAGTTGGAGCGTTTGGAATTCGCCGTCGGGGAAGAACCCGCCCGCCATCTTCTCAAGTTCGTATCGGGCCACGAGGAATCTTCGCCCTCCCTCATGATGGAGCGGAGCGAGTTGGAGCGTATTTTGGCTGTCGCGATCGACCGAATGCCTAAAATCGAGCGCACGGTATTGCATCTTTATTACTACGAGGAATTGACTCTGCGGGAAATCGGGGAGGTCGTGAGAGTGCATCTCTCTCGCGTTGCCCAACTGCGCACGCAGGCCGTTCTCAGGCTGCGCAGCCACCTCGAAAGAGTTTGGGTGTCCCCACCCAGGAGAAAAGGATGAACTCGCAAACACTGGACGGGCTGTTGGACATCGAACTGCCCATAACCGTCCGCCTCGGCTCCGCGCAAATGAGTCTTGGCGACGTAATAGGCCTCAACGCGGGGTCGTTGGTGGAATTCGACCGCGCGTCCGAAGAGCCCGTCGAGGTGCTGGTAAACGGCCGGGTGGTGGCTCGCGGCGAGATGGTCATGGTGCAGGGAAACTACGGCGTGCGCATCACCGAAATCTCTAGCTGCCGAGAACGGCTGGAGACGAGTTCCGCCGCAAGCCCTGAGACAGGAGGGACGCTGTGATGTGGCTCGACTGGATTCTCAGTCCGATCGGCCTGTATGCGTTTCTGACACTGGCACTGTTCTGCTGCCTGGCGCTGTTTCTGTCCATGAAACGGGAGATCGCCTTGGTTCGCCGATCCTCCACCGGGAGCCGGGACGCAGCAGAGGCTTCGGCGGCAACCCTGGCCGCCCAGTTAGCTGCGTTACGGAAGGATATGCAGAGTAACGAAGCGCCATCGTCCCCGGGCCAAGAACTGAATCTGACTCGCCGGGCACAAGCTTTACGTATGCAGCGCCGCGGCGAATCGCCCGCCACCATAGCCGCTGCCCTGCGCGTCCCCCGCAACGAAATCGATCTCCTTCTGAAAATGCAAAAGCTTGTCTCCTGAGCCGCGATATGTTATCAGTAAGGTACTATATGTCACGGATTTGGTAATCCGCAGGCTGGTGCTATGACCGACCCCTCGAACCCGAAGTCCGAAGCCGAGTATTGGAATAGGCTCGTTCAAGCGCAACATCAGTATGCACAGTCACTTGCCAGTCTGGACATTCTACTATTCGAGGAGTCCAGCTACCAATCCGTTGCCTATAGAACGGCAGCTAATTGAAGAAGTCGCCATGGTTCGCCGGGTGGCATACTCACGATACCGCGAGGTACTATACGAACTGAGCGAGCGCCTTCGAGAGTCACTTCCCAACGAGCACTGCACATTCGACTGATAATAGTAATGGGCCTGACTTGAGGTACGTTCCCGCCGGCATGTGATTGTCCGATTAGTGGCCGCGTAGTATCATTTCGTCAGTTTGAGAAACCACTGGCCATGTGTGGAGAGGCGAGAATTCTAATCACCGAATACCTGGATGCACTGGAGGAGTACGACCGCTCTCACCTGATGCTTCTGGCGGCTTACCGCACGGAGGATTCGGAATCCATAGGAGCATATCGCGGTCTCATGGGTGAGGCCAAGCTGAAGCTTAAGAGCGCTCGGGCGAGGTTTCAGGAACACCAGAAGGTCCATAACTGCTCCGAAGTCATACACCTCGAAGACGATGGGACCTCATAAGGCCGTTGACGCCCTGTAGGGTCAACGCGAGGCACACAATGCCAGGGAATCCCCAAAGGTTCTCAGCTTCATAATCAGGGTGGTCCGCTTCAGCCCCAGCAACTCCGCTGCCGCCGTCTTATTGCCCGCGGTCCTTTGCAGTGCCCGCTCCAGCATGGTCCTCTCGAATTGGCTCACGGCCGTTTCGAAGTCCGTAATTTCCGATGCTGCCTGATAAGGAATTGCCGCGGTCTCAAACGGGATCAGCTTCGTGGGACCGGCCGGCGGCAGACCGAAATCGCTGGTGCACAGGATTTCCCGGTCGCCGCTCATGACAACCGCCATTTCCACGGTGTTCTCCAATTGCCGCACGTTTCCCGGCCAGGAACAGCTTCGGAGCCGGTTGATTGCCTCGGGCGTCACCTTCTTGACAGGGATCCCTTCCAATTGACAGATCTTCTTGACGAAATAGTCTACCAGCAAAGGGATGTCGCTTTCGCGTTTCCGCAGCGGTGGCATGTCCATGGGCACCACATTCAGGCGGTAATACAGATCTTCGCGAAACTTCCCTTGCCGCACGCGTTCCAGGAGGTTGACGTTCGTCGCCGCCATCACCCGCACATCCACCTTGATGGTATCGGAGCTTCCTAAGCGTTGGATTTCCCTATCCTGCAACACTCTGAGGAGCTTGGCTTGCAGTTCGAGCGGCATATCGCCGACCTCGTCCAGGAACAGGCTCCCCTTGTGCGCCTGCTCAA
>OBLT010000889.1_pt1 | contig 19428 bp, 18 predicted proteins | sample 1518721 | NCBI WGS metagenome assembly OBLT01 (sample SAMEA3539307, study PRJEB22396) | soil metagenome | biome: tundra; feature: field; material: soil | place: USA | collected 2010-05 | depth 0.15 m | reverse complement strand
CACCCATGGAAAGATGCGCCACTCCATCGCCCATAAATTCAACGGCGTGATTGAGGACCTCGTCTTTATTAAAGAGTCCGCACAAAGCGATGATGACATCCTTGCCGGTCACGCCGGCCGAAAGATTTCCCTTCAGCACCACTTTGGCCACTTTGGGAACCTGCCACCAGGTGACTCCGGTAGCCCAAATACTCGCGGCGTCGGTTCGCACCACCGGCGTGCCGAGCGCCGCCACGGCGCCGTACAAATTGGAATGCGAATCGCTCGCCACGACGAGGGCGCCGGGAATCACGTAGCCCTGCTCCACCATCACCTGATGCGAAATGCCGGTGCCCGCTGGATAAAAATCGATGCCATGCTGGGCGGCGAACGCTTCAATCTTTGCGTACTTCTCCAGGTTTTTCGGCGTCACGTTTTGAATGTCGTGATCGATGGCAAAGACCGGTTGCGCCGGATCCGCGATCGCCGTCGCGCCGATCTGCTTGAACTTCGGAATCACCGCGCCGGTGTTGTCATGCGTCATCACATGGCGCGGACGAATCGAAATGAAATCTCCGGCGCGCACCACGGTTCCCGCGGCGAATCCATCAGCGTGCCGTGTGGCAATCTTCTCAACCAATGTGAGGCCCATATTATTTCAATTTCCTTATCGTAAATGCATTTGCGCGTCCAGCGTCACGATTGTAGCCGGCATTGATGATGCCGGTCGGGAAGCAGATCAAAACATCGGCCGGGATCATCGATCCCGGCTACAGCGCATCTACCTTTAGGCATAAGCGATAAAGCATTCGATTTCGAGTGCGTCACTTCTTAGCGGCACGCTTGCCAAGAAGCTTGGCGATATCGAAGTCCACGAAGTCGGCGTGATGGAAGATAATCGATTCGATCGAGCGCTCCATCTTGTCGCCCTCATGGCTGTGCGTGGCGATGATGTGCATGACTTCGCCGGGAATGCCGTGCTTATAGGCCAGCGCGACGCCGGTGAATGGATGCCGCACTTGTTGTCCAAATGTGCCCTGAATCACTTTGCCCGACGCGTCCTTATCAAACTCGAGCGGCTTGCCCACATCGGCGAGCAGCGCGCCGGCGATGAGAATATCTCGCTGAACGGGAATGCCGCAGCGGAACGAACTCTCCAGCACATCCGCGATGGCAATGCATTGCCGCGCGCACGAATTCAGATGCTCGACGAACGTCATGTCGATGTCGCCGGCCAGCAGCGTGAACTTGACCGCGCGAAGTTCGTCGAAGGTCCAGCCCTTGCCGCCGCAGCCCGTAGTAATCGCTTCGTTCCACACGGCGGCTACCTTTTCGCGCAGCGACTGGTCCTTGATCTTCATCAAGCTCGGAAATAATTCCGCGATTTCGTTAACGCCGTAGTTGCTGCGCTGGGTTGTTGTCATGGTTTTTGGTTCGATCGGTACTTTGGAGGTTTCGCAGAGGTTCTTTCTACTATTTTTCTAGCTTCCAAATCGAGTTTAACTGTTTCTGCGTACCAACTGATGTTTCCGGAAAACTTGCCTTTCAATGTCTTGTTGAGCTTGGTGAACAGTTCGGTGTGAGTGAGTTCTTTCTGTTTCAACGCGGATAGGATCGCCCTCTTGAGCGTTTCGTATTTTTGTTTGTCGATATTTTTCCCACTTTTACCTAGCGGATGTTTGGTAAGTATTTTTTCGTCTGCCATCCTTGTCCTCCTGCTTAAAGATTAGTCTTTCGACACGCTTCGCGGACCAGGTCCGTCATAGCCGTGATTGACTGGATCGATTCGCCGCATCGGTTTCTCGCGAGTTTGCTCTTCGATGACATGCGCCACCAGGCCGGGCGTTCGCGCAATCATAAAAATGCCGTTGAAAGCCGTGGGGTTCATTCCTAAATCAGCGAGAATGGCCCCGATGGCGCCGTCCACATTGATCGGCAACGCTTTCTTGGCGTCGGCGAAAGATTTTTCAACGGCGCGCGCCGCTTTCATGTGCGGCCCGTCGACGCCGGCTTCGCGCGCCAGCTCGAACAACCGCGCTGTGCGCGGATCCTTGGTGTGATACCGATGACCAAATCCCGGCATGCGATCGCCCGCTTCCTTCATCGCTGCGAGCGTGCGCGTGGCGGCTTCATCTATCGAAATGGATTCACTCGTGGCGCGATCCGAAATCTTTTTCAGTTGCCGGGCGCAATCTTCAATGGCGCCGCCATGATGACGATTGATCGACATGATGCCGGCAGCGACCGACGCGCTCAACGAGGCGCCGGTGGATGCGACGGTTCGCGCGGCCAACACGCTTGGAGGCGTGGCGCCATGATCGATAGACGCCACCAACACCGCGTCCATCAAGCGTGCGATTGGCGGCGACGGCAATTCGCCGGTCAAAATTAAATGCACCGCGGCGCCAAAGGACGCGCGCCCCATGAGATCGGCAATGTCGTATCCGCGCACCGCGACTCGATTGGGCTCGATGCGCGTTACGGCGGTATTCCACACGGCGTTTTTATCGGTTTCACTCATAAGACTTCGTCCTTTCATTCGCTTCAGAATTTCAACCACCGCGCTCGGCAGTTCGCCAAACGCATCGACCACAGTGGCGCCGGCCTCACGCAACGCCTTCACTTTGCCGGCGTGCGTGCCTCGACCACCTTCAATAATCGCGCCCGCGTGACTGAAGCGCGTGCCTTCGCGCGCCGCCTTGCCGCCGATGTATGCGATCACCGGCTTGGTGACTTTTCGATCGCGAATCAGTTGCGCCAACTCCTCTTCTTGTGATGAACCAATTTCACCAAAGATCACGATGGCTTCGGTGAGCGGATCAGCTTCAAACATCAGCGCCGCGTCGGGAATACGAATTCCAAGAACAGCGTCGCCGCCAATGTGCGCGATGGTTGAAATGCGCACCCCAGCCTGTCCCAGGTAGTAGCCCGTGCTCGAAGCCATGCCGCCAGAACGACTGATCACTCCAACACCGGTTGGGATGCCGGGCTTGAACCATTGTCTCGCGCTTTCAGCACGACCACCGATCATGCCGACCACGCCTTTGCCTGGACTCAAAACTCCAAGAGTGTTTGGTCCAAGAAACATCGCACCATTCGCTTTGGCCGCCGCCGCAATCTCCATCGCGTCCCACACTGGTACGCGATCGGGCACTAGCACCGTGAGTTTGATGCCCGCATCAATTGCCGAAATGGCCGCGTCCTTCACACCGGCCGCTGGAACAAAAAGCACGGAGATGTCGATCTTGCCTATCGCTTTCACCGCTTCCTGCGGCGTGTTGAACACGGGCACGCCAAGAACGGTCTGCCCACCTTTGCCCGGCGTCACACCCGCGACAACATTGGTTCCGTACTCGCGCATTAGGCGCGTGCGCGCCTGACCTTCGCGGCCAGTAATGCCTTGCACCAGAACACGCTTGGTCTCGTCGATCAAAATCGCCATTTAGCGCGCCTCTCCAATCAATTCGTCCAAGCCAGGAATATCAAGCTCAATATGGAAGCCTTCGACTCCGGCGAGTCGACACTCGACATCGCACGCGAGCAACTCGGAATCTTTGTTGGCGAACTCTTCCCCGCTTAGCGCGGCCGCTGGCTTACCCGCTCGATCCACAATCAATCCGCCAGAGTGCGTCTCAACGGCGCGACGGATCTTTGACCACTTCGCGGTATCGATCCAGACGCGACCACTTTTCACGGAAAGCATGGTGGCCTTCGGATCTTTAACGAACTTTGGCATACGCGGAGCGCGCGGTTTCCATTTTGTCCCGTGCCCACCCGCAATAAGTTCGGCGAAGCGCCCGGCGATCATGGCCGGCGTGTCGGTCTTGCGATAACCTTCGACCGGCGCGCGAAGCAGCTTGGATGTCCGCTGCAAAATGTCCACCGCGCGATCTTCGGTGTTGCCGCCTAAACGAATCACCGCAGGGATATCCAGATCGAGTTCCCAAAATGCTTTCGCCAGTCCATACGCCGACCAATATTGTTCCTGGCTCGCGACGCCGGAACCTGAACCGAAATATCCGACCAGGCCGGGTTGAGCCAGAATAATTCGGCTGGCGCGATAAACCTTGGACGCGGATGGATTGCCGCTGGTGTCGGTAAAATTGGCGATGGTGAATCCCGCGTTCACGATGGCGTCCATGGACATCATGGACCCGCCGCCGCCGGCGCCGTGAAAACCAACCAGACCTTTGGAGTCTTTGGCGGCTATGGTCGCCAACTGCGCGAAATAAAATGTGCCGCGATGATCACTTTGTTCGGCGGCGTAGGCCACGCGTTCGAGAGCGGTGGGCGGATGATCGAACTCGCGCGCAATTTCAATTTTCAGTTCAGGGTGTCGCGCGACGGCGTAATCATCAATCGTGATGCGGCAATCGGCGGCGACGAACTGACCATCTTTGGTCAGCACCAGCGGATTGATTTCAAGCGACCGGGCTTCAACGCCGCGCGCGGCGGCAAATAATTTTCGAATCGACTCGGCCAATTGCTTCGCCAGTGTCTTGGAAAGTCCGCACGAATCGGCGGCTGCGCTCACGGCCGAATCCAGTGGTCCGCGTTTTACATCGCAGGCGATGCGCCGGGTCGAGGCGGCGCGTTCTTCGATTCCACTACCGCCGCCCACTGCGAAAATAATCACTGGAGCACGGGCGGCGTCATCAATGGCGAACGAAAGAAAAAACTCGCGCTCGATGTCGATCTTCTCTTCCACCAACACAGCTTCGACTGGAAACTGTCCAACTTTCATCGCCAACATGCGCGCCGCGTGAGCGCGAATGTCATCCGGATTTTTGGCAAAGGCCACCCCGCCAATGCCGGCGCGCCCGGTGGTCCAAGCTTGAATTTTGATGACCACTTCGCCGCCCTTCTCGCCTGAGGCGAGTTCCTTGGCCGCCGCCACGGCTTGATCGGCGGTTGAGGCAGCGCGGCCACGCGGAATCTTGAATCCGTTGGCGGCGAGAATGGCTTTGCCTTGATATTCGTGAAGTCGTGCCATGGCTGGGTGCTATTTCCATGATCCTAATCAACTTTCAAAGCTGTTTGCGGATCAGAACCTTGAAAAGGTATGATGAATTCAATGCGTTTCATTCAGAAACTCTGGATGGTGGTGCTGGCCGTTTGAGCTTTTGCGAGGTCATCGCTCCGCCCGGTCGCGACCCCGTGTTCGGGATGACAGGGCGAGATGATTAGCTAAAGTAATCAACGTATGAACGAAGTTTACATTCTCGGCGGTGGCCGAACCGATTTTAAGCGCAACCTGAAGAAGGAAGGCAAGACGATCCGGGACCTCATCACTGAGTCGGGAAAGAAAGCGATCGCCGACGCGAAGATCGATCCGGGCGAAATCAACGCCGGCACGGTCGGTAATTTCAACGCCGGACAATTTACCAAGCAGCTGCATCTCGGCGCGTTTCTGCCGGAGATCGATCCGAAGCTGCATGGCATTCCCACCATGCACACCGAGGCCGCGTGCGCTTCCGGTGCGCTCTCTGTTTTGCTCGCGTCGCAGTGGATCATGGGCGGTTTTTACGATGTCGTCCTCGTCGTTGGTGTGGAACAGCAGAAAACGATGTCGTCCCTTGACGGTTCCGATGTTCTTGGCGCCGCGGCGGATTATCACATTGAGAGACCGGAATACGGCGACTTCATGTTCCCGAAATTGTTCGGCAAAATTGCGCAGATTTACATCGATAAATATGGCGTCTCCGAGAATGCACTGGCGCAGGTCGCGTATAAGAATTACGCGCATGCCAAGCTCAATCCATTGGCGCAGATGCGCGACGCCGATCTGACTTACGATTCCGCGTCACAAGTGTCCGACAAGAATCCGAGCGTGGCGCCCCCGCTCAAAGTTTCCGATTGCTCACAGATCACGGACGGGGCCGCCTCGCTCGTTCTGTGCTCCGAAAAGTATTTGAAAAAGATCGGGCGCGACAAATCCAAATCCGCGCGCCTGCTCGGCTTTGGTCACACGACGGATTACCTCGCGCTCGCGAAGAAGGACGCGCCGACATTCTCGACTGCGCGCAAAGCCGCGACGAACGCGTTCTCGATGGCAAACCTGAAGCCGCGCGACATGCAAGGCGCAGAAGTGCACGATTGCTTCTCGATCACTGAGATTCTCGCCTACGAGATTCTCGGACTGGCCGAGCCGGGCAAGGGCGCCGAGCTGGCCATGAGCGGCGCAACGACGTTGCCACAAGTACGCGGCGAGCACGTCAGCGGAAAAATCGATTTCGAGATTCCGGTCAACACCGGCGGTGGTTTGATCGGCGATGGCCACCCGGTGGGCGCGACCGGGGTGCGCCAAGTGTTCGACGCCTATCAGCAGATCACGAATCAAGCCGGCGCGCGACAGATTGAGAACGTGAAAAACTTTGTCACCTTCAACATGGGCGGAAGCTTAACGACTTCCGTGGCCATGGTTTGGGGCCGCGAATAATTGCATAGGGACGATCGACCCAATCGCGACGAGCCGGAGACAAAGTTCGACTCAAGCACAATATTGTGGTCGGAGACGACACTGGCCCGTCGACGGCAAGCTTTACCGCGCCGGAGAAATTTGGTCTGTCTTAAGTTGTGCAGCGAAACAAGCGAAAGCGGACAAAGCAAAATATCGTGATAGTGGTGTGTAATGCGTTTCAATTCTCTGCTGGTGGTGGCGTGTGCCTTTGCGTTGCAGAACGCGACGGCCGCGGATGAAGGTCCGTACAAATTTTTGAGCGAGATACCAATCGGCGGTGAAGGCGGCTGGGATATTCTCACGATCGATTCGCTGACGCATCGGCTTTACCTTTCGCATGCGACAAAAGTTGTTGTTGTCGATCTTGCGAAAAACGCGGTTGCCGGCGAGGTGACCGACACACCAGGTGTGCACGGCTTCGCCGTCGCGCCGGAGCTGCAGCGCGGTTTTTCTTCGAACGGCAAAGAAGCGAAAGTTAGCGTCGTTGATCTAAAGACGCTGAGCACAATCTCGAAAGTGGACACCGGCGAAGGTCCGGACGCGCTGGTTTACGAGCCCCGTCGCGGCGAGGTTTATGTGTTCAATCACAAGGGGAATTCAGCGACTGTGATCGACGCAAAGTCAGCAAACGTTGTTAGCACAATTGCGCTCGGTGGCAGTCCGGAGTTCGCTGCGGCCGACAGTACCGCGGGACGCGTTTACTGCAATCTCGAGGATAAGAACGAGGTCGTCGTCATCGATACGGCAAAGCACGAGGTGGCCGCGCGTTGGCCGGTCGCGCCTGGTGAAGAGCCGAGCGGCATCGCTTTCGACGCCGCGCATCATCGCTTGTTTGCCGGTTGTCACAACAAGATGCTGGCGATACTCGACACCGAAACCGGTAAGGTTGTGGCGACTGTTCCGATCGGCTCTGGCGTCGATGGCTGTGCGTTCGACGATGTGAAGCAGCTCGCGTTCGCGTCTTGTGGCGATGGCACGACCACGATCGTGAAAGAGGAAACACCGCAGAAGTTCACGGTCGTTCAGACGCTCAAAACGGAACCTCGTGCACGAACGATGGCGCTCGATCCGCAAACGCATCGGATCTATTTGCCCTCTGCGCAATTTCAGCCGCCTCCGCCTGCGTCGCCCGGTGCTTCTCCCGCGCGACCGACGATTGTGCCGAACACTCTAAAGCTGCTGGTCTACGGCCTGGCCGAATCAGCGAAGCCTTAGCCGGGCACGTTCTGGTAACCGTAAACATCTCGGCCTTCGGCAAAAGTTTAGCGAGTCGGCCGCGCGCATCGCATCGCTCAGCCACGACGTCCGCTCTGCGCCCGGGCAGCGGATTTCGTTAATCGGCTACTTCGGCACGCAGCTGGAATTTTGAATCACCAGCCGTGAAACCCACTACGCCTTCAAGAGGTTTCCTCATGCGCCCGAGGATGGCTGCCAGCTTTCCGCGATGTGAAGAGAATGGCGACGATGATGAAGGCGGCGATGATGAGCGACGAGGTGATGCGGCCTAGATACAGGCCGCCATGCGCAACGGGTTTGGTGAGCAGATCCCCCAGCGTGGCGCCGAGCGGCCGGGTGAGAATAAAGGCCGACCAGAAGAGTGCCGTGTGGGAAATATCGGTCCACAAATAGACAGCGGCGATGAGAACCAAGGCACCGGCAAACACCAACGCACCGCCTTCGTAACCGAGCCGGGTGGTGTCAGCGAGGCAGTCACCGAGCGCCGTGCCAAGCGTGTTGGAAAAGAGAATCGTAACCCAATAGAAGCTCTCCACTTTGCGGTCGGTGATGCGATTCACGGAGACCGAACCCAGGGTGAAACGCCACAGGGCGAGAACGCCAAGCACAATCGCGAACAGCAGCAGGGATGATTTAAGGTAACCCAGCCCAGCGGTACGAGTGAGATAATCGGACATCGTGGTGCCGACGGTGGTGGTGGCGACGATGACGGCCCAATAGAGAAAGCGGTGGTAGGATTTCGCGCTGACCTGGGCCGCTGCGGTCACGAGGAAAATCCCAAAGAAAATCGCGGTGCTGATCGCATAGCCTAAATTCAATGTCATGGACAAGGCATCTCCGCCGGTTTCACCGAGCGTCGTCGCGCAGATTTTAATGACCCAAAAGGCGAAGGTGACCTCCGGGACTTTGCTTAGGAGGCCGGCGTTACTGGAGTGCCCGCGATTATCCATGTCTTTTTATTATCATTGCGAACGGAAGAGAATGCGCATGCAGCAGCGAGGTGCGACAATCAGGTCATCTCAAAAACAAATCCAGTTTCAGCTGCGTCGATCGACAAATAATCCCACCCGTCTTCGCCGCCGATCGAATGCTTGTCAGGGTTTTTAATCGCTTTGCGCGCGCGAAGCTGGCGCACTCGCGCCGGGGCGAAAAGGAAAAACGATCTCATCATTTACTCGTTACCGATCGCTCGTTCCAGAACAGTAAACGCCTCTTCGAGATCTTTCCCGAAAGTGACGACCCCTCCTTTATGTCCGGCCATGACAAAAATCTTCCCGCTTTTCACGTCCGTGGTTTTGAAAAGGCGCCGTACCTCATACGCCATTTCGGGCGTGCCGTAATCAACCGCCTTCGATGTGGTCGGGGCATGGCCTAGGAGCGCCGCCCACAGCTTTAGGTTATGGCCATGAATGACCGCGCCGGCCTTTGCTTCCGATTCATAAACCGCCGCATGCGTCAGCGATTCGGATGAGGCAATAGCAGAACCTTCACATCGGAGCCAGTTCCTCGCGAAATCGTACGCCACTACTCTGGCGCAGTGAGCGGGCGTCAGCTCGGAAATTCCGCCGGTCGCCGAAGCGGTAATGTAAAAACCATTGGTTGCGCCGTCCCTGATACTCAGGTTTCCGAACCCGATCCGGGATGCGTCCATCCCAATCACTCCCAACCGGCGAAGTTTTTGGCGACATGCGTTCAATTCGGCGAAGCCGTCAAATGGAACAGCCGGAACAACCGCGTGTTCACACGTGAATTTGATGTATTCGCTCACGGCGAATGCTCGGGAAAAAGCGCGAGGATACTTTTTTCGTCCGCCTTGCAGATGCCCCGCTCGGTAATCAATCCAGTCACCAGCCGTCTCGGTGTAACGTCGAACCCGTAGTTGGCCGCGGGGCTGTCTTCCGGGGCGACACGCACTTCGACCTGCCGGCCGTCAAGCCACCCATCGGCATGCTTGACCTCGTCCGCGCCGCGCTCCTCGATCGGAATCTCAAAACCGTCGCGGATCTTCCAATCGAAGGAAGACGAAGGCAACGCCACGTAGAAAGGAATCTGATTGTCCCTCGCAGCCAGCGCCTTCAAATAAGTCCCAATCTTGTTCGCAACGTCCCCCGTGCAAGTCGTTCGATCAGTTCCGACAATCACAAGATCGACATCACCGTGCTGCATCAAATGCCCGCCGGTGTTGTCCGCGATCACCGTATGAGGCACACCATGTTGGCCGAGTTCCCAGGCGGTGAGTTTCGAACCCTGATTTCGCGGCCTGGTCTCATCGATCCAGACATGAACAGCCAAACCGCTGTCATGCGCGGCGTAAATCGGCGCCAGAGCGGAACCGTAATCGACAAACGCAAGCCATCCCGCATTGCAATGAGTGAGCACATTGACCGGCTTCCCGGCTTTCTTTCGCGCAATTTGCGAAATTAGAGACAGGCCGTGCTCTCCAATCATCCGACAGTGTTCCGCGTCTTCCTCGGCAATCAGCCTGGCCGTATTTAAAGCGATGGCAATTTTTTCTCGCGCGGTTTTCCCCTTGGCGATGCTCGTCAATTGCCGCTCAATCGCCCAGGCAAGGTTCACTGCTGTCGGCCTAGTCGCCGCGAGTTGCTTTGCGGCAGAGTCCAAGTGTAGATCAAACGAATCCTTCTCCGTTGCGGCGATGGCGGCGAGATACATCCCGAATCCCGCGCTCGCCCCGATCAATCCGGCTCCTCGCACATGCATCTCCCGAATCGCAATCGCCATTTGCTCCACTGTCGTGACTTCTTCGATCACGAAGCGGTGCGGCAAGAATCGCTGATCGATCAATTGCACGACATCGTCGTCATTGGCCTTGAGCCAGATCGTTCGAAAATGTTGGCCATCTACCTTCATGTCTTTGTGACATGTGCGATTTGACGGTGAATACGTCAACTCATGATGATCGATTATGGCAGCCAATCGATGAAGTTCGCTCGATCCTATTATATGAAGCCTCCATTTACACTTGGCGTCGTCGGTCACTTCGGACTGGCCGTGCGCGATCCGAAGAAGAGCGCGAAATGGTTCGAGCGCGCGCTCGGTTTGCGTAAGCAGTTTGAGTTCGAAAACGGCGTCGCGGTCGGCAACGACAACGTGACGATTGCGCTATTCAAAGGCAAGCCGTGGCCGAAAACGATCGAGCATATGTCATTTCATCTGCCGAACATGGCGACATTGCGAAAGGCGCTCAAATACCTGAAGAAGCACAAGGTTGCCGTAGAAGATCCCGGCGACGAAATCGGCCCTGAAGGGCCCGGCTCGAAAAACATGGGTCTCTGGTTTCACGATCCCGATGGCTACCGTTGGGAACTCAGTGTGCAGGGCGGGAAATAAGCGAGGCAATTGACCACCCGGACGTAGGCTGACAACCTTCACGCATGCCGCAACGCCAGCGATATCTCTTCGTCTGCATCAACCGCCGAGCTGAAGACAACCCAAAGGGGTCGTGCACCGCGCGTGGTTCGGAAGAAGTGCATCGGGCATTGAAAGAACAGCTCGCCGCGCGCGGGTTAGCCAAGGTCGAGGCGCGGGTTTGCACGTCGAGCTGCTTGGATCAGTGCTCGTCCGGCGTTACCATTTTGGTTGAGCCCGATCACTTTTTCTACGGTCGCGTCACTGTGTCAGACGTCCCGGAGATCGTGGAAGGGATAGCGAACGATCGACCGGTCGAGCGGCTCGTGCTGACCGCCGAAGACTTGGAGAAAGGTTAAGCGGCCGCGCATTGGGACGCGGCCAGTGCAACAGGCGCGCCGAGGTCGCGGATGCGTGCCTTCACCGTTTCACAACGTTCGCGTTCGCGAACTGCATCGGCCTCCGGCAAATGCTGCGCTTGATATGGCGGTCGCGCTGGCTTCAAGAATATCTCGACAACATCATTGGCGATGCAGACGCGATGAAGTGTTGAAGTCGTCGGACCTTCTTCGGCTTCGGCGAGCAAGTTGTCCCTGATCGCAATGTAAGCAGTGATCTCATCGAGCGCGTATTTCAAATGCCTGTGCTCAACGGGTTTGGCCAATGCCTGCGGGCGCTTCTCCGAATCGGATATCGGGATAACTCCGGCATATCCCCTGAGCGCGTGAGATAGCTGCATACCATCGTGAGGAGCAGACCATGTGCCGTCGGCGTCTGCACAAGCCGTATCTTTTGAATATGAAAAGGGCTTCGGCGGCTCTCCGGAATATCAGGAAATCCTGTCTTCACATTTTCGCTATCTCGCGAGCGCGATGTCGGTAAATTCCCGGCCTAATGAGCGTTCATGATTCCGACGCCACGATGGCTGTGTTCCTCGACTTGGAGAATATCGCACTCGGCGCGCTTGAGGCGCACTTTCCAGCGTTCGACGTCCGGAAGGTGCTTGAGCGTCTGCTGCTCAAGGGCCAGATCGTCGTCAAGAAAGCTTACTGCGATTTTGAGCGCTACAAGACGTTCAAGCGCGGGCTGCACGAGGCTGCCTTCGAGCTGATCGAGATCCCGCACGTGCGCCAGTCGGGCAAAAACTCCGCCGACATCCGCATGGTCGTCGATGCGCTCGATCTTTGCTACACCAAGAGTCACGTCGACACTTTCGTCATCATCAGTGGCGACTCGGATTTCTCTCCGCTTGTCAGCAAATTGCGCGAGAACGACAAAACGGTCATCGGCGTTGGCGTCAAGAAATCGACCTCGGACCTCTTCATCAGCAACTGCGACGAATTTATTTACTACGATGATCTCGTGCGCGTGGAGCTTTCGAAAAAGCGCCCCGGCGTCGCTGCGACCGCGCCGGCTGCGAAACCTGCGCGTGACAAAGATCACGGACCGTCACGAGACGAGGCTCTCGATCTTCTCACGAGAACTTTGGAAGCGTTGCGCGCCGAGCGAGGCGAGGACTATACGATTCGAGGCTCGCTGGTGAAGCAGGCGATTAAACGCCAGAACCCCGGCTTCAATGAGCGTGCGCATGGCTTCCGCGCCTTCAACGACCTGCTCCTCGAAGCGCAAAAGCGCGGTCTGCTGAAACTGGAAAGCGACAAGCAAGTCGGTACCTACATCGTCCACGCGATCGAATAACGAGGCGCCAACAAATCGGTAACGGCGGGTTGACCGCTCACTCCCGGTCTCCGACGAGAGAGAGATACACGTTGTGTTTCGCGGTTTCACGACGATAGTGCGGCAAGTTTCTCTGCTGCGATTCTCCTAAAACGTGATCAGCCGCCGTTCGGGAGTTTATCCTTCGTCAGCCGGTGACTCGCACCTATCTATATATGAAAGCCGAACTCGTTAAAGCAGCGCTCGAAGCAGTTCCTAATCAGCAAATTTTGGTGAACATGGTCTCGCGACGTGTGCGGCAGCTCTGTATGGGTCATCGCCCGCTTGTGGAATTTGCTCCAGGGCTTGGTCACGCCGATGTCGCTTTAACCGAGATCGCCAGCAAGAAGCTGACGTACGAATCGACCTTCGGTCAGAACGGGAAAGACGCTGCTGCGGCGCAGGTCGTGCAGTTCCCGGGGATCATTGTGAGTAAGAAGAAAGCCGCGTAGGGCCAAAAAAACTGGGAGTTGAGGGTTGGGGAGAGGCAACGCGGGCGGAACGTCGAACCTCGAAGCCGATCGCGGATTTCTGCAGGAGACGGATTCAGGACGGCAGCGAATCGCGGCCGCCGCGATGTGATCGCTAAATATGTTTTTAGTCGAAGCTGACCGATCGAAGCGCCTTTTGGTGATCAGTGTTGCGCGGCACATGAGCGCGGAAGAGGCACAACAGGCCGCACAACAAGTCCGAGAGACGTTAGAAAATTTCGCACCGGGCTTCCGGACGTTAACCGATTTTCGGTGGTTGGACTCAATGGATTCCTCGGCTGCAACTCACATTGCGGAGATCATGGATGCCATAGCCAAGAAACAGGTGGGTTTGGTGATTAGAGTGATGCCCGATCCGCACAAGGACATTGGCCTTAATATTCTGTCGCAATTTCATTACGGTCCCGAAGTTCAAATCGTCACCTTCGAGACGCTGGCTGACGCGTTGCAGAGCTTGTCGGAGAATTCCGGTGAATGACGCGGGCGCTGATGGGTTGAGACGGAAAAGAGAAAACGCGAAAGCAGAGCGAAGTTATGCGGTTTTGGAAACGTTCTTTCCGAGCACGAGTGCTGCGACGATGCCAACGCAGATGAAACCGACTATTTGTATGAACATGTAGGCGGCGATGTAAACACAAGGAAAGCCATACCAGTTCCAATAGGAAACATTGGTCGCGATGGCCGCGAGAATTCCGGCGAGGAAGACAAAACCGAGGCGCGCGCCAAAACTGGCGAGACCGGTTTGAGCAAGAAGGAAGACGGCGAGAATGGATTCGAGAAGCTCGGTTGAGAATTCGACTCCTAACAATTTGCCCATCGCGAGCGCTCGACCGGGCGGATGGTACATAAGGATCCCTGACGGGCTCTTGGCGTACATGTCTCCCATGTGTTTCATCGCTTCACTCTTTTGTTCCCGGGTCGCGTCCGGGCCGAGGCCGGGGCCGGGGAAGACGTAAAGTCCGGAAGTTTCTCCGATATTTGCTTGCATGGCGGCGAGGACCACTTGCTCATTTGGAATTTCACGGATGCCGGCTTCGCCCAAGGGCAAAAACATGTGCGCGATCGATGTCCAAATAAACATCGCGATTCCACCTAAAACCCCCGCGAGAATGATGCGTTTTGTCATAAGTGCCTCCGGTCGGCGGCGATTATGGCCGGGTGCGATACGATGGCAAGAAAGGAAACGTTAAGAAGTCGAGTTGTTGAAAGCTGAAACGCGGAGAGCAGAAAGCTAAGAAAAATAACCATCAAAGCGTTTAGACAAAAGGCGTAATCGGCGGCGTCTCTCTTAAAAGAGGAATGGGAGGACGGAGGAAAAAAGAAAATCTCTGAATCCGAATAGCTGACTTTATGCATCCCATATGAAAACTGAGAGGAGAGGCGTTGAGATGTTGAACCAGATTTCCGAACTGCAAACTGCGAACTCCGCGATCCCAAAACCGGGACGAGAAATTCCCGAAAGCGAACACTTGTCGATCGCAACGAATGAGAGCCAATCGGATCAACTGTGTGATGACCAGCAACTTATGTGTCTCGAGATAGCGTTGGCACGCGCTTTGCAACAGCTGACGTCAAAGACGGAAAACTGACAGTAGAATTTCGAAAATTCTTAGCCACCAATCTCTCAACTTCTCAACTCTCAACCACTCACCTCATCCATATGTTTGAGTCCTTCCTGCAAGATATCCGCATCGGTCTTCGCGTCCTGATCAAGGAGAAATCGTTTTGTTTCCTCGCCGTGCTGGTGCTCGCGCTCGGCATTTGTGGCGTGACTACGCAATTCACCGTGGTCAATGCATTCGTACTGCGCGGCTTCTCGTTTCCGCATCCCGAGCAATTGATGAGTGTTGGGTTGATCGACCCGCAAGGGACTCCGCAAAACAATAACTTCGGCACCGGCAACATTCCATCGGGGCAAGATTACGAGGACCTGCGCGCGGCTCAGCAGTCGTTCGCGCAGATGGCTGCTTATATCAACCAATCGACCATCAACGTATCGTATCGAAACAATCCGCAGCGTTATACCGGCGGCTATGTCACGGACGATTTCTTTAAGATCATCGGCGTCTCGCCGATAATGGGCCGCGATTTCACCGCCGAGGACAACAAGCCGGGCGCGGAAAAGGTGGCGTTGCTGGGTCACGAAATCTGGCAGCGCGATTTCAATGGCGACCCGAAGATCGTCGGGCAAGCGATTAGAATTAATGGCCGCGCCGCCACCGTGATCGGAGTGATGCCACCAAACTTCAAGTTCCCGATCTCCGAGCAGCTTTGGGTGCCGCTTTACAACGAGTTTCCGCTCAAGCCGCGCGGCGACCCGGCGGGTCTAGGTCCTTCCATCATGGGCCGGCTCAAGCCGGGCGTAAGCATCGATCAAGTGAACGCCGAATTTGTCGGACTCGCGAAACGTTTGGCAAAGGACAATCCGAAAACAAATGGACAGCTCGTCTCTGCGAGTGTGCAACCGCTCATGAACACATTCAGCGGCCCGCAACTTCGCCAAACGGTTTACGCGATGCTGGGAGCGGTCATCGTTGTCTTACTGATTGCGTGCGTAAATGTGATGAATATGCAGTTTGGGCGCGCTGCTTTGCGCGCGAAGGAACTCGCCATTCGGGGCGCACTCGGCGCCACGCGCTGGAGACTCGTGCGACAGATGCTGACTGAGAGTCTGCTCGTCGCTTCGTTCGGAGCGGTCGTCGGGGTGGCGACGGCGTATTGGGCCGTGGGCTTGCTCGTTCGCGCCACGAACGCGCTGCCATTTCCCTTGCCGTATTGGGTTTCATTCGACATCGACGCGCCGGTCCTCGCATTTACCGTCGGGATCGCTTTGGTTGCGACGCTTGTTTCCGGTCTCATTCCCGCATTACTCGCCTCCCGCGCTAACGCTGCTGAAGCGATGAAAGAAGGCGGGCGCGGCAATAGCAGCCGACTCGTCAATGTCATCACGCGCGTCCTCGTCGTTGGCCAGATCGCGTTGACGGCAGCGCTGTTGATCGCGGCGACGCTTCAGATCAAATCCATTCGAAATCAGATCAAGCTCGATTACGGCTACGACGAAAACGGCGTTTACTCCGCACGTATGGGCCTGTTCGAAGGCGATTATCCGACATCGGAGGCGCGCCAGCAGTTTTTCGTGCGGGCGTTGCGCTCGCTGCGCAGCAATCCGGCATTCGACGGCGCCGCCATGACTGGGCGTTTTCGCATGACCTTTGGCGGCTTCGGCCAATATGAAGTGGACGGCAAAAGTTATGTAACCGACAGAGACAGGCCGCAGGGCAATTTCGAGTTTGTCTCGGACGGATACTTCTCGACCATGGGCTTGAAGATTTTGGAAGGCCGCGACTTCACGATTGACGACGCGGATGGAAAACAGCCGGTCGCGATCGTGAGCACCGGTTTCGCGCAGAAATATTTTGGTCACGACAGCCCGCTCAGCCGCCGGATTCGAATCTTCAATCCCGCCCAACCGCAAGAGTGGCGCACAGTCGTCGGCGTTGTTCCCGAAACGCTCATGCAAGGGCCATTCAATCAGCAGACCGATAACAGCGGTTTTTATGTTCCGATACTCGGCGTGCCGCCCGCGCCGCAGTTCGTCACCATCGTCGTGCGCCCGCACCAAGGGCAGCGGGCGGAAACTCTCGCCGCCCCGCTCGGCCAGGCAGTGGCCCAGCTCGACGCCAACCTTCCAACCTATTTCGGCGGAACACCCGCTCGTTTACACGATGAAATTCTTGGAGTGAATCGCATTACCGCCACGCTCTTCACGATTTTCGGCATTGCCGCCATCTTATTGTCGTCGGTCGGTCTCTACGGAGTCATGAGCTTTTCGGTCAACCAAAGGACGCAGGAATTCGGCATTCGCATGGCGCTCGGCGCTGACGCGGTGAGAATTCTCCGCATGGTCATGACCCAGGGCGCGTGGCAGCTTGGGATCGGGCTCTTCCTTGGGATAGGTGTGACCGCGCTCCTGCTCGGAGCGATCGGCGCCGCCGCGCTCCAAAACTTTCTGTTTCAGGTGAACATGCTCGACACTCTCTGGATCTACAGCGCGGTGGGGGCAATACTGACCGCGGTCGCCGCGGTATCCTGCTTTGTTCCGGCTCGTCGCGCGACGCGCGTCAATCCAATGGTCGCGCTGCGCGCAGAATAACCGCGAAGATATTGAGAGTTGAGTAAAGGCGGAAAACGAAAAGTGGACCGAAGAAGTTGTTGAGGGCGGCAACAGCGCTAGAGTCTGTTCGCCATGCTGATCATTGGGTGTTTGAAGTGGGCCGCGGTTGGCTTCGTGGTGGCGTTTTGCCTCATGATGCTTTACGAGGCCAGCCATATTCACGACGACATTCCGAAGCCGGAATTCAAGAAACGTCAGTCGATGCGCGCGCGGACGGTTCTATCTACGTTCGCCGGCTTGCTCTCCGCACTGGTGTGGCTGTTGGTGCAAAAATTGGACTAGAAGACGGAAGCCAAGACGAGCAGCTTGACGATATCCCACGCGGAACGGCCACCGCGTTTGATCAATTGATTCCCGGCTAGTGTGGTCCGGGTGTCGATACCGGTTGACCGGTCGGATCGACTGGTTGATCGACCAGCCCAGGTGTGACGGAAGGGCGAGGCGTAGGCGTAACCTCGACCATTTTCTCGCCGTATCCAGTTGGTACACGATTTGGCTCACCCTCCACATCGTCCCTGTCTTTAGTTGGAGCATCTCCTGAATACGTCGACGAGTGGTTGGTACAACCCCAGAGAAAAATTGAAGAGGCAAGCGCGAAACAAAATAGCGTGGGCTTCATAAGGTGAATCTAGATAGTCTTGCGGCGGATTTCATCCTGAAAAACACCGCCTTGGTTTGTCTTGCGACGATTTGGCAGGGGGAGCGTTTGCGCTGTAAAAGGGTTCGCCGTTCATCGAGCGCCGCGACAGCTACAGATTAGAAGCCGATGCGAAATCCGCCGCTGACGGCGTTGTTGTCGTAGTTGTTACGACCGAGCACGCCGTCGTAGTAAACGTAAGTCGAGAGGCGGTTGTTCCACTGCATGCTCATGCCCGTGCCGACGAGCGCGGCGTCGCGGCCGATGTTGGGTCCGCGCACGCGAAAGACAGTGCCCGCGCCAGAGGCGAGCTGCGAATCAACTTGGTAAGCCTGATCGCAGTATTCGTGTTGGTAGGCCGCCCGCACTTCCGGACGGAAAATAAAGTGACCCGCTTTGATATCGTAGGAAGCGTGCAATCCGGTCGTGGCCCGGAACGAGTTCTCGTCCTGGTCCTGAATTATCAACGGCGCGAGCGAACCGGTTTCGGTAAACTGGTCGATACTGACATTGGTGTACTGCACGCTCGACCAAGTCCCGATGTTGAAGCAGCCGAAGGTCCAATCGGAGCCGTAGGAGATCATGGCGTTGAACTCGTTGCCGTTTGTGCTGCCGCGCACAGGTTCATCTTGAAGACCGGTGCGGCGCGTGTCGTAACTGTTGAAGCCGCCGCCGACTGCTCCATCGACATAGAATTTGCTGCCGAAAAGTCCTTTACCAAAAACCGTGGCGTAAGCGCCGACCTTCCCGCCATCGACATCCACTCGGCCGTCATCGACTAGATCAGCGGTGCTGCGGGAATAACCGGCATCGATGCCAATGGCGAAGTTGTTACACAGCCGGTAATCGGCGCCAACGGTAACGTCACCCGTAGTGATGTCGTAACCGGGGGCATTGGAATCGTTGTTGCCCACGTTGACGAAATCACCCGTGCCGGTAACGAACACACCCCAACGGTTGTCGGGTGCGGGAGTATAGACGTCCCGCGTGTTCTTATCAGGGAGCGAACCTTTGCCGTCGGAGTCCTTGGTATAATCCTTCCCGCTCACTTGCGGCACGAAACCATCGGCGCAAAAACCGTTGGAGCCGGCGCGGATATCGTCCATGCGCCGTTGCAGGTTGTCGTTTTGCACGACCGCTTGCGAGAACCCAATCTCATATATAGAGGCGAGTTCTTCCGGCGCGATTAAATCGAAATCGTGCGGCAGCGCGCCGAGCGGCTCCATCCCTAGAAAATTAATCAAAGCTGCCGCGGCTGGATCGTTTGCAACGTTGTCCAATTCGTGAGCGACAGATTTTTGATTAGGTGTCAACCCGGTCAAACCGGAGAAAGAACTTAACTGGAACAGGATGTAAACATCGAGAG
>OBLT010000887.1_pt1 | contig 19448 bp, 16 predicted proteins | sample 1518721 | NCBI WGS metagenome assembly OBLT01 (sample SAMEA3539307, study PRJEB22396) | soil metagenome | biome: tundra; feature: field; material: soil | place: USA | collected 2010-05 | depth 0.15 m | reverse complement strand
TTGCGGCGCGAGGACAAATATAAAGCCAAGAGTTTCATCGATACTTTTATTTATCGCGCCGGTGACCAGATCGGCGCGTGGTCATATCCGTTGCTCACCTGGCTTGGTCTCGGCCTAACCGGAATTTCGTTCGTCGCCGCGCCGCTGGCGGGGATTTGGCTGGCGCTCAGCTTGTGGCTCGGGCGCAGGCAAGTCGCGCTCGCGCGAGAGCGGGAATCTCTGGCCTCATAGCCCATTTTGGCGCGTGAAGGCGTAATAACCCCTTACAGGCGACCACTTTGCCTCCCAGTTCCGAATGTACTTTTAAGATCGCTTCTTGGGCCTGGCTCCCCCGAATCTTGCTTTATATGGCAATAGATTTCCGCCCTGCGGGGAACAAAAGAAGACAAACATGAAACGGTTCATTACAACGCTAGGGCTTGTCTTATTGCTGATGTGCACCGCATCGGCGCGTGAGCAATCTCTGTTAGCTCGCGTCACCGTCTATTGGGCTAGCGGCGGCGGCGGTTCCGATCATTACACGCGACAACACAAGTGTGCCACTGGAACACGATTACGGTCCGGTCATTGCGCGGTCGATCCACGAAAAATTCCGTATGGGAGTCAGGTAATTTTCCCCGACCGCACGAGTCTCGTAGCTGTCGATACCGGTTCAGCCGTGGTCAGTCGCAAGGCGGCGCGTCGAGGCGGCCGCACCGCTTACGAAAAAGGCGCCGTCGTGGTCGATCGATTTTTTGAAACCAAGCGTCAGGCCCTTTCCTGGGCACGGCAAAATCCCAGCTTCATGACCGTGCGCGTTATTCCGCCCAATTATCGCCCACAACCCCAACCAACGCGCCTGAGCCAGCAATCGCAAATGATCGGAAACAGCACGCTACCGGCAAACAATCGGTCACGCTTCGACAAGGCACCGCTTTCACTCCTAAAGCCAGGTTACAGAGTCCCGTAAACCCGCTCGATTGCTGAGCGGCGCAGCGCGCTCCATCCCATTTGGTTGCGCACTTGAATCATCAGCAGCAACTTGAACGATCATGGCAACACGAACTGGATCGGCTGTTTGGGAAGGCACATTGAAAGCGGGCAAGGGTACGGTGAAACTCGGGAGCGGCGCTTTCGAAGGTTCTTACTCGTTCTCGTCGCGTTTCGAGAACGGCGCGGGAACGAATCCCGAGGAATTGATCGGCGCGGCTGAGGCTGGCTGTTTTTCCATGGCGCTTTCGCTCAACCTCGAGAAAGCGGGGCATTCCGCCAAACGCATCAGCACGACGGCGAGCGTAAAACTCGAACCCGCCGGGGGCGGATTTAAAATTACTTCCATCGATTTGAAAACAGAAGCCGATGTTCCCGGAATCGACGACGCAAAATTTCGCGAGCAAGCCGAGCTGACCAAAAAGACCTGCCCGGTTTCCGTCGCGCTGGCCGGCACTCAAATCAATCTCAACGCCAAACTTCTGTAGCCACTTTCGCTGACTGCAGCTACAACGCGCAAGATCGACAGCCTACAACTTCGCGTAAACGCCGATCAGCGGACGCGGCGACGGAATCTTCGAGCGGAAATCGCTTACGAAACCGTCCTTCGTGCGAATCTCTACATGGCCCGCCGCGCGACTAGCGCCGTAAACGAGCACCGCACCGACCGGTGCCTTGAACGGGTCGCGCACTGCGAGTTTCTTGAATCCAAAAGTGCTGACCAACTCTTGTCCGGCGTCTTTTGCGTAAGCGGTTTTCGGGTAAGAACCGACCGCGCCTGAGGCGAGCAGGGCCTCTTTCACGTATTGCCAGCAACGCGAGCGCGAGTGCGCATGCGAGCGTTCCTGAGCGATCGTGGCCGCACGCATCAACTTCGGATCGAGACGTCGATCTATCTTTGCCAATGGATAAACGAGCTTCTTCGGATAGTAATTGGAAACAACGGACGCCGATTGTGTTTTTCCGTGCGCGTCTTTGAAAGCAAACTGCGATTTCGACGGCGAACCGTCAACGCGGGCGACAGTCGCGGCGAGGACAAAGGAACAAGCGAGGCCAAGTAAACGAGGGACAAACATCGGCATGAAGAGCGCGATATCGAGCAGATCTATTGCCTCTGCAACTACTTTCTTGAACAAACGGAAATTATGGACTTTCAGTCGTCAAAAGACAATAAAGTCATTAATATCAGTGCGAGAGTCACTTACAATAGAGATTCCTTCGACAGAGTGGACAGGCACGGAATCCGCTGTAAATAGAATGCAGATGAAAAAGATCAACGCGCCACTTCGCGCTGCCGGATTCCGGCAGGCCGCCTAAGCGCGCGCGTTTGGATCACGCCAAGTTGGAGCCCGCATTCCGCGGCACCCCAGTGGTCGAATCTGTGGACGCTTTGCGCCCAGGTCTTCCGCATCGAAACACTTAACTCCAAAAATATTTATGAAACCAATACCTCATTTCAATTCAGCTCCGCGCCATTCGCGCGACGATAGCCGCGCGCTATGCGATCGCAGGAGTTTTCCGCTAACGGACCACTCCTTTCAATCGACCGACGAAACCGTTGCTCGGGCTTCCGCGATTTCCGAAAAGGGAGTTTCCGAACTGCGCACGTTCCGCAAAATCAGTAATGAATTTTTCGGCACTGAGATGAACCGCGACTCTGTGGCCGAATTCGTATTCTTTGCTCTGATCACCGCAATTGCGGCCTGGCCGATCACGCTGATGATCCATCAATTGATCGGAATAATGATTTAGCTCCCCAGCGGCTGTAGGAGAATCCGTGTCGTCGACCGACATGGTTGCCGCTACAGTTTTAGCGTCTCCTGCTCGGGGGCTGGAATCATTATGGCGAACTTCTTCACCAGGTCATCGAGCTTTGCGATGTAGTAATCGGCGTTTTCGTCGCGGTTTTGCGGATCGAAGTTTGAAGCGAGCTTGGCACTTTCGTAGGCGGCGACTTTCTTGCCTGCGCCAGTGATGTAGTAACTAATCTGGTCGCCCGGCCGGTAATTACGGCCGCTGGCGAGCGCGAGTTCGTAAGCCGCGGCGCGGTTGCGCGCGGAACCGGCGATCTTTTGCCGATATTTCTCCAACGAATCCTGGAGCGTGTCGGTCTTCATTAACATGTCGATGTTCCATTCGCGGTTGCGGATTTTCTTTTCGAATCTCTCTCGAACATCTGCGATCGCCTCCGGTTTTCCCTGCATGAGGAGCCGGATCATTTCCTCGAGGAAAACGCGCTGGAATTTTTCCAGTCCACGCGACTTGAGTGCGCCACCCTTGATAACGACCTCGCCGTCGTGGGTGAGGAGCGCGTAGTTCTTGGCCTTGTAACTGAACATGGCGTCGAACTGCTCATCGAATTCGACTTCGATGCCAGGCGGCAATTCCTTGGCCAGGCCGCTGCGCAATTTGTCGATGTCGATCTTGGCCGGCGGCACGAAATAGATGCCATCGGTATCGACCTCGATGACTTGCGCGCCTTGTGCGTTGAGCCAGTCGATCATTTTCTTCAACAGATCGCGCCCGATCTGCGTGACGCGAGCGGCGGCTTCGAAATCGGCGAAGCTTCCCTGCGCGAACCCGAGATAACCGTAAAAGCTGTTGATGAGAATCTTGAACGTGTTTTGCAATGCGTGAAAATGGCGGTGCTGCGCGCGGTTGTTTTCTTTCTCCGCCACGCGCATTTGCGCCTTCGCTTCGAGCCGGAAAGTGCGCAGATCGGTGAGCAAATGCCGGAAGATCTGGAGCCGGTCGGTTACTGGAAAGCAATCGAACTGGAGCATGATCGATGGATAAAGCGAAGCGACATCGCAATGCCAAACGTTGCGCGCGACACCGGTGAAAAAAATATCGGTGTAGCCGCCTTCGAAACCGCGCACCATCGGCATCTCGGGAATGGAATGGCGCTGCCGGAAGTATTCCCGCAGGAAAAGCGCGTTGATGCGAGTGGCGTTGCCGCGCACGATCACGTCCTGGTAGTTGTAGGGAAAAATCTGCGCCTGGATGAAATAGCTTGGACTGAGCAGCTCGGCGACCGCGCGGGTTTCGCGCACGGCGCAAAGCGCGCGCTGGCGAAACGTTTCGGAATCATCGACGTAAGCGCGTTGCAATTCCCTTCCAGTGAGCGCCGATAGTTCTTCGCCGTCGCAAAATCCAAAATGCCGCGCTACGTCAACGCGCTCAAAGCCCGGGAGCGTCCGCATGCCGACGTCGTAAAATTGCGCGAGCAAAAACGTGTCGACGAAATGGCGGCCATCGATCGCAAACTTTGGGTAATCGATCGTCTTCTCCGCGATCTGCAACCGCGACGGACGCGATCGGAGAAAACCACCGCTCCGTCCCCAGTCGAGTTTGGTTTTCGCCTTCTTCGCTCGCGCGACCAGATACGGCAGATCGAAACGAAATAGATTGTGACCTTCGATCACATCCGGGTCGCGCTCTTTGATCAAAGCAGTCAGTCGCTTGAGCGCGCCGCGTTCCGATTCCTCAACGTCCTTTGGATCGACAACGATTAACTCTTCCCAACCGGTATTATCGGAGAGGGCGATGCTCATGATATGATCGCTGTGGCCGCGGTCGCTGACGGCGGCGCCGGGGACGCCATCCCCCGCCACGGGTTGATCGCCGCTCGCGAATGAAAGCACTTCCACTTGCATGCGCTTCAATTCTTCGAACGGCAATTCTTTGAACAGCGTCCGTCCCGTCGCAGTGAGATAATGCTGAACCGGATCGGTAAACGCGAAATAATCGCGTCCCGCGCTTTTCAAGCCATTGCGCAGCGCGATCAGTTCCTTCCAGTTATCACCGGTGATACGCCAGCCGTATTTGAGATCGCCTTCGAGCTTCTCGGCTTCAATGCCGAGATCGACAACGTCGCTGTCGACCCAGACGAAAGGGTGAAACGGCTCGACCTCGGCGACGGTCGATCCATCGTTTTCCCGACGGTAAACGCGCATTGTGCCGGTCTCGCCAAGCTCAATCGCAACGATCCTCGGCGTCGAATCGGCGCCGAAGAGCAATTTGTTTTCCTCGAAGGGCATGAGTCATCCACAGATTGCGCAGATTTTCGCAGATTCAAAATCCGGAATCTTGGCACCTGGAAATAATCTGCGGAAACCTGCGTAATCTGTGGACCAATTGAGAGGTCCCTCGACTTCGCTCGGGATGACAGTCTATAAAGACGGGATGAAGATTCGTTCGTTGTTAATTCTGCTATTGTCGATCTTAACTTCGGGTTTCACTTTCGCGCAGCAAACGCCGCAGTCGCTCGCGGACGCCGAGTTGCCGTCGCTGCTCACGATTTATAAGGACATTCACAGTCACCCTGAACTTTCCGGACACGAAGAACGCACCTCGGCGATTGTGGCGAAGGAATTACGCGCAGCCGGTTGTGAGGTAACGGATCACCTCGGCAAGTATCCGAGGCCCGAATTCAAGAGCTACGGTGTTGTCGGTCTCATGAAAAACGGCGCCGGACCGACGGTACTGGTGCGCACAGACATGGATGCACTGCCAGTTGAAGAACAAACCGGTTTACCTTACGCGAGCGCGGTGACGACAAAAAATGACAAGGGCGACGAGGTTCACGTCATGCACGCCTGTGGCCATGACGCACACATGTCGATCTTCGTCGGCGTGGTGCGCTCGCTCGCGAAGCTGAAAGATCAATGGCGCGGCACGATCGTTTTTGTCGGTCAGCCGGCGGAAGAGGCCTTGGGCGGCGCCCGTGCCCTCTTGAACGATGGCCTTTACACAAGATTTCCTAAACCGGATTTCGCGCTTGGATTTCACGACAACGCACAAATGCAAACCGGTCACATCGGGGTCACCGAAGGTTACACCTATGCGAATGTCGATTCAGTGGACGTGACCGTGCGCGGCGTCGGTGGCCATGGCGCGTATCCGCATAAGACGAAAGACCCGATCGTGCTCTCGGCGGAAATGATCAACGCCTGGCAAACCATTGCCAGCCGGGAGAACAACCCGATTGATCCGATCGTGATCACGGTCGGATCGATTCACGGCGGGACGAAACACAACATCATTCCCGATGAAGTGAAGATGCAGCTCACCGTCCGCACTTACAAAGCCGATGTGCGCGATCATGTGCTGGCGGCGATCGACCGGATTGCCCAAGGTTGCGCTGCCGCCGCCGGAATTCCCGCTGACCGCGCGCCTATTGTCAATGTACTGAAAGACGAGTTTACGCCCGCGACTTATAACAATCCGGAACTAACGAAACGTCTTGTCGCCGTTTGGAAGAAATCACTGGGCGCAGACAATGTTGAAGCGACCGATCCGACCATGGGCGGTGAGGATTTTTCCGAATACAGCTTGCCGGATCATTCCATTCCGGCTTGCGATTTCCATATCGGCGCGGTCGATCCGGCAAAGGTGGCCGAGAGCAAAAAGACTGGCGTGCCGCTGCCGAGTTTGCATTCGAGCAAGTTCGCGCCGGTGCCCGAGCCGACAATTCGCCTGGGTATAATCGGTATGACCACTGCGGTGCTCGAATTGATGAAGAAATAGCGATGTAGGGCGCGTGTCCTCACGCGCAGAAAGCTTGCGGCTGAGACAGCCGCCTCTACACCGGTCTCATTTCACGCGAAAGTTTTTGCGCAGAAAGGTCGGCACATCGAGATCCTGACCTTCCACTATAGTCGGCTCGCTTTTTTCGAAACGCCCACGCGTTATCGGTTCGAACTGCAAAACTTCCTGCTTTGCGTGGGCGAATTTCTCCGGCTTCGGTTGCTTCGGCTCTCCGGGTCCTTTTGGAGCCGGCTTCAGTCTTGGAATAATTACGCGAGGCGGCTCCGGCGCGGCCTTTGCAGCCGGAGGTTCGACGGTTGGTTGCACGTCTTGCACCAACTCAGGTTGAGGAAACTGAACCAAGTCCTCGGCCGGCGGTGGAAGATCGACCATCCCATCTGAAGCGCCGACCGTTGCCGGAGTTTCGATCGGCTGTTGTTGCTCCCAAATCGGCGGAATCGGCGCAGGCGGAGCGGCCGGCGTATGCATAATAGCTTGTTTCGTTTCCGCGCCGCTTTCGTTGCCGAGCGAACTGATGATGGTAACGCTCAAACGATTTCCCATTCGGCTGTCAACCGCGGTGCCGAAGAGAATCTGAGTCTGATCGTTAATGTGACGTCCCAATTCCTGCATCAAGATTTCCACTTCCGACAAAGTCATGCCCGGTCCACCGGCGACTTGCACAAGCACGTGCGCGGCGTCGGCCAACATTTTCCCCTTGTTCATCAGCGGATTCTTCAATGCCTGGCCGAGCGCGTCGTGCGCGCGGTTATCGGAATCGGATTCACCGAAGCCGAACAGGCAACGGCCGTTTTCGCTACGCAGCGCCCGCAAAAGATCGTCAAAACCGATGCGGATGAGTCCCGGGCGCTGAATCAAATTTACAATCGAGCGCACACTTTGGCTGATCGTGATATCGGCGACAGCGAAAGCCTGATGAATTCCAGCTTTGGGCGCAACGATGTCGCCCATGCAATCGTTCTCGAAACAAATCACGGCGTCGGCGATTTGATTCAAACGAGCAAGCCCTTCCTGGGCTTGAGCAGCGCGACGTTTGCCTTCGAATGAAAATGGCAATGTGGCAAAGGCGATAACGAGAGAACCCGCTTCGCGCGCTAGCTGCGCGACCAGCGGCGTGGCACCCGATCCGGTGCCGCCGCCGAGCCCGGTGCAAATGAAAATCATTCGCGCATCGACTAGAGCCTGGCGGATCTCATCGGCCGATTCGACTGCGGCCTGATAACCAAGTTCAGGATCGCCGCCCGCGCCGAGGCCGCGCGTCACACCACGTCCAAGTTGAACTTTCGCCGTCGCAACCGAACTGGCCAGCGATTGCACATCGGTGTTGATGGCGATGACATCGGCTTTGTCGATTCCATCGAGGACGATGCGGTCGAGCGCGTTTGTGCCCGCGCCACCCACGCCGACCACTTTGATTGGTATGATGTCTTCCTCCCGTTCGGGCAGACTGTAGTTATGGCTGAGTTGGATCATGTCGTTTCCTTGTCGATCTTACGGTTGCCGATCTTGGCCATCACATTTTTCAGCTGGCGTTGAGTAGATTTGTTCATCGCATCCCGGTAAAAAACCGTCCGAAAATTCGTCCAATGCCGCGCCGCGGGCGCCGGTCCGCTTGCACGGCCTGCGCATACTTGATCAAACCAATCGCGGTCGAGAACTGCGGATTTTCAAAGGCTGATGTGAGGCCCGACATCGTTTGAGCATGCGCCACGCGCGCCGGCATCTCAAAAATATCTCCGGCCAGATGGTGGATGCCGTTAAGCAGACTGCAGCCGCCGGTAATGAAAATGCCCTCGCCGATGTAGTTGATAAACGATTGCTCTTCGAGTTTGCGCTTGAGCAGCTCGAAAGTTTCGCGCAGCCGCAGATGAATGATCGTGTTTAGCGACTCGCGTTCGATTTCCTTTCCAGCAAAACCCGAATCATCCTTCAACAAGACTGTTTCGCCGGGCAGGCAATTCCCAAGCGTCACGCCGCCTTCCTCGATCTTTAATTTCTCGGCCCGCGTCATTGGAATACGCAACCCCATCGAGATGTCGTTGGTAATATGATCGCCGCCGACAGCCAGGGAGCCGCACTCCTTCACCGCTCCGTCGACATAAAGAATATAATCAGTCGTGCCGCCGCCGATGTCGATGACGAGCGCGCCGAGACTTTTTTGATGTTGTGTGAGCACAACCTGAGCCGAGGCCAGCGCGTTAAAGACGACGTCCTCGACCTCGAGCGGCAGTTCCTTGACACAACGAATCGTGTTCTGAATACGAGTGCGCACGCCGTGGATGATGTGAAAATCAGCCTCGAGTTTTTGGCCAAGCATGCCGACAGGATTGAGCACGCCGTCCTGTCCATCGACATGGTAATGCTGAATGATGGAATGGAGGAATGCGTTCTGCGCCGGAATGCTCACTTCGCGCGCGCTGATTTTTACATCCTCGATATCTTGCTCATCGATCTCGTCGCGATCTTCCGGCAAAAGCACGCAGCCACGATTGTTGAAACTTTGGATGTGCGAACCGGAAACGCCGACATAAACGCTGCGAATCATGACGTCGCTCTTCTGCTCGGCATCGACCACGGCCTCGTGCACGCATTTCATGGCCGTCTCGAAATCGACGATCTCGCCTTTGCGCACACCACGCGATGGCGCCTGCCCGACGCCGAGAATTTTGATGGTGCCGTCGGGGCGACTCTCGCCGACGACCACGCATATTTTCGAGGTCCCTATCTCGAGACCAACCATCAAATCGCTACTCGCCATTTTGTTTTTCCTTCTTTTTAAAAGGTTCAAGCGGCACCGCCCGGCGGATTTCCCCTGGTGTCGGGCTTGGATGTGATTTTTTTACCGGCGGAGGCGACGCGGCCGGTTTGGTTGAAGCATTTGCCGGAAGGGCTTTCAAAATTCGTGGAGCCGGCTCCGGGTCAATCGTCTCGTTAATAACCGCCACCGGCGTTTTTGTGAACGTGACTGGAATATTTCGCTGCACGGCCAGGTTCACAGTTGCGAGCTCCTGCTTTGAGTCGTCGCTATAAACGAGAAATTGCTCGAGGCGCTCCAGTTGCGCATCGATATTGTCAAAACCGAACGTCACCCGCGTGTGGTTCTTGTCCGTGACGAGCAAACAGTAACCTTTGGAAACATCGATCTCGCGAATTTGAAAACGCGTCTGCATGAAACTCCGCGTGCTCAGGCTCAAGAGTTCCAGCGCCGCTTTTGCTTCGAACGATTCGACGACTTTTCCTGCCTCGAGCGCTTCGCTCGTGCATCCCGTAATAAGCGGCAGTCCCAGATATTCCGGCAGCAACTTCTTTTCTTTCATCAAAACTCCGCGCGCGTCCACTAGAAAAGCAGCGTCGGATGCAAATGGATCGGCGATCTGTTTCTCGCCCGTGATCCACGCCACCGGCTTGCGCTCCGTAATTCTGATGTCGATTTCCGCCGGCAATTTGCGCACGACCTGCACTTCATCGACTTGCGGCAACTGCTGCAGTGCGTCGCGCACGTGCGCGAGATTTACTCGGAAAATGTTCTCGCCTTCATGCAAATCGGTCATCTTCAGAATCTGCTCGCGCTGCAGTGTGCCGTCGGTCTGCACTTCGATCTGGCTCAAGCGGTAATCGGGATTCTCAAAAAAGAATCGCCTCGCGCCTTCGCGGGCACCGAGATAAATGCCGACACAGAGACCGATGACGAGCGTGATTTTTGAAATGACTACCAACACGCGCCGGGTGCGATGCTGCGTGGCTCGCCGAGAGCGAACTTTCACGTCGAGCAAATGTTGCTGACGTCGCTGCCGCGGATTCGAGATGCGCAGGTTCCGCGGACGCGATTGTTGCTTTTTTGATCCGAATCTCATTTCGCGGCGCGCTCCTCTCTCATGCGTGACAGTTCGATGATTCGCAGGCAAAGATCGACATAGTTAATTCCGGCTGCGGCCGCCGCTTCCGGCAGAAGACTCGCCTCGGTCATTCCGGGGATCGTGTTCACTTCGAGCACAGTCGGCTGTTCGTTCTCTGGCAGAAGTACGTCCACCCGGGAATACACCTGCAGCCCAAGCGCACGATGCGCGCGCAAGGCGAGTTCCTGAATCTGTTTCGTTTTGTCGTCATCGATCTTGGCCGGACAAACATGTTCCGCGCCTCCACCGGCTTGCGGATTGAGAAACGGATATTTGTTCGTGAAATCGTAGAAGCCGCCCTTGGGAATGATCTCGAGAATCGGTAGGGCCTGATCCCCGATTACTCCGATTGTTAACTCGCGACCGGAAATGAATTCTTCGACGAGTAATTCGCGATCGTACTTCGCGACGCCGGCCATGGCGGAATCGAGCTCAGGTTCGCTCTTTATTATATAGACGCCCACAGTTGAGCCTTGCCGCGGCGGCTTAATGACCACGGGCAGCCGAATACTCGGTCGTTGATTAAGCGCAATGACCTCCCACTTGGGCGTGGGCACGCCGTGCTCTTGGAATTTTTCCTTCGAGCGGATTTTATCAAAGGCAAGTTCGCTCCCCTGCACATCTTCGCCGGTGTATGCGATCCCGCGATTCTCGAGAATTTTCTGCACCTGACCGTCTTCGCCAAACGTGCCGTGAATCGCGATGAAGGCAAGATCGACATCGTCGGGCAGCTTGAAATTCTCGTCGCGGACATCGACATCGACGACTTCAGCGCCTATTGAACGCAACGCCTTGGCCACGCCGCGGCCAGTGGCCAGCGACACATCGCGCTCCGAACCAGGCCCGCCCATCAGCACCGCGATCTTTTTTGGCAAATCTCCGCGCTTCATGCCGGTTCTCCCACAATTTGGACTTCGGTTTCCAGCTCTATGCCGCGCTTCTCGCGTGCGGTTGCTTTAATCTTGTCGATCAACTCCAGCATTTCTTCCGCGGTCGCTCCGCCATCGTTCACAATAAAATTCCCGTGCACCTCCGAAACCCGCGCTTTTCCCACCTTCGAATTTTTCAATCCCAGTTCATCGACAAGCTTGCCGGCCGGACATGAATCGGGGTTTTTGAAAATGCATCCGGCGCTCTTCGCAATCGGTTGCGAGTTGCGGCGTTTCTCCTGCGACTCTCCGAGTTTGCGAGCGATTTCTTCGGCCGCCGCAGGTTTGCCGCGAAAAACCGCGGACACGGCGAAGTTCTTATCCAGCAAAGGGAAATGCCGGTAATGCACTTCCAGTTCATCGCGATTCTTGGAGTGAGCTTCCCCGTTCGCATCGAGATAACGAACGCGTACTATGTTTTCAAAAATCTGCGCGCCCATTGCGCCGGCGTTCATGCGCAAACCACCGCCGACGGCACCGGGAATTCCTTCCATCCACTCCAGTCCGCCAAGACCGGCCGACTTTCCCGCGTACGCTACTTCTTTCAACTTCGCGCCCACACCCGCTGTGATTTCCTCACCGTTAACGTCGATCCTGTCGAAATCGCCGCCGCATGGATGAACGACAACCCCGCGAATCCCGCCGTCGCGCACGAGCAAATTCGATCCCCGGCCGATGACGAAAAGTGGAATATTTTCCTGGCGGCAAAAGCAAATCAATTCGGCAAAAGCTGCTTCATTGCGCGGCTCGACCCAGAATTGAGCCGGTCCGCCGACGCGCAACGTCGTGTGTTTTGCTAACGGCTCGTAAAGACGAACGTCTCCTTCTTCGCCGACAATCGCTTTCAATCTTTCGACGATGACGAGATCGGCAGCGAGGATCGACAGTTGCTCGTGGATGTTTCCCGCGCCGAGACTGAGAACAAGATCGCCGGAATTAATCATGTTTCCGACATCGCAATGCACGCGATCCAATCGCGGCTGATAACTCGCCCCGCGATGACCGTGTCGCGTAATTTCATCGACGATGGTTTGCCCGCTGATTCCCGGAATCGGCGCTTCACTCGCGGCATAAACATCGGTCACAATCACGCGATCGGAATCATCAAAAGCCTGCCCGAATTCTTTGCGCAATGCCTTCGTTCGCGAGTAACGATGCGGTTGAAACATTGTCAGCACGCGACTGCGGCCGGTCGCTTTCGCCGTCTTGAGCGTGGCACGAATTTCCGTAGGATGATGCGCGTAATCATCGACGAGCAAGAAGCGATCGCTCTCGTATTTGATTTCGAAACGCCGGCGTGCGTGCTCGAACCGGCGAAGAGATGCCGCGATTTTTTCGAATGGAATTCCAATCTCCGTGGCAAGCGCAATGACGCCAACTGCATTCTGGACGTTGTGCCGGCCCGGGACGTTCAAGACCGCTTCGCCCAGTTGTTCGCCCTTTCGATAAATGCAAAAGACTGATGCAAAATTCTGCAGCTCGATATCCGCGCCTCGATAATCCGCATCCTGTGAAAACCCGTAAGAGACCGCTTCGCGACGGGATCGGCACATACGCCTCGCATTCGTATCATCGGCATTATAAAAAACCTTCCCGCTGGTTTGCTCGAGTAACCGCGCAAAGACTTTTTCGATCGCGGAGAGATCGGCGTAAAAATCGAGATGCTCTTCTTCGATATTCAGGATCAATGCGTGCTCGGGATGAAAACAGGCGATCGTGCCGTCGCTTTCGTCGCCTTCCGCGACAAAATATTCGCCGCGCGGATCCCAGTGGGCATTCGCGCCCAGAATCGGAATCTCGGCGCCGACATAATGTGACGGATGCAAACCGCTTTCACGCAGAACATGCGCCGTCATCGCAGACGTTGTCGTTTTGCCGTGCATTCCCGCCACGATGATGCCGCGTTTCGCGCGCATGATCGCGGAGAGCGCTTCGGCTCGGCGCACCGCTGGTTTGCCTGTTTTCCGGGCAGCTGCCAGGATCGGATTGTCGCTCTTGATTGCCGAAGAAAAGACAATCAGCTCCGCGTCGTTCGCATACTCGGCGCGGTGCTGCCGGTAGAAACACAAACCGAGCCGCTTCAGCCGATCGATCTCTTGCGTACTGCCTTTGTCCGAGCCGCGCACATCGTGCCCAAGTTCTAGGAGAAGCGCGGCGATTCCGCTCATGCCGCTACCCGCCACACCGACCAGATGGATCTTGTGCCGCTCGGCCGTGAGCATTTTGGCGAGATCTATCTCAGGAGCGGCTGTCATGATTGGTATATTTTTCCATCGCCGCCACCACCAGTCCGGCCGCGTTTTTCGGCGCGAGACGTAAAGCGATTTCGGACATCCGCCCGATTCTTGGCCGGTCGGTGATGAGTTCCTTAATCTTGCCCGCGAGCCGATCGCCGGATAGCTCCGATTCCTTCAAGACAATCGCGGCCCCGGCCCGACCAAAAATTTCCGCGTTGCGCGTTTGATGATCGTCGGCCGCATACGGAAACGGAATCAGAATTCCGGGCAAGGAGAAGAACGCCAGTTCGGCCAGACTAGCCGCGCCGGAGCGGGCGACCGCGAGATCAGCAGCACTGTAAACTTCCTCCATGCGATGATGGAAAGGAGCGACGTAAACCGGAATGTTTTCACGCTGGTAATTGTCGGCCACGAGGCGTTCGTCGCGCGCGCCGGAGAGATGAATCACCTGAAGCGGGGTGCTGCGCAATGAGGGCAGCGACCTAATGATGGCTTGATTGATTCCGCTCGCGCCCTGGCTTCCGCCCATCACGAGGACAGTGGGCAAATCGGGACGCAGCCCGAGTTTCTCACGCGCAATCCGCCGATCCATCCGTTGCAGCTCGGTGCGAATCGGTGTGCCGGTGATTTCCGTGCGCGCTCTCGGAAAAAAAGGTGCGCATTCTTTGAATCCGAGCAAAACAGCGCGAACGATCCGCGCGGTCCAGCGGTTTGCTTTCCCCGGTATGGCGTTCGATTCGTGAATGAACGTGGGAACGCCACGCATCCGGCCGGCGAGAATCGGCGCAGTCGAAGTGAAACCACCCATGCCGAGGACGACTTGCGGTTTGAACTTTCGGTAACTTGATCGACAAAGCGAAAGGCTCTCGTTGAATCGCCGGAGAAAACCGAGAATCGCCGGCGAAAATGGTGAAGGTAATCCGACCGTCGGCAATTTTTCGTAGCGAAAATCGGAATGACCAGAAAGGGCAAGCGCATCGACTTCTTTTTCGGAAACGAAAAGCATCACCTCGTGTCCGCGCTCACGCAGGACTTCGGCCACGGCAATCCCGGGAAAGAGATGCCCGCCTGTTCCTCCGCATGCAATGACCGCGTTCATGGAATGTAATTATCGATCTTCCGGTCAAATCCGCGGTGTAATCCGTGCCTGCATGGTTTTTTGTGTTTGGTTCCGTGGCTCGAGAACCGCTTGTCGATAAATGTTCAGCAACACGCCAACGCCAAACAAACACGCGACAAGGTTTGATCCACCATAGCTGATGAATGGCAGGGGCAGACCTTTGTTCGGCAACAACGACGTGGTCACGCCGATGTTCACGGCAGCTTGCAAGCCAAGCAGCGCAACGATCCCGCAGCCGGCGAGCAAGCCGAAACGATCTTTCGCGTGCAGCGCGATCATGATTCCGCAAACAATGATGACCACGAACAAAAAGACGACGAGCAAGCTTATGCGCAATCCGAGCTCTTCTCCGATCATCGGGAAAATGAAATCGGTGTGCGCGTATGGCAGATAGAGCATTTTTTGGCGGCCATTGCCGAGACCGAGTCCTTCCATTCCTCCGCTGCCCCACGCGATCAACGCCTGCATCTGCTGCAAACCAGCGTCTTGCTTGAAACGTTGCGGATCGACAAACGCCGCTAGGCGCGCCATCCGTTCCGACATCTGTGTTGCGACAAGCAAAATGCCGCCGACGCCAGTCAGTGAGAGCAAACCAAGAAGCATCGGGTTTGTTCCCGCAACAAACATTACCACGAAAGATGCGGCCCCGATGAGAACGGTGGTTCCCAAATCCACTTCGGTAATAATCAGAGCAAGCAAAACGGCGATGACTGCGAGCGGAATGGCGAAACCGCGGACGGGATGATTGCTTGTCTTTTCGTAACGCGAAAACCAAAACGCCAAGAAGAAGACGGCGGCAATCTTTGCGATCTCGGAAGGTTGAAAAGTAAAGGGGCCTATTCCCACCCAGCGGCGCGATCCATTAATGCGCATGCCAAGATGCGGCACGAAACAAAATGCGAGCGTGACCAATGCGACGCTGAACCAAATCCACCAGGTGCGTTGCCAAAAATGGTAATCAACCAGCGCGGCGGTGATGCAAATGGCAAGACCGATGCCAAACCAGGCGGCCTGGCGTTTGACGAAGAAGTAAACGTCACCATGACTGTCGCGCGCAAACGCGCTTGTGCTGAAAAGCATGACAATGCCGATAACGAGCAGGCAAAGCACAGCCAGAAATAAGAAGTATGCGCTCTTACGATGCATTGGTAGATCGACAATTACTCGCCAGTCTTCTTCGCTTTGCTGGTCTTGTTTGGAATCAAAAGTTTTTGCCCGATTTGCAATTTGCGCGGGTCTTGGATGTGATTGAGCGCGATCAGATCGTCGTAAGGGACTTTAAGTTTCTTGGCAATCGTCACCGGATTATCGCCCTTGACTACGACGTAGGTCTTTCCTGAATCAGCCGACCCGCTTGCTTTCTCCAACGATTTCGTGCGCTCGGATTTGTGTTCGTCCTTCGCGATCGTCTTCGCCGGCGAATGTGAAGGCTTGATCTCATCTCGCGGAGCGATCGCTTTCTGCGCGGTAACGGACTTTGCGGCAACGGTGGCAGGTTTGGTGGTCGATCCATCAGTTGAGCTTTCCGCGTTCGTTGGCGGCAATGGCGCCGGTATAACCGAGGCTTGCCGCGTTTTGATCGCGTTGAAGGCGATGATTCCGGCCACGGCCACGATGTGAAGAACGAGCACGATGAGCAGCGCGCGCGACAACTTCATGTTTGGCTCCGACATCTCTTCGTAGTCCACATCGGTGGACGCTCCGAAAGAACGGCGCGCGGTGGCAGCGCGTAGTTTTTTACGTTTGGGAAACTTCGGCAGTTGGGGCATTTTTATTTTCATTTGGGCAAGGCCTGCACAAGACTGCGAAATTGATCGCCGCGGTCAGCGTAGCTTTTGAACATGTCGAAGGAAGATGTGCCCGGGGAAAAGAGAACGACCTCGCCCGGTTTGGCGATGGCGTGCGCGCGTTCGACGGCGTCGGCCAGCGAATTCGCGATCTCGCATTTGACCACTGCACCCCAATCGCGCGCGATGCTCTCCGCCATTTCACCGATCAAGATTGTCGATCTTACCTTTTCCTTAACGAGCGGCCGAAGCGGATCGAAGGTGAACCCTTTGTCTTTGCCGCCGGCGATGAGGACGACCGGCTTGCTTTGCGCGAGCAGCGCCTTTTCGACAGCGTCGAGATTCGTCGCCTTGGAGTCGTTGATGTAACCGACGCCGCGAACTTCGCGGACAAATTCGCACCGATGCGGCTGCGGTTCGTAGGCGCAGAGCGGCGGCACCATTTCCTCAAACGACAAGCCGCGCGCCTGGCCAGCCGCCAATGTCGCCATCAAGTTTTCGATGTTGTGCGAGCCGCGCAATTTCGTATCGGCCATTCTCAGCACCGAAGTGTTCTGGTAAACGATGGAGCCCTCCGCCAAACGAAAATCCGAGCGATTGGTGTAAGCACTGAACGTGATTTTGCGCGGCGCAATCTCCGGCAGACTTTCATTCGCGTTCACGACGGCGACGTCGTCGGCAGTTTGACTTTCAAAGATACGCAGCTTGGCGGTGTGATACTCGGCAACGGAGCGATAACGATCGAGATGATCGGGCGCGAAGTTTAGCCAAAGACTGATTGATGGCCGAAATGTCTTGATCGTTTCGAGCTGGAACGAACTGACTTCGACCGTGAGAACATCGAGGTCCTTTTTCTCTCGTGCGACTTCGGAGAGCGGTTTGCCGATGTTGCCGCAAGCGATCGTGCGCTGGCCGCACGCGTTCAGCATCTGCGCGAGCATCTCGGTCGTGGTCGTCTTGCCATTCGTGCCGGTGATCGCAATCACCGGAAGCGCGCACGAGCGCCAGCCCAGCTCGAGCTCGCCGAGCATGTCGATCTTGCGCGACGAAAAATTTTGCGCGAGCGGCGAGTCGGGATCGATCCCGGGGCTTAGAACAACGAATTCGTATTTGCCCGAATCCTTGTCGGCTTGCGGTCCGGCAACGACGTTAACTCCCTGCGCACGAAGATTGTCGATGGTAGATTTGAGCAGGCGTTTTTCCTCGGCACTGTCGAGCACGGTTACGGTCGCGCCTTCCGATTTGAGAAGAAGCGCGGCGGCCGTTCCACTCAAGCCCGCTCCCAAAACCGCGACATTTTGATTTTTGTAGCGCACGCGTTATCTCAATTTCAACGTCGCCAGGCCAATCAAGGCGAAGATGGCGGAGAGAATCCAAAACCGGACGATAACGGTGTTTTCCTTCCACCCGACCAATTCGAAATGGTGATGAAGGGGCGACATGGCGAAAATCCGCCGACCAGTGAGTTTGAAGCTAAGCACCTGAAGGATGACCGAGACCGCTTCGATGACGAAAACGCCGCCCACCACCGCGAGGAGCAACTCCTGTTTACAACAGATCGCGACCACCCCGATCATGCCGCCGATGGCGAGCGAGCCGGTGTCGCCCATGAAAACTTTCGCAGGGTGGCAGTTGAACCAAAGAAATCCCAAGCCGGCACCGATGAGCGCCGCGCATACAACCGTGAGCTCGCCGGTGAACGGATAAAACGGGATTTGCAAGTATTCCGCGATGCGGAAATTCCCTGCGGCGTAAGAAATCAAAGCATACGCGAAAGCGACCGTGACAGTGCAACCGGTCGCGAGGCCGTCGAGGCCGTCGGTCAGATTAACGGCATTGGAGGTGCCGGTGATGACGAGAGCAAAAAAAATGAATGTGAACCAGCTCATGTTCGCAATGACCGGCACTTTGAGGAATGGGAGATAAAGAGAGCGCGCTTGAACCTCAATCAGAGGACTGGTGAGAAAAACCGTCGTGACGATCGCGGCGAGAATGATCTGAAAAACAAGTTTGACGCGGCCCGGCACGCCGTCGGATTTGCGCTTCGTCACTTTCAGGTAGTCGTCAACGAATCCGAGCGCGCCGAGATAAATCATGCTGACCAATGCCAGCCACACAAAACGGTTATCCGGTCTCGCCCAAACCAAACTCGAAATAAAAACCGAGCCGATGATGAGAACGCCCCCCATGGTCGGCGTGCCTTGCTTGGCGCCATGCAATTCCGCCAGGCGATGAACTTCGGCGGCCGCGCGAATGGGTTGGCCGATTTTCAACGCGGTCAATTTGCGAATCACCCAGCCGCCGAAGATGAGCGAAAGCGCGAAAGCGGTGACAGCAGCAGCAACGGCACGGAAAGTTACGTAAAAGAAAACGTTGAAGCCGATGAACTGGTCGCTCAGCCGATGCAGATAGTACATCATGACGAAATTCCGATTGCCGACTGTCGATTGCCGAATTCCTCCAGAACGCGTTCCATCCGCGCGGACCGGCTGCCTTTGATAAGGACTAGATCACCAGGCGCGGCGATATCGGCCAGCATCTCGGCCGCTTCGCTGGTCGATCCTACGGCCGCGCTTTTCTTGAGTCCGCTTTTCTCTGCCGCCCGCGCGATGATCGCGCCCTTCTCACCGATCGCAATCAGTTGATCGACGCCTAGCTCCGCCGCGGTTTCTCCCACCTCGCGATGGCCGCGTTCGGACTCTTCGCCGAGCTCGCCCATTTCGCCGAGGACGGCGATGCGCCGGCCATCGGCATCCAGCTCCACGAGCGTGCGCAATGCCGCCTTCATCGAATCGGGATTCGCGTTGTAACTGTCGTCAATGATTTGGACGCCGTGGAATTGTTTGATTTGCAGGCGCGCCTTGGTCAACGGAGCTGAGACGAGACCGGCCGCGCATTCTTCGATCGACAATCCAAAAACGCGGCCCGCTGCAACCGCGAGCATGGCGTTCTGGACCATG
>OBLT010000886.1_pt1 | contig 19451 bp, 17 predicted proteins | sample 1518721 | NCBI WGS metagenome assembly OBLT01 (sample SAMEA3539307, study PRJEB22396) | soil metagenome | biome: tundra; feature: field; material: soil | place: USA | collected 2010-05 | depth 0.15 m | reverse complement strand
GGCGAGGGCCGCTGGGCGGTGCAGGACGCAATCGACAAGAACATCTCGATGCCGACAATCACCATGGCGCTGTTCACGCGCTTCCGCTCGCGCGCTGACAAGGGCGAAGGCACCTTCGGCGAGAAATTGCTCGCCGCGCTACGCGACGAGTTCGGCGGACACGGCGTCGTCAAGGAGTAGAGCGCGAGAGGGTTAAGCTATTTATGGCCGCGCCTGCAAACAGGACCGTCGATCTCAATCACCCCGTCAAGGAACGCCATCACTATGATCCATGCATCGTGGTGATCTTCGGCGGCGCCGGCGACTTGAGCCATCGCAAGCTGATTCCCGCGCTGTACAATCTCTCGCTCGACGGCGAATTGCCCGACAAGTTCGCGATCCTCGGTTTCTCGATGGAGGATCTCGACGACGAGAAGTATCGCGCGTTCGCGCTCAGCGGCATCGAACAGTTCTCGCGCCGCCCGATCGACAACGAACACTGGGCGAAGTTCGCCCCCTTGCTCCATTTCAATCGTGGATCGTTCACCGAGGCCGCCGATTATCAGAACCTGCACAAGCGATGCGAGGCGCTCGACGCCCAGTTCGGCACCGAAGGCAATCGGATCTTCTACTTTGCGATTCCGCCGGCTTTCATCGACGCCTGTTCGCAGGGATTGACCGCCACCAGAATGATTCATCGCCATGAGAAGGGGCATCCGTTCACGCGCATCGTGGTCGAAAAACCGATCGGCTCCGATCTCGCCAGCGCCTCGGAGATCAACGCCGAGCTCGCGCGCCATTTCGACGAAAGCCAGATTTTCAGAATCGACCATTACCTCGGCAAGGAAACCGTCGAGAACCTGATGGTGTTGCGCTTCGCCAACGCGATCCTCGAACCCATATGGACGGCGCGATTTGTTGACCATGTCCAGATTACCGTCGCCGAGGCCGAGGGCGTCGGCACGCGCGCCTCCTACTACGATCGCGCCGGGGCGCTGCGCGACATGGTGCAGAGCCATCTGCTGCAAACGCTTTGCATGATCGCGACCGAACCGCCCAACACCACCGGCGCCGAGTCGATGCGCGACGCAAAGCTCGACGTACTGCGCGCGTTGCGCCCGCTCGGCGACGAGGATATCGAAAAATGGGTCGTGCGCGGCCAGTACGGCGAGGGCCTCATCGGCGGCGTGCCGGTCAAGGCCTACCGTGCCGAGGAGCAGATCGCGCCGGGTTCGCAAGTCGAGACCTTTGTCGCGCTGCGATGCTGGATCGATAACTGGCGATGGGCCGGCGTGCCGTTTTACCTGCGCACCGGCAAGCGGATGCCCAAGCGCTCGAGCGAAATCGCGCTCTACTTCAACAGCGTGCCCCGAATCCTGTATAACTCAAACCCGCGCGCTCCACTGGCGCCCAATATGCTGACCATCAGGATTCAACCCGACGAAGGTCTCGCGCTCCATATCATGTCCAAGGTGCCCGGCTCGCAGACCCGCCTCCAGCAGGTCAAAGTTGATTTTCACTACGTGACTTCCACGCCGGAAGCGTACGAGACCCTGCTCAACGACGTGATTGTTGGCGACCAGACGCTTTTCATGCGGCGGGATACGGTCCAGGAAGCGTGGACGTTCGTGCAACCGATCCTGGATGCCTGGGGCCAGTCGCCCATGGATCCCCCCATCTATGCTGCGGGCTCGTGGGGACCGCTCGAGGCCGCCCTGATGATCGCGGCCGACGGGCGCACCTGGCGAACGCTCTAGCAGGAGAACCCCATCAACGTGTGCAATTTGTCGAGCAGGGATTGCAGATGAGCGGCGGCATTACTCTCGCGCGTCACATCAAGGCTAAAAGCGCGACTGCGCTGCCGGTCGCGGACCTCGCTCTCATAATGGAGCGCATCGAGCTCATCGCCACCCGCATCACGCGGGAGCTGGCGCTCGCGGGCCTCGACGGGCTCGGCTACACCGGCGAAACCAACGTGCACGGCGAAAAGGTCAAGAAGCTCGACGAGTGGGGCAACCAGGTTTTCCTCGACGCATTCGAGCATGTGGACCCGGTATGTAGTCTCATATCCGAGGAAATGGACGAGCCGCATCATTACTCATCCAATTGCCGCGACAATAGCTACTGCGTACTCTACGATCCTATCGATGGGTCATCTAATACCGACGTAAACGGTTCGCTCGGCACCATCTTCGCCGTCAAGAAGCGCGCGCCCGGGCACGGGGCCGGAATCGACGACGTCCTCGTCCCCGGAAGTCAGCAGGTCATCGCGGGATACATCCTGTACGGGCCGGCCGCGCAGCTCGTGTATAGCGCCGGCGCCGGCGTCGATATCTTCACGCTCGATCGAACTCGCGGTGAGTTCATTCTCTGGAAAGAGAACGTGAAGATGCCGCCGCATGGGACTACCTATGCGGTCAATCAGGGTAACGTGGGGAAGTGGCACGACGGAGCGCGCAAGTTCGTCGCGCATATTACCAGTCGCAAAGACAAACGCACTAGCTACTCACTTCGATACTCAGGGGCATTCGCCGCCGATTTCCATCGATGCCTGCTCGAGGGCGGAATATTTATGTATCCCGCCGAGGTTGCGGAAGGCGGCAAGGCCAAAGGGAAACTGCGCCTGATGTACGAGCTCGCGCCGCTCTCGATGCTCGCGGAACAGGCCGGCGGGCGCGGTTCGACCGGTAAACGGCGGATTCTCGACATCGCTGCCACCGCGATCCACGAGCGGCATCCGATTTATATCGGCAGCGCCGAGGAAGTCGCGCTCGCCGAGTCGTTCAACGTCGAAGGCTAGAACCGGATCGGGGTTCCTATGGATGGCCTCATCCTGGCCGGCGATGTCGGTGGAACCAAAACCCATCTCGGGCTCTTCAACCAATCCGCTGGAACACTCGAAATCGTGCGCGAGCGCCGCTACCCGACCTCGCAGTTCGACAGCCTCGAGGCGGCGTGCGCGGATTTCCTCGGCCCAACCGCGGCGGTGAATGCCGTCTGCCTCGGCGTGCCGGGTCCAATCATCGACGGCCGCGCCCACGCCACCAACGTTGCATGGCAACTCTCCAGCGTCTCACTGTCGCGCGCGCTAAACGGCGTCCCGGTGCGCTTGATTAACGATCTGACGGCGATGGCCTACGGCATGGTTCATCTGAAGGCCACCGAGTTTGCGGTTCTGCATCGCGCGGAAAATCCGCCCGCACACGGCAACATCGCGGTGCTCGCCGCGGGCACCGGACTGGGCGAATCGGCGCTTGTTTGGGAGGGCGACAAATACTATGCGGTCGCATCCGAAGGCGGGCACAGCGATTTCGCGCCGCACGGCGCCGAACAGATCGAGCTGCTCCGGTTCGTCGCGGGCGAATTCGGACACGCCAGCTACGAGCGCGTCCTTTCGGGTCCGGGACTCTGGAATATCTATCGTTTCCTGAGGCGCGAGAGCCGGGCCGAAGAGCCCGCGTGGCTGAGCGGGCAAATCGCCGCGGGCGATCCTTCGGCTGCGGTAAGCGAGGCGGCGCTTAACGGACGCGACCCGGTTTGCGTTCACGCGCTCACCATGTTTTGCGATATTTACGGTTCCGAGGCCGCCAACCTGGCGCTCAAAGTCCTGGCGCTGGGCGGTGTCTATCTGGGCGGAGGGATCGCGCCGAAGATTTTGCCGATGCTCACCGACGGTGCATTCGTGCAGGGATTTTTGTCCAAAGGCCGGCTGAACGAGATCCTGAAACGGATCGAAGTCCGCGTCTCGCTGAATCCAGCCGCGGGCCTGCTTGGCGCGGCCCACTATGCCGCCGCGATGTTGTGATATAGGAATGCAAACTGCAATGACACTCCAGACGGGAGACAGAGGTATATGACGAAGCGAGTTCGAGAGATTCTTGGCTATTACGATTCCGAAAACGCCGGCGTGCGCAGCAACCTGGCGCGGATGCTCAACCATGGCAAGCTTGCGGGCACCGGCAAATTTGTAATCCTGCCCGTGGACCAGGGCTTCGAGCATGGCCCGGCGCGAAGCTTCGCGGTCAATCCGCCCGCCTATGACCCGCGCTATCACTTTCAGCTCGCCATCGATGCGGGATGCAACGCATACGCGGCGCCGCTCGGATTTCTCGAGGCGGGCGCGGCCGAGTACGCCGGCGAGATCCCGCTCATCCTGAAGGCCAACAATCACGACGTTCTCAACGAGGAAAAAGATCCCGCGCTGGCCGTGACCGCCAGCGTCAAGGACGCTCTGCGGCTGGGATGCGCGGCGATCGGACTTACGATCTACCCGGGCTCGACGCAGGAGAAGTCGATGTACCAGGAGGCGCGCGAAATCGGCGCAGAGGCCAGGGCCAATGGACTGCCGCTGGTCCTATGGTCGTACCCGCGCGGCTCCGGGGTCAGCAAGCAGGGCGAGACCGCGCTCGACGTGGTCGCGTACGCGGCGCAAATCGCGGCGCAACTCGGCGCGAATATGATCAAGGTCAAGCCGCCCACCGCTTTTATCGAACTGGCCGAGGCCAAAAAAGCGTACGACGCCAACAAGGTTCCGCTCGAGCCGTTCTCCGCGCGCATCAAGCACGTCATCCAGTCGGCCTTCGACGGCCGGCGCATCGTGATTTTCTCGGGCGGCGCCAAGGAAACCGACGACTCGCTGCTGAACACCGTCCGCGGCATCCACGCCGGCGGCGGTTACGGCTCGATCATCGGCCGCAACAGCTTTCAGCGTCCGAAGCCCGAAGCGATCGCGCTGCTCGGCAAGGTCATCGACATTTACAAAGGCTGATCAGGCATCCGTCCAGGCGCATGACGGTGCCGGTGAATAAGTGAAAAAGTGAAAAAGTGAAATACAGCGAGTACCAGCATCTTCTGTTCGAGCGGAAGGATGATGGCATCCTGCTCATCACGATCAATCGTCCCGAGGTGCTCAACGCCACCAACAGCCGCCTCCATTGGGAGTTGAGCCGCGTGTGGCTCGACGTTGCCGACGACGACGAAACCAACGTCGTAGTGGTTACCGGCGCCGGGCGCGCGTTTTCAGCCGGCGGCGACCTCGACATGATTGCGCAAATGACGGCGAACGCGGCCAACGTCGGCAAGGCCTGGAAGGAAGCCGGCGACATCGTCTACAACATGATCAATCTCGACAAGCCAATCATCTCCGCGATCAACGGCGTCGCCGTCGGCGCGGGATTGGCGGTCGCGTTCATGGCGGACATCAGTATCGCGTCGGAGGCGATGCGCATCACCGACGGACATTTGCGCCTCGGCGTCGCGGCCGGAGATCATGCGGTGATCATCTGGCCGCTGCTGTGCGGCATGGCCAAGGCGAAGTACTACCTGATGACGGCGGAATTCATTGACGGCAAGGAGGCCGAGCGCATCGGGCTGGTGAGCCTCTGCGTTCCCGCCGACAAGCTGATGGACAAGGCGATGGAAGTCGCGCGCAAGCTCGCGCGCGGCCCGCAACAGGCGGCGAGATTCACCAAACGCTCGCTCAACAATTGGCTGCGCGTGGCCGGCCCTGCGTTCGACGCATCGCTGGCGCTCGAGATGATGGGATTTTTCGGCGCCGATTTGACCGAGGGCGTCGCCGCCTTGCAGGAAAAACGCCAACCCTCCTTTCCGGGATTCGCCAAGCCCAAGCGCTAGGCGGCGCCAAGCCCCAAAGGACCGTTTATCCCGCTCCCAGACCCGCGGAGGCGCCCTTGTAAAAGGATTTCGGGCCTCTGTTGATGAGGCGCGCATTTTGAAATACTGTCCATCGTTTGAAACGACCTTAACCTGTGCGGGGGAGAAAATGTTGGTGAAGAAATTTGCGCTTGTGGCGGCCTCGGTGATGCTCGCGACAACCGTCGCGTTTGCGACCAGTGCACGACCGGCCTACGCCAAGGTCGATTGCGACGCCGTGATGAACGAGGTCAACAGCGGCAAGCATAACAAGGATATCGCCGCAGACCTCAAAATCTCGACCTCGAGCGTCTATCGCTGCAAGAGGAAGGCGAAGGCCGCGGCCAAGGCCGCTACCAAGTCGTTGCCGCAGACCAAGAGCGGCAGAGAGGTACCGGCGGCGCCCGCGATGGCAGCGTCTTCGCCCGCGGCGGCAGCTTCTCCAACGACAAAGTAGGAATTTGCGCCTCGATGCGTCGCGGGCCGTCATGGCTCGCGATGCGTCGGTTGCAAACTCCGCGCGAATTGACGACGGCTTAGTCGATGCCGAAATGCGAACTGTGCGAGCTGCTTGATTACACGCAGCGCTACGCCGACTTCGTTCACCCCTTCAAATTTACGATCCTTGATTGCGATTCGTGCGACACTCCCATGGCCGTCCTGGGAGACCATCGCGCCGTGCCCACCGACCAGGAGCGCGAATTCATGATCGAGGCGCTGTCACTGGTCGCGCGCGCGAAGTACGGCGCCGACAAATTCGGCATCGACGACGTGATGCGCCAGATTCCCGATCACTGCCACATGCATGCCCGCCCAATTCGCCGCTGGCAATATTAGCTGCTGCACCGCCCCGTTCTCGATCGCCAAACATATTACGGCGCGGTTTCGAGTGTTTTACCTATTTGATAAGCGCCGCATCTTGTGCTATATGCGCGCCGTTATGCGCGCTGCTTGGGGAAGCGCGTCGCAGGCGGGAGAAGGCTCTGAGGGGGGCGCTCCGGCTGGTTCCCTTCAGGAGGTATGGGGGAAAATGGCTAACGGGACCGTTAAGTGGTTCAGCCCGAAGAAGGGCTACGGCTTCATCACGATGGAGGACGGGCAGGAAGTGTTCGTTCACTATAGCGCCATCGATGGAGCAGGTTTCCGCTCGCTCGAGCAGGGGGAGCGCGTCGACTTCGAGGTCGCGCAGGGGCCCAAGGGATTGCAGGCCTCGAACGTCAACAAGGGATAGGGCGCGCGCGGGGAGATCTCCAAAGAAAGGGGGGTACGGTTCGACCGCCCATGACCCGGCGCACCACGCGTGCAGCCGTTGCGACGGCATGCGACCGAGGCGATCCGGCTGATGAGGCGGGTCGCCCCCTGCTCAGACTAATTCGATCGGGTGTTCGCGGCGAGGCGTGACGCGGCCGACGATCGCGGCGTCGCGATGCCCGCAATTCTGAAGCTCCGCGAGCAGGGCAAGGGACTGCTTGTCGGGGATCGCGATCAGCAATCCGCCCGACGTCTGCGGATCGAAGGCAATCGCCGCGATCTCGTCGGAAACTTCGTCGGAGATGCGGACGTTTGGCGCGTAGCACTCGCGATTGCGTTCGCCGGCGCCGGTAATCATTCCGGCGCGGCATTGCTCGAGCACTCCGGGCAGCAACGGCAAGTCGGATTCCTCGAACACGATCGTAACGGCGCTGCCCTCGGCCATCTTCAGCGCATGACCGACGAGACCGAATCCCGTGAGGTCGGTGGCGGCGTGAACGTCGTACTTCAGCATCGCGGCGGCGGCCGCGGCGTTGAGCTGCGTCATCGAGCGGACCGCGGCCTGGTATGATTCGTCGGCCAGCTTGTCGCGCTTGAATGCGGTCATCAGGATTCCCGTGCCGAGCGCCTTGGTGAGCACGATCGCGTCGCCAGCTTGCGCGCCGACATTGCGCACGATTCGGCGCGGATCGATCACTCCCGTGATAGCCATCCCGAATTTCACTTCTTCGTCGGCGACGATGTGACTGCCAACGATTACGACGCCAGCCTCGCGGGCCTTCTCGGCGGCGCCGCGCAGAATTTCGGCGAGCAGGGCGCCGGGCAATCCGGTTTGCGGCCAGCATACGATGTTCAGCGCGGTGCGCGGCACTCCGCCCATCGCATAGACGTCCGAGAGCGCGTTGGCGGCGGAGATCTGTCCGTAGGTGAAAGGATCGTCCACCACCGGCGTGAAAAAATCGACGGTGTTCACGATTGCGAGATCGTCGGAAAGGCGGAACACTCCGGCGTCGTCGCCCGTGGAGATTCCGACGAGCAAATCAGGGTGGCTCGGCAAATCGAGCCGCGCCAGGACTGCGGAGAGGTCCGCCGGACCGAGCTTGCCGGCGCAACCCGCAGCCTTGCACCGCGCAGTCAGGCGAATGAGGTCGCCCCGCGAGGGATTGTTGTCCTTTGGTTTGGACATCGCGGCTATCAGGACGAGGCTGTTGCTACATCTGCTTGGTGTACATCGCCATGTCGAAGTAGTCGCGCCATGCGCTGATCTTGGTGCCGCTGACCTCGAACACGCCTGCGACAGGCAGCGAAATCGTCTTGCCGTTGCCCAGGTCGAAGACGTCGACGCGCTCGTTGAAGACGACGTTGCCGGCGCTGGCGCTGTTCAGCACTTTGAAATGAAGCGACTTGGCCATCGGCAGAAAGGTGTTGATGGCGGCGCGGATGGCGTCCTTGCCGCGGGCCGGTTCGAACGGGATGTTGTGATAGACGGCGTCGTCGGTGAAGAAGCCGAGCAGTTCGTCGATATTCTTGCGCGGCCACGCGTTGCAGAATTCGGTCACGACTTTTTCAGCATCGGTAGCCATAGCGATTTCTCCCCTGGCGCAAGCGCCTATTCGTTGTCGAGATAAAAACGGTCCTCGTCCTTGTTATAGCCGAACAGCTCGGCGAAACGCCCCCAGTTCACCATCGTAATGAACTGGCGCTCGGGCTTGTCGCTCGGCAGGAGCATCGCGAGGTGGCCGAGCACGGTTTCCTTGGTAACAGACTTATCCTCTTGACCATGCAGGAGGCGGATGAAGTAGCTGAAGAGGCTGTGGTTCTTCAACTGCCCGCGCACCAGCAGCTTGCGTTCGTTGATCTTCGCGTCGAGAAATTGCTTCCCCAGCGGCTCGAGCACCGCGTCGCCGGCCGGAGTTGAAACGAAGCCCAGGATTTCCGCAGCCTTCATCACCTTGAGCAAATCGCCGAAATTGAAATTGAGATCGCGCGCGATCTTGTAACCGTCCTCGCGCCCGCCGCGATCTTCGAGCAATTCGAGCAAGCCGAAGACCAGCGTCATCGCGCAATCGGGAAGCGGGTATATGGACGCCGGAGCCATCAGCCGCGCTCCTCGATCAGCGAGAAGACCTTGTCGGTGAGCGCGTTGAAAGGTTCAGTGCGGCGGTCGCGCGGTCTTGGCAATTCGACTTTGAGATCCTTGACGATACGTCCGGGGTTCGAGGCCATCACGATCACGCGATCGGCGAGTTCGATTGCCTCCTCGATGATGTGGGTAACCAGCACGATATTTTTTACCGGCATGTCGGGCGCCTGCCAGATTTCCAGCATTTCCTCGCGCAGCGTGATCGCGGTCAGCGCATCCAGCGCGGAAAACGGCTCGTCCATCAGCAGCACCTTGGGCTCGACCGCCAGCGCGCGGGCGAAACCGACGCGCTGCTTCATTCCGCCCGACAGCTCGCGCGGGTAGGCCTCCTCGAAGCCGTCCAGGCCCACCTTGTCGATATAGATTCCGGCGCGCTTTTCGCGCTCAGCCAGCGGCAATCCCTGCGCTTCGAGGCCGAGTTCGACGTTGGCTTTCACCGACAGCCATGGCAGCAGCGCAAACGATTGGAACACCAGTGCGCATTCCAGATTAATCCCATCGACTTGCCGGCCGCGGTACAGCACCTGTCCCGAAGTCATCGGCACGATACCGTTGATGATGCGCAGCAGGGTTGACTTGCCGCATCCCGACGGCCCGACGATCGCCACGAACTCGCCCTCATCCACGTCGAAGCTGATGTCGTCGAGCACCTGCAACGTGCCCTTGGCGTGCGCGAAATTTTTCGAGACGTGTTTGAGCTCAAGCAGGGCCATGGGTCAGATGAGTCCGAATCGCACATAGTAATGGACGTGTCAGTAGTCCAGCCTGTATCGCTCCGTGGCAAAGTTGTACAAGGGCCGCCACATCAGCCGGTTCAACAATAGCACCACCAGTATCATTGATAGGAGGCTCAGCAGGATCATCACGCCGTTGCCGGTCTTATAGGTGGCGGCGTCCAGCAGCGAGCCGATTCCGATTACCTGGTAGGTCTGATTTTTGTAAACGAAGTACTCCGACAGGATGAGCGCGTTCCATCCTCCCCCCCACGCCGTGATGCTGCCGGTGATCAGCGACGGCATCACCGCGGGAAGAGTCAGCTTGCGCCATCGCGCGTAGCGGGAGAGCCCGAACGCGCGCGCGGCTTCCTTCAAGTCCTCGGGCACCTGGTTTACGCCCGCCAGCAGGTTGAAGAGCAGATACCATTGCATCCCGGTCAGGATGAGCAGGATCGAAGCGAGATTCATCCCGCCGGTGACCTGGATGACGAATATGACGATGACCGGGAACAGCGCTGTCGCCGGCATCGAGCCGACAATTTCCGCGATCGGCGAGAGGATTCGGTTGAAGCGCGGACTCTCGCTGGCGGCCAGCGCGCACGGTACCGTCCATGCCAGCGAGATCGCGTAGGCGATCGTCATGCGAATTGTGGAGGCGAGGATTGCGGCCGGAATCTGCTTCGCGTCCGACGGCCACGGCTGCGAGAGCGTTCTGATCAACGCGACTAAGCCGCGGGCCAACGCCCACGCGGTGAAGATCGCGATCGCGCCGATCACCAGCGTTCGCACGATCTGGCCCGCGCGCCTGCTTTGTTCCGGCGATAGCTGCGGACCGCGCGGCATCGCGTTCAGCGCGCTGGCAATCAGCCTCATGGGAGGCACCAGGATCGAGCGCAGCGCGCGCGTGACTGCCGGGCCGACGCCCGCGAGCGCGTCGAACATCCCCAGCGATTGCACGGCGCCGGACGACGCCGCAAATTCGTAGCGAAACTTCTCCGCCCACGCGGACAGCGGCTGCCACACGATCATGTCCATCACCACGATGATCGCCAGCAAGGTGAGCAGTCCGGCGGCGAGATCGAAATTGCGTCCGTTTTCGGCGGCCTCCCACAGAAAACTGCCCAGCCCCGGCAGCCGGTAGCTGGCGGGACCGACTGTGATGATTTCGCACGCGATCAGGAAGTACCATCCCGCGACCCAGGACAAGATCGAGTTGTATACGAGCTTCGGCACGCTGGCCGGCATCAGCAGACGCTTGAACTTGAGCCATCCGCGCGCGCCGAACGACTCGAGCGCGTCCCGCGAGTCGTCGGGAATCGTTTTGACGGATTCGTAAACGCCCAGCGCCATGTTCCACGCCTGACTGGTGAAGATGAGAAAGACTGCCGCCATCTCGACGCCCAGCCGGCTGCCATGCGCCAGCGCGACGAAGAAATAAACCGCGGCGGGAAAAAAACCGACCACCGGCACCGACTGCGCGATGTCGATTGCAGGAATCAGGATGCGCTCGTAGAGACCGCCGCGCGCCGCCGCCATTCCGTAAATGATCGAAAAAATCAGCGCGATGAGGTACGCGGCGAGCATCCGGTAAAACGAGCAGAACGCGTAATATGGAAGATGTTCGAGCGAGACGGGGACGTTGTGCGCAATAAGATGTTGAGCGTGGCTGCGATACGCGAAGAACAGCGCGATAATCGCGGCAAGCGCGAGGAACGAGAGCGATCCGTTGATCAAACGGCGCGTATCTATTTTAATGCCGAACATTTTCGCGTGACCCGAAACTCTCAGCATAACCGCGCCGGCGTTGCGCTCAAGCGCAAACTGCATTTCGGACGCATTAATTTTCGGCGCGCCGGCGTTGACAACGCGCGGTCCGCGCAATAGCGAAATCGCAAGAGCGGAAAATAATAATGCCGGGCGCTGACAGAATTCCAGACGACGAGTGGCGGCTCGACGATAAATCCATCGAGCGCGCCGGGCATGAGCCTCAGCTCGTGCCGCTGACCACCGAGACCGCCGTCAACCTGAGCCACGAACGGCTCACGCGAGCGGTTTACGTCGTCACGGCGGAGCACCTTGGATGGTACCTGGTCGCCGTCTATGCGCTCGTCACGCGCGCGATCGCTCTGGGAGCGCGTCCTCTCGATGCAGTGGATGCGCGCGATGCGCTTGCGGCGCTGGCGATCGCGACGCACGGCCGCGCCGCGCTCGCGTCGAGCGCCGGTCTTCACGCCTCGTGGGTCGCGATGCTCCAGGGGTGGATCTTCGCGGCGGCCGGAGCGACGGACGCCACCTCGCGAATTGTCGTGATGCTATGCGGTCTGCTGATGCTCGCGAGCGGATTTGCGATGCGCCCGTCCATCGGGCGCGCGGGAGCGCTTGCCTTCGCCGCTTTGATCGCGATTTCGCCGAGCGTGACTTATTTTTCGCGTGGCGGTTCGACGGCGATCGCGTCGATTGCGTTCATGATGATCGCGATCGCAATCGCCGAGACCATGCGCCGGCAACCGGGCCTCGTGCGCGCGGCGGGATTGGGCGTCGCGATCGCGCTGTGGCTCTCCGCGGATCCGATTGGCTACGTGACCGCCGCGGCGATGATCGTATCGCTGATCTTCGTCGGCGCGGGCGACGCTATGCGGATCGATCATCTGCGCTTGCGCTTGCGTGTATCGTGGGAGCGGCGTCGCGTGCTCGTGATCGTCTGCGCGATCGTCGCCGCCAGCCTGTGGTTATTGCTGACGACCGCTTTTTTCACCCGGTCTCTCGCGACAGTCGCCGGATACGACTTGCGCGCCGCGTTTGTCCCGCCGTCGATTGCCTTCGGCCGCTTCGTTCTCAGGTTGCTGCCGATTTTGGCGATCTACGAATTCATTATCGTGACTCTCGCGATCGCCGGCGCGTTTGCGATCCTCTCACGACGTATCGGCGACCGCTTTGCGGTGTGGTCGATGGTGTGGGCGTTCGTCAGCCTGGTGATGCTTGCGGCGGCGGGAGCAAATCGATCTGACGCGGTATTGGCGATTCTCCTGCCGTTGACCATCCTCGCTGCCTACGGATTGGATTGGATGCATCAGTCGGAGCGATGGAACTCGATTCGTTATGCGATTGCGGCGGGCGTCGCGCTCACGCTCTACGTTCAGCTCGCCGTCAATTTCGTCCATCCTGCTCCCGACACGAGTGAGGCGCCGTGGCGTCGGCACGCGCTGTTGTTCTGGTCCGAACCGGCGACATCGATTCAGACGGTCAGGGAATGTCGGCGGGCCAGAAATGCGGTTTCGCCGGCCGGCGCGAGCGCGATGATCCCTGACGACAACGTAACGCCGCAGCTGCGATGGTATCTGCGCGATTTTGCGCTGACGGATTCGCCCGCGGCCGCGAACATCGTCGTGACGATCGGCAAGACGCAAAGCGGCGCGCTCGCGGGCAACCCTGACGCATCGCAGGTTGGATTCGAGGAGTGGTGGACGCCGGATTTCGGCACACTGACGATCGTCGGCGCGATTCGTTATTTGCTCACGCAACGCGCGTGGAGCGACGTCGAGATACGCGACCTCGAGATCGCGATACCGCGGCCCGACCGCACGCCGATGCGCTGACTTCGCGAATTCTTCGCCCCGTCGATTTCCGCGCGCGGGCGCCGCAGATTTGCGCGCGGCCCGAAGCTTTGCGATAAACTGCACAGACCGCGCAGCGCGCCACGCAATTTCCCGTGTTCGTTGCCCGCGCGTACTGGGATCCCGTCCAATTCAAGGAGCACCGATGGACTCTGTGGTGAAATTTCTCCAACCCTGGCAACTGCATCCGATCGTCGATCATTTCACGATCGGGCTGCTGATAGTCGCCGTGCTGATCGATCTCGTCGCGAGCGCCGCTCCGACTCGCATCTGGCTGCGCTACACTGCCCTGCTTCTGTTGATCCTCGGCGCGCTCGCAGCCGCAGCTTCGTACTTCACCGGCGATATGGAGGCTGACCGCATCTGGAACGCGCTGGGCCCGCCGGCCAAGGATGTCCTGAAGACGCACGCGGAGCTGGGCGAGTATCTGGCGATTACCTTCGGCATCCTCGCGGTGTGGCGAATCCTGATTCAGGGGTTTGGCTTCATGGCGGGATCGCGCGCGATCTATCTCATCGTCGCCGTCGTGGCGATTGTGACGCTGGGTTACTCGGGGCATCTCGGCGGTGTGCTGGTGTACGATTACGGCGCAGGCACTGCCCTGATGGCGGCCGCTCCAGTTCCGTCGCAATCCGCGAGTCCTTCGCCGGCGCCCGGTTCCTCGGAAGCGATTCCGATGGTGTCCGTGCCGACCCCGCTGGCGACATCGACCGCGCCGCTGCCGACGTCCACCGCGCCGCCGGCGATTCCCACAGCGTCTGCATCCAAGCCGATGGATTCGCCAAAGCCGGACAACACGCCAGCCTCGAGTCCGACCGCTCAACCCTCGGCCACGCCGAGCGGTGGAGTCAGCATGTGATCGAATCGAATCAAGCAGAGGGCCCGAGATGGCGCGGCAAATGATTGGCAAGGTCGACGCGCTCGCGCGCTACCCGGTTAAGTCGATGCTCGGTGAGCAGCTCGACGAGCTTCATTTCACCGAGCGCGGCGCGGTCGGCGATCGCGCATACGCGCTCAGAGAGCTGGCGACGCGGCAGATCGCCAGCGCGAAGAAGTTCCCGCGGCTTTTCGAATTTCGGGCGACCTGCGATTCTGCGCCCGCGTCGGCGCGCATGGCGCCCGTGACAATCGAGTTGCCCGGCGGGCGGATGATTCACGCCGAGGACGCAGACGCATCCGAACTGATTTCCGCGGCGCTCGGGCGCAAAGTCAGCCTCGAGCGCGCCGCGACCGCGCGCGGCGAGCTCGCCGGAATCGACCCGGCGACCCTTTTCGCCGACGTGCCGGTCGAGAAAGTCTTTCCCGGGCTTACTGCCGCGATGATGCCCGACCATTTCGCACTCGAGAAGGAAAGTTTTTTCGACACCGCGGTAATGCACGTGATCGCCAGCGGCACGCTGCGGCATATGGCGAAACTCGCCGCGCCCGGTTCGGTTTTCGACCGGCGCCGCTTCCGTCCGACGATTTTTGTCGACACCGGCGAGCGCGACGACGCGTTCATCGAGGACGAGTGGCTAGGCGGTACGCTCGAAGTCGGCGACAGCGTGAGGATTGTTGCGATGCAGCCCGCACTGCGCTGCGTGATGACGACGCATCCGCAGGAAGACCTCCCGCGCGACTACACGATCCTGCGCACGGCCGCGTTTCACCACCAAGCCAACGTCGGCGTATTCGCGTCGATCGGTGCGGCGGGCCGAGTTCGCGTCGGCGATCCGGTGTACCTGGATCGATAATTCCCCTGACACCGGTTGTCGCGTTGTGGAAACAACGCCGCGTGGCCTCTTGCGGGATCCGATCCGCGGGGAAGACGATAGTGTTGTGGCGCGGCATCGAGTCGCGCCGCGTCGATGCCAGCTTCTCGTGAAATCATAATCTCGGAGCGCGCCGCCGGCCGAATCGCCGCCGCCCGCGCGTGGCTCGAGTCGCAGCCATCTGCCCGCGAAGTTCTCGTGATCGCGTCGGTCAAGGAGGCCGCCGACGACCTCGTCCGCGCGTTCGCGCTTTCGCGCGGCGCGATGCTCGGGGTGCATCGCTTGACCCTGAATCGGCTGGTCGGATTGCTTGCCGCCGAGGAGTTGGCGCATGCCGATCTCGCGCCCGCGGACGGACTCGCGGCCGAGGCGGTCGCAGCGCGCGCGGTCTTCCGCCTGGTGCCGTCGGGAGCGCTTGCGCATTTCGAACCGGTGTTGAATCGTCCCGGTTTTTCACGCGCGCTCGCGCGGACGCTGATCGAGCTTCGATGGAACGACATCGCCGTTGACGAGTTGCGTGCGCTCGGCGGCGCCGGTGAGGCGATCGCCGCGACCCTGGCGCAATTCGACGCCGAGTTGGCCGATGCCAAACTCATCGATCGCGCCGGGATGCTGAAAGTCGCGACTCGCGCCGTGCTCGCCAGTCAGCCGCCGCGCTTCGTTGGACTGCCGGTTCTGCTGCTCGATCCATCTGTGGACAGCGCGCTCGACCGCGACTTTATTGCGGCCCTTGCCGCGCGTTCGCCGTCAATTCTCGCGACGATTCCCGCCGGCGACTCGCCGGTTCAAATGCTCCTTGAAGATGCGCTCGGCGTGCGCGCAACTGCATTGTCGCCGCCAGTGAACGAAACCATCGCGCCCTCGCTCGAGCGTCTGCAGGCGCATTTGTTCGCCGACACCGCACCGCCCGAGCGCGACGTGGACGAAACCGTGACGGTGGTTTCGGCTCCGGGCGAGATGCACGAGTGCGTCGAGATCGCGCGGCGAATCGCCGCCGAGGCGCGGCGCGGCGTGCCGTTCGATCAAGTCGCCGTGCTGCTGCATGAGCCGGTCCGCTACGCGCCGTACTTGCAGGAAGCGCTCGCCCGCGCGGGCATCCCGGCTTACTTCGCGCGCGGTACCCGGCGGCCTGAGCCGGGCGGACGCGCCCTGCTCGCGCTGCTCGCGTGCGCCGCGGAAAATCTTTCGGCGCGCCGCTTCGCGGAATATCTCTCGCTGGCTCAGGTGCCCGACCCCGATCGCCCGCGTGAGGATGACCCGACAATCAGCGCGGACGCGGAACTTGCGCCGGCCTCGCTGGGGTCGGATCTTGAAGTCGAAGGCACCGCCACTTCAGTTGATGACATCGACGCCTCCGATCCCGTTCCGGTCATCGATGGAACCGCGCGGGCGCCGTGGCGATGGGAACGGCTGCTCGTCGATGCGGCGGTGATCGGCAGCGCTCAACGATGGCAGAAACGCCTGGCGGGGTTGGGCAACGAGCTCAAGGCGCGGCGCGCGGAGATTGCCGACGACGACGCGCGTGCGGCGGGTCTGGAGCGGCGAATTCTCGACCTCGCGCATCTCGGCGAGGTGGCGATGCCGATTCTTTCGATGCTCGACAACGACACGGCGCCGCGCGATGCGACCTGGGGCGACTGGCTCAAATTTCTTCGCGAGCTGGTTGACCTGGCGATTCGCGATCGCGAACCGGTTCTCGCCGCGCTGGCGGAGCTTGAACCGATGGCGCCGGTCGGTCCGGTCGGACTCGACGAGGTGCGTTTGGTGCTGAACGATCGGCTCGGGCGACTGGAAGCTCCGCGGCGCGTTCGCCGCTATGGCGCGGTGTTCGTCGCGCCGCCCAGTCGCGCGCGCGGCATGGAGTTCGACGTCGTCATCGTCCCGGGTCTTGCCGAGCGCATGTTTCCGCGCAAGCTGACCGAAGATCCGATCCTTTCCGATTCAGCGCGTGCGCGGCTCAGTCCGCATCTCGCGCGCAATGAGCAGCGGCGCGACGCGGAGCGGCTCGCGTTGAGAATTGCGGCGGGCGCGGCGCGCGAGCGCGCGATGTTTTCCTATCCGCGGGTCGATCTTGACCAGGGCCGTCCGCGAGTGCCGTCGTTCTACGCGCTTGAAATTCTGCGCGCTGCGGAGGGCCGCCTGCCCGGCTTCGATGAGCTGGCGAATCGCACGGCGTCGCAGCCGACACGGCTCTCATGGCCGGCGCCGGCAAATCCCGCCGACGCGATCGATGACGCGGAATTCGATCTGGCGGTGCTGGACAAACTGGTGGACGCCGATCCGGATACGACGATCGGCGCGGCGAACTATCTGCTCGGCGCCAACGTGCATCTCGGGCGGGCGCTGCGCGCGCGGGCGCGGCGCTGGCTCAAGCGATGGACGCCGGCGGACGGGCTGGTCGATCCGGACGCGGCGGCGCTGGCGGCGCTGGGCAAGCATCAGTTGTCCGCGCGTTCATACTCGCCGACCGCGCTGCAGAATTTCGCGGCGTGCCCGTATCGTTTTTTTCTCCAAGCGGTCCATCGGCTGGAGCCGCGCGAGGAACCCGAGGCGATCGAGACGCTCGATCCGCTCACCCGCGGCAGTCTGTTTGCGGAGGTCCAATACGAAATCCTGACGGCGCTCAGAGAGCTCGACGTGCTGCCGGTCACGCCCGAAGACCTGGAGGACGCGTCCGCGCTGCTCGACGAGCGGCTCGACGAAGTTGCCGCGCGATGGCATGAGGATCTCGCGCCGGCGATCGAGCGCGTGTGGCGCGACGGAATCGACGGTATCCGCGCCGACTTGCGCGAATGGATGCGGCGGGCGGCCGAGGATCCGGAACACTGGCGGCCCGAATGGTTCGAGCTCGGCTTCGGGCTGAGCGATCGCGCGCAGGCCGATCCGCATAGCTCGGCGGAGCCGGTCGCAATCGAAGGCGGCCTGAGCCTGCGCGGGTCGATCGACCTGCTCGAGCGCCATCCGGACGGGCGAATTCGCGTGACCGATCACAAGACCGGGAAAGTGCGCGCCGCCAAGGACTTCGTAATCGGCGGGGGCAAGACGCTGCAGCCGGTTTTATATGCGCTCGCGGCCGAACGCGTGCTGGGCGAGCCGATTTACGCCGGGCGGCTTTACTACTGCACCGCGACCGGCGGCTACGAGGAGCGAGTGGTTGAAATCAACGACGAGGCGCGGTGTGCGGCGCGCGAATTCGTCTCGATCATCAAGGAGTCGCTGGAAGCGGGATTTTTGCCCGCCGCACCCGACGATCGCGAATGCGAATGGTGCGACTACAAGCGTGTCTGCGGCCCGTACGAGGAGCGGCGCTCCCGAATCAAACCGAAAGCGCGGCTTAATCGGCTTCACCGACTGCGCGAGATGCGCTAACGCCGTGCCCGATACCATCATATCCGACCAGGCGGTGCGCGATCGGATTCGTGACGACCTCGGCGTCACGCTCGTAATCGAGGCCGCCGCCGGCACCGGCAAGACCACGGCGCTGGTGAATCGAATCGTGTCGGTGATCGGGTCGGGGCGCGGCGAGCTGGCGCGGATCGTCGCGGTGACGTTCACCGAGAAAGCGGCCGGCGAGCTGAAGCTGCGGCTGCGCGGCGAAATCGAGCGTGCGCGCCATAACACCGAACTTTTGAGCGAAGCGCGCGCGCGCTTCGACGAGGCGCTCAAGCAACTGGAAGAAGCACGCATCGGAACGATTCATTCGTTTTGCGCCGACCTGCTGCGGGAGCGGCCGGTGGAAGCGCGAGTCGATCCGATGTTCGAAGTCGCGCCCGAGGACGTTGCGGGCGAGATGTTCGACGCCGCGTTCGAACGATGGTTCGAGCGGGTGCTGGACAATCCGGGCGAGGGGATGCGCCGGCTGCTGCGGCGGCGCGATCTGTCGGAGCGCACGGGACCGCGCGCGATCGCGCGCCGCGCGGCGCTCGAGCTGCTGAACTGGCGGGACTTCGACTCGCCGTGGCGGCATTCGCCGCTGGAGCGCGGCGCCGAGATCGACGCGATCATCGCGGAGGTCGAAGCGCTGGGCAAACTTTCCGAACTCGGCGAAGATGACGACTGGCTGGCCAAGAGCCTCGGCGCGATCGCGCGGCCGGTGGCCGAGGCGACGCGGCTGGAGGCGGTGCGCGGGCGCGACTACGACGCGCTCGAGTCGGTGTTGATCGCGCTTTGCATGGGGCGGCACTGGAATTGGAAGGGATACGGCGGCAGCTTTGGCGAGGTGAAGCGCGAGGAAGTTTTTCAGCGGCGCGCCGAGCTCCACGCGCGCCTCAAGAAGTTTCGCGACGATGCGGGCGCGAATCTCGCGCCGCTCCTGCGCGACGAGCTGTGGCCTATCGTCGCTATT
>OBLT010000885.1_pt1 | contig 19451 bp, 23 predicted proteins | sample 1518721 | NCBI WGS metagenome assembly OBLT01 (sample SAMEA3539307, study PRJEB22396) | soil metagenome | biome: tundra; feature: field; material: soil | place: USA | collected 2010-05 | depth 0.15 m | reverse complement strand
CGAAACCCGACCGCACCACCACGAGGTCACCCAAGCGGCATTGTGCGTATCGCTCCCCACCTTCGGCGGTCAACCCAACAACTCCGCAACATTCGCGGCAATCCGCTCCTGCAATCCCGCCGCTTCGACGTTGAGCTTCTCCAACTCCTCGTTTAACTCTTCCAACCGAACGCGGAAGTCAACGCCGTCATCCTCGGCCTCCGCGACGCCGACGTACCTTCCAGGGTTGAGGCTCCATCCCTGTTTCTCGATCTGGTCCAGCGCCACGACTGCGCACAGTCCCGGCACATCCACGTAGACCTCGTTGGGAAACGACGCCGCCATCAAGGTTCCCGATCCCTCACGCGTCTCGACGGCCTCATTCCGATACTGCCTCGCAGTGTTGGCGAGGAACTCGATCTGGTCTGGCGTCCAATCGCGGTGCGCGCGGTCGATCTGGTGAAAGACCTTGCGCGCGTCGACGAAGAGCACCTTGTCCTCGCGCTCCGTCCCGCGCTTGCCGCGATCGAGGAACCAGAGCGTCACCGGGAGTGTCACCGTGTAGAAGAAGTTCGACCCCACCGCGACGATGACGTCCACTGCTTTGTCTGCAATCAGCTTCTTGCGGATCTCCAGTTCTGTCCCACCCGCGTCGGCGGCGGAGTTCGCCATGACGAACCCAGCCCGACCGTTGTCGTTGAGCGCGGAGTAGAACGCCTGGATCCAGATGTAGTTGCCGTTGTCAGCCTTAGGCAACCCAAGCGGGAAGCGCCGGTCGCCTTCGAGCTTCGCCTTGTCGATCTTGTTGACGTTGAACGGCGGATTCGCCATGACGTAGTCGAACTGCCCCACAGACTTGAACGGGTCTTCGTAGTACGTGTTCGACTGGCTGATCTGGCCTTCCAAGCCGTGAACGGCGAGGTTCATCTTGCAGAGGCGCACCGTCTCGTCCACTCGCTCCTGCCCGTAGATCGAGATGCGTCGAGCGGTGCCGCCGCGATGCTGATCCACGAACCGCGCGCTCTGGACGAACATACCGCCCGAGCCACAAGCGGGATCCAGGATCTTGCCGTTGAAAGGCTCGATGATCTCGACGATCAACCGGACGATCGGCGTCGGCGTGAAGTACTCGCCACCCTTGGCACCCTCGGCCACCGCGAACTTGCCGAGGAAGTACTCGTACACCTTCCCGAAGGCGTCGCCCTCGATGTCGCCCAGGATGGCGTTCACTGAGCGCAGCAGGCTGACGAGGGTGTCGTTGCTGAGGTACTGGTACGTCCTCGGAAGGACGCCCTTCAGGGCTGGGTTCTCCTCCTCGATGGCGGCCATCGCGTCGTTGATGGCTTTGCCGAGATTGTCGCCCTCCTTGAGCTTGAGCAGGTTGGCGAACCGCGACTGTTCGGGAAGGTAGAGGATCCCCTTCGCTTGATAGTCGGCCTTTCCGATCGTCCTGCGGGCGGGGGGTGGGGGGTGGCGGCTGACCGGGCAGAAGGTGTGGACCTCCCTCGCCCAGGACGCCGGCTGGGCGATCTGCCTGGCCCGTACCGGCGCCACCGCACCGAAGCACCGCGGGCTCACGTTCTTCCTGGTGGACATGAACAGCGACGGGATCGACATCCGCCCGTTGCGCGAGATCACCGGCCGGGCGGTATTCAACGAGGTCTTCCTGGATGATGTGTTCGTCCCTGACGACTGCGTCGTCGGGGACCCCGGGGACGGCTGGCGGGTCACCCGGAGCACGCTGGCCGCCGAGCGGATTGCCATGGGCCGCGGCTCCGCGCTCGGTGAGGCCGTGGAAGGGCTGCTCGGCGCGGTCCGCTCGCGCGGGCTGGCCGGCGATCCGGGTGTGGCGGAGCAGGTCGGGGCGCTCGTCGCCGATGGCCTGGCCGGGTCGCTGCTGGACCTGCGGTCTACGCTGGCGCAGCTGCGCGGAGCCGAGGCGGGCCCCGAGGCGGCCGTGCGCAAGCTGGTCGGCGTCGCACACCGGCAGTCGGTGGCCGAGACCACGCTGACGCTGTGCGGCCCGGACGGTGCTGCCACGGACGGCCCGGCGGCCGACGCGGTGCACGAGTTCCTGCTCAGCAGGTGCCTGAGCATCGCGGGCGGCACGACCCAGATCCTGCTGTCCGTGGTGGCTGAGCGCGTGCTCGGCCTGCCCCGGGAGCCAGGTCTCGCCGACGAGCCAGGCGTGGGACGGAAGCCGGGCGTGGCCGGGAAGGAGGCAGGCTGAGTGGACTTCGCCCTCGGCGAGACCCAGCAGGCGGTCGCCCGCGTCGCCGCCGACGTGCTGGACCGCTGTCAGCCGTCCGCGGCCGGGCCATCCACGACCGACCCATCCGCAGCAGACAGAGACGAGCCGCAGGATTCCGCGGTGTGGAAGGAACTCGGCCAGGCGGGGCTACTCTCGCTGACCTTGCCCGCCTGGCTGGACGGTGACGGGCTCGGGGTGCTGGAGACCGCGGTGCTGCTGACCGAGGTAGGCCGCCGGGCGGCAGCAGTGCCCGCGCTGGCCACGCTGATGCTGGGGGTGCTGCCGGTTGTTCGTTGGGGCGGCCGGGACCTGCAGGAAATAGTGCTGCCCGGCGTCGGCAGCGGCGACACGGTGCTGACGGCGGCATTGCGTGAGCCCTCGGCCGAGATGCCCGCAGAGCCGGCCACCACGGCCAGTCTGTCCGGTGACTCCGGCACCGTCACCGGAACCAAGGTCGGCGTGCCGTACGCCGCCGCGGCGCGGTGGATCCTGGTGCCGGCCAGCATCGCGTCAGGCGGCCAGGGAGTCGTCATCGTCGATGCGCGGGCGGGCGGGGTCGGGCTGCGCCGCACGCCAAGCTCGGCGGGCGCGCCCGAGTACACGGTGCGGCTGACCGAGGCACCTGTCATCGGTGTCATCGGCCCAGGATCGGCCGGGGACGTCGTGGCGGATCTGTATCAGCTCGCGCTGGCCGGGGCGTGCTGCCTCGCCGACGGCGCTCTGTCCGGCGCGCTCGCCCTGACCACCGCGCACATCGCCACGCGGGAGCAGTTCGGCCGGCCGCTGGCCACGTTCCAGGCCGTGGCCCAGCAGATCGCCGACGTGTACATCGCCGCCCGGACCCTGCACCTGGCCACGCTCTCGGCCTGCTGGCGGCTCGGGACCGGGCGCGAGGCCGGCGGCGACCTGGACGTGGCGGCGTACTGGCTGGCGCAGGAGGCGCCCGCGGCGCTGCGCACCTGCCACCACCTGCACGGAGGGATCGGCTTGGACGTCACGTACCCACTGCACCGCTACTCGTCCCTGATCACCGACCTAGCCCGCTTCGCCGGCGGCGCCGATTACCGCCTCGACGCGCTCGGCGCCCGGGCGCGCGGCTGACGGCCCGCCATGTTCATCGAACTCACCACGTCCCAGCTAGCGTTGCGTGACGAACTCAGGAACTATTTCGCCGGGCTCATCTCGGCCGGCGAACGGGCGGCCATGCTGACCGAGCGGCACGGCCGCATCTACCGGGAAGTGGTCCGGCGGATGGGCCGCGACGGATGGCTCGGCGTGGGCTGGCCCGCCGAATACGGCGGGCGCGGTCTCGGCCAGGTGGAACAGCAGATCTTCGTGAGCGAGGCGGCCCTCGCGGACATCCCGCTGCCCGCGGTCACGTTGCAGACCGTCGGCCCGACGCTGCAGGCCTACGGGACCGCCGAGCAGAAGGACTTCTTCCTGCCCAAGATCCTGGCCGGCGAGGTGCACTTCGCGATCGGCTACACCGAGCCGGAGGCCGGCACCGACCTGGCGGCGCTGCGCACCAGGGCGGTGCGCGACGGCGATACGTACGTGGTCAACGGCCAGAAGATCTTCACGACTGGCGCGCATGACGCCGACTACATCTGGCTGGCCTGCCGGACCGACCTGGAGGCGCCCCGGCACAAGGGCATCTCCATCCTCATCGTGGATACCGCCGATCCCGGGTTCTCCTGGACGCCGATCATCACTGCTGACGGGGCGCACCACACCAACGCGACCTACTACGCCGACGTGCGGGTGCCGGTCACAATGCGGGTGGGGGCGGAGAACGCTGGCTGGCGGCTGGTGACAACCCAGCTCAACCACGAGCGGGTGATGCTGGGCCCGGCCGGCCGGCTCGGCGCCATGTACGACCGGGTGCGCGGCTGGGCCGCCGGCCAGTCAGGACCGGACGGCCGGCCACTGCTCGACCGGCCAGACGTGCGGCGGGCGCTGGGCCAGGCCCAGGCCTGCCTGCGCGTTAACGAGCTGCTGAACTGGCAGGTCGCGGCGGCGGAGACGGTGGACATCGCCGACGCGTCCGCGACCAAGGTGTTCGCCTCGGAGCGGCTGCAGCGCCTCGGCCAGCTACTGGCGGAGATCGTCGGGCGGCACGGCGACCCGGCCGACGAAGCAACCGCCGAGCTGCGGGTGTGGCTGGACGTTCAGACGAAACGCAACCTCGTGCTGACCTTCGGCGGCGGGGTCAACGAGATCCAGCGGGAGCTCATCGCGACCTTCGGGCTCGGGCTGCCCCGGGTACCGCGCTGACGGGGGACGGGAGATGACAGCCGCCGAAGCCCCGGCTACCGGGACTGGTGAAGCCGAAGAGATCCGCGAGGCGGCCGATCGAGTCGCCGCGGCGGGCCAGAGCAGTCCGCGTCAGGGCCGCGACCCGGTGAACCTGGCGATGATACGGAACTGGGTCGAGGCGATCGGTGAGGCCAGCCCGGCCTACAGCGACGCAGGGTTCGCGGCCGGGTCCGTTCACGGCACTCTGGTGGCACCGCCCGCGATGATCCAGGTCTGGACCATGCCCGGGCTGCACCGGAGCCGGGCCGGCGATGACCCACTCGGCCAGATGTCCGAGGCGCTCGAAGCGGCCGGGTACACCTCGGTGGTCGCCACGAACTGTGACCAGGTGTATCACCGGTACCTGCGGGTTGGCGAGCAGGTCAGCGTGCGGGCGAGCCTGGTGGGCGTGACCGGCCCCAAGCGCACCGCGCTGGGTGAGGGCTGGTTCGTGACTACCCGCAGCACCTGGTACGCCGGCGACGAGGCCGTCGCGACGATGGACTTCCGGATCCTGAGATTCCGCCCGCCTGCCGCGCGGGCAGCGTCGCCCGTCCCGGTCATGCGCCCACTGGTCTCGCCGGACACCGAGTTCTTCTGGGCCGGCACCGCAGCCGGGGAACTGCGGATCCAGCGCTGCGACGACTGCGCCGCGCTGCGCCACCCCCCAGGGCCGATGTGCCCCCGGTGTGGTTCAGCCCAGGCCGGTTCAATCCAGGGCGGCGCGGGCCGTCCTGGGTACATCGCCGCCGCAGGGACCGGTGAGGTCTACAGCTACGTGGTGCATCACCACCCGCCCGTGCCAGGCAAGCAACTGCCCATCGTCGTCGCGCTGGTGCAGCTGCCCGAGGGTGTGCGGATGGTCGGCGAGCTGCTCGGCGTCCGCCCGGACCAGGTGCGGGTCGGCCTGCCGGTGCAGGTCGAGTTCGTCCGGATCGACGACGAGCTGACCCTGCCCGCCTGGCGCGAGGCCGGGCAACTGCAGGCAGGAAACGGCTCGGCCGAGCGGCCAGTGGTGGACCGGCCAGTGGTGGACCGGCCAGTGGTACCACGGCCGGCGGACCGGGACTCAGGGGCAGCGGCCGGTCCGGCCTTGCCGGAACTCGTGATCGATGTCACGCCGACGTTCGTGGTCGCCTCGGCGATCGCGACCCGCGACTTCCAGGACGTGCACCACGACCGGGACCGGGCGGTCGCCGGGGGAAGCAAAGACATCTTCCTCAACATCCTGACCACGACCGGGCTGGTCGAGCGATTTGTGTCCGGCTGGGCCGGCCCGGAGGCGGTATACCGCGCGATCTCCATCCGGCTCGGGGTGCCGTGCCACGCCGGTGACACGCTGACCTTCTCCGGGCACGTCACCGAGGAAGATGGCAGCGACTGCGTGATTGCCGTCGTCGGCCGGTGCAGCCTCGGTGACCACGTCACCGGCACGGTCCGCATTGACGTCCCCCGGAGGAGGCCATGATCGGCGGCGTCGCGGCGATCGCCGGCATCGGGGCCACCGAGTTCTCCAAGGACTCCGGCCGCAGTGAGCTGCGGCTGGCAGCCGAGGCAGTGCAGGCGGCACTGGCTGACGCCGGGCTCCAGCCGTCCGAGGTGGACGGGCTGGTGACCTTCACCATGGACAGCAACGCCGAGGTCGCCGTCGCCCGCGAGCTCGGCATCGGCGAACTGCGGTTCTTCAGCCAGATCGGCTATGGCGGCGGCGCGGCGTGCGCGACCGTGCAGCAGGCGGCGATGGCCATCGCCGCCGGGACGGCGGACGTGGTGGTCTGTTACCGGGCGCTGAACGAGCGCTCGGGCCGCCGGTTCGGCCAGGTGGCGGTCGGCGCGGTGCGGATGCCGACCTCGTCAGGGATCGACAACGGCTGGCACTACCCGATGGGGCTCGGCACGCCGGCCGCGATGGTCGCGATGATGGCCAAGCGCTACATGCACACCTACGGTGCGACCAGCGAGGACTTCGGTGTGGTCACGGTCGCGGACCGCCGGCACGCTGCGGCCAACCCGGCCGCCTGGTTCTACCAGCGGCCGATCACGCTCGCCGACCACCAGGCATCCCGCTGGATCGTCGAGCCGCTGCGGCTGCTCGATTGCTGTCAGGAGAGCGACGGCGCGGTCGCCGTTGTTGTCACCAGCCTGGAGCGGGCCCGTGATCTGAGGCGGCCGCCCGCCGTGGTCCAGGCGGCCGCCCAGGGCAGCGGCCCGGACCAGTTCACCATGACCAGCTTTTACCGCGACGACATGACGGGGCTGCCCGAGATGGGCGTGGTGGCCCGGCAGTTGTGGCAGCAGTCGGGGATCGGCCCGGCCGACGTGCGGACCGCGGTGCTCTACGACCACTTCACCCCGTACGTGCTGATGCAGCTGGAGGAACTGGGCTTCTGCCCGCGCGGCGAGGCACGGCATTTCATCGCCGGCGGTGCCATCGAGATAGGCGGCCGGCTGCCCCTCAACACGCACGGCGGCCAGCTCGGCGAGGCGTACATCCACGGCGTGAACGGCATCGCCGAGGGCGTGCGCCAGGTTCGCGGCAGCTCGGTCAACCAGGTCCCCGGTGACGGCCCCGTGCTCGTCACCGCCGGCACCGGCGTCCCCACCAGCGGCTTGGTCCTCGGCCCGGACTGAGCGAGGTGGGACGGTAATACCGGGTTATACTGGCGGGATGAAAACGGCGATCTCCCTTCCTGAGCACACCTTCGAGCAGGCCACCAGGCGTGCCAGGGAACTCGGCATGAGCCGCTCCGAATTCTTCGCCCGCGCTGCCCAGCTGTACCTGGACGAACTGGACAGCCACTCGCTGGCGCGGCAGATCGACGAGGCGCTCCAGGTCACCGGTACGGACGAATCCACTTCCGACGCGGTTGCCGTCGGCCGGCGACGGCTGACCACCCAGGACGAGTGGTGATCGCGCGAGGAAGCGTCTGCTGGGCCGATCTCGGCGAGGTCCACGGCAGCAGGCCCGCCAAGCGCCGTCCCGTCCTGGTGATCCAGTCCGATCCTTTCAACGTCAGCCGCCTCAGCACCACCGTGGCTGCCGTGATCACCTCCAACACCGGCCTGGCCGCAATGCCCGGCAACGTATTCCTCCCGGCCGCCGCATCCGGGCTGCCCCGCGACTCGGTCGTCAACGTCACCGCCCTGGTAACACTGGACAAGACCGACCTCGACTCCCAGGCCGGGCACCTCCCCGCATCCCTCATGGACGACGTAGACCGCGGGCTCCGTCGCGTCCTCGGGCTGTAGCTGGCTCACCACGCCGGGCCCCGGTTAGTCAGCGGCCCTGGTCCAGGAACCTCTCGATGATAGGCATCACCAGCTCGGCCCGCTGGGTCAGCTGCATGTGCGTGGTATCCGGGAGCACCGCCAGCTGGCTGTCCGGGATCAGCTGGCGCATCGCTGCGGCGTGCTCCACCCGCACGAAGTCGTTGTCTCCCACCATGATCAGCGTTGCCGCCCTGATCGAGCCCAGCTCCTCCGCTGACCAGCCGGTGAAGCTGCCCACCGTCTTCGATGCCTTCTCTGCGAAGGCCTGGAAGTGGGCCGGGTCCGGCGCGACCCGGGCATACGCCTCTCGCATGGCGGCGAAGTCCTGCTCGGTAGGCATCCGTGTCGAGGTGGCGAACAGGGCCGGATCGCGCACATCGTCGTGGTAGCCGTCCGGGTGGAAATGGGAGGCGGCCAGCACCAGCCGGTCCACCCGCTCCGGCCGGGTCACCGCGAGCTGCGTGGCGACCAGGCCCCCCAGGCTGAACCCGAACAGGTCCGCGCGCTTGATGTCGAGCAGGTCCAGCAGCCCGGCGATGTCATCAGCCAGGCTGTCCAGGCTCAGCGGCCGGCCGGTGTCGGCCGTGTGACCGTGACCCTGCAGTTCGACGCCGATCGCCTGGCGGGAAGCCGCCAGGCCGGGCAGCAGCCGCCCGAACGACAGGTCGATGGTGGTCAGCCCGCCGTGCATCAGCACCAGCGGCCGCCCGGTGCCGTGGATCTCGTAGTACATGCTCAGCCCGTTGACCGGCGCGTACCCGCTCGTATTCATCGTCGTTCCCCTGCTTCCGGCTGATCCCGTCGACAATAGGACCACGGGCCGGCCGGAAACTCATCTCAGGGCGCCGGCCAGGTCGAGGGCATCCTCGGCCCGGGTTGAGTGGCAGCCTCGGCGCGGAGGCCATCAGTCATGCCGGCAGAGCCACAAAAAGAGCCTTACTTCCTGGACCGCGGCGAACACGCCGTTGACGATGCTGGCCGCGACGACCAGGAGAATCCAGGGCCGTGTGGCGGGAAGGCGTTGATGAGCGAAACCAGGCCGATCCAGATGCCCACGCTGATGAACAGGCGCACGCCCGCAGACGCGGCGGCAGCGCCGTCCGGCTTGCTCTTGAGGGCCCCGAGTGGGTAGCGAGTGCTTCTGAAGGTGTCGGCGGCGTAGATGAGCGCGCGGGCTGAGCGCAGAGGTGCGAAGCGGATGCCAGGGTCGTGGAGGATCGCGGGGAGCTCGGCGGCCCATTCGCGGCAGCGCTCGTCGCGGGTTTCGCCGGGGAGGTAGCGGCAGGCGCGGCGGATGAGGTGCTCGGCGATGCGCTGGGCGAGGGGGCGCCTGGTCAACGCGCGCTCCCGGGTGCTGGCCGCGTCGTGCCCGCCGTCGTGCGCCGGGCGGCGATGGAGGCCTCGGCGAGTTCGAGGCGTGCGACGCGGATGCCCTCGCCGGTGAGCTGGTAGTACTTGCGGGGCGGCCGTCCGCTGGCGTCGTCGGGCTTGGGCTCCCATTCGGAGGTGACCAGGCCCTGGTCATGCAGGCGGGCGAGCATGGGGTAGAGGGTGCCGCTGGGAAGCTTGGCTGCCTTCATGAGGTCGTAGCCGTACTGGCGGGCGGATGCATCAGCCAGGAACACCCGAAGGACGCGTTCCAGGGGCCCGGTTAGCTTCACGAGATAGAGTCTACACATGTAGTCTACATATATAGAAGATTAACCCGCGGGCCGCCTCGGTGAAGAAGGCGAGCGAGTTATGGGCACGAAACGGTTCGCGATTAGCTACGACAATGCCTGGCTGTTAACCGTTATCGGCATGGGTCCGCGATCATCTGGTGTGGAGGTTGACTCTGGCGAGATCCGGGTTCGGATGGGCTCGGCCTTCAGGCTGGACATACCACGGGGTTCTGTACGTTCTGTCAGCCGGGACCCAGCCCTGGGCGGAGAAGCGGGGTGGGGTGTGCACGGCCTTCTGGGCGGTGGCTGGTGACCGGCTCCTCCGACGGCCTGGTGGAACTCGCAATCGAGCCACCCTGCTACACCGAACGCGGCTTCAGTACCTTGTTCCGCAAGGCGAAGGTGACTTCACTCGCCCTGAGCCTCGCCGACCCAGACGGCTTCGTCGCCGCCCTCGAAACTGATGGGCACACGTAGGTTCGCGTGACGCGGGGTAATAACCATCATCCTGCTCGCTCGCGGCGCATCATCCTTGCCCACACGCCGCCTGTCGAGAAACAGTGGCGTGCAGAGGCCAGGCCTAGTAGCTCTGCGCTACTACCGAGCCTCGGCGCACCTCAGCGCAGGTCGAACTCGCCAGCCTTCACCCCGGCAGTGAACGCCAGCCACTCATCCAGCCCGAAGGCCAGCTTCGGGCCGTCCGGGTCCTTCGAGTCACGCATCGCAACAGCGCCCGGCAGGTTCTGCGCGACCTCCACGCAGTTGCCGCCGGTGGTCCCGCTGTAACTCGACTTGCGCCACCTGGCGCTGGTTAGGTCCATGTCCTCGCCACTTCCTTCAGCATTTCGAGCGACCCTGCACGCGGCAGCGCCTCGGCTCGCAGGGTCTCATAAGTCAGCGTGACGGCGGCCACATCCTCGGGGCGCTCAACGACGAGTCCGGTCAGCGCCGTCTCCAGGAACACGATACTGGGCGCGTTGGCGAACTCTGCGATCACGAAAGCCCCGTTGACGCCCTCATGCGCGCCGACTTCGAGCGGGATCACCTGGATCAGGACATTTGGCCGCTGGGCCATCTCGGCCAGATGCTCTACCTGGGCGCGCATGGCCTTCCGGCCACCGACCGGGCGGCGCAACGCCGCCTCGTCAATGACCACCCACAGTAGCGGCGGCTCATCGCGCTCAAGGATCGCCTGGCGTTCCAGGCGGGCGGTCACGAGCTGGTCCACCTCGTCCTCGCTGGCACCCATGCGGGTGCTGAGCAGCGCGCGGGCACACTCTGCCGTCTGCAGCAGGCCCGGCACGAGTGAATGCTCGAAGGAGCGCAGCGACGTTGCATCGCCCTCGTGCTGCGCAAACGGCCGGAACCACGAGGGGAACGGCGCGGCCCGCAGGTGCTGCTGCATCCGCGCGAACGTCCCCGTCGTGCCAAACACGTCGTCGAATCGTTGCGCTAAGCCAAGGCTCGGCACCCGGGCCGTGCTCTCGATCATGCCGATCAGGGACCCGCTGTAGTTGACCTGCGCAGCCAACTCGTCCCGCGACATGCCCGCCCTAGCACGCGCCGCCCGAAGCTCGCCCGCGAACATCGCGAGCGCCGACTGATCGCCGTCACGGCCGGGAGCCATCTGTCACACGTCCTCACACATTGAAGAGACCTGCCACAACGCAACGCAGTCAGCGCCACACATGGATGATTTCCCTTTTGCAAGCGTAGCTCTCCCCAGCAAGCTGGTTATCGCCAGCCACAAGCCAAGAGAGGGACAAAATGACATCGGCCGGAACGAGTCCCACCAACGCCGCCCGGCCGCCCACGGCCGCGCCGCGCGACCAAGTCTTCCCTGCCCGCCCCGATCAAGTCCGCGAGGCACGCCGGTTCCTGGCTACCGTCCTGAATGGCTGCCCGGTCGCTAATGAGGCCATCTTGTGCCTCTCCGAACTAGTGGCCAACAGCGTTCTCCACAGCGACTCCGGGAAGGTCGGCGGCACGTTCACCGTCCGCGCCGAAGTCCACGAACGCGACTACGTATGGATCGAGGTAGAAGACAACGGCGGCCCATGGGACAAACGCGCCCACCGTGACGGCCGCCCGCATGGCCTCGACATCGTCAACGAAGTCGCGGCCGCCTGGGGTATAGATGGCGACCAGTTAACCGGTTGGGTCGTATGGGCCATACTCGACTGGCCACCGTCCGGCCCGCCGCCCCCCGCCAGCCAAGACGCCGCTACCGCGCCGGCCAGCGACCCCGCCAGGCACTACCAGTCACCCACCCCAGCGGAGCAGTGACGATGCCTGACAACACCGTCCCCGGCATCCCGCTCATCACCGCCAACGGCACCGAAGCCACTCCGGTGCCGTCCCCACGACACCTCAGCCACTCCGGTGCCGTTCAGGGAGGCTGGTTCCAGCGACTGCAAGCGTTCGAAGACGCGGTCGCTTACCGGCGGGCACGCGCCGACGCGCCCTGTCCTGACTGTGGACCGGCAGCGTCCGGCCGGAGGTGCGATGACCACGGCCGCGACCTGGACCTGATCGACGAATACCTGCGTACGATCCACCTGACCACCGAATACCTGCGGGCGCTCCACCGGAAATAGATGCAGGCAGTCTGCCATCCGCTTGGACCTCCCGTACGTCGCCGGGCGCCGATCGTACACTTCCGCATATGGATCTCAAGGACGCGACGCTCATGATCCTGGCCGAATCCGCAGCCCATCCGACCCTCGCGAAAACCGCGCAGTCCGCGTATGAATCGCTGTCCGATGGACGCGAAGTCCCCTACGGGGTGCTCAGCGACATGCTCGGGGAAGCCAGCGGCAAGGGCATCATCCGTGCCCTCCGGCAGAAGTACAGCGCAACGGCCTTCGAGGCCATGCTCTTTCCGCTCCTCCGCGAAATCGACCGGCAGAAACCAGTCCCGCCCCGCCGGCGCTCAGCACCATGGGGCGACGGCGCTGACCCGCTCACAACCCGGACCTAGTCGAGTTGTCGCGGAGTCTCCCTGATCCAGGATCTCCCCGGCACACTCAAGAGCCCGCCACAGCAGGCAAACGTGGCACTTGGGGCACCACCGGCTTGCAGCCGGACGTGCTGCCGGACCGCCTGGCGTATCGCCCAATGGCTCAGTGGAACGACCGGCCGTAGCGGAGCCTGAGCGTCTTGCGGACGACATCGAACTGGTCCGGGGTGCGGGGGAACGACTGAAGGTCCTTGCCCAGGTCGAACCTCTTTCGCGTGGTCGACTTGGCGTAGCTGAACTCCCGCAGGCCCGCGTCACCGTGGAACCGTCCGAAGCCGCTCTCACCGACGCCGCCGAACGGGATGGACGACATCCCGACGAAGGTCAGGACGGAATTGATAGTCGTGCCACCCGCCCGGAGCCTGGAGGCGATCGCGGGTCCGCGCCGGGCCGAGTACACCGACGAGCCGAGCCCGAACGCGGTCCCGTTGGCCCGGCGCACCGCCTCGTCGATGTCAGGGACGGTGTTGATCACTAGGACCGGCCCGAAGGTCTCCTCCTGGACCGCGGAGCAGTCCTCCGGGACGTCGACCAGGACGATCGGGTCGATGAACGGTGGCCTGATCGACTCCACCCCCCCGACCAGCGCGTGTGCTCCGGCCTCGAGCGCGTCACCGATGTGCCGGCGAACGATGTCGACCTGGGCGTCGACCGTCATCGGACCGTAGGCGCTCAGTTCCTCGACACCGACGGCGATCTCGCCGGTGTGCTTGCGCACCTTGGCCAGAAACTCGTCGCGCACTGACTCAACCACGTACACCCGCTCGACACCCACGCAGGCCTGCCCACCGTTGAAGAGGCCGCCCCAGACCACCCCCGCCGCGGCGGCGTCGAGGTCGGCGTCGGCGGCGACGATGGTGGCGTCCTTGCCGCCGAGCTCCAGTACGACGGGGGTCAGGTTCTGGGCGCAGGCGGCCATCACACGCCGCCCGGTGGGCGCTGAGCCGGTGAAGGCCACTTTGTCAACGCGAGAGGTGCACAGCGCCGCCCCAGTCTCCCCGAAGCCGGTGATCCACGCGGTCAATCCGGCGGGCGCATCCGGGTTTGCCCGGCGGAATGCCTCGATGGTGATGATGGCAGAGCCCGGGCTGAGTTCGCTGGGCTTGATCACGACCGCATTGCCAGCGGCGAGCGCGGCGGCCATGCCGGACAGCGTCAGGTAGACCGGCGCGTTCCACGGTGTGATCACCCCGACCACGCCGAGCGGATGGTAGGACAAACGCGCGTCGAAGTTCATCATGGCGATGCCCGGTGCGACCCACCGCCTGCGGAGCACCCGCTTGGCGTGAGCCGCAGCCCAGCGGGCGTCCTCCAGCCCGGCGTACAGCTCGAACTGAACGTCCGCCCTGGGCCTCGCGGTCTCCCGGTGGCCCATCTCGTACACCTCGTCGCAGTGCAGGGCGAGCCAGCGCAGCCACCGTCGCAGGTAGGGCTTCCGCCCTTCAAACCCCAATGCTTCCCACCAGCGCTGGGCATTGCGTGCCTGCGCCACGACCGCCGCGACGTCCTCCGCGGTGTGCACCGGGTAGCTGCCGACCATCTCCTGGGTAGCGGGATTGACGACATTGAAGCTGCCGGATCCGGTGGTGGCCTGCTCGGTCCGTGCGGCCGTCTGGTCCGTCTGGTCCATCCCGATCAGCTCCGCATCATAGCTGCGCGGTGACGCTCACCCCAGCCCCGGCCAGTCGCCGGGTCGCGATGCACCCGGCGCTGCCCGCACCCACGACTGCGTAGTCAGCGCTTCGCATCAGTGCCTCACTGATCCCGTCGTCGGTGTGAGAACACGTTACAGATCCTGGCGTAGAAATGGAACATGTTCTAATTCTTGATTGGGCCGGTCCGTTCGCCCACGGCGTCCAACAGCCGGGAGCGCCGCCACGAGCTTCAGATAGCCGACGGTCAGCCGCCCAGCATGAGGCTTGCGCAGTGCTCGCCGATCATCATTGCCGGGGCGTTGGTGTTCCCGCCGACGATGCTGGGCATGATCGACGCATCGGCGACGCGGAGTCCTTCAATGCCCCGGACACGGAGCGCCGGATCAACCACGGCCTGCTCGTCTGCGCCCATCCGGCAGGCGCCGACCGCGTGGTACACCGATGTCGCGCGGTTCGGAAGCTCCCTGGCCAGCGCGGCCCGGTCCGGGTAGCCAGGCCCGGGTGAAAGCTCGGCGGTGACGTCATCAGCGATGATCTTGCTGGCCATCACCTCGCGGACGAGTTCCATCCCGTCCAGCAGCAGCCTGCTGTCGTCGGGGTGGGCCAGGTAGGCCGGGTCGATGATCGGCGCGGCGGCCGGGTCGGCGGAGGCGAGCCGGATGGTGCCGCGGCTCTTCGGGTAGATCAGCGTGGGCATGACCGTCAGCGCGGGGCGCTTGTCGACCTTCTGCCTGGCAGGCGAATCCTGGTTGGGGGACGGGTACGACCACGGCAGTGCGTGGATCTGGAGGTCCGGGATCTGCCCGGCGTGCGGGCTGCGGACGAAACCGACGGCCTCGAATACAGTGCGGCCCATCCAGGTGTCGCCGCGGACCGCCTCCCTAATCACGGCGCTGGCGAAGTACGGCGTGGTGCCACGGTTGCGGGCCGATCTCATGACATAGGTCATGGGCACGAACATGTGGTCATGCAGGTTGTCGCCCACGGGGAGGTCGGCGGCGATGTTGATGCCGTGCTCGCGCAGGTGTGCTGCGGGGCCGACGCCGGAGAGCATCAGGATCTGCGCCGAACCGTACACGCCGGCGCAGAGAATCACTTCCCGGGCGGCCCGGATCGTGGCCCGTCCCGCCTTCGTGATGACCTCGACGCCGGTGGCGCGGCCGTTGTCGATCACGACCCGGGCAATGAGGGCACGCGTCTGGATCTTGAGGTCCGGCAGGCCATGGTTGTCCAGGTACCCGACCGATGAGCTGTACCGCAGCCCGCCATGAGCGTTTTGCTGGAAGATCGCGGCGCCTTCCTGTGACTCGCCGTTGTAGTCGTCGATCTTCTCAACGCCTGCGGTGGCGGCAAGCGCCTCGATGAAGGCCTGCGAGGCTTGCGTGAGATCTTTCTGCCGGGATACCTGGATCGGGCCGCCGGAACCGCGCAGCGCGGTGGCGCCGTCTTCCCAGTTCTCCATCCGCTTGAAGCTGCGCAGCACGTCGGAGTAGCTCCAGCCTGCGCAGCCAGCCGCAGCCCAGTCGTCGTAGTTCTTGCGGTTGCCGCGGACGAACAGCATGCCGTTGATCGAGCCGGAACCGCCGAGCACCCGGCCACGGGGCTGCGGGATCTTCCGGCCCAGCGCGGTCGCCTGCGGGGCAGTGTAGTAACCCCAGTCCAGGCGCTTCTTCAGCGCGGGGACATTGTGGAAGATGGCGATCATCCCCGGCTTCCGCACCAGCCGCGTGAGGTCCGGCCCGCCGGCCTCCAGCAGGATGACGCTGGCACCAGACTCGGCGAGACGTTTCGCCAGCACGCATCCGGCGCTGCCGGCCCCTGCAACGACGTAGTCGGCGGTCTGATCCATTCAGTCCTCGCAACGGACACGGGGGAGATGACCGCTGGGCTGCGGCCGATCGGGCTGGTCCCCGGACTCTATGGCCCTGCATCCCGCAAAACAAGAACACGTTCTGGTTTTCCGGCCGCGTGCGCCGAGACGAGACCGTGGCCCCGCCCCTCCGCAGACCTGAAGTGCGAGCTTAGGTGGGCCCATATACCGGCTGTGAGCTTGCCCGTGGACTCCAGGTTCACCTGGCCGGGCGCGGCAAACAGCGTATGCAGGCTGGGCCAAGCTCAGCTCGCGATCCCGTCGGCCGGGGTAAGGACACCACCCGGGCGTCGTCGGGGGTATCCGGTAAGAAGTCACCATGGGGTATCCAGTAAGAAGTGACCATGTCTGCGGCATCGGCTGAACTGGCAGGGCGCACGTTCATGGTCACTGGTGGCAACACGGGGATCGGCCGTGCCACGGTGGCCGGGCTGGCGAGGCGGGGTGGCCGGGTCTACGTGGCCTGCCGCTCGCAGGAGAAGGGCCGCCGGGCGGTCGCGGATATCGTTGCGGCCACCGGGAACGAAGCAGTCGCGTTCTTGCCGCTTGACCTGGCCGACCTGGCGTCGGTGCGCAGGTGCGCCGGGGAGTTCCTGGCGCTGGGGGAACCGCTGCACGTGCTGATCAACAATGCGGGTGTGGGCGGCCAGCGCGGCGTCACCAGGGATGGCTTTGAGCTGGCGTTCGGGGTCAACCACCTCGGGCACTTCGCGCTGACGACCGCCCTGCTCGACCGCCTGGCGGCCAGCGCCCCGGCCAGGGTGGTCACCGTCGCGAGCGATTCCCATTACCAGGCCAGCGGAGTGGATTTCGGGGCGGTGCGCCGGCCCACCGCCAGTATCACCGGCATGCCCGAATACGCCGTGTCGAAGCTGTGCAACGTACTGTTCTCCGCCGAACTCGCCCGGCGTGCGGGCGGGCAGGGCATCACGACCTATGCCTTGCACCCAGGAGTGGTGGCCTCCGACATCTGGCGGCGGGTCCCGTGGCCGATCCGCCCGCTGATCAAGCGGCGGATGATCTCGCCCGAGGAGGGCGCCAGGACCTCGCTCTACTGCGCCACCTCGGGTTCGGTGGCGGCGGCCAGCGGCCGCTTCTACGACAACTCCCGCGAGCGCGAGCCCAGCCAGGTAGCTACCCCGGACCTGGCCCGGGTTCTATGGGAGCACAGCCAGACCTGGGTCACGGCCTGAGTCCCCGCGCCGACGGCGGCAGGCCACGGTAACTGCGGGTGGCAACCATGGGCTCGGCCGTGTGTTCACAGGACGCCGGCCAGGTCGAGGGCGGCGATGTAGCCGAAGGTCATCGCGGGCCCGATCGTCGCGCCCGCGCCGGCGTAGCTGTGGCCCATCACGGCCGCACCGTCCCCGGCATCCCGCACACCACCGCCAACGACACCGACGCCACTCCGGTGCCGTCCCCACGACACCTAGGCCACTCCGGTGCCGTTCAGGGAGGCTGGTTCCAGCGACTGCAAGCGTTCGAAGACGCGGTCGCTTACCGGCGGGCACGCGCCGACGCGCCCTGTCCTGACTGTGGACCGGCAGCGTCCGGCCGGAGGTGCGACGACCACGGCCGTGACCTGGACCTGATTGCGACATCTGCTGGGCCGATATCCGGGCTGCCACGCGACTCGATCGTCAATGTCACCACCTTGATGACACTCGACAAGACCGGCCTCGACTCCCAGGCCGGGTACCTCCCGGCATCCCTCATGGGAGAGGTAGACCGCGGACTCCGTCGTGTCCTTGGGTGATAGCTGGATCAGGCACCCGACCCGGGCGTATCCCAGTCGACCTCGCGCGGCGCCGAGACCTCATCGGGATGGGGCGGCGTTATGTCGGCGGCCACTCCGAAGTCCCACAGTTCGACGATCACCCAGTTCTGCATGTCCTCGGCGCCCGCCATCGACTCAAGACTCACCGCGACGCGGCGCACTAAACCGCTCGCGTCCAGCCACACCTCGGCGGGCATCCGGCGTAACGCACGGTACGGCCCGGCGGGCACGCTCACCCCGGCCGGCATTGCCCCGTCCGCTCGCGCCAGGTCGACGGTGAGGCGGCAGCGGGCCGTAGCCACGTCGCGCACGGTTTCGTGCCCGATTTCCCAGGCGTCGTCACCGGCACCAAACAGCGCGTCCAGCGGCCACAGCGGGTCGTCGCCGCCACGCGGGCCCTCGCGATCGCCGAGGAAGAAGCCAGTCCAGCGGCCGGCCACGCGGGTGTAGGCGTTGGCGCCGTCGTAGATCGTCTCGCGCGGCTCACTGAGCGCCTGGCGAAGCGCATCGTCATCCCTGCGCTCGGAGAACTCCGCGGCCTGGCGCTCGGACAAAGACGCCTCCCACACGCGGGCGCGACGCCCGGCCAGGTCGGCCACCCCTTCGCAGCGCTGGTCCTGCGCCTCGGGCACCGGTGAGGCCACGCACCAGGCAGAGTACAGCCGCGCAGTCCCAGCCGCGACCGTCCGCGCCGGAGCAGCGGCTACGCGGCCGGCGATGGGCTCGGCCTCAGCTAACACTGCTCCCAAGGATATGCTCGGGCCCCCGCAACGGCTCACATGAAGTTGCGGGTATGCAGCGCGGAGAGTTCGGCGGCTTCGCCGGCCGGGAAGCCGATATAGGCGAGACGGCGGCGGCGGCCTTCATCCATCGTCTGCTGCAGCCGCTGCACCTCGTGCCAGCCACGGCTGATCGCGTCGGGTCTCCATGAGCCCGCCGCGAGCAGGACCAGCGCGTCGAAGACCTCGCTGTTGAGCCCGGCCGTGTCGAGCAGGGCAGCGTGCCGTCGCTCGACCGCCTGCCGGAGCACACCGAGGTACCCCGGCTCGGCGCGGGCCGCGTGCGCGGTGTGCGCCACCCCAAACGCGACGTGCCGTGCCTCGTCGCGCAGGGCGAGCCGGGTCACGTCCGCTGTGACGGGATCGGGAGCATGCCGGTGCAGGAAACGCAGCAGATCCAGGAAGGTACCCTCGCCGAGCACTGAGAGCAGGAAGCCGGCGGTCGTGAAGTCCGGCTCGCTGAGCAGGGTCTGCAGCGACGCCCGGCCACCGGCGCTCGATGTGCCGAGCGGGCCGCCGCTCAGCGTCCCGCGCCGGCTGAACACCTCGACGTGCCGTGCCTCGTCCGCGGCCTGCGTCGCGAGCAGCTGCATGACCTCGCGGAAGTGCGGGTGAATCTGGCTCAGCAGCCGCGCGGGGATGATCAGCGCCGCTTGCTCGTTCTCGACGAGGTAGGTCATGATTTGCACCACGGCGCGCTCCACCTCGGGGGGCAGCGCCACCGCCGCTGACCAGTCCACGGCGGTCGCCGGGTCCCACTGGGCCGCGGCCGCGGCGGCGTAGAGCCTCGGCGCGATGTCGGCCCAGACGTGATCCCGGTCGGCCCACTCGGCCCCGATCGGCGGCCCGCCCGCCTGCACGAGTGCGCCCCGCGCCGCGAGCCCCCACCGCGGGT
>OBLT010000884.1_pt1 | contig 19456 bp, 20 predicted proteins | sample 1518721 | NCBI WGS metagenome assembly OBLT01 (sample SAMEA3539307, study PRJEB22396) | soil metagenome | biome: tundra; feature: field; material: soil | place: USA | collected 2010-05 | depth 0.15 m | reverse complement strand
AGCCCCTCACCACCGCACGGCCAATAAAGCCCGCGGGGGACGTGAATGTTTACGTCAAGTGACGGTCAGACGATCATGGAGCCCGTTGAGATGGACCTGGAAACTGCCTTTTACCTGGTCTTTCGGGTTGAGCTACGGGGATTCGAAACCCCAGGCCTTTTACATGCCATGCCTGCCGATTCCGTCTGGCCACGTCGCGCTGCGTCGGATTCCGGCTGGTCAATCAGGCAGAACTGTCTGGCTGTATCTGGATCAGCCTGGTGCCGTCTGAGCCGGCTGTCACTTGGCTAGTCACTCAATCTCACGGCCTTACGAGGACCGCCGAGGGCCTTGAACTGCCTATCACACTGATCAGGACTGCAGGGTCCGTCACCGGGGCAGCGCTTAGCGCACGGTGACAGCTCCGGGGCGTGCGCTCGGCGCGAGCACAGAGTCAATTCCTCATGGGCTGAAGAGCGATGATGGCAATGGCCCGGTCGGCTGGGCAGGAAGTCGGCCTGTCGGCGACGCGTTCTGTACTTTGCGTTGCGATGTCTGGTACAGAGGTGGTATGGCAGATGCGACGGTGAGGCTAGCGGACGCAATCGCGGCTTTGCGTGAGGAGTTGCTGGACGCGATGGGGCAGGGGAAGGACACGGCGATCCGGTTCCGGCTAGCGCCCGTTGAGCTGTCGTTGCAGGTCACGGTCACCAAGGAGGCTGGGGGCAAGATTGGCTGGCATGTGCTCGGGCTCGGTGGGTCGTATTCCTCGGCGACGACGCAGACGCTGGCGCTGCGACTTGAGCCGGAATGGCGGAAAGTCGACGGCTCTTATACGAGCGACTTCACTATCGCCGACCAGGGCGCGCAGCCGCCCCGTTTCGGGCCACGGACCGGGCAGGCGGGCTCATAGGCACTCGAAATACGAAACTGTGAGCCGACAGGGTGGTGGACATGGCGGGGAACTGGGGCGGCATCCCGTCTGACCAGGTCGTGGCGGTGGTTGCCGACCTCGATACCGGGCTGGTGCAGATCGGCTCCGGTTATCTGGTTACTGAGCGCCAGGTACTGACCGCGCGGCATTGCACGGCGGACAAGAGCACTGGCCGGCCGCCCCGGTCGCTTCGGGTGGTCCGGCGCTCCGACGGGGCAGAAGCGCCTGCTACGGTGATTGCCGCTGCATCGGACGTGGCCGTGCTCGCGGTCGGCGATGGCCTCGGGTGGGCAGGGGTGACCCCGTTGGAACCGCCCAGGTTCGGGCGGGTGGACCGCAGCCGCGCCGGGGAATTGCGTGATTGCGAGGCGGTGGGCTTCCCGCTGTGGCAGCTCGACCCCATGGACCAGCAGCGCAACGCTGCTGAGTTGCACGGCACGATCAGGGTGACCGAGGGTGCCGAGTCCGGGCTGCTGGTGATGCGGGACCCGCTGCTGAACGATGTCACCGCCCCGGGCCCCGCAGCCGCCGGTCGGGCGGACGGGTCGCCGTGGGGCGGCCTGTCGGGCGCGCTGGTCTTCCACCACGGTGTCGCCCTGGGCGTGGTCATCGAGCACCACCCCCGGCAAGGCCGTTCGGCCATCACGATTATGCCGGTCGAGCGGTTCGCGGCAGTTCCCGCCGGTGGTGACCCGGACAGCATGCCGGTGGCCGCAGCGCTGGGGCTTCCCCCCGCAGCCAGGCTGCCGCAGGCCGGGGCCGGCGTGGCGGACGTCCTTCCGGCATTGCCTGGGCACCGGCACGAGTCTGCCTACCGGTCGACGGTGAGGGAGATCCACATCCGGAACGGCCCGCTAAGGGGGAGGGAACGCGAACTCGACGAGTTGGCCGCCTTCGCCCAAGGGCACGAGGGATATCGGTGGCTGGTGGGCAAACCATTTGCCGGTAAGACGGCGCTGCTGGCCGAGTTCGTAACGACAAGGCTCCCAGGTCAGGTCGACGTCGTCTCGTACTTCCTTTCCAGGCGGGAAGGAGATGCTGACAGCAACAAGTTTCTGGCCGAGGTGGTTCCTCAACTGGCGGGGATACGCGGTGTGGGAGCCCCTGATGCGAATCGCCACCAGTTCAACTCGCTCTGGCAACAGGCAGCGCAGAACGCGGTTACCCGGGACCGGCACCTCTTGCTTGTGGTAGATGGGCTCGACGAGGACCTTACCCCGAAGGGATCCCCCAGCGTCGCGGCGCTCCTGCCGTCCGCTGTGGCCGGGCTCCATGATCCAACCTGGCGCCGGGCCCATGTGCTGGTGTCGAGCCGCCTTGATTTTACATTGCCGCAGGACATTCTGCCCGGTCATCCGCTCCGGGCAGCAGCGCGGACCCTCGAACCATATGCTCAGTCTTCCGCATATGCTGCCCTCGCCGAGCGGGAAATCGATAGCCTCAAGGCAATAGAGCCCGACGCACGGCCATTTCTCGCAGCCCTGGCCGCGGCCGCGGGCCCTCTCTCCATCGAGGATCTCCAGGAACTGACCGGCCTGTCCCACGAGCGGCTGGATGCACTTGCGCAGAAGGCGCATCGCAGCCTTCAGGTAATTGGCCCTGCGACCGCCCCGCGATATTACTTCGGCCACGACTCACTTCTTGACAAAGCACGAGCCGACGCAGACCTGCGCGTTCTGGACTACCGCGAGCTTATCCACGGCTGGGCCGACAGCTGGCGGCGCCGCAGATGGCAGCACGACCAGGAAGCCAGGGTCGACGTGCCGCGATATCTTCTCGATGCCTACCTGGGCACCCTGAATGACGAACCGCAGCGGCTCGCGGCATTGGCGAGCGACGTGGGCTGGGTGACCTCGGCCATCGAGCAGACCGCCATCGACCTGGTTCTCGCCAACCTGCGGACTTGCGTGGCCGCGGTCCCGGACTCCGATGGACCGGCCGCGATGCTTGCCACCATCCGTGGCCAGGCCCCGCATCTGCGTTCACAGCCCGTTCTCGAACCTGGCCATGTGCTACGACAGCTCTGCCTGCAAGCGGAGGAACTCCAGGAGACGAGCCTGGCTAGCGCTTTTCGCGAGCGCCTCTCTGCTTACCCGGGCCTGGTTCCCCAATGGACCAGCCGCAGGTCCGACCGGGCTCTGGTCGCCGAGGTCAACGGTCAGGCCGGCTGGGTCAATGCCGTCGCAGTGGCACGAGGCGGGCGCGTTGTCTGCGGGGCAGATGACGGCTGGATCTCGATCTGGGATCCGGAGGCGCCGGCCACCGGATCGGTCAGGCTGGGTCGTCACGACGGCCCGGTGCGCGCGCTCGCTGTTCACCGGGACGGGCGCGTGGTCAGCGGCGGGCACGACCATCGCATTCGAGTGTGGGATCCCGCATCGCTGGGTGCTGCGCCGGTCGAACTGGGGCGTCACGACGGCGCCGTGCGTGCCCTCGCCATCCACGAGAACGGCTGGGTGATCAGCGGCGGAGATGATGCACGGGTGCTCGTGTGGGATGAGCACGCGCTGGCGGCGAGCCCGATGGAGCTGGGCCGTCACGCTGGGGTAGTTCGCAGCGTGGCGGTGGCGCCGGACGGCCGGGTCGTGAGCGGGGGAGATGACCATCGGGTCCGCCTCTGGGACCTCGCCGCTCCTGGCGACATAGCCGCCCAGACGAACCGCCTCGGGGGGCGGATCATGACCGTAGCGGTCGCACCTGACCTATCGGTCGTGCTGGCCGGCACGGACTCTGTGCTGTATCGCTGGTATCACCAGTTCAGCAATGCCCCAGTGGATTCCGGTCTCGCACCGATCAGATCCGGTAGCCTGCCGGCAGAATTCGGCAGCCATCACGGCGTTGTGCGCGCGGTTTCTATCGTGAGTGACGGAATGGCGGTCAGTGGCGGCGACGACGGCCGCATCCTGATGTGGCAATGGCGGAATCGCCGGGTCCGTCAGGTCGAGCTGGGACGTCATGACGGTCCGGTCCGCGCCGTCGCCGTATCGTCGGATGATCGGCTGGTCAGCGGGGGGCAAGACCAGCGTGTGCGGGTCTGGGACCTGCGCGCGCCCCTGCACGCGGTGGCCGATTCCAGGATCCCGTCCGGGGCCGCATACGCCGTGTCCATCTCGCCGGACGGGAACGTGGTCAGCGGCGGATCCGACAAGAGGGTGTGGCTGTGGGATGCCGCTCAGCAGACCGGGCCGGTCGAACTCGGCCGTCACGACACCATCGTGGTGTCCGTCGCGGCCCTGGCGGACGGGCGGGTGGTGAGCGGCGAAGCGGATGGCCACCTGCGTCTCTGGGATCGCGCCCGCCCCGGCCAGGCCGCCTCGGTCCTAGGCCGTCATGACGGCGCCATCCTCGCGGCTGTCCCGGGCTGCCGGGTGATCAGCGGCGGCTACGACCGGCGAGTCTTGCTGTGGGATGCCGTCCGGAGAACCCGGCCGGTCGAACTCGGCCGCCATCACAGCCCCGTCGCGGCCGTCGCGGCCCTTATAGATGGACGCGTGGTCACTGGCGGAACCGCTGGCGACGTGCGGATCTGGGACCCGGACAGCCCTGGTGTCCCCGCCCCCGAAATGGAGCGCTACCAGGGACGCCTGAACGCCCTGGCCGCCCTGCCGGGCCGTGTGGTGGGTGGTGGCGATGACGGGCGCGTCTGGATCTGGGATCTGGTAAGTGGAAAGGTGGTCGCGAGTTTCAGCGGTCATGACTCGTGGCTGACGTCCCTCACCGCGTTGCCGAGTGGGCACCTGATCAGCAGCGGCACGGACGGGCGGCTCAGCGTGTGGGCGCCGGAAGGCCAGAACTTGCGTCTGCTGAGTGTCGTGGCCTGTTCTGTGCGAGCTCTGTCGGCAGGACAGACGCGCGAGGGCAACGGCTGCCTAGCCATCGCTCATGCTGACACGGGCGTGTCCTACTGGACTCTCAGCGTCCCTGAATAACAAAGTCGCCTGCCGGCGGCGCGCCTTCTGATGCGCCAGCAAAAGTGTCTGAGCAGGCCTTCATTCCGTGGACGGCTGGATAACGTCCACCGCCGCCGATTCCAGCACTGCCCAGACCAGCTCCCGATAGAGATGCTCACGTTGCTTTGCGTCGAGCAGACCGTCGTGCTGTATATTGAAGACGAGGTTCTGAGCCTTGCTCCGCCAGTCGCCGAGCTTATTAACCAGGAGCTCGTCGATCCTTTGCTCGTAGGGGTCCACGGCAGTACTCAGGCAAATCTTGACGTTCTCCTCGAACTCCTGAACGGTATCAGGGTCGGGTGCCAGTTCGGACAGCCACGAGTCACCCAGAGATTTCTGTTCCTGCCGTGACATTCCCCTAATTACATCGAAGTCCGCTGGCTCGTCGATGACGAGATAACCCATCATTTCGAGTATCCCGGCGTTGGACTTCTGGATTGCGTTGCCGATACCCTCAGTATCCACCTTCAGCCGGTAGCGCGGGATGAAGATAGCAGTCAGCTGGTTTGCTTCGATCGTCACGAGGATGTTCTGCGTGTGGTTCTTGATGACGATCTCATTACCATAGGACCGGTCTTCATCTTTGTTAAGGACGCGCCATTCCCTAGCCACCCTGTCGGCCACCTTCATGACGTCCTCATCTCCTCCCGCCCGCAGAGACCGGATGAGGAAAGCGGGGGTTTGCCAGGTGGCGGGCGCCCTGCGGACCTCGACGTCCTGGTAGGTGGCGAGGAGTTCCGATGTTTCGCCGACCGACGTCAGTGGCAGGTGGGCGATCCGGAAGAATTGGTAATGCTGATGGTAGATACTGTTCCCCGCCCAGTGATTGCATGCGCCAGAGATGTTCTCTGGAAGGGTATGCACGCCGTTATCGCGGCAGAATTCCGTGATGTCCCTGTTAATCACTCTGACAAGACGGATCAGGTCGCTGAACGAATAGGACTGCGGCTCCATATTCATGACCAGGTCGCTGATGTGCGGGAAGTCCCAGGCTAGAAAGTGGCACACTGCCCCGGGGTGCCCTACTGGCGCAAAAGTGAAGCCCAATTGATAATTCCGGACCGTCGCCTGCTCGTCCTCGTGCTGGCCTCGGGTGGGCGCATACGCTGAGTTGATCGTGGCCTGGCGCGGGCTCAGCGCCTGCACAGAGCAGTAATTACAGGCAAACCTGAACTTCAATGAACTAATGACGTAGTCCCATACCTCTTCGCGATCCAGCGCGGTTGGCAGCCGGATATTCTCCCGCTCCAGCGAGTGGTGGTCGACCCGGACATACACCTGCTTTCCGGACGACTCGATCCGCCGTTTGACGGACAGGTCCTTGAACTGAATCTGGCGATTGTCGATGTTGGCCCGGACCAGGACTCCTTGCTGGGCCAACGCCCGCAAGATCTCGGCAACGCTCTCCTCCGTGAGGTGCTTTGACTCCGGATTGAGGAAACTAAACGTGCCAACTAGGCCGTCCTCATGGTAAACGAACAATGCTGGGTCAGCGTTCGGATTCAGGATTCCATATTCGACGAGCTTATCGGTGCTGCGTCTGTACTGTCGCACCGGGACATGCACGAACATGTAAGGGCAACCCTCGTCAGACCCGATAATTTGCACCTTGGGCGCGTTCCTAACGTCGTGGTCCCGGTTCAAGGTGAGGGGAATGTGGCCGATCTGGAGACCATGCTGCCACGCGACAAGGATCGCAACCCCGATCCCGTGCTCAGCCACGATGTCCCGCAGCGCCTCGTTGGCCTCATTCATGTCAGTCATCTTTATCGCTGACTCGAACTTCCAGCGGATGGCCTCTTCGATGGATGACATCTGCGTCCTCCGCGTCCAGGGGTCCTCGTTTCGGCTAAAAATCTCGCCCGACACTCTCATCAACATAACGGTGCATCGTCATCCCGTCTCTGGCTTCCTGCCCGCCAAGATCCTCAACCATGATCAGAACCTGCACGCCTGGATCGGGCTGCTTGAGGCAGCCGCCATGGGCAACGACTCGTCTTCTCCGCGTATTCGCCCAGGTTGTGCCACAGGTGCCAGCGGCCGGCTACTTGGACCGCCTGGGGCGCTCCGGTGCGGGCGCCCTCGGCGTAGGCCCCGGCGCGGTCGCGGCAGATCACGCGGGCTCCCGGATGCGCCCTGAGCCAGTCCGCGACAGTGCCCGCCTCCCGGTCAGCCAGCACGCCGATCACCTTCCCCGTGGCGATACCGACCAGCACGGTCCCGTAGACGTGCCCCTTGCGCAAAGCGAGATCGCCCGTCCTGGGCAACCTCCGGCGCAGTACTGATCTCCGGTTCCGACTGGGCCGCGACCAGGCCTTGTAGCGTGCTGCGGTGCACCGCGATGCCCGCCGCCGCCGCCAGGCGGGCGCCCGCCCGGCCCGCCAGAGCGCCATCCCGATCTGCGCCAGTAACCCCGCAGCGGCACGCTGCGCCGCCGGTACCGGGTCGTCAGGCCCGCCACCTGCCGGGCGAACGTCGTCTTCGGGCAGCCAGGATTGCCGCGGCACAACCGCCGCACGGCCAGGCGGATGACCACGGCCGGCTGCCCACCGGGCCATCCTGGATCCGGCCGACATAACCGCTGTGCACCCGCGATGACCACATGCCGCAGGCCCGGCACGCCGCCCCCGCCGAGCGGGACCGCGGCTGGACCTCCACGCTGTCAGCCGCGCACCTCACCTGCCCGGTGCACAGGCCATCCAGATGAGGGAGCAGCACGCCCGGCAAGGCGTCGGCAGGAACGCCAAAGGGCGGGATCGCGGAGATGGCACACTGAGGTGATCTTCAGTACCCCAGCGGCACGCACCAGCAAGATGACCAGAAGGCAGATGCATAGCCGTCGGCTTCGCCCTGCTACACAAACGCATCCTCCTGGCCAGCTAACCCCGCAGGCCATCACCTTCTGTGACCCGATCACCAGATCCGCGCCAGAGCCCGCAAGACGAATTACTATGCCGCCGGGTCTGGCGACCCGTTCAGAGCGATTCCGGCGCTGCCATCCCCCATCATCGACCAAAGCAATGGGGCCTCGGCGTTCTGAGACATCCGGGCCCGCGCCCGGCTACCGCTCCTGCTCGGTGGGCGCCGTGGCCGGGTAACGCGATCGCGTCAGCGATGTCCTCGGCTTCCATCCTTTGCCCGAACTGGTTCCGCATGCTGTCGAACACCTCGGGCCGGTTCTGACCGGCCAGCTCCGTCGCAGCAGCGCCCGGCTCGACCAGTGAGACGCGCACCTAGCGCTTGGCCAGGCTGCTGGCGCAGGGACTCGCTGAACGCGCCGACGCCGTGCTTGGTGAGGTTGCAGACGCCGCTGCCGCGTTTCCGGTCCACCTGGAGGAACACCGGGCCGTCGCGAGTGTCCAGCCGCCAGGCGTCGTGCTGATCGAGATCGTGCTCAGCGAACCACTGCAGCAGGATGACGAACTGCCTCCGATTCGTTTGCAGTCACGCCTTTATTCATGAGGTTCATGATCTCAGCCACTTGCGACGCTGGGACGCTGGCCGTGGCGGCAAGTGCCGGCCGGGGCCTGGCTGCTGTTCAGGGCACCCGCATTTCTGTTTCCGGCTGGTGTTTACAGGTGCGGGATGTCGGCGCGGCTAGGGCATGACCTTGTAGACGTCGACGGGTGTCTCTTGGGGCGGTGCCGGGAATCCGCCTTCGATACCCTGCTGCATCCGGGGCATAAGGATGCCGTCACGGAACCGCTCCCAGCTCTCCTTCGACTCGTGCACGGCCATGATCGTCCATCCACCGGGCGAGGAGCCGGCGGCGTGGAAGGTCTGACCGTCGGGCAAAAGACCCTCGCCCGGATGCACCGCCGCGATCGATGCCTCGTACTGCTCCCTGGTGCCGTCCGGAAAGAAATGCACCACCCCGTAAGCCATGATTGTCCCCTTCTCACGTCGCGTTTCGTGCTTGACCGAAGTTAGCCTCCGGGCGCGTCGGCTACGAGTCGTCCTGCAACGACTCGGCGAGCATCACAACCGTTTCTCGGCGGACCCCGTCAAATCTCATCGCATCGGCGACTACCTCGGACTCCATCACTTGCTGGAAGGCAGCCATGTCGGGGATTTCCACGATCAATCCGACCCGGTTGGTCTTCTCTGGGTCGACGAACGTACGCACCGCGATGCCCATAGGTCCGAATACCTCTTCACGGCGCGGTGAACCGAGCCAATGACCGACATCATCGACCTCGTGGAAAATGATAACAGTTGTCACTGTCGCCCCGGCTTTCTGCGGCCCCCTCAGGAGCTGAGCTCGATAGAGGACCGCGATTTCGACGCTTACAGTAAGTTCAGAGCCGACTCTCCCGCCATGGAATACAGGCGCAGCCCGGCGTATCCTGGCCATCACCAGAACCCGCCGCTGCTGGCGGCTCCTGGTGAAACATTCTGCCTGGCTGACCCAAGACCGCTGCGGAGATGAAACACTATCACGCTGTCCTGGTCCAATGCCTTGTTGCAGCACTGACTCGGCCGTGAAGGCTTGGGGACGAAGCCATGGCCTACTGGCCGGCCTCGCTTAGCGTGTCTCTCATGAGCGTAGTGTACTGCGTGGCATTTAAACCCGTCAGTATTGATGCCGGATTTTTCATTCTGCGCTCCTGTATGTAGGCTTCCCTGTGGGTTGTGCTGCTAGCCCGCATCCGCAGGAAACGTGCCGTCGGCAGCTGCTCAAGGCCCCTCAAGGCCTGATGAGACCGCCACCCGGCGACCGCGCAAGCCCAGCCGCTCGTGCCGCGCATGGTGTGTTCGATGGCATGCGGCGGCGGCTGGTTGCTGGCCGGGCCCGGCAAGGACGGCTTCGAATGGCGCGCTCGGGCCGGCGATGTCAGGGATCGATACGTAACGTCAGTACGAATGCCCCAGCTAACAGGACCGTCACATGGCCGGCCCTCAGTGCTGGACAGGTTCTCGCCCGGTTTGACGTTCGGCATTCGCCAGCGGCTGGCGGCACGGTCGAGCTGATCGTGCGCCGGCCGGCCGTCACTGAGCGGGAGGTGCTCGCGGAAGGCAGGCTCGATTCCGAGGCCGGCCTGGCTGGCGACACCTGGCGGGCGCGGCAGCACGCGCACCACCGACGGGTCGGCACATCCGGACATGCAGCTGACCGTGATGAACTCCCGTGCTGCCCCACTCGCCCGCGACCTTGACCGGCGCAGGCTGGCCGGTGATCAGCTCTACGTCGATCTCGGCCTCAGCCCCGCTAACCTGCCGCCCGGCACCCGGCTTGATGTGGGCTCGGCGGTCATCGAGGTTGCTGACCAGCCGCATCTTGGCTGTGCCAAGTTCGCCGCCCGGTTCGGTTCAAACGCGCTGCGGTTCGTCAACCCCCGAATCGGCCGCGAGCTGCGCCTGCGCGGCCTGAACGCCTGGGTCGTCCCTCTGGAACCGTCCGCCCCGGAAACGTGATCCGCAAGCTGCCCGCTGATCCACGCCGCTTCTTGCGTTCGTCCGATCCCTCGACCCGGTCGCCGACAGCGTTGTTAGGCTTCAAAGGACCGGGTTTCACCTTGGAGATGGGGCACCAGATGGCTGCTGCGGATGCGCGGGGCGAAGGTTTCCTGGTTGCTGTGCTCGGGATTGGCATTATGGGGTCGGCGATGGCCCGCAATCTGCTGTCTGCAGGGTTGCCTGTCGCCGTGTGGGACCGGTCGGCTTCGGCGGCTGCTCCGCTCGCCAGTGCAGGCGCGGTGGCGGCTGGGTCAGCGCGGGAGGCGGTCCGGGATGCGCGCGTGGTGATCACGATGCTGCCGACCGCTGACGTGGTGAATTCGGTGATCTTCGACGGCGGCGTCGCCGGCGCGTTCGCTCGGGGCTGCGTGTGGGCGCAGATGGGCACGATCGGCGTGGAGGCAACCATCGGGATTAGTGAGCGGCTGGGTGCGCTGCGGCCTGATGTCATGTTCCTGGACGCGCCGGTGTCAGGCAGCAAGGGTCCCGCTGAGAGCGGTCAGCTGCTGATCCTGGCGTCTGGGCCGGCCGCGGCGGCGGAGATGGCCGGCCCGGTGTTCGCGGCTATCGGCCGCAAGACTGTGTGGCTGGGCGACGCAGGCAAGGGCAGCCAGCTGAAGCTGGTCGTCAACGCCTACATGTCGATCCTGATCGAGGGCGTGGCCGAAGCGCTGGAGCTAGCAGATCGGCTGGGCATCGACCACCGGCAGCTGGCGGAGGCCATCGAAGGCGGCCCGCTGGACGCGCCGATCGCCGACGCGAAACTGCACAAGATGGACCAGGGCGATTTCGCTGCCGAGTTCCCGCTGGAGTGGGCGCTGAAAGACGTGGACCTCGCGATCAGCGTCGCTCAGGGCGACCCGCTGCCGCTGCTGGCAGCGTTGTCCCGCCAATGGCATGCCGCCGTCAACGCCGGGCACGGGCGCGAGGATGTCAGCGCCGCCCGCCTGGCACTCAGCCGCCAGTCCCGCCACGCAGGCGAAGAGGCGACTTGACCGGAGCACGGGTATATCCATGCTGGGACTCGCTGGCTGGATCGCTACCGAGAAAGCCTGACCGCATGACCTAAGGCCTCAAGCCGGCACCCGGCCACCGGCGATCAACCTTGCCGAGCACCGGGTCACGAGTACCAGGTGGCCGCCTGACAGCCCCACGCTGTTACCAGAAGACGCAGGTCATCGCCCCGGTCGTTGTATTCGAGCCCGACAGGCTGGGCGGGGACAGGACGTCCAGTGACGATGTCGGCGGCGGTGGGAAAGCACTCGACGCACGCGCCGAGCCCCGCGTAGCCGTCCGCTACAGCATGTCGGTCGAGGCCGCCGAACCCCATCATCGCGGCCTCAGTCCGCAGCTATCAGCACGGGAGAGATCGCCGACGGGCTGGCCGAGGCATGCGAGCATCACCTCGCGCGCGGGCTCAGCCACCAGGACGCCGCGCACGCCGCCGTCGCCGAGTTCGGTGACGCCAGACAACTGGCCGCCGAGTTCACCCGGCAGGCGGCGGGCCGGCGCACAGCCCGCATCATGCTGGCCAGCGGCCCTGCCATCGGCGCCTGCTGGGGCCGCACTGATCGTCACCCGCACGTGGACATGGCCCGTGCCGGCCGCCACCCGGCTCGCCTTCGGATCAGCGCTGCTCCTGGCCATCGCCGCCCTTGCCAGCGCCGCGACCAGCCGGCACAGTCTCCGCCGCACCAGGCTGGCCGCCCCCGGCGGCATCACGCTCATCATCCTGGACCTGACCATGATCACCGCCGCGCTGCTGGCCGCGCCTGCCTTCACCTGGATCCTGGCCATCGCCATCACCGCGAGCCTGACCCGGGTGGGACTCACAGCGCGGCTTATCCCGCATGTCGCTCACTGACGGCGAAGTTCGCCGCAGGCGCGGCGTCGCGGGCGGCCTGGCATACGCCGCAGCGGATGGTGCGCGCTGGCGGCTCGACAGCGACGACGCGGTTGATCACTGCGGTCCGGGTCAGCCAGCTGGCCGTGACGTGCGCCTGGTCGTGGCACACGGCGGCGGCGCAGTCGGCGCACACGGCGACGGCACCGGCCGGCTGGCCGAGCGCTGCACAGTCGAAGCAGTTCACGGGGCTGCCTCCGCAGCGGGGTAGAAGCGGCGGCGGGCCCAGAGCGCGACGTAGACCAGCGCGACCATGACGGGCACCTCGATGAGCGGCCCGACGACGCCGGCGAGCGCCTGCCCGCTGGTCACCCCGAACACGCCGATCGCGACCGCGATCGCCAGCTCGAAGTCGTTGCTGGCCGCGGAGAACGCCAATGCGACGGCGCGCGGGTAGGACAGGCGGAGCCGGCGGCTGATCGCGAACCCGCCGAACCACATGATCACGAAATAGCCGAGCAGCGGCAGCGCGATGCGCGCCACGTCGAGCGGCTCGGAAGTGATCTTCTTGCCCTGCAGGGCGAACAGGATGACGACCGTGAACAGCAGGCCGTACAGCGCGACCGGCCCGATCCTGGGCAGGAACCGGTTCTCATACCAGTCCCGGCCGCGGGCCCGCTCCCCGAGCGTGCGGGTCAGGTACCCGGCCACCAGCGGGATGCCGAGGAAAACCGCCACTGTGCCGGCGATCTCGGCGATGGACACGTGCAGGCTGGTGGTCTGCAGGCCGAGCCAGCCGGGCAGTACCTGCAGGTAGAAGAAGCCAAGGGCGGCGTACAGCAGGACCTGGAAGACCGCATTCAGCGCGACCAGCACGGTCGCCATCTCCCGGTCACCGCACGCCAGGTCGTTCCAGATCAGCACCATCGCGATGCAGCGGGCCAGCCCGACCAGGATCACGCCGGTCCGGTACGCCGGCTGATCCGCTAGCAGCAGCCAGGCCAGCGCGAACATGACCGCGGGGCCGATCACCCAGTTGAGCACGAGGGATGCGGTCATCATCCGCCGGTCGGCGGTGATCCGCCGGATCTCGGTGTACCGGACCTTCGCCAGCACCGGATACATCATCAGCAGCAGCCCCACCGCGATCGGCAGGCTGGTGCCGTGGATCGCGACCCGGTTCAGCGCGCTGTTCAGGCCCGGGACCAGACGGCCCAGCAGCAGGCCCGCCACCATCGCCGCCCCGATCCACACCGGCAGGAACCGGTCCAGCCCGGACAGCCCGGCCATCACCGCGCGCTGGCTGCCGGGGCCTGCTGTCCCGGGCGTCCCGCCGGTCCTGGTCGCGGTCATCGCCGCACCTCCGCGCCGTCGCAGGCGCGCCCGCACCATCCGGTGGTGACATGCTCGCCGGGCAGCGGCACGCCCGCCCCGGCCGCCTGCGCCCACAGCGCCGCGAACCCGTCACCGTCGAGGCGGTAGTCCACCCAGCGGCCCCGCCGGGCCGCGGTTACCAGGCCCGCGTCGCGCAATACCCGAAGGTGGTAGGAGAGCAGGTTAGTCGCCACCGGCACCTGTGCCTGCAGGTCGCACACGCACCGGCCGCCACCGGCCAGCACCGCCACCAGACGTAGGCGCACCGGGTCGGCCAGCGCCGCCAGGCGGGCTGTCAGTTCAACCGGGGTCGAAGCAACAACCGTTGAAGTGTTCACACCTTGACGGTACGGCGGGCGGCACCCGCCGTGGCCGGGCCGTTCGTCACCTCCCCACCCATCGTCGGTCCCGAATCCGGTCCGCGCGGGCTGGAGCTTCTGGAGTCCGGCCGTTCCGTTCGGCCCAGCCGGTTCCGCCGCCACCTCGTGACTGAGGCCTACGCCAGGGAGAAGCTGATCTGGACACAACGTCTACGACGACGGCATCCGAGATCTGGCCATCACCACAACTTTGCATCCCATGCCATGTGCGCCGCGCACCCAGGTGAAGGCGGATGGTCATGCATGCTGGGTGGCCGGCTTGGCTGCATGGATGATCGCGGAGTGGAGGCCGGCGCCGGCCCGGTGGGTGCTGGTGATGCTGATGGCGGTGAAACCGGCGGCTTGCATGAGGTCGCGGTATTGCGGCTGGGTCACGGTGCCGCTGATGCAGCCGGCCCGCTGCTCGGCGTCGGCTAGCTGCCGCGGGTTGGTGCCCTCGTCGGCGGTGACGTCGCTGATGCCCAGGCGCCCGCCGGGCCGCAGCACCCGGAAGGCTTCGGCGAGGACGCGTGCTTTGTCGGCGGATAGGTTGATGACGCAGTTGGAGACGATCACGTCGATCTGCTCGTCGGGCAGCGGGATGTCCTCGATGTGGCCGTGCAGGAAGCGGGCGTTGGTGACACCGGCTTGTGCTGCGTTGGCGCGGGCGAGGGCGAGCATGTCGGTGCTGGCGTCCAGGCCGTAGGCGGTGCCGGCCGGGCCGACTCTGCGCGCGGAGAGCAGGACGTCCAGTCCGCCGCCGGAGCCGAGATCCAGGACAGTCTCGCCGTCGCGCAGCTCCGCGACGGCGACCGGGTTGCCGCAGCCGAGGCTGGCGCGCAGCGCCGCATCGGGGACATCGGCGGTGTCTGGGTAGGCGACGGCGCCGAAGCATCCGCCGGTGAAGGCATCAGGGTCGCAGTCGAGGGGCGAGCCGCCGGCCAGCGCGGTCCGGGCCAGCCCGGAGTAGCGGTCAACGACGGCGGCCCGGATGTCGCCGGCGCCGGCGGTGTGGTCGTGGGTCATCGGGCTGCTCCTCGGGAGTCCGCTGTGCGGGCGGAGGACGGCTGGGCGAGGACCGGACGTCCCATGACGAGGTCGGCGGCGGCGATGGCCCGGTCGAGAGGCTGAGCAAGCTCCTTCATCGTTCATCGACGATAGCCGATGAACGTGCGGGAGCGGAAGATAGAAGATGTCGCCGTGGCGCCACGGTCTGCCGGGCACGCCGCTGCTTGGCCCGGTCCCGCGGGCCTTGTGCGCGCTCAGTCAGCGCGGTGGGTCGCCGATCAGGGCGCCGAGGCTGGCCAGCGCCTCGGTCCGGGCGCGGCAATAGACCCAGACGCCGCGCTTGTCGCGGTCCAGCAAGCCGCTGTCGTGCAGCACCTTGAGGTGATGGCTGATGGTCGGCCGGGACTTCTCGAACGCATCCGCCAGGCCGCAGACGCAGGCCTCACCCCCTGGATGCGAGGCGACCAGGGATGTCAGCCGCAGCCTGACGGGATCAGCCAGCGCCTTCAGCAGCGGCACGACCTGCTCGGCCTGCTCACGGGACAGCTGAGTCGACGCCGACATCAGCATCATCTGGCTGCCTACCGGCGTCAAGCTAACGCCGGGCGGCCCCGATCGCAGCCAGCGCCTCGTTCTGCTGCCTTATTTGCCACCCATGCGTCACTGCTGCCCCTCGCAACCCATCCATTCCCTCCCCCCGCTTGGCATATCGTGCGACTGCTTGGTATAGTTAGCAGCAGAGAGAAAATTATGAGGAGGAGCCATGATCGACACACGTAAGGTCAGCAGGGATATCCAGGACAGGATCGCTGACCAGGTCCGCAAGAGCCAGGAGGGCATGAGCGGCGCGATCAGGGCGTGGATGGATGCTGCACAGTCCCTGCGGTCCCAGCTGCCAGAGATGCCGCAGGCACTGCAGCCCAAGATACCGGGCCGTGACGCGCTGGTTGCCAATGCCCACGACGTTGCCGAGCAGATCCGCGTTGCGCAGCGCCAGTGGTACGGCCAGGCCCGGGAGGCCTATGGCCCGCTGACCCACGAGCTCCGGAAGGCCCGGAAAGACTACGCAGCGCAGATCCGGCAGGCATACGCCCCGCTGAACGAGGAGCTCCGGAAGGCCCGGCTGGCCTATGCCGAGCAGGTCCGGCACGCATACGCGCCACTGACCGGCGAGCTCAAGAAGGCTTACGCCCCGCTGACCGGCGAACTGCGCAAGGTCGCTATGCCGCTGACCGACGAACTCCGGAAGGTCGCCATGCCGCTGACCGACCAGGTCCGCAAGGCCGCCGCACCACTGGCCGGCCAGGCCCGTAAGGTCGTCGCACCGCTGGCTGATGGCGCTGCTGAGGCTGCCCACGCTCACCCGCAGGCGAGTCAGGCGCCGGTCACCCCGGCCCACGCTGCGGCAGCTAAGACCGCGGCCGCCGCGAAGCGGACCCCTACCACCAAGAAGTGAGCCGCGCGGCTGCGGGCTCACTCATCCTGGCCCGCAGCCGCCGCAGTCGCCGTGCCTGCTCACTATGGTGAGCAGGCACGACCAATTCCGGGCGGATGGCCATGAAAGATCAATGGGACTCCCAGATGGAGGTGCTCGGCTCCTTCATCCGCAGCAGGCGCAAGCTCGCGAATCTGTCGTTGCGCCAGCTAGCCGAGCGGACCAGGCTGTCCAACCCCTACCTCAGCCAGATCGAGCGCGGATTGCACCAGCCGTCGGTCCGCGTCATCAGGCTGATCGCCGACGCGCTCAACGTTTCAGCGGAGACCCTGCTCATCCAGGCTGGCCTGCTGCAAGGTGACGGCTGGGGCGACCTCATCCAGGAGCCGAAGACAGCCGGGGTCAAGGCCGCCATCGAGGCCGAGGAACGGCTTTCCGACGAGCAGAAGGCTGCGCTGATCGCCGTCTACCGCAGCATGCTCAAGTCCGGTCAGCGGGCAGGTCCTGACGGGACACGCGGGGGCACAACATCATGAAATGACGATCATGCCCGGTGAATCCCGATTACGATACCTCTCCGTGACCAATCCCAGCCCGGAGCCAGTGCCGCTGCCCCGGCGTACCGGTCGTAACCTCCCGCCCGGGCGTCACCGCAGCCCGCACCGGCTCACCCTGCCCCCCGATGCCCCGGCGCTCGTGCTTGCCGTGCCGGGTCCGGCAACTGCCGCGAGCGTGGAGGTTGCCACCGAGATCGCGGCCGTGGCCAGGCTGTCCTGCCCCGGCGCCGATGTCCGGGTCGGCTTCCTGGAGGGATCCGCGCAGCGGCTGACCGACGCCCTGATCTTCGATGCAGTGGCCAGCTCCAGCTCAGCTCTGCGGGGGGTGGTTGTCCCGCTGCTGACGGGCCCGCAGCCAAGAATCGACGCGGCCCTTGATCAACTGGTCAGCCGGGGCGCCGGGCCCGTCATCCTGGCGGACGCACTTGGCCCGCATCCGCTGCTGGCCGCGGCGCTGCACGGCCGGCTCGCCGAAGCCGGGCTGGTCCGCGAGAGCCGGGCCCGCGGACTCAGCATCGTTCCCGCCGCCTGCGGCGTGGTGGTACTGGCCGACCGCGGTGACGCCGCCATCAATGCGGCTGGCGTCACGGCAGTGCTGCTTGCCGCCCGGCTCGCCGCACCGGCGGCTCCAGCCTCGCTCGGCGATCCGGGGAGCGTCGACGCCGCGTTCACCCGGCTGCTCGATGCGGGAGTCAGCCGGGCTGCGATCGCGCCATGCGTCATCGGCCCGGAGACGGACCCACGCGAGATTGAGGCCGTGTCGCAGGCCACCGGAGTACCCTGCTCGCGGCCGCTGGGCGCGCACCCCGCCATCGGCCAGCTGGTAGCTATGCGTTATGGCGCCGCGCTCGCCGGGCTGCGCCTGGCAGGTTCCCCGGGCTGAGCCGCCACGCACTGGGATTCGTGCTGTCAGCGCACTAGAGTTCGTACTGTGAGCTATGGGACCCGGGAGTAGGTGACGCATGAGCGAGTGGAATGGCATGACCTATGCGGGCAAGGACACGATCCTGCGCGTCGTCCGCGAGGAAGCGGGGCGCATGTTCGCGCTGGCTGAGCAGCCGGGGGCTTGGGACGCGCCCACGGCGTGCGAAGACTGGAAGGTCAGGGACGTGATCGGCCACCTGGTCGACACCACGGAGGGCTATTTCAAGGGCTTTGAGGCCGCCCGGAGCGGCGCGGTCATCGCGGAGGCCTACGGCCTACCCGGAATGCACGAGCGGGCCGGCCAGCACGCGCAGGCGTTCAGCGAACTCTCACAGCGGGAAATGATGACGCGGGCGCGCGCCGACCTGGACAAGATGATGGGGATCCTTGAGCCGCTCAGCGAGGAGGAGTGGACGGGACTGATGGTCCCGCACTTCTACATGGGCAATGTGCCCGCGTTCATCTACGCCGCCGGCCAGCTGATGGACTACGGGGTCCACACCTGGGACATCAAGCAGGGCACCGGGAAGGCGCATGGCATCTCCGGCGAGGCCGCTGACCTGCTGGTCCCGTTCATGTTCATCATCTGGCAGTCGACCGTCAAGCCGACCGCCGACCTTAGTCCCTTCACCATCGGCATCCGGGTTACCGGGCGCAATGCGGGCGATTACCGGGTCTCGATCAGCGACCAGGGCATGGCCTACGAACAGGGCGGCGTCGACGACGTGCCGGCCGTGCTTGAGTTCGACGCCGGCAGCTTGGTGCTGACTACGTTCGGCCGGATGAACGCCGGCACCGTGCGCGGCGATGAAGCGCTGGCCGACCGATTCCTGAACCTGTTCTTCCGCATCTAGAGCTTTCCGCAGCCAGAGCTTCCGCAGCCAGACAGGCACGGATAGCGTTCTCGCTGTGACCTCGACCGTGCCGTTTCGGCGTCGGCTGCCTGCCCGGCTTCGCCTCCAGCCAGCGCATCAGGTGCTCGAAGCGGAGCTTTCGCCGAGCAGTTCGCCGCCCTGGTGGCCGTCAGCGGCCCTTCGCGGCGGAGCAAGCCAGCTAGCCAGAGCCTGATCGGATCCGCGAGCGCCCGCAGCGCCCAGGGATCGGCGAAGGCGATCGCCGTGATCGTGACGACTTTTCAGTAGATAGCGCTGAGAAGTCGTCACGATCACGCCGCGGCCCGGTTCCGAGGCGGGCCCGGAGTGCCCGGTGGCCAGACCGGAAGTGGCGGAAGTGGCGTGCGGGGCTCCAGGTGCCGTCTGGCTGCACGGTCAGGCGTCGGGCTGCGACGCTCCGGGCGGGATGTAGCGGATCGCGCGGTCAGCTTGCTGGTAGATCCCGGGGCCGGCTGGGCGCCGCATCTCCTCGGCCAGGTGCCCGAGCAGCCCGGCGGCCCTGGCGAGCAGCGCGAACCCGCGCAGCATGTCGGGATCGAAGCCCAGATCGGCGAGCGCGGCTCCGCACACGCCCGCGCCGTTCAGGGGCAGCGTCCTGCCGATGATGGCCGGATGCACCCGGCCGACCGCCGCGAACAGCCGCAGGTGCGGGCCGAGCGCGCCCTCCTCGGCGGCAATCCGGAAGATCACCGGCGTGCGCGGGTCGCCGTCCTTGTGCAGCGGGTGGCCGAGCCCGGGCACCA
>OBLT010000882.1_pt1 | contig 19469 bp, 13 predicted proteins | sample 1518721 | NCBI WGS metagenome assembly OBLT01 (sample SAMEA3539307, study PRJEB22396) | soil metagenome | biome: tundra; feature: field; material: soil | place: USA | collected 2010-05 | depth 0.15 m | reverse complement strand
TCCGAATGGCAGCGGCAATACCACCCAGTGCCAATACACGGCCTATAGTGGCTGGGCGGGAACGAGTGCCTGCACGTCAGCGGCACAGTCGGCCGGGCCGACCAACTATACGGTCGGTACGGCCACACAATGCCAGACGGTGGTGACCTCGCCCTATGCGAACGCCGGCTCGTGTACGGCGAACGCGACCCCGAATGGCAGTGGCAATACTACCCAGTGCCAATACACGGCCTATGGTGCCTGGGCGGGAACGAGTGCCTGCGCGGCATTGGCACAGTCGTCCGCGCCGAACTATACGGTCGGTACGGCCACACAATGCCAGACGGTGGTGTCCTCGCCCTATGCGAACGCTGCTTCATGCACGGCGACCTCGATCCCGAATGGCAGCGGCAATACCACCCAGTGCCAATACACGGCCTATAGTGCCTGGGCCAACGCCAGTTCCTGCACAACAGTTGCACAATCTTCCGTGTCCCCTTATACGGTCGGTACGGCCACACAATGCCAGACGGTGGTGTCCTCGCCCTATGCGAACGCTGCTTCATGCACGGCGACCTCGATCCCGAATGGCAGCGGCAATACCACCCAGTGCCAATACACGGCCTATAGTGCCTGGGCCAACGCCAGTTCCTGCACAACAGTTGCACAATCTTCCGTGTCCCCTTATACGGCAGGGACAGCCACTCAGTGCCAGACCACCGACACCGGCTGGGTCGGCGCGGCTTCCTGCGCCAATTCAGGCCCAACGAACGGCCTGACGGTATACTGCAACAACCCGAACGTTCCTGTCGTGACTAAAACGTATGTGCAAAATACATGCTCGACTACTACGTCCTCATGCACCAGTCCTTTTACAACCTCCAGCTGTATAACAACCTCTTGCACAACTGCCACGACCCAACCGACGACTCTGGTTGGTTCCTGTATCCAGGGAAACAGCGGTGCACCCAACTATATACAGACGACCTGCAGCACTACGACGCTGTCGACATCCAGCAACGCGTCTTCCTGCACCCCGGGTAACAGCGGTTCGCCCAGCTATATCACCACGACCTGCACCGGCGGAGCCGGGGGCACCTCGGATACCCTCGCGGATGTGGCGATGTATTACTACCAGACCGATCTGCGTGATAGCTCGCTGGACAACTGCACCGGCGCTCCCAGTACAGACTTCCCATCAGGGACGGATGTGTGTCAGAACAACGTGTTCATCAACAATGTGGACAAGAACACCCAACAGCACTTGGTTACCTACACCCTTGGATTGGGCGCACGCGGCAGGATGGTTTACACGTCGAAAGACTACATGAATGATACCAGCGGCGATTTTTATTCCGTATATTCCCCAAATCCGCCAACACTGGGGTACACCCTGGCCGATTCGACCAAAACGCCACCGATCTGCTCTTGGCAAGCAAATGGCACGATCTGTAACTGGCCCATTCCTTCTTCGGGTAGCATCGCAAACATCGACGACCTGTGGCATGCGGCGGTCAACGGACGTGGCACCTATTTCAGTGCCACCGACCCGGCTGCCCTGTCCGACGGCTTGTCCAGCGCGCTGTCGAGTATTACCGCCCGAAAAGGTGCAGCCGCCGCAGCCGCCACCAGCACGCTGAATCCTGTTGCCGGCAACAACTTTGCCTACGTCGCCAGTTACACCACGGTGAAATGGATAGGCAATCTGGAAGCCCGCTCCATCAACACGACTAACGGCGTGATCGCCCAAACCGCAACTTGGTGTGAGGAGAACATCACGGCAGATACCTGTGCTGCGCCGGGCAGCGTAATAGCCAGTATCAGCGGATCCAGTACCGTCTACAATTGTGTCACGCCAAATTCAACGGCTACGAACTGCACATCTCCCAGCGTGTTTGATCCCGTCACCAATAATTGCTCGTTGCAAATGGCGTTGGCTTGTACCGGCACCCTGCCCACCATGGTGGGGCCCATCACCGACACGCGGACGATTTACACCGCCAACAGCACCGGCACCGGTCTCATCAATTTTGATGCCGCATACGCTGCTGCTAATCCGACCAATTTCTCCGCTGCGCATATCAATACGCTCAGCCAGTGGTCTGCGCTTACCGCAACGCAACAAGCTGCGGCCGCAGGCGTTAACCTGATCAATTTCCTGCGCGGCCAGAATGGCTATGAAGACCGTGCCACCAATCTGGTCGGTGCTGTTGATAACAGGTTCTATCGTGCCCGCGAAGCCGTGCTGGGGGATGCGCTGGAATCTCAACCCTCCTATATCGGCGCGCCCACCTTCAGTTATTCCGACACGGGTTACAGCGCTTTCGTCACCGCGGAAGCCAGCCGTCCCGGAACGGTGTATATGGGAACCAACGACGGCATGCTGCACGCCTTTGATGCCAACACCGGGATAGAACGCTGGGCTTACGTACCGAGCGTGGTGATACCCAATATGTGGAAATTGGCGGATTTCAATTACGGCACTCAACACGTCAACTTTGTCAACGGCAGCCCAATCATCTCTGATTTTTATTGCACTGTGAATTGCGGCGGCACCGGCGGTGCCCCCTCCTGGCGTACCATACTGGTGGGCGGTTTGAGCGGTGGCGGACGCGAGTATTACGCACTGGACATCACCGATCCCACTGCGCCAACCTTGCTATGGGAATTCATCCCGGCTCAGGATGCCAATCTTGGCTACAGCTTCGGTCTCCCCATTGTTACCAAAATGGCGAATGGTACCTGGATCGTACTCGTGACATCCGGTTACGACAATGGCACGCTCAGCGGCGACGCGGTCACGCCCAACTCTCCAGCCGGTAACGGTCAGGGCTACCTCTACGTGCTGGATGCACGGACCGGCGCGATCATCAAAAAGATCACTACCGGTGTCGGCTCCGCCATCACTCCCAGCGGGCTGGCCAAAATCGCTGCCTGGAATAATGCCCCCTCCAGCAATGAAGCGAGTTATACCTACGGCGGCGATCTGCTGGGGAATGTATGGCGTTTCGACATCAATGCTTCAGGCTCGCCTTTACTGTTCGCGATCCTGAAGGATCCTTTCGGTATAGTCCAACCCGTTACCACCACTCCCACACTCGGCCTGATATTGGGCAAACGCGTCATATTCGTGGGGACGGGAAAATATCTGGAATCCAGTGGGATCACCCACGATGACCTTAAAGATACTCAGGTACAGAGCCTGTATGCGATCAAGGATGATGATGCGACTGCCACTTTGGTAAATCCTCGTTCATACACGGCAATAGCACCGTTGATGGTGCAGCAAACGATAACCCCCAACGGTTCCGTCCGAACGGGATCAACCAACGCGGTAGATTTCAATGTCGATCGTGGCTGGTTTGTCGATTTCCCGGACACCGGAGAACGTGTAAACATTGACAGTAAGCTGGTGTTGGGGGCGCTGCTGGTACCCACGATCGTTCCTTCGAATACCGTCTGCTCGCCGGGCGGGTATGGTTGGCTTAACTATTTCGACTACTTAACGGGTCAGCCGATCACGGACGGTACCGGATTAGGAGCAGCCGGTACTAATACTAACGTTTCAGCGAAATATGATGCCTCGATCGTCGGTATGAATATCCTTTACATAGCAGGAAAGCCTGTCGTGGAGGTCGTAACATCTGACAACCCGACACCTACCATTGACAAGAATGTAATCATTCCACCCTCAAACGCTACCTTTACGGGAATCAGGATGCAATGGCGCGAGTTGATTCCATAATAAAAGGAAGCACTGATCCCGTTGTGTTCCTGATGTGCATCACACTTCAACCCCCTGGCTCACAAGGCCAGGGGTTTTTATTGGTGAATTCCAATTGGAATCATTATTCCAATTTCCATTGAGTCGGCAATTAAAAAGTTTGGGGTCCGTTCGTGGCGAGCCTGTCGAACCACACAGCCCTTCGACATAACCAGCGACTTGGCTATTGTCTTTTGATAGCCAAGTCGCTGGTTATATCCAAATAAAAAGCGACCCGAAGGTCGCTTTTTATTTGCCGCCGGATGATCCGACTTATTTAACGATCGCTTTCAATTCACCCTTGGCATAGCGGCCTGCCATCGCGTCCAGCGAGATCGGTTTGATCTTGCCCGCTTGACCGGCGGCACCGAAGGCTTCGTAGCGCGCCTTGCAGATTTCCTTCATGGCCTTGGTGGACACCGCCAGGAATTTGCGCGGATCGAAGTCCTTGGGGTTTTGTGCCAGGTAACGACGCACCGCACCGCTCGATGCCATGCGCAGATCGGTATCGATGTTGATCTTGCGCACGCCGTGCTTGATGCCTTCGACGATCTCCGACACCGGCACGCCATAGGTCTGACCCATGTCGCCGCCGAATTCGTTGATGATCTTCAGCCATTCCTGCGGCACCGAAGATGAACCGTGCATCACCAGATGGGTGTTGGGTATGCGCGCATGGATTTCTTTGACGCGGCCGATCGCCAGAGTTTCACCGGTGGGTGGCTTGGTGAACTTGTACGCGCCGTGCGAGGTGCCGATCGCAATAGCCAATGCGTCCACGCCGGTTTGACGCACGAACTGGGCGGCTTCTTCAGGGTCGGTCAGCAGTTGGTCGTGGCTCAGCACGCCTTCCGCGCCGTGACCGTCTTCCTGTTCACCCATCCCGCTTTCCAGCGAGCCCAGGCAACCCAGTTCGCCTTCCACCGAAACGCCCACCGCGTGTGACATTTCCACCACGCGGCGTGTGACATCAACGTTGTATTCGAATGAGGAGGGAGTCTTGGCATCTTCCTTGAGCGAGCCGTCCATCATCACGCTGGAAAAACCGCTGCGGATGGCGTTAATACACACCGCCGGGGATGCACCGTGATCCTGGTGCATGACAACCGGGATATGCGGATAAGTTTCCACCGCCGCCTCGATCAGGTGACGCAAAAACGCTTCACCAGCATACTTGCGCGCGCCGGCGGAGCCTTGCATGATCACCGGACTGTTGGTCTCATCCGCCGCTTCCATGATGGCTTTGACTTGTTCGAGATTGTTCACGTTGAATGCGGGCAAACCGTAGCTGTTTTCCGCAGCATGGTCGAGTAGTTGACGCAAAGATACGAGAGCCATTTTTTCCTCCTGATTAATAAAAATATTCAATGAAATGTTGGAAGTCGTATGTCGTAAGTCGTAAGCAAAACCGCTGGTTTGCTTTTCAACTTACGACATACGACTAACAACTGACTTTATGCTTTTCAACTTCCAACTTACGTCTTCCGACTAATAGTTGCAGATCACTAGTGCTTGTGATGATCGCCGACTTTGACGATTTTCATGGTATTGGTGTGTCCGGATTGACCGATCGCCTCACCGATGGTCATCACCATCAAGTCGCCTTTTTCAACCAGCTTCAATCCCACCAACTCATCCTCTGCATCGCGCAACGCCTGGTCGTGATCTTTTGAACTGCTTTTAAAAGCGATCGGATGCACGCCGCTGAACAATGTCACTTTGCTCAAGGTTTCGCTCAACGGCGTCATCGCAAAGATAGGCACACCGGCATTCATGCGCGACATCCACAGCGGGGTCGAGCCGGATTGTGTCAATGCGACAATCGCTTTTACTTTGAGATGCAAAGCGGCAAACAATGCGGACATGGCGATAGATTGATCGATGCGGGAAAATTTTTGCGAGGCTGTGCGGTGATCGACCATGTGGTTCTCGTCATCGCCTTCGGCTTCGGCCTTGAGGCAGATCCGCGCCATCGCTTCGATGGTTTCCACCGGAAAGTCACCCACTGCGGTTTCCGCCGACAACATCACCGCATCGGTGCCATCCAACACGGCATTCGCCACATCGGATACTTCCGCGCGGGTCGGGATCGGGCTGGTGATCATCGATTCCATCATTTGCGTGGCGGTGATCACCAGGCGGTTTTTTTCACGCGCCATTTTGATCATGCGTTTCTGCAACCCCGGCACAGCGGCATCGCCGACTTCCACGCTCAAGTCGCCGCGCGCCACCATGATGGCATCCGATGCATCAATGATATCGCTCAACGCGGTAATCGCTTCGGCGCGCTCAATCTTGGCCATCAACATACTCTTGCCGCCCGCTGCGTGCATCAAGTCGCGCGCCAAGCGCATGTCATCGCCGGTGCGCGGGAAGGATACCGCCAGATAGTCCGCCTTGATCAGTGCAGCGGTCCTGATGTCCTCCTTGTCCTTTTCTGTCAAGGCGGGCGCGGTCAGTCCACCACCCTTGCGGTTTATACCTTTGTTGTTGGATAACACTCCGCCGCGCACCACTTTGCAAATGACTTGCGCGCCTTTGACTTCGGTGACATCAAATTCCAGCATGCCGTCGTTGAGCAACAATACCGTACCCGCGCTGACATCGTTGGGCAGCTCTTTGTAATCGAGACCCACGCGCTGTTGATTGCCCAGCCCATCCAGTGCGGCATCCAGGATGAAAGTATCACCGTTATTCAGGATGATCTTGTCATTCTCGAATTTTCGCACGCGAATTTTCGGGCCTTGCAGATCGGCCAATATGCCCACCGTGCGGCCGCAGGCGTTAGCCACGGCGCGCACGGTTTCGGCACGTTTCATATGGTCTTGAGCGGAGCCGTGCGAGAAATTCATCCGGACCAGATCCACTCCGGCACGTATCATTTGTTCCAGCACTTTTTGATCGTTGGAAGCAGGTCCCAACGTGGCGACAATTTTGGTTCTACGCAGCATGTTTTCCTATATTTTATTTACTGGCACGTTGTTCAAGAATTTCTACTGCCGGCAATTTTTTGCCTTCGAGAAACTCCAGAAACGCTCCGCCGGCAGTGGAGATGTAAGATACTTTGTCGAAAATATCGTACTTCTGGATTGCGGCTATGGTGTCGCCACCGCCCGCCAGAGTGAAAGCCTTGGTTTCAGCAATCGCCATCGCGATCTTTTTGGTACCTTCGCCGAACTGGTCGAACTCGAATACGCCGACCGGGCCATTCCACACCACAGTGCCGGCCTTCATGATGATGTCGACTATCACTTGTGCCGACTGGGGACCAATATCGAAAATCATTTCATCATCGGCTACGTCATGCGCCGATTTCAGCACCGCCGGGGTGTTTTCGTTGCCGGGCAGGAAGGGAGCTTCCTTGCCGACCACGACGTCAGTCGCGATCGGAATGCTCGCACCACGTGCGGACATTTTCTCCAATAATGCCTGAGCGGTAGGAACCAGATCGTTTTCGCACAGCGACTTGCCGACCGGATGGCCGGTCGCCTTGAGAAAGGTGTTGGCGATACCGCCGCCGACCACCAGTTGATCGACTTTTTCCGACAGACTTTCCAGCACGGTCAGCTTGGTGGAAACCTTGGAACCGCCCACGATAGCCACCATCGGACGGGCCGGGCTGAGCAAGGCTTTGGTCAACGCTTCCAGTTCCTGGGTCAGCAAGATACCTGCGGCGGCTACCGGTGCGTATTTCGCCACACCATGAGTCGATGCTTCGGCCCGGTGTGCCGTGCCAAACGCGTCCATCACGAACACGTCGCACAGCGCGGCGTATTTTCTCGCGGTTTCTTCCAGGCTCTTTTTCTCGCCTTTGTTGAAACGGCAATTTTCCAGCAGCACCAATTCACCTTCGGCAACATTGAACCCGCCATTCACCCAATCCTTGATCAGGCGCACTGGCTTACCCAGCTTGTTGGAGATGACGTCAGCCACCGGCTTGAGCGAGTTTTCTTCGGAGTAAACGCCTTCTTCGGGACGGCCCAGGTGGGAAGTCACCATCACGCGTGCACCAGCTTTCAGCGCAAAATTGATGGTCGCCATCGAGGCCGTAATACGCGCATCGGAGGTCACCTTGCCATCTTTGACAGGGACATTAAGATCCGAGCGAATCAATACGCGCTTACCCTTGAGATTCAAATCGATCATTTTGATAACGGACATAATTTCTCTCCTGAAAAGTAAAATGTAAGAGATGGGCGAACCCATGCCTTGCAACTCACATTGGGTGGATCTGGTAGCCTGTAGCGAGTAGCCTAAAATGTGCGCTTCGCGCGGCATCTAAAGCTACCAGCCTCAAGCCACTGGCTACAAGCTGTATTATTTTGCGATATGAGCCACCATACGCATCAGGTTGCAGGTATAACCATACTCGTTGTCGTACCAGGCCACGACCTTGACGAAGGTCGGGTCCAGCGCGATGCCAGCATCGGCATCGAAAACTGAGGGGCAAGTCTCGCCGCGGAAATCGGTGGAAACCACCTTGTCGTTGGTGTAACCCAACACGCCTTTTAACGGACCGCTTTCTGATGCCGCTTTCATGGCCTTGCAGATTTCTTCATAGGTCGCGGCCTTGTTCAACTCGACCGTCAGGTCAACCACAGACACGTCGGAAGTCGGCACACGGAAGGCCATCCCTGTCAGCTTCTTGTTCAACTCGGGAATCACCACACCAACCGCCTTGGCTGCGCCTGTGGAAGACGGAATGATGTTTTCCAGGATGCCACGACCACCACGCCAATCCTTATTTGAAGGACCATCAACGGTCTTCTGGGTAGCAGTAGCAGCGTGCACCGTAGTCATCAGTCCGCGCTTGATGCCGAAGGTGTCGTTCAACACTTTGGCGACCGGAGCCAGCGCATTGGTTGTGCAGGATGCAGCGGAGACAATCTTCTCGCCGGCATATTTGCTGTGGTTCACACCATACACAAACATGGGGGTGTCGTCCTTGCTTGGCGCGGACTGGATGACTTTCTTGGCACCCGCATCGATGTGTGCCTGACAGGTTTCCTTGGTCAGGAAAAAGCCGGTACATTCAACCACGATGTCAACTTTAACCTCATTCCATTTCAGTTCAGCAGGATTTTTAATAGCAGTCAGGCGGATCTTCTTGCCATTGACAATGAGCGTGTTGCCGTCAACTGAAACGTCGCCCTTGAAACGGCCATGCACTGAATCGTGCTTGAGCATGTAGGCCAGGTAGTCAGGCTCCAGCAGGTCGTTAATTGCAACAACTTCTATTTCCGGAAAATCCTTTATGGCAGCGCGGAACACCATACGTCCGATACGGCCAAATCCGTTGATACCTACGCGAATAGACATTTTTCTTTCCCCTCTGATTATGTAAAAATATTTACAGCACGCCCTTGACGGCCTTCACCACATTATCTGCGGTAAAACCAAAGTGCTTGAATAATTCAGGCGCCGGTGCAGATTCGCCAAAAGTATCCATGCCGACGATAGCGCCATCCAGGCCCACATACTTATACCAGCCACCGGTCACGCCCGCTTCGACCGCGACGCGCTTCACGCCCTTGGGCAACACGGCGTCCTTGTAGGCTTGGCTCTGCTTGTCGAACACATTGGTGGACGGCATCGATACCACACGCACGCTGATGCCATCGGCAGCCAACGCTTTTTGCGCTTCCATCGCCAGGCTCACTTCGGAACCGGTGGCGATAATCACAGCTTTTGGTTTACCACCGGTAGCTTCGGACAACACATACGCACCCTTGCGGATATTGGCGATTTGCGTCGCATCGCGTTTTTGGAATGCCAAATTCTGACGAGTGAAAATCAAACTGCTTGGGCCATCCTTGCGCTCCACTGCCGCCACCCAGGACACTGCGGATTCGACCGTGTCGCACGGACGCCATACTTCCATATTGGGTATGTAACGCAACGTCGCGGTTTGCTCGACTGCCTGATGCGTCGGGCCGTCTTCACCCAGACCGATGGAGTCATGCGTGTACACAAACAACACGCGCAATTTCATCAGTGCCGCCATGCGCAGCGCATTACGCGCATATTCGGAGAACATCAGAAAGGTGCCGCCGAATGGCAACAACCCGCCGTGCAAAGCCATACCGTTCATGATGGCGGACATGCCGAATTCGCGCACGCCGTAGCTGATATAGTTGCCGGTGCTCTTGCCGCGAATGTGCTTGCAACCCGTCCAGTTGGTCAGATTGGAACCGGTCAGGTCAGCCGAACCGCCGAGGAATTCGGGCAATGCCGGAACCAAGGCGTTAATGGCATTTTGTGAGGCCTTGCGGGTAGCAATGGTCTCGGCTTTTTCGTTGGTTTTGGCGATCGCATCGGCAGCATGTGACGCCCAGTTAGCCGGCAATTCGCCCTTGATACGGCGTTCGAATTCGGCGGCCTCTTTTGGGAACGCAGCGCGGTATTCGGCAAACTTGTTGTTCCACAATTTTTCCAGGCCGGCACCCTTGGTACGCGCATCCCATGCTTCATACACATGCTTGGGAATTTCGAACGGCGGGTATTTCCAGCCGATGAATTCGCGTGTCGCGGCCACTTCGGCATCGCCCAGCGCGGCGCCGTGTACGTCATGGCTGTCGGCCTTGTTAGGAGAACCCATGCCGATGATGGTCTTGCAGCAAATCAGGGTGGGCTTGTCGGTCACCGCCTTGCCGGCATTGATCGCGGCATTCACCGCTTCGGGATCGTGTCCGTTCACATTGGCAACCACGTGCCAGCCGTAAGCTTCAAAACGCTTGGCGGTGTCGTCGGTGAACCAGCCATCCACATGACCATCGATCGAGATGTTGTTGTCATCCCAGAATGCCATCAGTTTGCCCAGACCCCACGTGCCGGCCAGCGCACAGGATTCATGGGAAATACCTTCCATCATGCAACCGTCGCCCATGAATACATAGGTACGGTGATTGACGATTTCGTGACCGGGCTTGTTGAATTCCGCAGCCAGCAATTTTTCCGCCATCGCCATGCCCACCGCATTGGTGATGCCTTGACCAAGCGGCCCGCCGGTGGTTTCCACGCCAGGGGTGTAACCATATTCAGGATGGCCGGGAGTCTTGGAATGCAATTGACGGAAACGCTTCAGCTCTTCGATAGGCAGGTCGTAACCGGACAAATGCAGCAGCGCGTAAACCAGCATCGAGCCGTGGCCATTGGACAGCACGAAGCGGTCACGGTCAGGCCACTTGGAATTGGCCGGGTTATGTCGCAGATGACGGTTCCACAATACGTCGGCGATTTCCGCCATACCCATCGGTGCACCAGGGTGACCGGAGTTCGCCTTTTGCACGGCATCCACTGCCAGCATACGGATTGCTCCGGTTGTGTCGTTGAATTTGGGCGGGGTGAAGCTTCGCGTTGCAGCCATTTCATATTACCTCTTAAAACATCCCTGCGGGATTGGTTATGTGAAGTACACTCTTATAAAAGTGAATTTATAGGGGTGCCCTATACTGGTTTGGGCCGGTAATTATGCCGTACCTCCCCGATTAGGGCAACCGACACTATACTGCTGGACGATATGGTATTCTACTGAGATTCGTCCACGCCGCCCTTTTTGGCGAATTTAATGCCTAGTTGCTTGAGTTTGCGATAAAGATGGGTGCGCTCCAGTCCGACCTTATCGGCTACCCGCGAGACATTCCCGACTTCTTTTCGCAAATGGTAGTCAAAGTAAAGCGCGTCAAAATGGTCGCGCGCTTCGCGCAATGGCAAATCCAGCGGCAGAGAAATTTGCAGCACCTGTCCATCGATGCTCAGGGCGATCTTTTGGCCTTGCGCCTCGACAATCTGGGTCTGCGGCTTGGGCGCATCATCCCTGATTGCTTTAGCAATGGTGCTTAACAGCTTTTGCAACGCAATGGGTTTTTCCAGAAAATCCACCGCACCGATGCGTGTCGCTTCGACCGCCGTTTCTATCGTGCCGTGACCCGACATCATCACGACCGGCATGGTCAGCAATTCCTGCTCGACCCACTCCTTGAGCAAAGTTATACCATCGGTATCCGGCATCCAGATATCGAGTAACACCAGATCCGGTTCGCGCTCGTTTCGATAGGCGCGTGCCTGCTCAGCGTTTTTGGCCAGATAAACTTGATATCCTTCATCAAACAGGATTTCCGATAACAACTCGCGGATGCCGATTTCATCATCCACCACCAAAATTTGTTTGCTTGTCATTGTGGGACCTCTAGAAATTTGTTTTGCGGGATGAAGCGCAAGGAGCCGCGCATAACCAGCGACTTGCCCGCTTGCGGGCTTAGTCGAATGGCTAGTAGTTCTATCAGTGAACGACGAGGCATATCGGATAGATAGACGCACCCGCAAGGAGTAGGCCGCGCGGTTCCCGTGGCTGAATCTACGACCGCAGCGCACAGGAGTGAGCGAGCACGTGACGCCGCGATTCGCCCGGAAAACGAATTTATAGGGGTTCCCATTATGTCTCCTCGACCAGCGGCAGCACGATACTGACTCGTGCCCCGCCGCTCACGTTATTTTCAATGGTGATGTGCCCGCCATGCTCTTCCACTATCTTTTTCACGATTGCCAGTCCCAATCCGGTACCTTTAGCCTTGGTCGTCATGTATGGCTCAAAGGCGCGCGACAGCACGCTCTCTGGAAAGCCCGCGCCATTGTCCTCGACCCACAGATGAATTTCTCCGTTTTGCGTTTCGGTGTGCAATGTTATTTGCGGTTGCGCGACACCCTGCAACGCGTCTTGCGCATTCTGCAGCAGATTGTGGATGACCTGCCGCAAGCGGGTCGCGTCCCCGCTGACTTCGCTCTGCGACGCATCCAGCTTCAATACGATGGGAATGGCATTCGTTTCATACAAGCCCAGCACTTCCTTGATCAGTTTATGCACTTCCAGACGCGACAGCTTTAATGCCGGGCCGCGTGCGTAATTGGCAAAATCGCTCACCATGTTTTTCATCGCGGCAACCTGGCTGACGATGGTTTGCGTGGCGCGCCGCAACAGTTGCGCGTCGCCTTCATCAAGCTTGTCACTGAGCTTGTGCTGCAAACGTTCCGCCGAGAGCTGTATCGGGGTGAGCGGATTCTTGATTTCGTGTGCAAGTCGTCGCGCTACTTCGCCCCATGCCGCCTGCCGCTCTGCCTGCAACAGGTGGCTGATATCATCAAACACCACCACATAGCCGGCTTCCCCGCCTTGCGGCAGGCGTGTTCCGCGCATCAGCAGAATCTGGGTCCCATTTCTGCTCAGGCGTTCTATCTGCCGCTGCCATTCGCCGCTCTCAGTTTCGCCAAAAGCATCCATGACGGTGTGGCAGAACGATCTCAGCAGGCTGTACTTCTCGGCAATTTGACTTAACGACATGCGTTGCATCTCTTGCAAAGGCGCGGCGAGGATTTGCGCAGCACTGGTATTCACCGAGCGCAAGCGCAATTCATGATCCAGCGCCAGCACACCGGAAGACAAGTGGGTCAACACGCTTTCCAAATGTGCTTTGGCACTTTCCACTACGCGCTGCTGTTGTTCGCTGGCTTGCTTCGCCTCGAACAACTGGCGTGTCATCTGGTTGAACAAGCCGGTCAACGCGCCCAGTTCATCACTGCTGCGAATCGGATATTGTTCGGTAAAATCGCCTTGTGCCACCGCACGTGTCCCTTCCGCCAACGCTTCCAGCGACGACCCAAATCTTTCACTGAGAAAAAATGCCGCGGAAACCGCCGTCAGCAACACCACCAGCAATGACAGCGTCAAAGTGATCGCATACAGCCGTTTCAACCCGAGGCGGGAGAGCGTCAGTTCCTGATAATCACGATATACCGCTTGTACGGTCTCGGCATCCGCCTCGATCTGTTTCGGCACCGGCTGGGTGAATTGCAACACGTATCGCCCGCCCTCCGGCATTTTGGAATTCACCATAACCAGCGCAAGCAGCGTCAATCCCCTATTAGGCAAGGTATCAATCACTGCGTATTCGCCTTTGTCCAGCGTCAGGCGCAATAAATCGTCATCGGGCTGGCCCGGCGATAGTGCGTTGCCGCCCGAGGAAGACGCAATCAATTTTCCCTTGACGGTGAACAGGGCCGCTTCCTGTGCCACCTCTTCATCCACCAACTGGTCCAGTGCGCGCTGATATTGCCCCGAATGTTTTCCCGCCAATAATGACGCGGTAAATTGTGCCTTTTTGGCAAGCTCTTTCAAACTATTGTCGAGGCCGCTTCTACCGAGGTTGAGGCCGCCCTCCAAGGCTTTCTCAACGCGCACGTCAAACCACGACTCAATACTCTTGTCCAAAAATTGCACTGACACCGTATAGATCAAAATGCCCGGCAGCACCGCGATCAGCGTGAAAAACAACACCAGACGCAGAGTCAGCTTGGCGCCGAACACCTTGTTCTTGAGCTTGTTGCGCAACCGCCACAGTTGATAGCCGACCAATCCCATCAAACCTGACGCAAGCAAGCCGGTTAATCCAAGCAAGCTATAATAGTTGATGGAAAAACCCTCGGTGTTAGCACTGCTTCTGGATAACAAATACAGCAGCGCACCGCTAACGGCAACACTAATGAAAATCAGATAAGTCACCGCGCCGTCACTCCGTTTTGCCGTCGTTGTGTACGGCGATTTCCGCCGGATTGATCACCCAGCGATACCAATCGGAATCGAGCGTCCAATCATTGTCGGTCAGCGCGTTCACCTGCAACGGCTTGGGCAGTTGCGCAATGTCCAGGCGCAGGCGCGCCGCCGCCATATAGTTGCCATTCTTTTTCATCAACTCTGCGGGAATGGCTGTCGAACTTTGCCTGGACAGCATGTTTAAAGCATCTTCAAGACTGGCAAAATTCTGGAACAGCGCGCCGCGCGAGATGCGGTATCGCCCCGTCAGTACGCTGTAAGAAAGTTTGACGGTCTGTTCGCCTTTAAAAATTTCCTCATCCAGCCAGGACCAGCGCGTCAGCGGCGACTTGCCCACAAAATAGCGCGGGATGCTGCGCAACACAGCCTGTTGCGCAGCATCCAGCCAACCCCAGCGAGCGTGTGTCAGTGAAAACTCGCCCACAAAATAAATCGGGATGCCGCGCGACAAAGCCTGTTTCGCCACGAAATTCAGGTTGATGTCATAACTGGCGGAGAGTTGGTAGCCATCTTCGCCCAAACGAATTTCCACCTTGTTGACGGAAATGCCCTCGGCTTGAGCTGTTGCGGCGAACAACCAGGCCAGCAGCACGCCGCGCAGCAATGCACTAAGCAACTTTTTGCAACAATGCATAAAAGAATCCGTCATGCTGATCATTGGGCAACAACTGACCCTCTATATCGTCAGGTAAAGTAACCAGTAACCGCCGCGCATCCGGCTGTTGCGCCAGAAACGCCGCAACAACTTGTTCGTTCTCTTGATGAAAGACCGAGCAGGTGGCGTAGAGCAATTTACCATCTTGCGCCAGCAGCCGCCACAACGCGCGCAAGATGTTGAGCTGTTGTGTGGCGAAACCGGCAATATCCCGGCTGCGTCGCAACCATTTGATGTCGGGATGGCGGCGCACCACACCGGAAGCCGAGCAGGGCATATCGGCAAGTATGCGTTGAAAAGATTTGCCATCCCACCACACATCCGGCTCGGCAGCATCCCCAACCACCAGTTGCGCGGTCAGTTCCAGCCGCTGCAAATTTTCTGCGACAAGTTGCAATCGTTTTGTGTCCTTGTCCACCGCCACCATTTCTGCCGCCGCTCGCTCCAAGATGTGTGCGGTCTTGCCGCCAGGCGCGGCACAGGCATCCAGCACGCGCATCCCGTCGTGGACGTCCAGTAAACGTGCGGCGTATTGCGCACCGGCATCCTGTACCGAAACCAAGCCGGCCAAAAATCCCGGGAGTCTGTCCACTGATACGGGCTTGTCCAGTTGCAGCGCGTCCGGCTCGCACGCTCGGGCGGATAAATCCTGTTGCGCCAGTTGCACCAAATAGTCCGCGGTCGTGTTCCGCCGCTGATTGACGCGCAGCGTCATCGGCGGACGCTGATTGCCTGCTTCAAGTATCGCCGCACTGCGTTCGCCATACTGTGCGTTCAGCTCATCTATCCACCACTGCGGGTAACTATATTGTCCTTCCGCGCTTTGTCTGGATTGTTCCAGCAATGTGGCCTGGTTACGCAAAAAATTTCTCAGGATCGCGTTTACCAAACCGCTCACGCGCGGGCTCAACGCTTGTGCGGCTCGCACCGCATGATCGACCACGGCATGTTGCGCTGATTTGCCATACTGCAACTGGTACATCGCGACCAACAACAGGAAGCGCACACGCTCATCCGGCAAAGGCTTGTGCAACAACATATCCAGTATCGCCAGCAACTGCCCGTAATAGCGCAACGTGCCATAGCTTAAATCTTGCAATGCGGCGCGCTGTGCAGGCATCCAGGCCGCTTTGTTGCACAGTGATTCATCCAACACTTGATTGAGATTTCGCCCGTTCGCCAACACTTGCTGGACGATGATGCTGGCGGCGAGTTGTATGTGTTGCATTAACGTAAAACTCGCGTAGCGTTCGTTTGCCCCCTCGCCCGCAAGCGGGAGAGGGTTGGGGTGAGGGAAACGGGCATGGCAGGCTTCATTATTAGGGGTAACAGCTTCATCATGACCGTTAGTTGGCATCGAAAACATCGCCGACTTTGACCGGCATGGCCTGCAAAAATTGTGCGGCGGGTTGTGCTTTGCCGCCCGGACGCTGCAACGCCTCCAGGCGCAACGCGTCTTTGCCGCACGCCACCGTGATACCGCTCTTGTCCACGGCTATCACTTTGCCCGGGTTGCAGCATTTGTCAGGCTCGCTGAGTTTGTCCAAACACAACTCAGCCTGCCAAACTTTTATCGCTACACCGTTCAAGTTGGCATGACACACCGGAAAGGGATTGTATGCGCGTACCGCGCGTTCGATTTGCCGCGCATCCTGCCGCCAGTCGATCTGCGCTTCGCTCTTGAGCAGCTTGGCGGCATAGCATGCCGCATCATTGCCCTGCTTGATTGGCGTCAAACGGTTTTCTTGCAGCAGACGCAATGCTTCGAGGATGCTGCTCGCACCCATCTCAGCCAGTTTGTCATGCAGAGTCTGTGCGGTGTCATTTGCCTCGATCGGGCATGCGTGATGCAACAACATATCGCCGGTATCCAGCCCTTCGTCCATCTGCATGATAGTGATGCCGGTCTCGTTATCGCCCGCCAAAATCGCGCGCTGTATCGGTGCGGCTCCGCGCCAACGCGGCAGCAACGAAGCGTGAATGTTCAAGCAGCCCTGGCGCGGCAGTTGCAATACCGCTTGCGGTAAAATCAAACCATAAGCGGCCACCACCATCACATCGGCATCCAGCGCGGCGATCGAGCGTTGTACCTGTTCAGTCTTTAACGTAGCGGGTTGTAATACGGCCAAGCCGTGCTGCAGCGCAAGCTGTTTCACCGGACTGGCTGCCAGTTGCATACCGCGTCCGGCGGGACGATCCGGCTGGGTCAGCACCGCGACAACTCGGTGTTCCCTGAGCAACGCAGCCAACGCGCTGGCCGCGAAATGTGGCGTACCGGCAAAGATGATTTTCATAATATATTTAGCCTGGGAAAAACCTCTGCGTAACGTAGCGAGCGAAGCTGAGACAAGGCAAAAAATGGCGAGAAACCGGAGTGTACATTTAGTACACGAGGATTTTGAGCCATTTTTTAACGCAGTATCAGCGAGCGCATAACCAATGCCTTAGTTGGCGTAGTTTGGCAACTTAGGCAGATGGCTAGTTGTTTCATCAGTAGTTGCGTAGAGGTTTTTACATTGTTTCGCGCAGGCGCTTTTTAAGCTTGGCACGAATCCGAGTCTGCTTGAGTTGAGATAGATATTCGACAAACACCTTGCCGATCAAATGATCCATCTCATGCTGGATGCAGACCGCCAACAAACCTTCGGCATCCAGCGTAAAGGAAGCACCTTTTTCATCAAGGGCGCGCACGGTGATCTTTCCCGCGCGGCTCACCGTTTCATAAATACCCGGTACCGACAGGCAGCCTTCCTCGCAGTCGCTTACGCCGCTGCTGGCGATGATTTCAGGATTGATGAACACCTTCAATTGATCGTGTGTCTCGGAAACATCCACCAAGATGATTCGCTCATGCACATCCACCTGCGTCGCCGCCAAACCCACCCCGGGCGCGGCATACATGGTCTCAGCCATATTGCGCACCAGCTTGCGGGTGGCTTCATTGACCTGCGCAACTTTCTTCGCGACTTTATGCAGACGCTCATCGGGATATTGCAAAATTTTCAGGATTGCCATGCTTGACCCATAAATGCTTGCTAATTTAGTAGACTAGATGCAGAATTTAACGTAGCGCAGCAACTTTGCGTGCCCCTTATATTGACTCTGCCGGAGTTTCCATGCGCAAGATTATATCGCTGATTTGCTTTTTATTGCCTGTCTTGGCCTTTGCTGCCGAGCCCGAGAACCGCTCGGATATCCGCTTGGATATTCGCAGCGATGCGCCGGATCGGCACATCGTCGTCAAGGGTGATACCCTGTGGGATATCTCCGGCAAGTTCTTCAAAGACCCTTGGAAATGGCCGCATATCTGGGGCCTGAACAAAGACTCTATCAAGGACCCGCACTGGATTTATCCGGGCGACGTAATCTTTCTCGATCGCAGCAGCGGCACCTTGGGCATCGGTCAACCTGGCACAAGCGCCGCTGGCGGCATCAGCGATATGATGGCCGCGAGCAGCGTGAGCGATACGGGCAATAACGTAAAACTTTCTCCCAAAGTGCGTGAAAACCCAAGCCCTCACGATGCCATCCCGAGCATTCCCGCCAGTGCCATCGCGCCATTTTTGACACAGCCGTTGGTCATTGAAGCGGGCCAGTTAAAGGATGCTCCAGCGCTGATCGGCGCGCGCGAAGGACGTGTGGTACTTGGCAACGATGACACCGGTTTTGCCAAAGGGCTGCCATCAGACAAAGGTGATCAGTGGCAGATTTACCGCCCGGGCAAAACTTTTGTCGACCCGGACACCAACGAAGTACTGGGTATCGAAGCCATCTATCTGGGCAACGCCGAAGTAACACACTTTGCGGATATCAGCACCCTCGCGATCACCCATGCTGTCCAGGAAATTTATGCGGGTGACCGCCTTGTCCTGCCTTCCGTCGAGACAGTCAATACCTATCTGCCCCGCGCGCCGGAAAGCAATATTTCCGCACGCGTGATTTCTATTTATGGCGGTGTATCCCAAGGCGGACAAAACTCCGTCATCACTCTGAACAAGGGCGCGCGCGACGGGCTGGAAAGCGGACATGTGCTGGCGCTGTATCACAAGGGTGAGGTGATTAAAAATGAAGGCAAACAATACACGCTGCCTGATGAACGCTATGGTTTAGTGTTCGTGTTCCGCGTGTTCAACAAGGTGTCCTACGCGCTGGTGATGCAGATCCGTCTGCCGGTGCAGTTGTTAGATCGCGCCAACACCCCTTAACAGTGGGGAACCTCTAAAAATCCACATTTCATTCCAACTGATAGAACTACTAGCCATTCCACTAGGTCGCCAAAAAACGGCAACCAAGTGGCTGGTTATGCTGTGTTGCGTAAAAAATTTCTTGCTGACATATCATCCATATGCGGCGCGGCGAAATTTTCCCGCGCCTTGCATTTGGGCGAACTCTGAATTTTTAGAGGCTCCCTGTGACTTTTGATGTTTCACTTAAAGCTTGGCTGGCACTCAGCCTGACGCGGGGCT
>OBLT010000880.1_pt1 | contig 19483 bp, 18 predicted proteins | sample 1518721 | NCBI WGS metagenome assembly OBLT01 (sample SAMEA3539307, study PRJEB22396) | soil metagenome | biome: tundra; feature: field; material: soil | place: USA | collected 2010-05 | depth 0.15 m | reverse complement strand
TGGAATTATTCAGCCCCCTTGTGATCTATTATTTTAATTTTCGCCTGCCTGTCATAAAAGGAATCCGAATCTATTTTTTCAGTTATGCTCAAAAATATCAGGGTATAAAAAGAAAAAAAATAATTTAGTAAGAGTATGATTGCGGAAATAATCGTTGTAGTCAGCATAAACTTCAAAAAGTATCTTTTTACATATAAGAATATTTTCCTAGCGTAAATAAGGGAAGCAAATAAAAATGCGACAGGAATGATTACAAATGATGCAGTGCTGAGGGCAAAAATGAAACTTAGAATAATAATAAATACCGATAGCCCTTTAAGAAGTCTGCTCCATTTGCATAATCCTGAAAAATAAAAATAATAGATCACAAGGGGGCTGAATAATTCCATCATAAAAGTAAAATGCCCTGATTCGGGCGCGAAACCTCTCGCTCTGTAATACAATGCTAATACTGTCGCATCATACCATGCTTCAGATTCACTTGGCCTTGGGATATAATTATTGATGTTTAAACCAAAAAAATTGCTGGATGCAAATTCAAAAGCGGCAAAAGCAGCGCTGATAAGTGTGGTGTAAGTTATAAACTGTAAAACCTTTTTTACAACAAATTTTTTATCAGAGATACTAAAGAGGGTAAATTTAATGCCTGCATAAAAAATCAAAAGGGTGGTAACATAAGCAACGGCATGATTTAATGATTTAGAATTTCCCCAACCATTTATCAGGAAGGAAAAAATAACCAGGAATAAAAATAAGCAGATTATTATGATGTCCATTCCGAGGAAACCAACGGGCAATTTACCTGTTTGAAGGAGCTTCAAAATCATCAAAAAAAATAATGCCACTGCAAAAATGAGTGGTAAAGAAATAGTGCCCGTAAATGCAAATGCCGAAACAAACGGCATCGTGAGGATATAAGCCCACAAAATCAATTGGCTCCAATAATCCAGGTCTATGCGTTTTTGTAGCTGTTCGCCAGGTTTATTATTTTGTAGTATATCCATAGTGTGTAATAAAAGAACAAGCGGCTAAAATAAGAATATTGAAAATATCCATGTTCTTCCAGTATGATTTTTCTTTCCGGTTCAATTTTCCCTCCTGCAGTTATGCTGTTTTCATGTATCCTGAATTTTGAAATAGTAGTGTCAATATATTTACCCTTGACCCCCTTAGTTCCCAAAGCTCTTAATATATAATCATAGTCAGATGCATATTTATATTTCAAAGAATAGCCTTTCAATTGTTCATTTAATTTTTTGGAAATAAACAAGCAGGGATGAGGCACGAATGTACCATGAGTAGATAATAAAAGTTGCTTAAAAGTAACGGGAAATAATCTTACTTTTTTATGCTTTCCGTTCTTAATTTTCACCAGGTTTCCGTAAAAATAATCTGGCCTGTTATCACCCATAAGGTTAACTGCATTTTGTATAGTACTTTTATTTACCAAGAGATCATCAGAATTCAGAATTAAAACATAATCCCCTGTGGCAAATTTTAGCCCTTTATTAATGGCATCGTACATTCCGTTGTCATCCTCACTAACCCAAACTTCAATTTTTGATGCGTGCCTTCTTAAAATATCAATAGTACCGTCCGAAGAATTTCCGTCAATAATAATATACTGAATGTTTTGATAAGTCTGGTTCGTGACGCTTTTGATAGTTGCATCCAAAAAATCAGCGCTGTTTTTGCAAACTGTTATTATAGTAATTTTTATGTGCTCCAAAATACTTCTAATATTATAAAGCTTGTTTCTAATAATGAGGAAAGTTATATTAACAGGACGGGAAAAGTTCAACAAATCAGTCGACTGGCCTGGCTATCCATTGTTGAAAATCATATTCCTCTATTTCGTAGCCCAGTTCATTTAGAAAGACTAAAAGTTGGTAAGGCTTGTAATTGAAACGCTTGGTCCAATCTCCTGATAATTCAAAAATAATAACTGGTCTGTGTTTTATGATTGTATTAACGCAGCCTTGCAATACTAATAGCTCTGCACCTTCTACATCAATTTTCACAAAATCAATTGCATAGAGCGCATTAAATTCGTCGAGGTCATCTAATTTGACTGCAGTGTTTGTATTAGCTGATTCTAAATCATTTTCCTCTATTTCCTTTATGTATTTGAATGAATCACCACTTTTTAATCTTCCATCATTATGAGTAATTGACACCATTTCAATTTTGGACTCTCTATTTGATAATGCCAAATTGTAGGTTGAAACATTCTGGCAGTTATTCAATTTTAGATTCTCCTGCAATGTGGCATAAGATTCCTGGTCAGGCTCAAAGGCATACACTTTGCCTGATTCCCTGACTAATTTTGAATAAAAAATAGCATACAAACCCGAATTGGAACCAATGTCTATAACTACATTTCCTGGTTTTAATATTTGGGAAAATAGTTGAAGAGTCCGGTATTCAAAAGATTTCCCATACTTTACAAGTACCTCATTTTTATAAATAATTTCGGCAATATCTCCCTTTCTGGCACATTTAATAGTATAACCTGGTAAAATTTTTATGGAAAATATTTTATTCCGATTAAATGAAAGATTCCAATAAAAACCTCTTAATTCAATTACATAATAAAGAAGCAGCTTACCGGTTTGCTGAAATAATAATTTGAAATTCATACCCATTTTTAGTATTTAACGCATTGTTATGCTATACTTCTCTAAGAAATATCGCATCTGCCTGTAACAACCTTCCATTTTGAAGATCGGTAAAACCATTTTCCAGTGATGATAGGTAATACCCTTTTGATTCAACATATTTCTTCATTTCATCAAATAATTTTTCTCCATTATATAGCGAAATGCAGGATAATTCAAGATGCAATGCATAAATATTTTTAAAAGAATTTGCTGCACCTTCTAATATTCTGGATTCGTAGCCTTGTGCATCTATCTTCAAAAAAAATTTGTTCGCAAAATTAATTTCTTTAATAAAAGTGTCTAATCGTTTTATTGTTACTTCTTCCTTTGAAATGTATTCTGTTTGGGGGGCGGATTCTGCTAAAAACTTACTTTGATTGAGTAAGGAGCTGCTTACGGAATTTCTTGAGATATTAATTAATGATTTACCATCCCAATCGCCCAATCCAATATTAAATACTTGCCAGCGTGTGTTGCGATCAGCAGCTTTACTCAATTGTCTAAATGGTTTTGATTGGGGCTCGAATGAATAAATTTTTCCTTTGAACCCGATTTCGCGTAACCCTTTTGCATATTGGCCAATATTGGCCCCCACATCAAAACAGTCTTTTACATCATTATTAGCCAGGTATTTGACCAACATCAACTGACCCTTCGAAGGGAAGCGTCGGATGTCGAATCCAGCTTTGTGTAACAGACCGTTTATTTTACTATACAATTCAATCTTCCTAATCAATTACTTCAATGTTTAAATAGATTACCTGACTTATACTTTAATAAAATCCAGCAAAGATAGAGCAAAAAGAAAACGGGTATAATCAGGTATGATTGTATGGCAAATTTAAATTGATATAAAAATAAAGACAGTACTGAGATAAAGACAAAATACCAGAAAACTACCGATCTGAGCCACAAAAAAGTTTTCTTTATTTTTTTTGTTAAAACAAACGAGTTGTACACACTCCCCACGAACAATGCTACTGATGGAACAATGAAGAATGAGAATTCTTTATGATCATAATAGGTGAGTAACAAGTAAAGAACTACTACTGTTATTGAAAGTATTAAATGGTAATATATCAGTTTACCGATTTTGTCCAAACCGATACTGGAATAATAGTGAACTGATGTAATCATATTGCACACCCATCCTATATTCAGGATAATGATGCATTGCATTAAATTAGTATCTTTTTGACCTGAAAAAAAATACACAGCAAATGGCGCAACGATTAAGTTTAACATACCCGCAGTAACTGAAAATAAAACATTCTTATTGGATATTTCATTAAAATAGCTATTCTCAGTTCCCAAGTTTTTGTGCAATACAATTTTTGGGATAATTACCTGGTTGGTGCTTACAAGGAGGTTTCGAACCTGTATAACTATTTTATTGGAGATTTCATAATTTCCTGTAGCGGCTAGCCCCATATTTTTGGTTATGAAAAATTTAACGAGGGGATCAAAAAAAATAACCAATATGCTTATGAATTGCGACTTTAATCCAAAGGAAGAAATCAATTGAAATGATTTTTTATGAAAAGAGACCGGATAAATATATTGCAGCACCTTCAGCTTATAGACCATTGCGAGAATAATTATAAATTGAAGCAGGTTTTGAATCAAAAAAGCCAACGCTACACCGAGCAGGCCATATTCTGGCAATAAAAGAATAGATACCAATAAAAAAATAATGGAACCTGCAATTTGAACGAAGGATCTTAAATAATATTTCTGCATGGAATCTATCATATAAGAATAAACGGAAAAAAGATTATTAAGAAATAGCGCTGCCATAGATACAGGAATAATCGATTTGAAATTTAATAATTGTCGGGGATTTAATAAATTTCCGGCATATTTCATTGCGGGAAAGTAGAGCAGTATTAATATTGGAAGGGTTAAAAAATAATTTGAAAAATTAGCAGTTCCGATCATTTTGCCGATTTCTTCTTTTTTATTATTTAAAAACATTTCTGGGAGGTATCTTACCATACTGTTACTAAACCCAAAGCTGCTGATTTGGCCAATTGAGGTGGCGGCCACTACTAGCGACCACACTCCCAACATTTCTTTGCCTAAATATTTGTTGATTAAGGCGTACACAATAAACTGACTAAGCGCCACTACCACACTAAGGACGATAAGCCATACTGTATTTTTAGTCAGGTTTAAGATTTGGCGATACGTCCACGAAATATATTCTTTGATGCTTTGAATTTTCATTAAATAAAATCGAAGGAGTGAGAAAATAATCGCATCTGTTGGCGGTCACACACAAGGAGACTATTATCCTAATTATTAAACTTCCTGTAGGTATCAAAATAATTTCGGATAAAAAAAACCAGCAAACCAATAAAAATTGCAATTACAGAAAAAATGACTCCTGTTTTTATTTCCCCCTGCTTTATTTTTTTCATTGGGTAATTTGCTTCATCAATTACCTGTAATAATGGGATACTTCTCAAGTATTGAAACCGGGCTACCTCCATATTCTTAAACATTTCAGCATAAGCAGAGCCATATACCTGCGCATTGCTTTCCTTCATCATTATAGGTACCTGCGCATTTTCAAAAGTTGTATTTAGATTAGCATCCTGAATGGCAGCCTTACCCGAAATGGAGGCATCTAATTTTTTCTTTATATCAGGAACTCTTTCTTCCAATAGGTCAAGTGTACCTTTTGTCTTTTTCGTCCTTATCTCAGTATAAAAACGGTTGGTTTCTTCAATTAACCGGTCCGTAAAATCTTTTGAGAATTTTTCTGAATAACTATCAACCATCAATTCATATATATTAAGTCTCTTGTCAGGTCTTCTGGCAGTTATACGATAATTTTTAAAAATTAAATAAGTATTGTACAGAATGCTGTCTTTTGCATAAGAAAAATTAGCCCTTGATTCAACCGGGTAAAAATGGATATCTCCTACGCCATTTTTATCCCAGCCAGGGTTATTTTCAAGGTAATATTCAATAAGTGTCATTGGCTTATTTTCAAAAGTGTCTACAGAAAGCAGTACACTTTCAATTACCCGCCTGCTTTGCATTATAACCAATATGTTATCACCGGTAAAAATGTCCTGGGACCCCGCAATTGAAATTCCGAGCTGGGCTGCAAGGCCTATCGCAGCCGATCCGCCGCCGGTTTCAGATCCACCTTCATCGAGTGCAAATGAAAGATAACTTTCATACAAAGGCTTTTGCTTACTGGCATATATATATCCGATTATGGCACCAACGAAGCCGACAATTAAAAAAATCCACCATTTTCTAATTACATTCCGGAAGATATTAGTGATGATAACTTGTTCGGAATTTTCAACTGAACTCCTGCTGCCGGCTATTTCCTCATGGTCCATGATAGGTTATATTTATTTTTTGTAACCACTATAATTTAAGCACGTTAACAATAATTGCAAGAGACGAAACCAAAACCGCCAATTCACCCACACTCAGTTTTGAGCGATTGTTTTTTTCTTTTTGGGGTACGAAAACTTCTGACCTTGGTGTAACAGAAGGATAGCGCTTAAACCATAAAAAACGCTTTACTGAAGCAGCTTTTCCATCAGGATAAATTACCAATGATCCGGCTTTACGGGCATATAACGTAAAATTTCCTGCCTGTTGAATATAGTATTTAAGATTCCGATTTGGTTGATAAGACACAAGAGTTGGAAAATAAACCTCGCCGGTCACCTTCACTAAATTAGTACTTCTGGAAATTGTCAATATATCTCCGTCTTCAAGAGCGAGGTTTTCCGGGCTTTCCGGGTGAGCCAAAATAGTTCCCAAATCAACGCTAATTAAATCATATGATTTATATAGTTCTTCTTTCAGCCTTGGGTTTTGGGCGACGCTGTCAGGGTTGATATTCAAAATTCTTTGAAAAAGGTTTGCTTTTTCTTCTTTGGTTAAATTTGATTTTGAAATTCTTCGGATGGTGATAGAAGAACTATCAGCTGAGGCCTTGAATCCTCGGGTTCTCTGAATAATTTCACTAATTTTTTCTTCGCTGTTTTCTAAACCATATTTGCCCGGGCTAAGCACTTCTCCCTGCACAATTACGCTTCTTTGAGGGGTATAACCCGGAAGAGTTTTAATAATCACCATATCATATGGCTGAAGAAAAATATTATTTTGTAATTGATTTTTATCTGTGAGGTCTATTTTAAATATGGCGCTTTCATTATGATTGGCTTTTTCTACATTTACATCTAGTATTCTTCTCAAAATTTCAATATTTGATGAATCACCCGATTGGGTTAATCCACCTGCTGAAAGAAGAAGGTCTCTCAATGTAAAGTTTTCGCGCCATTGAATCACACCTGGTTTTCTGACATTACCTTCAACAGTAATAAAATTTTTATCAGTGAAATCAAAAATGGAATTGATATTAATTGAATCATCCTTTTGCAGATATACCTTATCACCAAATTGCAATACAGAATCAAGGTTAAAAGAAACAGTTGTAGGGGTCTTATTATTCAGATACCGGTAAATAACCACTCTTTTCGTGTAAGCATCCTTTTTCAAACCACCTGCTTTATCAATTAAATCTTTTACTGTTAAGTCTGCAGTAAGCTGGTAAGGGCCCGGTCTGCTTATTGCTCCGGAAATAACAAGTCTGTTTGAGTATTCATCCTGTAATTTCCTGACGTTAAAGTCGTCACTTCCTGCAGGTTGAAAATTATTATATTGAGCTGATTCCACGTCAATAATTTTTTTATCTGTATCTGTAATCCTTGTTACTGTTACAGCTCCTCTGTAAGCATCGTCAGTAAATCCTCCGCAGTATTTGAGAAGGTCACTGAATGTTTCGTTATCAAGCATCTCAAATTTACCTTCTCGTTTAACCTTCCCCGAAATTGTTACTCTTTTCTTATAATAAGGAATCATAATAACATCCCCTTCATGCAGCATCATATTATCTTTCTGGTCCCCATTCACCAAAAAATTATATAAGTCAGCAGTTCTCTTACTGTCGTTTCCCCCGATAACTTGTATATCCCGGTAACTGCCAAGGGAAGCAGGTCCTCCGCATAAATAAAGGGCATTAAAGAGGGTGGTTAACGATGATACTGTGAAAGTTCCCGGTTTTTTTGCCTGGCCGATAACTGTTATACGAATACTTTTTATTTTGCCCAAAGAAACCTGCACTTTGGTTTGGCCACTGCTTATAGCCCGGTATATTGAAGAGGCAAGCCTTGATTTAATTTTTTCAGTGGCCTGGTCAATAGTCAGGCCATTGACTAAAATGGGTCCAACATTTGGGATATAAATTTCTCCCTGGTTATTAATAGTAAGGTTGTATTTTTTTTCGCTGTAGCCATAAATGGATACTACAATTTCATCATCGGGTCCTAATAGGTAACCGGCGGGTGCAGGAATATGCAAATTCGGTTCAAAAACCTGGCTACTGGTAGTAAAAAGTTCGGAGCCAAATATGGTTTCATCAGTTTTGAATTTTTGAATAGGAACTAGATTATTGGTACTATCAGAAAGACGCCCTGAAATATTTTTTTCAGACAAAGACCCGGTTTCTTCTTTTTGTATATTTTGATTTTCATTAGCATTAATTAATGCTAACCTTGTTTTCAACTTTGTTATTTCAGTTGAAGGAAGGCCTTTATCTGCCAATATTTTATATAATTGAGTTTCTGAAATTCCGGACTCAGAAGCTCGCTTAGCCATATCAGCCAACTGTTCATCACTGTAGCTATCAACATTAATATTGGTGAGATCATTTGTATTCAATAGAGTATTCTGAGCATTTACCCGGGTTAAAAAAATAAATGATATAAAAAAAACAAATGAAATTATCCTGATTATTTTCATTGATTGCTTCGTTTAGCGCCTTTTTTTATGTAAAACAAGGGTAAAAATTAGCGAGTGAAGTTAATAATATTTTTTACGATATTTTTTTATGATATAATATCCGTGTCCGGACTAAATCAATCGGTAAAGCAAAAAAAGTTGCAATTTTTTTTGTAAGGAGTTACCTGTTTAAGATATATTGATCAAATACTCTCCGTAACCACTTTTTTCAAATTTTTTAGCAAGATTATTTAATTGCGTTTTATTAATAAATCCCATCCTGAAAGCAATTTCTTCGGGGCATCCAATCTTGAAGCCTTGTCTTTTTTCAATAACTCTTACAAATTCTGATGCATCATGTAATGATTCAAAAGTGCCTGTATCCAGCCAGGCAAAACCCCGGTTCAAAACAACTACCTTCAATTTCTTATCCAAAAGATATTTTTGGTTCACATCCGTTATTTCATATTCACCACGGGAAGAGGGCGCAATATTTTTAGCTATATCCACAACGTTGTTATCGTAAAAATACAAACCCGGCACTGCAAAATTGGATTTTGGTTTCAACGGCTTTTCTTCAATGCTTATGGCTGTATAATCCTTATCAAATTGAACTACTCCATATCTTTCCGGATCAATGACAGAATAGGCAAAAATAACCGCTCCATTAGGGTCGGCAGATTTTTGCAAAAGATTTGAAAATCCACTTCCGTAAAAAATATTATCTCCCAGAATGAGTGCGACGGTATCACTGCCAATAAATTTTTCTCCAATTACAAATGCCTGGGCCAGCCCGTTTGGTTTCTCCTGGATTTCATAGTGAATGCTGCATCCCCATTGGCTTCCATCACCTAACAAGCGCTTAAACTGCTGCTGGTCTTCCGGTGTGGTAATGATAAGAATTTCATGTATGCCGGCAAGCATCAGTGTTGACAATGGATAATAAATCATCGGCTTATCATAAATCGGCATGAGTTGTTTGCTGATTCCCATGGTAATCGGATACAACCGGGTTCCACTGCCACCTGCCAGGATAATTCCTTTCATCTTTTGATTATTAAGATTGAGTTAATATTAGAAAAAATTTACCATTTTAACACCATTCCAACCTGATTACTTCCCATACTGCTTTTCATAATAGCTTCTGTAAGCTCCGCTCGTGACATCATCGAGCCATTCATTGTTATGTAAATACCAGTCTATTGTTTTTGCGAGACCTTCTTCAAACTGCAACGAGGGTTTCCAGCCTAATTTCTTTTTGAGTTTGGAAGCATCTATTGCATACCTGAGATCATGCCCTGCCCTGTCTTTTACAAAAGTGATTAGTTTTTCTGAAGTTCCTTTTTTTCGCCCGAGTTTTTTATCCATTTGCCTGCAAAGTTCTTTGATGATATCAATATTTTTCCACTCATTGTGGCCTCCGATGTTGTAGGTATCTCCTGGTTTCCCTTTATGAAAAATAATGTCTATCGCTCTTACATGATCTTCAACAAACAACCAATCCCGTACATTCAATCCTTTACCATAAATAGGGAGTGGCTTATTGTTAATGATATTATGAATACATAATGGGATTAACTTTTCGGGAAAATGAAAAGGTCCATAATTATTGGAACAATTGGAAATGATAACCGGCAAATGAAACGTATGATAAAAGGCCCGGACAAAATGATCTGAGGAAGCCTTAGAGGCAGAATAAGGACTGCGGGGGTCATAAGCTGTTTCTTCCGTAAAATATCCTGTTTCTCCCAAGCTTCCATATACTTCATCAGTAGAAATATGATAAAATAACTTGCCCTTATAATTGTCTTTCCAGTAATCCTTTGCTACCTGAAGCATTGATACGGTTCCCAGCACATTTGTTTTTACAAAAGCTAAGGGATCAGTAATTGAGCGGTCCACATGACTTTCTGCAGCACAATGCAAGACACCTGTAAATTTATATTTTGTGAACAGCTTTTTTACCATATTCATATCTTCGATATCACCTTTTACAAAAATGTAATTAGGCTTGCCTTCAATATCCTTCAGGTTTTCAAGATTTCCGGCATAGGTGAGTTTATCCAGATTCACGATTAGATACCCGGGATATTTGTTTACAAATAACCTGGTAAGATGTGAGCCAATGAAGCCGGCGCCGCCTGTAATGAGAATAATTTTTTTTGGAAGGTTCATACTTTGATTTTATAAAATCATATGCTTCTTATTTTATGAACCAGGTCTATTGATTTCCTGGTTTCAGAAATTGGGAATCCCTTCCCCACCAATATATTTTCATAGGATTGTGTATGCAAATCTGCTAGTCCTTCACTGAATTCAACGGCTTCCCCATCAATTATTAATTTTCTATAAGTTCGTTTCCCTTTGTTTTTTATTTCTTGCGGTAATTCATTAGCGTCGATGCTCAGCATCCAATTCACTGATGCTTTTTCCAATTCCAGGCTTCCTGATGATACCGTTTTTTCATGCTGAAAAACTTTATAATCCTTCACATCACCAAAAATCCATAAAAGCATATCAAAAAAATGTACCCCAATATTAGTAGCTATTCCACCGCTTTTTGAAATATCTCCTTTCCAGCTCGAAAAATACCAATGACCACGGGTAGTAATATATTGTAATTCAATTTCGTGCTTCTTTCCCGGAGAGGTGCTATCTATTCTTTGTTTCAGGGCAATTATATCGGGGTGAAGCCTTAGTTGTAAAATCGAAAATGCCTTTCTTCCCATTTCTTTTTCTATTTCTTCCAATGCATCAATATTCCAGGGATTCAAGACGATCGGTTTTTCGCAAATTACGTCTGAGCCTATTCGCAATCCAAACCTTATATGCGCATCATGCAGGTAATTGGGACTGCAAACACTTACATAATCAATTTTTCTTCCCTGGCGTTTCAATTTTTCCAAATGACGATCGAAGCGTTCAAATTCTGTAAAAAAATCTGCTTCAGGGAAATAACTGTCTAATATCCCGACAGAATCATTTTTATCTAAGGCCGCAATTAAAATATTACCGGTATCTTTTATTGCCTTCAAATGGCGTGGAGCAATATATCCGCCGGCACCAATTAATGCAAAATTTTTCATTTGTTATTTTATTCTTGTAACCTGGTTTTTTTCCAGCAAATACTCCTGTTTGCTTTCAGGGCAAATTGCTTTGTTATTTTCATCGAAAAACAGTTTTATTCCATATTCACTCATCCATCCTACATGTTTTGCCGGGTTACCTACCACAAGTGAATAAGGAGCTACTTCTTTAGTAACAACTGCGCCTGCGCCTATAAATGCATATTCTCCAATATTATGGCCACAAACAATAGTTGCATTAGCACCTATTGTAGCTCCTTTTTTTAGGATTGTTTTCTTAAATTCCTTTTTACGAATGACCGCACTTCTCGGATTTGTGACGTTTGTAAAAACTACGGAAGGTCCCAGGAAAACATCATCTTCGCAAATGACGCCTTCATATAATGAAACATTATTTTGAACTTTGACATTCTTCCCCAGAATTACTTTGGGAGATATAACTACATTTTGACCAATGTTACAATTTTCTCCAATGATGCTCCCGGGCATAATATGAGAAAAATGCCAGATTTTAACTCCAGGACCTATCACAGCTCCTTGATCCACAATAGCAGTTGGATGAATAAAATAATTTTTTTCCATTTAAAGTGTGGCAAGTTACCGAAATAAGCTTTTCAAACGGAATCTAGCTGCAATGAAGCACTGAAAAAGACAGCCTCAAATTATCTTTTTATTACTCAACAGGTCAACTAACTTCGCAAAATGCATTATGCCTCGGTTGAAAATTTAACGAAATCATTTGGAATAAGGAATCTTTTCAGAAACATTAGCTTTCATATAGAAGAAGGAGATAAAATAGCCTTTGTTGCCAGGAATGGTAGTGGGAAATCCACATTGCTAAAAATAATTGCAGGTTTAGAAACAGCTGATGAAGGCACTATTTGGGTGCATAAGGATGTAAAAGTGATTATGCTGCAGCAGGATACTGCATTTTTCAATGATAAATCAATTTGGGACAATATCCTGAATCTTGATAATCCGGTTGTAAGGCTCGTCAAAGAATATGAAATGCTCATGGAAGAAGAAAATCACGACGAAGTGCGCATCAGTCAACTCGTCACAGAACTTACTGAGGCAAATGCATGGAATTTTGAAAGTGAGTTGAAACAGATTTTGGGGAAACTGAACCTACATCACCTTGGTGAACCTGTCAAAAATTTAAGTGGTGGTCAGCGAAAAAGAGTCGCCCTGGCGCAGGCATTAATAGAAGCTCAGATGCATGAGGGTAAATGTTTGCTCATTCTTGATGAACCGACAAACCACCTTGATGTAGAAATGATAGAATGGCTCGAAAGTTATTTGGCCACCAATAAGAGCACATTGCTTTTGGTAACTCATGACCGGTATTTTTTAGATACAGTTTGTAATGAGATTATTGAAATTGATGATGAAAAATTGTTCATCTATAAGGGCGATTATGATTATTTCCTGGAACAAAAATCTTTGCGGGCTGAAGTACAGCAAAGTGAGCTTTTAAAGGATAAAAATATCTTCAGGAAGGAATTAGAATGGATGCGCAAGCAGCCGAGGGCACGCACTACAAAATCAAAAAGCCGGCAGGATGCTTTTACAGAAATTGAAGAAAGAGTAAGCCAGCGCAAGGAAGTTGCGGAGGTTTCCCTTCAGGTAAAAATGACAAGATTAGGGGGCAAGGTGCTAGAAATGAAAAAGGTCTACAAATCTTACGGCAATAAAGTGATTTTAAAAGGTTTCGATTATACCTTCAAAAAGGGAGAAAGAATAGGGATTGTTGGAAAAAATGGAACGGGAAAATCAACATTCTTAAATGTTGCGCTGGACCTGGTGCCACCTGATAGCGGCAAAATCAATCATGGAGAAACTGTAGTTTTTGGAAATTTTGCACAGGAGGGTCTTCAATATAAAGAGGATAAAAGAGCTATTGAATATGTCAAAGACTTCGCAGAATTTTTTCCTTTGGCAGATGGCAGCAAAATAAGTGCGACACAGTTTATGGAAAAATTTGGCTTTACAGCGCAGCAACAATTCACTCCTTTAAGCAAACTAAGCGGAGGTGAGAAAAGAAGACTACATTTATTAAGTATTCTGTTTTGCAATCCCAATTTCCTGGTCCTGGATGAACCGACCAATGATCTCGACCTTCAAACATTGAGAACACTCGAAGAATTTTTACAGGATTTTCCAGGCTGCATTTTAATTGTAAGCCATGACAGATATTTTATGGACAGGTTAGTGGATCATCTTTTTGCTTTTGAAGGTGAGGGTGAAATAAAAGATTTTCCCGGCAATTATAGCCAATACAGAATCTGGAAACAGTTAGTGGAAAACAAAGCAAAACCTGTTTCAACGACCTCAGTCCTTATTCAATTGGAAATAAAGCCAAAGCCTGAAAATAATACCAGGCCCAAATTTTCTTTTAAGGAAAAACATGAATTTGAATTGATTGAAAAAGAGATCCAGGCGCTGGAGAAAGAAAAAGAATTATTAGAAGTGAAACTAAACAATGGTTCGCTTGATTTCGAAAAATTGCAAAAGGCTTCCGAAAGAATTAGCGAAATAATAGTCTTGCTGGATAAAAAGGAGACGAGGTGGCTGGAGCTTAGCGAAAAAAGTTTAACCTGAATTTTTCTAAATTATTTTTAAAAAAATTATGAAGCAGCATTTTTATTTTATCGTTTTTATCATAGTAATAAATTATCCTATTCTGGAGACAAATGCCGAAATAAGGCTGCCCGCCATTATTGGCAATCACATGGTACTCCAACAAAGCAGCGAAGTAAATATATGGGGATGGTGCGAACCCGGCGAAAAGGTAATATTAACTAACACCTGGGATACGATAACATATACCACAAAGGGCTCATCAGATGCCAAATGGAGTCTGAAGATAAGAACGCCAAAAGCCGGTGGCCCTTATCAACTTCATATTCATGGCAATAACGATATTACGATAGATGATATTTTGATTGGAGAATTATGGGTCTGCAGCGGCCAAAGCAATATGGAAATGAGTTATAGCTGGGGAATTAAACAATATGCCAATGATGTAGCAAATTCAGGCAATCAAAGCATGAGGCTATTTCACATTCCCAAGTTAACTGCAACTAATCCACAAGATGATTTAACGGGCCATTGGGTAGTTTGTAATTCTGAGGACCTGAAGACTTTTAGTCTGGCAGGATATTTTTTTGGAGAAAAATTGCAGGAGGTTTTACAAGTGCCGGTTGGTCTTATTGAGGCAAGCTGGGGCGGTACACCCGCAGAGGTATGGACTCCTAAAGATTCAGTCGAAACCAAAGATGTATTGGAAAAAGCTTCGGCTAAGCTGAAGCCATCCGAAAACTGGCCCATAAAACCTGCTTTAGCCTATAACGCAATGATCAGCCCGATTACCTGCCTTGATATTGCCGGAGTTATCTGGTACCAGGGCGAATCAAATGTTGGCACTGCAAATACTTACCATCAGTTATTTTCCACCATGATTAGATCATGGCGGCAAGCGTGGCAGAAAGACTTTCCATTTTATTTTGTACAGATAGCTCCTTTTTCCGGTTATGGAGAAAATATTTCAGGTCCTTTATTGCAGCAGGCGCAAACTGAAACCCTGGATCTTCCAAATACAGGAATGATCGTAATCGGCGACCTGGTTACAGATCTGAAGAATATACATCCGAAGGATAAAAGGGATGTTGGTTACCGGTTGGCAAATCTTGCACTTTCAAAAACCTACGGCAGAAATAATTTTCCTTATAAATATCCCATTTTTGAAAAGTATAAGATTGAAAACGGGAAAGTCTATATTTCTTTTTCTGATTTGAATGACGGGTTAATGCAAAAAGGAGATACAATTGATGGATTTTACATTTCAGGTAAGGACAAGGTGTTTAAGCCGGCTTTGGCGAAAATTGAGGGAAATACTGTTATAGTTTGGCAAAACGATATCCAGGATCCTGTTGCAGTGAGATTTGACTTCACCAATTCTTCTATTCCTAATTTGTTCAGCAAAGAAGGTTTGCCCGTAAATCTTTTCAGAACAGATGACTGGGATGAGATAAATACGTCCAACCACAAATAAATCCTTTTAGATTTTTTATTAATTATATTTTATAACTTAACATTGACAAAAAGTTATCCTTCTGGGTACGATTTTATTATACCGTAAAAATAATAATTGGAAAAAGTCGTTCTTTAATAATACAATCTGAAATCCAAATTTTTTATAAATTGCCCATCCGCAAGCCCATTATTTTAAATCATCCTGCTCAATCCCAAAAAATTCTTCCGCTGAAAAAATTTTCTCCTGAAGAAAAGGATATTCTTACCCAACTTGAAAACGGGCTATCCAATACGCTTTATTATCACGGGCTTCATCATACTCTTGACGTTTTCAATGCAGCTTTGAAAATTGCGGCAAATGAGCAATTATCAGCAACTGAAATAAAATTACTTCGTATTGCAGTATTATATCATGATGCCGGATTTACGGTTTCATATAAAAACCATGAAGAAATAGGTTGTAAATTGGCTAAAAAGAATTTACCTGCTTTTGGGTATAGCAAGGAAGAAATTACTATCATATGCGGAATGATCATGGCCACAAAAATCCCTCAAAATCCTCATACTCTATTGGAAAGGATAATTTGTGATGCAGACCTCGATTACTTAGGCAGAAATGATTTTGAAAAAATCAGCAATTATTTGTTTGAAGAAATAAAAATTTATACAGATCTGCATGACAAAAAGAAATGGTATTTCGTTCAAAAAAAATTCCTGGAAAATCACCAATATCATACAGATTTCGGGAAAAAAACCCGGGAGCCTAAAAAGCAGTTGCATTTAAAAAAAATCAATAAAATAGTTGTTTCCAATAATCAGTAATTAGACTATTAAATGATAGGATAGCTTAGGATTATTTTAGCCCTGCCAGAAATTTCTCAAAAAGCATTCTCAAAAACCTCCTTTTCCAAAATGTAAATGCATTTATACTTAAAATACCTTCCTGATATACTATGACCCGGATTTATTTTTATGCGAAATTTTTTTATTAATTGGCAATATGCCTTCTTAAATTCATTCAGGTTCTTTCATCGAACAAATCTGTACATTCGTAAGTGCAAAGTGAAAATAATCTTTATCCTGGAGGAAGATTTTTCGATTTATACAATTAATTAAAATGAAGGAGCGATTTTATTCCCTGGATGTGTTCCGTGGCGCAACTGTTTGCCTGATGATAATGGTAAATAACCCCGGAACATGGGATCATATTTATGCCCCTCTTGATCACTCACCATGGCACGGAGTAACGCCAACTGACCTGGTCTTCCCGTTTTTTCTTTTTGCGGTCGGGAATGCATTGGCTTTTGTAATGCCAAGGCTTGAAATGGCTGGCCCATCAGCATTCTGGAAGAAAATTATAAAGAGAACTTTTCTGATATTTTTCATTGGGCTTATGCTTAACTGGATGCCATTTGTGAAATGGGAGAATAATATTCTGGTATGGAAGCCGTGGAGTTACGTAGATGCTCAGGGCCATCCGGCAGGCGTGAGAATTTTGGGAGTTTTGCAGCGGATTGCACTTGCTTACTTTTTTGCTTCGGTAATAATTTATTTTTTCAAAATACGCGGAGCCTTTTTTATAGCCTGTATTATTCTTTTGGGATATTGGTTTTTATGCATCGCCGGAAATCCTTCAGACCCCTTCAGTTTAACCGGCTGGTTTGGAACCAACATAGACAAGTCAATACTTGGCGAAGGGCATATGTATCATGGCGAATCGTTTATTGGCCATCCGATAGCCTTTGATCCTGAAGGATTCATGAGTTTGTTTGGAGCTGTAGTCCAGGTAATCTTTGGTTATCTCGTTGGAGATTATATCATAAAAAAGGGGAAAACACCGGAAATGGTGAATGGCTTATTTGTTGCCGGCGTAGTATTTCTATTTGCCGGTTATGCCTGGGATATGGTGTTTCCGATCAATAAGAAAATTTGGACAAGTTCCTACGTGGTTTATACAACCGGTCTTGCGATGGTAATTATTGGTGTAATGATCTATTTAATTGAATTAAAAAGACATAAAGGTTGGATTAGCAGATTTTTTGATGTATTTGGGAAAAATCCTCTTTTCATTTTTGTATTAAGTGGTTTTTTACCCCGTGCGCTTGGATTAATAAGAATTCCTTCTGTTAAAGATGCTTCGGGCAATACCATCTATCTTTCTCCATTCGGATGGTTTTATGAATATGTATGCAACCCTCTTTTTTCAAACTTAAAAAATGGTTCTCTTTTTTATGCTATTTGTATGATAACCTTCTATTGGGTAATAGTTTGGTGGATGGATAAGAAGAAGATATATGTAAAGGTTTGATAAGTTAATATAAAAAGGATTGGATCAATTTTATTATAAGAATTTAAGTCTGTAGGTAGTTTCATACAAGGCTGATTCTCCAGGCTCAAGCGTTATAAACCCCATTTCATTATTGAATGCATCAGGAGCTCCGCTCAAGTTTTCAATGGCTATACTTTTCCTGTGAGGTGGGATAAAAATCTGTAAATAGGGATAAGATTTGCCCGGGTAAATTTCCAACTCAATTTTTTTAATTGGATTGCGCAAAACACATAAAGGCTGAATTGCTTCCATGTTTAGAGTGAAACAATTATCAAATAATGTATTTCCAATAGTTTTTATACTACTGAATTCTGAATATGGTATCAGGTTTTGAGTCGGGATTAATTCACTATTAAACTCGACCATTTCTTTTGATTGAAATTCAAATTGTAATTCATCTATCGGGTCACCTAAATTAAAGTATGGGTGCCAGCCATCCTGCATTGGAATTAATCCCGCATCTTTATTTACACATTCTGTAATAACAGAAAGACGGTTATCATTTTCCAATTGCCAGGTAACAATGCAATCATAATTAAAAGGATACCCCTTATCTTCTGACCGGTATTCATACTTCATGGTTACTGATGCATGGGCATTATTGGCAGTTTGTCCCGTTATCTTAAATTCCTTTTTGTAAAGTAATCCATGGATTGCATGTTTACCCATGTAATAACTTTGGAGTTTATATTTGTTTTCACCGAAATGATATTCACCGTGATGTAAACGGCAAACAAACGGCGATAATTTTGAGCCTAAAAATCCTTTAGATTCTGCATTTTTAATAAATTCTTCCCGGGTTTCATAACTATCAATTACGTTCACCGGTCCTTTATTCCCTGCTACTGAAAAAGATCTGAGAATTGCTCCACAGGACGGAAGAATAGCTGCATAAGTTTTTGTATTTAGATCTCTTAAAATGGTCTTAAGAAAACCATTTTCGTTCTTGTTCTCAATTGAAAACATAAATTATTTGTTGGCTGAAAGTTTTCAGTTTGTGATTAAAATATTTTCATTTCGATCTCAGTAAATGTTTACCCAATTACTTTTTGTGGTATTTAATTGAGGAACCACAAGGAACATAAAAGAAAATAATGAAACAATTCATACAAAAATAAAAAAAGCAGGCTTAGGACCTGCTGCAAACATGAATATTGATGAAAATATTATTCGTCAGTTTCATTGGATTGTAAGAACTCTTCCTTACTATCCTGATTTTTTATAACTTTTTCGTCATCATTCACATTTTTCATTTCTTTTTCTTCTTTCTTTTTTTTAGGACCCGCAGCAGCAATATGGAGCAGGGTATTACTACCAGCTAAAATATTGGCAGTAAGGTTAGTTTCGCTTGATTCCTTTCCCAATTCATTGCTTCCCATTGATGGGTGTGTAATTTCTTTATGATCCATAATAGTTAAGTTTAAAGGGATGAATATTTTTCTACTGTAATTTACTCATTTTTTTGTGTAAAATGAAATGGAAAATTATGAGCGGCCGGCCCGAACTTTAATTATCCTTAGAAATCCACCGACTTTGGCGGTGGTAATGTTCTGATTGGC
>OBLT010000878.1_pt1 | contig 19495 bp, 20 predicted proteins | sample 1518721 | NCBI WGS metagenome assembly OBLT01 (sample SAMEA3539307, study PRJEB22396) | soil metagenome | biome: tundra; feature: field; material: soil | place: USA | collected 2010-05 | depth 0.15 m | reverse complement strand
CGGCGGGTGGCCCGATGAAAGGCCAGACCATCACCGCGAGCTACGGCGGTAACGGCTCTCACCAGAGCAGCACCGGGAGCACCACACTGAAATAGGACAATCGCGCAGCAGTTTGCCAAGGACCAAGATCACAGATCGAGGATGCCTGCCGCGCGGGCGGCTATTGCCTGGACAAGGCGCCGGGCGGGGCCGTCGCGATGGCGGTGGCGCTGCGGCGACTGGAGGGCACGCCGTTTCCAAACGACCGCGGGCTCGGCGCTGCGCAAGCTGGTCACGGCGATGCAGCGTGACGACGCCGCCGCGGCCCACGATCTGGCCAGCCGCATCCACCTGTCCGGCGACGCGGCACCAAGCCGTCGGTGCCGCGGATGGTGGCCGACGCGCTGGACACCCGCCGCGTCCTGCGGTTGGGCTACGCCAACCGCGAGGGTGCCATCACGGTGCGCGAGATCGAGCCGCTCGGTTACCTCGGCAAGGCGGCCCACTGGTATCTGGTGGCCTGGTGCCGGCTGCGCGACGCCCTGCGCCTGTTCCGCACCGACCGGATCCCCCTGTCTCGGTCACCGCCGAGGTGCCCGCGCCACGCTCGCTGCGCTGCGAGGATCTCGACATTCCGGAAGGGGCCGTCTATCAACTCACCTTGAGCTGACCGCCGAGCCCTCAGCCGGCCGGGCAGGCCAGGCCGGCTGGAAGGCCCAGCGGCGCGACGGCTCAGGGCTGGACGAACGGCGGCTTGAACACCGCGAGCCAGCACTGAACCACGATGCCATCGATATGGCGGCCATCCAGCGACGGGATGATCGCCGGGACCCGGAAGCCATGGGCGGCCAGGTGGCCGAGCAAATCGATCTCCCAGTCCAGGCCGGCGTTGGTCCGCCGGGTGACAGCAGGAGTCATGCGGCGGCGGGCTTGACCGCCCGGATGATGGCCGAGTGCAGGCCCGGAGCTGCCTCCGCGCTGAACGTGACAGACGGATCGGCGAACCCGGCCGCGGTGAGGCCCTGAAGGTACTCGGTACGGGACAGCGCCCCGGCGATACACCCGACATAGGACCCGGCCGCGGCCCGGTCCGCAGGTGACAGGTGGTCCTCGGCCACGACATCGGAGATCCCGATCCGGCCGCCGGGGACCAGGACGCGGAACATCTCGGCCAGGACGGCGGGCTTGTCGGTGGACAGGTTGATCACGCAGTTGGAGATCACCACGTCGACCGACGCCGCGGCCAGGGGCAGGTCCTCGATCTGGCCCTCACGGAACTCCACGTTCAGGGCACCGGCCTTCGCGGCGTTCTGGCGGGCCAGCTGGAGCATTTCATCGGTCATGTCCACCCCGTAAGCGAACCCGGACGGGCCGACCCGGCGCGCCGACAGCAGCACATCGATACCGCCGCCCGAACCCAGGTCCAGGACCCGCTCACCTGCCCGCAGGTCCGCGACCGCCAGCGGGTTTCCGCAGCCCAGGCTGGCCAGCACCGCTTCGGCCGGGAGGCCGTCTGTTTCGCCCTCGCCGTACCGCGAGCCGCCGAAGCAGTCCGCGGTCTCCAGGGCCGCCGGCCCGGTGGCATGGGTCCCGCCGCAGCAGGACGGGCCGCAGCCACAGCCCGGATCGCCGTGCGGGTTCAGCACGGCGCGGGCCGCTTCGGCGTACCGGGACCGGACCTGCTCGACCAGCCCGGCGGTCGTCTCGCCGCTCATCGCCACCACCTCTATCACATAGATGACTGTCGATGCCAACCTTGCCTGAGAGATAGACAGATGTCAATGTCTAGCCCATACTGGTCAGGTGAGCACGTCCCCGATCCTGGACATCCAGGCCGGCCACCCCAACCTGGCGGACGTCTGCTGCCCGCCTCAGCTGCGCGAGCCGATCAGCGCCAGCCAGGCCGCCGACCTGGCCCGGCTCCTCAAAGCCCGGGCCGACCCGACCCGGCTCCGCCTGGTCTCCATGGTCGCCGCGCACGAAGGCGGCGAAGCCTGCGTCTGCGAGCTGACCGAACCCCTGGGCCTACCCAGCCCACCATCTCGCCGGGCCATTAGGCTGGGCAATGAAGGATCCCTTGCGCACACTCATGGACGTCGGCGTTTCCGCGGAAACGTCCTACGCAATTGCGTCAGGCGGCATCATGTCATGCTCATATGCGTGCTCACCTGGGAAGGCTAGGCCCTGCCGTTAGGTTAACGATCTTGTGCGGGTCAGGCTGGTGCTTGGGCCGTTGCTCCTGGGGCGGGTAGGTTGCGGCCATGGCTGGAGCGCAGGAGCCGCCAGGCGGCCGTCTGACTAATCACATCTCGCTGGGTGTGCTGTCCGCTGCGTTCTCCCGGGATCTGCCACGACCCGACCGGATCAGCTTCATCCGCGCCGTCCGCATCGACCGCCGCCAGATCGATGATCCGGCGCCCGTCAGCACGGTTACCGTCCTGACGAACTCATAGAGATGATCCGCGGCCTCTCGCGTTAAGCCGCCGACGTCACCGCGAAGTCGCCGTGCCCTTCGCCCTGGCGGGGGAGATGACCGGTGACGGTCTAGTAGCAACGTCCTAGCAGTCGGTAGTACCTGCTTCGCTCAGCGTCAAGCGCGACGCCGTAGGCGTCCAGCAGTAGGTTCTCCCAGCCTGTGCCGTAATTCAATGTAACGTTCCAGGTGGCGATGGCCAGATCGGCCCACCGGTCGGCGGTACCGAGCGCGCCCAGGTCGACGTGGGCGGACCAGCGGCCGTCATCGGTCAGCAAGGTATTCGGCGCGCAGCTATCGCCGTGGCAGACCACCAGCTGGTCCACGGGCGGAGTCTCGGCGAGCAGGTCAAGGACCCGGCCGGTGCGGAGCGGAGGCCCGGCCGCAGGCCACCACGTCGGGTCGATGCGGCCTTCGCTGACCCGACGGCGGAGCTCGGCGAGCCGGTCGTCCGCGGACCAGGAGAACGGGCAGCGGTTCACCGGAAGAGACTCGTGCATGGAACGCAGGCCCTCGCCGATGGCCCGTACGGCTATCTGCGGCTCGGCCTTCCAGCGGCTACTCGCGGCGTTCTGGCCAGGGATCGCGGCCGTCACCAGCCATGAGCCTGATCCATCGCTGCCCTGGCTGATCAGCGGCGGGACCGGCGTGAAGGGCTGCGCCCAGCTGAGCCGGACCGCCTCACCGGTGAGGTCGGTACCGCTGGTTACCGGCAGCCATTTCACGAACCACCGATCGGAACCCGCGTTCACCTCGCAGGTCAGTCCACCCAGCTGGTTCTCCCACACCACCCGGACCTGTCGGCCGTCCGCGATTTCGGCCACCACGGGTGGCACCGCCACCTCCGGCCGCGGACCTCCGCTGCTCGTCACCGGCACATCCTCCCGTGTCCGCGACCGCCATTCTCTCCGATGTGCCGCTCACGGCCGCCTGGCGACCCATACCGTCCGCGCGGTCCGGACGGTGAGGTCGTCGCGCTGCCGGATGCCGGCGGGCCCGTCGCTGTCGAGAAGGGTGTCGAGCGTGGCCAGATCGTCGGCGCTCAACTTGCCGTCAAGGCCGGACCGGATGCGTCGCAGCGTCGCCGCTGCGTAACGGCCGGCGGCGGCGGGCAGCGGCGGGGTCAGGTTGATGGCGAAGGGCCGCTCGGCCTCGACCGTGAAGCCGGCCAGGGACAGCCGCGAGCCCCAGTCGTCGCCGAGATGCGGAAGCTCGGCGGCCCGCATGTCGGCGGAAGCGGCCTGGCATCGTGCTTCGAGTCCGGGACGGCCGAGGCCGATGTCGTCGGGCAGGAAACGCGGGAAGGACTCCATTTCGGCCACCACCAGCCGCCCGCCGGGGCGCAAGGCGGCCAGGACCTCGGCCAGGACCCGATCGGGATCGGCCAGATGGTGCAGCGACGAAGACGCCCACACCAGGTCGGCCGGGCCGGCCGCCGGCCATCCCGCGTCCAGGTCCGCCTGGACCGTGCGGACCCGGTCGGCCAGGCCGAGAACGTCGGCTTTGCCCGTGACGCGGCGCAGCATCTCCGCGGATAGGTCCAGCGCGATCGCGTCGGCCGCCGGGAAGCGCTCGAGCAGGGCGAAGGTGCCGGTACCGGTCCCGCTGCCCAGGTCGATGATCCGGAGCGGAGGCCGGTCACCCGCCAGCGCGCAGATCCAGCCGGTGACCTCGGACAGGTATGAATGCAGCACTTCAGCGTCGAGATCCACCAGCTCGGCCAGCGCCGATTCGCCGGTCTCGTCCGCGCCGTGGTGCTGGTGGTGATGCTCCTGGTGTGCCATGCCCCGACCCTACCTACACCTTGCATTATTGGCATAACATTTTGCGTATGACGCAAGAAAGCGACCTGGACAGCCTAGTCCGCCAGCGGATCAGGGGGCTGCGGGTGGCCCGGGGCTGGTCGCTTGACGATCTGGCGGCCCGCTGTTACCTGAGCCCTTCCACCCTGAGCCGGATCGAGACGGGCCACCGGCGGATCAGCCTGGACCAGCTGAGCTCGATTGCCCGGGCCCTGGGTACCACCCTGGATCAGCTGGTGGAGTCCGTGGCCGACGACGACGTGGTGATAAGGCCGCAGCGTGATGAGGGGCGCGGGGTGACCACCTGGATGCTGAGCCGCGAGCCCGGCCCGCACGGCGTCACCGTGGCCAAGATGCGGATCACCCGGCCACCGCCCGCGCGCGGCACTGAGCTGAAAGTCCATCCCGGCCAGGACTGGTTCACCGTCCTGTCGGGAACCATAGTGCTGCTGCTTGGCGAGCGGACCATCATGGTCGAGGCCGGCCAGGCGGCGGAGTTCTCCACCATGATTCCGCACGCCTTCGGGGCTCACGGCGGCCCGGCGGAGGTCCTGGGCATCTTCGACCACGACGGGCAGCGGACCCATCTCCGGCCGCTGACCTAATACTCCAACGCCACTTGGACCGTAGTAGCCACGCCGTCGCAGCCGGTCCGGTGGCAACGCGTACTCCATCTCGCGCTGCGGCAGGCCAAGCCGCCCTGCCCTGCCGCAGCGCAGGCCAGAAATGGTTATCGTGGATATCTAGCTTCTTCTGGCGAAGGTAACGATCCACGATAAGCGTGGTCCCGGGCTTTTGGGGCAGGTGTGACGGGGAGGGGAGCTTCGGGGGCGGGGCGAGCACCACTGATCGTTCGGAATTAATGATCTGGGAGTTAGGCATGGGTCATGACTGCCTCCAGTCGCTGGGCCGGGCCTGCGTGTCGCTTTCGGTACATGCTTCCCCGCCCGCGCAAGTGCCGCTGCTCTATGGCGCCGCCGCCTGGAACGTAGCAAAGACGGCGCCGTGCCGCTCCCGGCGGTCAGAACCGGTGGCTACTTGACGCTGATCCTGGTGCCGAGCTCGGCACCCTCGCAGATCCGGCGCATGACCCCGGCGGCGGCGACGTCGAACACGTGCATGGTCAGGGCCTGCTCGTTGGCCAGCACGAACGCGCTGGTGTCCATGATGCGGACGCCGGCCGCCAGGGCCTCGTCATAGGTCAGCCGGGTGTACCGGACCGCGTCCGGATTCAGGTGCGGGTCGCTGTCGTAGACCCCGTCCACCCCGCGCTTGGCCACCAGCAGTGCGTCGGCATCCAGCTCGAGCGCGCGCTGGACCGCCGGGTAGTCGGTGGTGACGTAGGGCTGGCCGATGCCGCCCGCGAGCAGCACGATCAGGCCACGTTCGAGGTGATGCGCGGCCCGGAGCCTGATAAACGGCTCCGCGACGCTGTGGATCGGCACCGCGGTCATGACCCGGATGTCGGTGTCCGTCCTGGCGGTCAGCGCGCCCCGGAGCATCAGCGCGTTCATGATGGTGCCGAGCATCCCGATGTTGTCCGCCTCGGCCCGGCTGATGCCCCAGCCCTCGGCCATCCGGCCGCGGAAGTAGTTCCCGCCTCCGACGACGACGGCGACCTGCACGCCGAGATCGTGGACGGACAGGACTTCCTCGGCCACCCGGGACAGGCTGGCCGGATCTACCCCGGAACTGCCCGATCCGGCGAGCGCCTCGCCGCTCAGCTTGACGACAACCCTGCGATAGCGAGGCACAGTCTTCCAGACCCCCATCCCGGCCGCCCGGCGTGGCGGTTTCGCCCACGGTACCGTACAGCCGGACCTGGCCCGATGGCGTCCGGCGGCGCCGGAACCGTGGCCCAGCCGGGATTTGCCCCTGTGCACCGGGTGAATGTGATCTCGGACACGGAGCCACGAACAGATTTATTCCGAACGGTCCTGGGCGCGTGCGCCCAGCACCGGCTTCCCGGGGTGCCTAGCCGGCGTCGTGTCCGGCGCCGTGGTCCGGGCTCTCCGCCGCGCGCTTGTGGCAGGCTTCGATCTCGGCTACGGCGGCGGTGCGGTCCGCCCACGCTTCGGCCCGCACCATCTTGCCGGGCTCCAGGGCCTTGTAGACCTCGAAGAAGTGCTGGATCTCGAGCCGGTCGAACTCGGGGACGTGGTGGATGTCGCGCAGGTGCTCCATCCGCGGGTCGTGAGCCGGGACGCAGAGCACCTTGTTGTCTGCACCCATCTCGTCGTGCATCTGGAACATGCCGATGACCCGGCAGGTGATGAGGCAACCTGGGAAGGTGGGCTCGTCGAGGAGGACGAGCGCGTCGAGCGGGTCGCCGTCGTCGGCCAGGGTGTCTTCGATGAAGCCGTAGTCCGCTGGGTACCTGGTCGAGGTGAACAGCATGCGGTCCAGCCGGATCCGTCCGGTTTCGTGATCCATCTCGTACTTGTTGCGCTGCCCCTTGGGGATTTCGATGACAACCTCAACGTCCACGGTTTCGCTCCAGACTGGCCTGGGTGATTAACTCCATTGTCCACGCAATCCGCGGCCAGCACTCCGTTTGACTTACTGGGGTTTGACTCATCGGGGTTTGACTCATCGGGCGAGGTGGTAGGTCATGGCGCGCCGCACCCGGAGAGCGGCACTGCTGACGCTGGCCATGATCAACGTGTTCACCCTCGCGGCGGGCTTCGCCGTGGTCCGCATGCTGCCCGCCCGGCTGGCGGCCCTGCGGGTCCCGTCGGTCGCGGCCGGCCTGGTCAGCGGCCCGGGCGCCGTGCTGGCCACCGGGACGCAGCGGGGTACGCTGCCGACCGCGAGCGGGCTGCGGTCGGCCCTGGCGGGCCCGCTCTCGACGGCCGCGCTCGGCCCGGACGTCTCGGCGCTGGTCGCCGATCCGGTCACCGGCCGGGTCCTGCTGTCCGAGCAGGGCAGCCAGTCGTCGACCCCGGCGTCCACGGAAAAGCTCGTCACCTCCCTGGCCGCGCTGGCCGTCCTCGGCGCTGGCGTCAGGTTCAGCACCCGGGTGCTGCGCGGCGCCACGCCGGACAGCGTCATCCTGGTCGGCGGCGGTGACCCGACGCTGGCGGTGAACGCGTTCCCGGCCTCGGACTATCCCAAGCCCGCCACGCTGGCCGCGCTGGCCGCGGCGACGGCGCGGGCGCTGAAGTCGCAGCGCCAGACGACGGTCAGCCTGGGCTACGACACCTCGCTGTTCACCGGTCCGGAGCTGGCGCCCGGCTGGCCGGAGAACTACATCAGCACAGGAAACGTCACCCCGATCGCCTCGCTCGAGGTGGATCAGGGCCGGCTGACCACCGCCGGGACGCCGGAGGACTCCGACGACCCCTACAACCTGGGGCCGCGCACGACCGACCCGGCGGCCATGGCGGCCTCCTCGTTCGCCGCACTGCTCACCGCGGACGGCATCCGGGTCAGCGGAACCCCGGCGGTGCAGACGGCGCCGCCGCGCGCCTCGGCCATCGCCAGCGTGTCCTCGCCGCCGCTGTCGGCCGTCGTCGAGCAGATGCTCCAGGAGAGTAACAACGTGATCGCGGAGGATCTGGCCCGTCAGGTCGCGCTGGCGACCGGCCAGCCCGCCTCGTTCAGCGGCGCGGCCGCGGCGGTGACCTCTGAACTCCGGCGGCTCGGCGTCAGCGGCGGCCTGTCCCTGGTGGACGGCAGCGGGCTGTCTCCGCAGGACGCGATCACCCCGGCCACGCTGGTCAAGGTGGTGGAGCTCGCGATGGCCCAGCCGGGGTTGCGAGCGCTGCTGGCGGGCCTGCCGGTGGCGGGTTTTTCCGGCACGCTGCACGCCGGCCAGAGCGTGTTCAGCGCGATCGGCGGAGCGGCCCTGGGAGCGGTAAGGGCCAAGACGGGCAACCTGGACACCGTGACGACCCTGGCCGGCCTGGTGTCCGACCAGAACGGAACGACGCTGGTCTTCGCGTTCATGGCCGACCGGGTGCCGGCCGCGGCGATGCTCACAGAAGCGGCGAACGCGATCGACGAGGCGGCGGTCGCGCTAGCCGCCTGTGGTTGCCGGTGACGGACGCTCTCGAGATGTAACGTACGGTGGGACTGTGAGCAGCACGCAGATGATCGACTGGGACGTCGCCATTTCCACCGGAACCCGGTGGGCCAAGGCCGGGCCGCAGGTCAGCCTGGCGGAGGCGCGGCGAACGGTCTCAGAACTACGCGACCTGGCCGGGGCCGTGCAGCAGCCGGTCCACGAGGTCACCGGAATGTCGGCCGGGACCGACGGCTCGCTCGGGCGAGTCGCGGTGGTGGACCGCCCCGGCTGGATCAGGGCGAACGTGGATGGTTTCCGCGTCGTCCTCGAGCCCCTCGTCGAGCAGCTGAAGGAACGCGCGCCGGGCTCCGGCGGGTCCTCCGGGTCTCGCTCGGCTGGCGCTGTGATGACCGCGGTGGGGTCGCGGGTGACCGGCATCCAGGCCGGGCTGATCCTGGCCTATCTCTCCTCCCGCGTGCTCGGCCAGTACGAGCTCTTCCTGCCGCCCGAGGCCTCGCCGGTGAACGGTGAGCAGCCGGGGCGGCTCACCCTGGTGGCGCCCAACATCGTCATGGTCGAACGCGAGCTTGGCGTCGATACGCATGATTTCCGGCGCTGGGTGTGCCTGCACGAGGAGACCCACCGGCTGCAGTTCACCGCCGTCCCCTGGCTGCGGGACTACGTGCAGAGCCAGATGACCAAGTTCCTGCTCGCCTCGGAACTCGACCCGGCGGCGATCTTGCAGCGGCTGCGGTCGGCGGCCGACGCGATGGCGGGCGCGGTGCGCGGCGGCGACGGCGGAAGCCTGATCGATGCGGTGGCGACCCCCGCGCAACGCGAGATCATGGACCGGCTCACCGCGGTGATGACGCTGGTGGAAGGGCACGGCGACTACGTCATGGACGCGGTCGGGCCGCAGGTCGTCCCCTCGGTCGAGCACATCAGGGAACGGTTCAACTCGCGCCGCGGATCGAGCGGCCGGGTCGAGCAGACGGTGCGCCGCATCCTCGGCATCGACCTGAAGATGAAGCAGTACGCCGAGGGTTCCCGGTTCGTCCGCGCGGTCGTGGACGAGGTCGGCATGGACAGCTTCAACAAGGTCTGGACGTCGCCGGACACGCTGCCGACCAAGGCGGAATTCGCTCACCCGCATGAGTGGGTGGAGCGGGTCGTATCTGGCTCCTAGCCAGATGGGTCCCGGCCCGGTGGTCGCCGAGGTCCGTACCGCGGTGCGGACCGCTCTGACCGACCTGGCCGCCGGTGACCTGGTGCTGGTCGCGTGCTCGGGCGGCGCGGATTCGCTCGCGCTGGCCGCGGCCACGGCCTTCACGGCGCCGCGGCTGGGCCTGCGAGCCGGCGGCGTGACCGTGGACCACGGGCTGCAGCCAGGCTCCGCTGAGCGTGCGGCGGGCGTGGCGACGCTGCTCAGCCAGCTCGGGCTGGACCCGGTCCACAGCGTCGCGGTCACGGTCCGGTCGGCCGGGGAGGCAGCGGGGCCTGAGGCCGCGGCCCGGACGGCCAGGTACGCCGCGCTCGACGCGGCGGCCAGCCAGCACCGGGCCGCCGCCGTCCTGCTCGGGCACACCCTGGACGATCAGGCCGAGACGGTCCTGCTCGGGCTCGCGCGCGGATCCGGCGGCCGGTCGCTGGCCGGGATGCCCGCGCGCCGCGGCTCGTACCGCAGGCCGCTGCTGGCGGTCCGCCGGACTGCCACCGAGGCCGCGTGCGCCGAGCTGGGGCTCGAGCCCTGGCAGGATCCGCACAACCGCGATTTTCGCTACGCCCGGGCCCGGGTGCGGCACCAGGCGCTGCCCGCCCTGGAGGCGGCGCTCGGACCCGGGGTGGCCGAGGCGCTCGCCCGCACCGCGAGCCAGCTGCGCACCGACGCCGAATGCCTGGACGATCTCGCGTTCGCCGAAAGCGGACAGCTCCGCGGTGACTGCTCCGACCCGGCCGGGCTCGACGGGGTGTGGCTGCGCGCGCTCCCGGCGGCGATCAGGACGCGGGTGCTGCGCGATGCGGCGATTATGGCGGGCTGTCCGCACGGCGCGCTCACCGCGGGGCACATCGGGGCGATCGCTGCCCTGGTCACCGGCTGGCGCGGGCAGCGGTGGGTCGACCTGCCCGGTGGCGTGCGGGCACGGCGTCGTGATGGCAAGGTGTGGTTCACCAGCACCGCAGCAGGTGAGTCAGAGGGTCTTTAAGGGGTGGCGAGTCCGTTGGACGAGAATGACATGGGGCCTGAGCTGAAGCAGGTACTAATCACCACCGAGCAGTTGCAGGCGCGCATCGGCGAGCTCGCGGCCCAGATCGACGCTGACTACGCCGGCCGCGAGCTGCTGCTCATCGGCGTGCTTAAGGGCGCCGTCATGGTGATGGCCGACCTGGCCCGCGCGATGCACCTGCCGGTGCAGATGGACTGGATGGCGATCTCGTCCTACGGCTCGGGGACCAAATCCTCCGGCGTGGTCCGCATCCTCAAGGACCTCGATACCGACATCACCGGCCGGCACGTGCTGATCGTCGAGGACATCGTGGATTCTGGTCTCACGCTGTCCTGGCTGGCGGGCAACCTGCGCTCGCGCTCGCCCGCATCGCTGGCCGTGTGCGCCATGCTCCGTAAGCCGGGATCCGCTCAGATGCAGGTGAATGTCGCCTACACGGGTTTCGACATCGGGGACGAATTCGTCGTGGGCTACGGCCTTGACTACGCTCAGCGTTACCGGAACCTGCCGTTCATCGGGACGCTGGCCCCAGACGTCTACGGTGGCGGCTAGCCCCGGTCGGGCGGGGAACACAATCCGCCACGGAAAGCGTTGACTTTCCAAGCGTTGCACCCGCGCGGTGTACCGTCGTAGTTTGCGGCTCGCGGCCACTGCCGAACACGGGCTGCGAGATGGGAATCATGGCCATCCCGCCGGAGGTCGACGGGAATGTGATGCTGGTCAGGAGGGAACGGTCCCGGGCCGACGGGACCGCTCATCGATGGAGCTAAGGCGCTTTCTCCGCGCACCGCTGCTGCTCATCGCGGTAGCGGTGCTGTTGTTGCTTTTCGTGCTGGACTACGCGAATTCGGGCAGCACCTACCAGCAGAAGGACACCGGGTACGTCGTCAAGCAGATCGAGACCGGCCAGGTCAAGAGTGCGCTGATCGTCGACAAGAACCAGACGATCCAGATCACGACCAAGGGCGGCCAGAACTACGAGGCGTCTTGGGTTTCCGGCCAGGGCTTGCAGCTCCAGCAGTTCCTGCAGAGTCAGTACGACAAGGGCAACCTGCCGGACGGATACAACGTCAGCATCCCGAAGAGCAACGCGCTGCTTGCCCTGATTCCGACCGCCCTCATCTACCTGGTGATCTTCCTCGTCTTCTTCTTCATGCTGTCGCAGATGCAAGGCGGCGGCAACCGGGTGATGAACTTCGGCAAGTCTCGCGCCAAGCTGCTCACCAAGGACACGCCGAAGACGACGTTCGCGGACGTGGCCGGCGTGGACGAGGCCATCGAGGAACTGCAGGAAATCAAGGAATTCCTGCAGACTCCGGCGAAGTTCCAGGCGATCGGGGCCAAGATTCCCAAGGGCGTGCTGCTCTACGGCCCGCCGGGTACCGGCAAGACCCTGCTGGCCCGGGCGGTGGCCGGCGAGGCCGGGGTGCCGTTCTACTCGATTTCCGGCTCGGACTTCGTCGAGATGTTCGTCGGTGTCGGCGCGTCCCGGGTCCGCGACCTGTTCGAGCAGGCCAAGGCCAACGCTCCCGCGATCGTGTTCGTGGACGAGATCGACGCGGTGGGCCGGCACCGCGGCGCCGGCCTCGGCGGCGGCCACGACGAGCGCGAGCAGACGCTGAACCAGATGCTGGTCGAGCTGGACGGCTTCGACACCAAGGGTGGCGTCATCGTCATCGCCGCCACCAACCGGCCCGACATCCTGGACCCGGCGCTGCTGCGGCCGGGCCGCTTCGACCGGCAGATCGTGGTGGCCCAGCCGGACCTGGCGGGCCGCAAGGGGATCCTGCGGGTGCACGCCAGGGGCAAGCCCATCGCCCCCGATGCCGATCTGGACATCATCGCCCGGCGGACGCCCGGCTTCACCGGCGCCGACCTGGCCAACGTGATCAACGAAGGCGCGCTGCTGACCGCGCGGCACGACGGCAAGCAGATCACGATGGAGTCGCTGGAAGAGGCCATCGACCGGGTGATGGCGGGTCCGGAGCGCAAGAGCGTGCTGCTCTCGGAGAGGGAGCGGAAGGTCATCGCCTACCACGAGGGCGGCCACGCGCTGGTCGGCCACGCGATGCCGCACGCCGATCCGGTGCACAAGGTGACGATCATCCCGCGCGGCCGGGCGCTCGGCTACACCAGCGCGCTGCCGACCGAGGACAAGTTCCTGGTCACCCGGGCCGAGATGCTTGACCAGCTGGCCATGCTGCTGGGCGGGCGCACCGCCGAGGAGCTCATCTTCCACGAGCCCACGACCGGCGCCGCCAACGACATCGAGAAGGCGACCCAGATCGCCCGTGGCATGATCACCGAGTACGGCATGAGCGAGCGGCTGGGCGCGCGTAAGTTCGGCCACGGCGACGCCGAGCCGTTCCTGGGCCGGGACATGTCGCACGGCCGGGACTACTCCGAGGAGGTCGCCTCCACCATCGACGAGGAGATCCGCCGCCTGATCGAGTCGGCCCACGACGAGGCCTGGGAAGTCCTCGTCCAGTACCGCGACGTGCTCGACGCGCTGGTGCTGCACCTGCTGGACAAGGAGACCGTGGGCCGGAAAGAGGTCCTTGAGATCTTCGCGACCGTGCAGAAGCGGCCGGTCCGCGGTTCCTACACCGGCTACGGCAAGCGGCTGCCCTCGGACCGCCCGCCGGTCCTCTCGCCTAAGGAGCTTGCCCTGGCGGCGGCTGACCCCGGTGCCGGTAACGGCAACGTGGTGCTGCCCGCCAACGGCCAGTCGTTCGGCTACAACCCTGGGAACGCAGGCTCTCCGGGCAGCGGGGGCTACGGCAATGAGCCAGGCCACGGCGAGACCAGCGGCAAGGTATGACCGAGGAGGCTAACGGCGGGGGCTTCGACCTGCCGCGGATCGAGCGTGCGGTCACCGAGATCCTGCTCGCGATCGGGGAGGACCCGGATCGGGACGGCCTTCGTGATACGCCCGCCCGGGTCGCGCGGGCCTACGCCGAGCAGTTTGCCGGGCTGCGGCAGCACCCGGAGGATGTCCTCATGACCGTTTTCGACGCGGGCCATGACGAGATGGTCATGGTCCGCGACATCGAGATGTACGCGACCTGTGAGCATCACCTGGTCCCGTTCTTCGGCGTGGCGCACATCGGCTACATCCCGAACGTCAAGGGCCAGATCACCGGGCTATCCAAGCTGGCCCGGCTGGTCGACGTCTACGCCCGGCGTCCGCAGGTGCAGGAACGGATGACCAGCCAGATCGCCGACGCCCTGATGGAGACGCTGGAGCCGCGCGGCGTGGTCGTGGTCATCGAGGCGGAGCACTTGTGCATGGCGATGCGGGGGGTGCGCAAGCCGGGCGCGAGGACGGTGACCTCGGCGGTGCGCGGCTCCTTCCGCGACAACGACGTGACCCGCGCCGAGGCGATGAGCCTTATCTACGGGCATCGCTGAATTTACCGCCAGTCCTACTGAACGAAAACGCCTTCTGCCGCGTCTATGAGGTAGGCCGGTCGCCACGAGACCGCCGGGGGATCAGCGAAGAATTATTCCTGCACTTCCCGGTAGTGGTTACTGACTTCGTCCCGGCCGTCGGGACTTTGCCTAGGCTTGGAGGTACCGTGAACGCAGGACGCGGCGCGACGCGATGACTACGCTGACCCATCGTGATCCCGGGCCTGACAAGAAAGCCGCCGACATGAGCGACAGCGACGAAGCTGGGCAACCGAAGGGCGCGGACCTGGCCGTGGCCAAGGGCGGCGCATCGCCGGCTGCCGCGGGGAGCACTGCCGCGGGGAGCACTGCCGCGGAGAACTTTGCCGACCGCAGACGTCGCCATGCCTGGGTGCCGGTCAGCGCCGCGCTGCTCACCATGCTCATCGGCCTGTCGGACATCATCGCCATCTTCAAGCCGGGCTGGCCGCATCGGCTGCACAAGCTGAACTACCTGGTGCCGGGGACGCTGACCAACGTCGCCCGCAGCAGCGACGTCATCATCGGGCTGCTGCTGCTGCTGCTGGCGCACGGCCTGCGTCGCAGGAAGCGGCGGGCCTGGCAGGCGGTGGCCGCGCTGCTCGCGTTCGACATCGGCATCCATTTCTTCCACTCGCAGCGGATTCCCACCGCGGTGGTCGCGTTCCTTGTGCTCATCGCGCTGCTCTACTTCCGCGACGAGTTCTACGCCGAAGGAGACCAGCGCAACCGCTGGCGGGCGCTGTGGACCTTCGTCGGCCTGGTGGTGGCGGACGTCGGCATCGGGCTGATCTACATCCTGCTGGCCAATGGGCTGGCGGAGAACTACTCGCTGAGCGACCGGGTGTGGGAGGTCATCACCGGCCTGGTCGGGGTGTCCGGACCGGTGCAGTGGGCGCCGGAGGCGCGGGGTGACCTGTTCAACATCCTGACCAGTGCGCTCGGCATCTTTACCCTCATCGTGACCGCGTACCTGTTCCTGCGTCCAGCCGAGCCGCGGGCCCGGCTCGCCCGGGCCGACGCCGATCGGGTCAGGGAACTGCTGGGCAAGCACGGGGACCGGGACTCGCTCGGCTATTTCGCGCTGCGCCATGACAAGAGCGTGATCTGGTCGCCGACCGGCAAGGCCTGCATCTGCTACCGGGTGGTGTCTGGGGTGATGCTGGCCAGCGGGGACCCGATCGGTGACCCGGAAGCCTGGCCGGGCGCGATCGGCCCGTTCATGGACGAGGCGGCCCGGCACGCCTGGGCGCCGGCCGTGATGGGGTGCAGCGAGCTCGGCGCGGAGGTGTGGTGCCGTGAGGGCGACCTGACCGCGCTCGAGCTCGGCGACGAGGCGATCGTCAACATTGCCGACTTCAGCCTGGCCGGCCGGTCGATGCGGAACGTCAGGCAGATGGTCAACCGGGTGGCCAAGAACGGCTACGTGGCCGAGGTGCGCCGGGTCGGCGACATCCCGCGGCCGGAGCTTGACGCGATCGTCAAGACGGCTGATTCCTGGCGCGGCGGTCAGACCGAGCGCGGCTTCTCGATGGCTCTCGGCCGGATCGGCGCGAACGGCGACGACGAATGCGTGCTCGCGACCGCGAAGGAAAACGGGGTGGTCCGCGCGGTGCTGCAGCTGGTCCCCTGGGGAGCCGACGGACTCTCGCTTGACCTCATGCGGCGGGACAAGGGTGCCCAGCCCGGGCTGAATGACTTCCTCATCGTGGAGACCATCAAGGCCGCTTCCGGGCTGGGCGTGAAGAAGATATCGCTGAACTTCGCGATGTTCCGGGCCGCGCTCGAGCGGGGCGAGCGGATCGGGGCCGGCCCGGTGCTCCGGGCCTGGCGGTCGGTGCTGATCTTCATGTCCAAGTGGTTCCAGATCGAGTCGCTCTACAAGTTCAACGCCAAGTTCTGCCCGGTCTGGCAGCCGCGGTTCTTCGTCTTCCCGAGCAGCAGGGACGCGCCGCGGATCGCGCTGGCCGCCCTCCAGGCGGAGGCGTTCCTGGTCCGGCCGCGGGTTGAGCTGAACCGGATCGCCCGCCGGATCGCCCGCAAGCTCGGCCTGGCCAAGCTGCGCCGCCGCCGTCGGGAGGGTACGGGGGGGCGGGTAGCCCTCCCGTGAGCAGGGGGGGTCCGGGGGGGGTCGGTCCCCCCGGGAAAACACTGCCGAAGGCGGACCGCTGCCTGGTGATGGGCGTGGTGAACGTCACGCCTGACTCCTTCTCCGACGGCGGCCGGTGGTACGGCGCGGACGCGGCCATCGCGCACGGCCTGGAGCTGCTGGCCCAGGGCGCGGACATCGTGGACGTCGGCGGCGAGTCCACCCGGCCCGGGGCCCAGCGCATCTCCCAAGACGAGGAGCTACGGCGGGTCGGCCCGGTGGTGACCGAACTCGTAAAGGCCGGCGTGCCGGTGTCCATCGACACGATGCGGGCACCGGTCGCGGAGTTCGCGCTGAACGCGGGCGTCCAGCTCGTCAACGACGTCAGCGGTGGCCTGGCGGATCCGGACATGCCCCGGCTGGTCGCGGCGGCCGGGGTTTCCTACGTGGTCGTGCACTGGCGCGGCCACAGCCGGGAGATGTACTCCCGCGCGCTCTACACCGACGTGGTGCGTGAGGTCCGCGACGAGCTGGCCCGGCGGGTGGACGCGGTGATCGAGGCGGGGGTCGACCCCAGCTGCATCGTGCTCGATCCCGGTCTCGGCTTCGGCAAACGGGGCGAGCACAACTGGCCGCTGCTCACCCACCTGGCCGAGCTGGCGCAGATCGGGGCGGCCACCTTCCCTGTCCTCGTCGGGGCGTCGAGGAAGCGCTTCCTCGGCCATCTGCTGGCCGGACCGGACGGTACGCCGCGGTCGTTCGAGGATTGCGACGGGGCTACGGTCGCGATCACGGCGCTGGCCGCCACCGCGGGCGCCTGGTGCGTGCGCGTCCACCAGGTACCGCTGAACGCGGACGCCGTCCGGGTCGCGGCCGTGTGGCGGGCGGCCGCGCCGGACGCCACCGAGGCCGCTGATCCGCCGCTGTCGGTCACCGGACGGCCGTGACCGGGCGGCGTGTGGTGCTGGCCGTCGGAGCTAACCTCGGCGACCGGCTAGGTACCCTTCAGGCATGCGTGAACGCCATCGGCAGGCTCCCGGATACTGACGTGCTGGCCATCTCACCCGTCTACCAGACCGCCCCGGTGGGCGGCCCGCCGCAACCCGGCTACCTGAACGCGGTGCTCGCCGCGGCGACCGGCCTGGGCCCGGGTGAGCTGCTCGAGGCGGCGCACGGCATCGAGGCCGAGTTCGGCCGGATCCGGGAGGTACGGTTCGGGCCCCGCACGCTCGACGTCGACATCATCAGCTACTCCGGCGAGGTCAGCGACGACCCGGTGCTGACCCTGCCGCACCCGCGCGCGCACGAGCGCGCCTTCGTGCTCGCGCCGTGGCTCGATATCGACCCCGAGGCCACCCTGCCCGGACGGGGACCGGTCCGGGAACTGCTCGCTGGCCTGGACATCGGCGGCATCCGGCGGCAGCCCGGCATGGTTCTGCTGCCTCCCCCGGGCGGCCCGGCGGCTGAGGTCAGATGAAACCGACCCGTCCGTCCGCGCTGGCCGTGGTCGCGGTCATCTTCGCCGTGCTGGCCTGGCTGCTGCTGCGGTTGATCTACCAGCGGCTGCCGCCGTTGCCGTGGACCGGAGTGCCCGCGCTGCTGCTGGCGGCCGCGGCGGAGGCCTTGATCGGCCGGGACCTGCGGGCCAGGATCGCCGGGCGGCGCGCCGGCAAGCCGGCCGAGCCGCTGTTCGTGTCGCGGATGGTCGCGCTGGCCAAGGCCAGTTCGCTGGTGGCCGCGATGGTGGCCGGGCTTACGGCGGGTTTCGACATCTACCTGAGCGGATCCCTGACCGCCGCGGTGCCGCGCCAGGACGCGCTCACCGCGGCCCTGACGCTCGCCGCCGCCGTTGTGCTCGCCTGCGCCGCGCTCTTCCTCGAGAACTGCTGCCGGGTGCCGGACCCTCCCGGCCGCGGCCCGGGCGACCAGCCCGCCTCGCTGCGCTAATCCCGGCCCTCGGCGTGGCCGCGGGATAAAGACGCAGCTGCCGGAAACACGCGCCCAGGTCCGTTCGGAATAGGTCTGCTGATTATTCCGAGAATGCGCTCAGGTATCAGCTGCGCAAGTCCCGAAGTCGGGCCATTTCTCTGCCGAGTCTGCCTGGGCGGGCGTAGTCAAGGTCGCTAGGGTAAGCGCGTGAACGCCTACTGCGGACCCTTTCCGGCCGTGACGGACCCGGGCCCCTGGATCGCAGGAAGCGCGATATCTTCGCCAGTCCACCCGGCCGGTTAGGTTACCGCCGATGCGGGCAATCCGCGATCTCTCCGCTGAGCGAGAGCAAGAAAGCGCAGGCAGGACCCATGCCGTGAGAGTGCCGGGAGGCCGGCGGCTGCGGTCGCCATGATGAGCGTACCGGCCTTTCGCGTCCGTGCGCGACGGATCGAATGACCGTGTGAACGACGCCACTATTTCCGGCAACACCTCCATTCTCGGTGACAACGAGGTGTACCCGCCGATTTCCGCTCCGATCAACGTCCGCGGTGTCTCAAGCGCGATCCCCGGTTTCGGGGAGGCTGACCGCCTCTGCGGTGCCGCTGTTTCCCGAGTGCGTTGCCAGCTTCGGCTGCCCGGGTGGTATCCGGCGCCCTTTCCCGTGACTATCCTGGTCAGCGCAGCCCCCGCCGTCCGGTACCCGCAGGACTGGAACGAAATGAAGCCTGATCATCACCCGCCCGCTGAGCCCGGGCCGGCCGCACCGCACCCGGCCCGGCTCGCCGTCGGCATCATCGGCGCGGGCAAGGCAGGCACCGCGCTCGGCGCGGCGCTGCGCCGCGCCGGTCACGAGGTCGTCGCTGCCTCCGCGGTATCAGACGCCTCCGTGGGCCGGGCCCGGGTGAACTTTCCCGATGCCGTCATTACCGAGCCCAGCCAGGTCCTGCGCCGCGTCGACCTGGCCCTGCTCACCGTGCCCGATGACGCGCTGCCCGGCCTGGTCGCCGGGCTGGCGGCGACCGGAGCGCCGGTCGAGGGCCGCATGCTGGCCCATGTGAGCGGGCGCTACGGCGTGAGCGTGCTCGAACCCGCCACCCGGCTGGGCGGGCTGCCGCTGGCGCTGCATCCGGTGATGACGTTCACCGGTCGCAGCGACGACGCCGACCGGCTCCGCGGCACGTGCTTCGGGGTGACCGCGCCCGATGTGCTCAGGCCCGCGGCCGAGGCCCTGGTGATCGAGATGGGCGGCGAGCCGGTCTTCATCGCCGAGGAAAACCGTGATCTGTACCACGCGGCGCTGGCGGGCGCGGCTAACCACCTGATCACGCTGGTCGCTCAGGCCACGGACCTGCTCAAGACCGCGGGCGTGGCGGACCCGGCCCGGCTTCTCGGCCCGCTGCTGTCGGCCTCCCTGGACAACGCGCTGCGGTTCGGCGACGCCGGCCTGACGGGCCCGGTCGCCCGCGGCGACGCGCAGACGGTGGCCGCGCACGTGAGCGCGCTTGAGGCCGCGCCGTCGGCTTCGGCGGCCCCGGTCGCCGCCTACATCGCCATAGATCG
>OBLT010000877.1_pt1 | contig 19497 bp, 17 predicted proteins | sample 1518721 | NCBI WGS metagenome assembly OBLT01 (sample SAMEA3539307, study PRJEB22396) | soil metagenome | biome: tundra; feature: field; material: soil | place: USA | collected 2010-05 | depth 0.15 m | reverse complement strand
CCCCCTCTGGGGGAAGGTTAGGATGAGGGTTGGCGGCTCCTTGCGCTTCATCCCACAAATGTGGATTTATTCAATCTGTAGCAACTGATAATGCACCTGCCCTGCCTTGCCGGATTTCACCACCTGCCACGGTGGAGGAACAGTTATCGCGGCACCGGATTCGACATACACCACGCCGTTTTTGTTCAGGCGTTGCGGCAAAATTTCCAGCAGCCTGGGCAGATAATCGCTCTGGAACGGCGGATCCAAAAAGATCACGTCATACTGCTTCGCATCACGGGAAACGAATTCTAGCCCATCCAGCCCCTGTACGAACACATTAGCGCAGCCCAGCTTTTTAACATTGTTCTGCAAGGCGCGCAGAACCGCAGGATTTCTCTCCACCATCACCACCCGCTCGGCTCCGCGCGAAGCAGCCTCGAATCCCAGCGCACCGCTACCAGCGAACAGATCCAGACAGGTGCGTCCATATAATGTTTGGCCTAGCCAGTTGAACAACGTCTCGCGCACGCGATCCGGCGTGGGACGCAGGCCTTCCGCATCAGGAAGGCTGATCATGCGGCTGCGCAGCTCGCCGCCGATGATTCTGACCTTGTTCATCTTATGGCCTGCTATTTCGCAGCCCCTTCGGGTGGTGTCAACTCCACATCCAGCTTGCTGGATAGTGGATTGCCTGCACCCTCCGGGTGCGAGAACCCCTGCGGGGCCTCTGGTGCACCCACGATCACCGTCGCCATCGCCTGCGGATTAACGTGGCGCGCGAACGCATCGCGTATCTGCGCCACAGTCACCCGGTCGATGTTGCGCGTGAAATCGTCCAGATAAGTCAGCGGCAAATCGTAAAAGCCGATGATGCTCAGGTACTCGAGTATTTTGCGGTTGCTGTCGATGCGCAGCGGAAAACCGCCGATGATGTTCTGCTTGGCAGCCAGCAATTCCTTCTCGGTCGGGCCTTTGGCGATGAAGTCCGCCAGCGTGTTGCGCACCAGTTTCAGCGCTTCATCGGCCTGCTCTTTCTTGGTTTGCAGACCGATCTGGAACGCCCCGGGTTGCTTGAGCGGCATGAAATAGCTATAGACGCTGTAGGCCAAGCCTTTGTTTTCGCGCACCTCGTTCATCAGGCGCGAAGCAAAACCGCCGCCGCCCAGGGTGTAGTTGCCGACATACAGCGGGAAAAAGTCGGGGTCGCTGCGCGCCATGCCCGGCGCACCGATCAGGATATGGCTTTGGCTGGCGGGATGGCTGATGCGTTGCTCGCTCGCGGCGATTTGCATCACTACGTTGGGCAGTGCGTGGGGCGCAAAAGATGAGGGCAATTGCGCCGTGAGTTGTTGCGCGATCGCTTCCGCCTGGGCACGCGACGCATCGCCCATGATGGCGACCACGGCATTGGCGGCCTGGTAATGCGCGCGATAAAAATCGCTCAGGTCTTGCACGATGATTTTTTCCACACTGTCGACCTCGCCCGAGCCCAGCAGCGCATAAGGATGCGTGCCGAACACCGCCTTCTGAAAAGCTTTCTCGGCGATGCTTTCCGGCTTGGTCTCCGCTTCTTTCAGGGCGGCGATCAGCCGCACTTTTTCACGCGCCAAGATCGCTTCCGGAAACACCGGGTGCTGCAACACACGCGCCATGATGTCCAACGCCTTGTCGCGCTCCGCAGCACTGCTCAAAGTGCGCAATGACATGCTGGAACGATCCTGATCAAAGCTGCCGCCAAATTGCGCGCCGATGTCCGCCATCCCGCGTGAAATTTCGTCCTCGCTCAAACCATCCGAACCGGAATCCAGCAACTGATGGGTCAGCCCCGCCACGCCGGATTTGTCCGCCGCGTCAAAACTGCTGCCCGCCTGAACGGTCACCGCCACATCCAGCATCGGGATGTCATGATCTTCCACGAACAACACCTTCGCACCGCTGGCGCTTTGCCAATGCTGAATGTTGGGGGTTGCATGTGCAATCGTCACTGAAAAAAACAGTGAAGCAATCAAAACTTGAGACAAACGCTTCAGAAGCGTAGCGAGCAAGTCAATATGCGCGAAGCCGCGCATAACCAGCGACTTGCCCGCTTGCGGGCTTAGTCGAATGGCTAGTAGTTTCATCAGCGAACGACGAGGCATATCGTATAGATAGACGAGGAGTGAGCGAGCACGCGACAAAGCAGATTGACTGCGCAGTAGCTTCTCAAGTGTTTTAGCGAACATGTGACGATCCTCCTTCAGACTGATGTATCGGTTTGCCGGAAAGCGGCTGCGGATCGAGCACCGCGACCGTCAGATTATCGTCCTGCAAAAATTCCTTGGCGACTTGCTGCACTTGCTCTGCCGTCACCGCCTGAAGTTTTTCCAGCATCACCGGAATCGCCTGATAGCCCAGGCCGATGCTCTCCAGTTGACCGATCTGCATCGCCTGATAGAACACCGAGTCGCGTTTATACACTTCGCCCGCCATGACTTGCGCCTTGACGCGCTTCAACTCATCCTCGCTCACGCCGTCTTTCACCAGCAACGCGATCTCCTCGCGCAACGCAGCCTCGACATCCTGCACCGTCTTGCCTGTGCTCGGCGTGGCATCCAGGGTGAACAGGCTCGGGCCGCGCGATGTCGAGTCATAACCCGCGCCCGCTGCACTGGCGATTTGCTGCTCGCGCACCAGATGTTTGTTGAGACGCGCCGACTCGTTGCCATCCAGCACACCTGCCAGCATATCTAGCGCGTAAGGTTTCCAATCATGCCTGGGATCTTTCAGCGTGGGCGTGTGGTAGGCCATCACCAATTGCGGCAACTCGGCGGGTGCTTTCACGACCATGCGCTTGATACCCACTTGTTGCGGTTCGGTATAGTTTCGCCGTGCCGGCAGCACATGTTTGGGGATGGCGCCGTAATAGCGTTGTGCCAGCGCGAACGCCTCATCAGCCTTGACATCACCGGCGATGACCAGCGTGGCATTGTTTGGCGCGTACCAGCGCTTATACCAAACCTTTACATCGTTTACCGTGAGCACCTGCAGGTCACCCATCCAGCCGATAACCGGGTTGTGATAAGGATGTTCCTCATAGATCGTCGCCATCATGATTTCATTCATCAGCGACTGCGGCTCATCGTCGGTGCGCATGCGCCGCTCTTCCATGACCACCTTGATCTCCTTGCCGAATTCCTTCGCGGTCAGATTGAGGTTCTGCATCCGGTCAGATTCCAGCTTCATCGCCAGCGGCAATTGGGATTTGTGCAGTTGCTGGAAATAAGCGGTGTAGTCGGTGCTGGTAAAAGCATTCTCGCGCGCCCCCGCTGCCGCGATGCGCTTGGAAAATTCGCCCGCCGGCACGGCCTTGGTGCCCTTGAACATCATATGCTCCAGCGCGTGCGCGACGCCGGTGGTTCCGGTGCTCTCGTCCATGCTGCCGGCCTTGTACCAGATCTGTTGCACCACCACCGGTGCGCGGTGATCTTCCTTGACGACGACTTTCAGCCCGTTCGCCAGCGTGCGTTCGAACACCTCCGCTTGCGCGGCGCTGTGCGACCAACCCAACAACAGCAAAATATAAAGCAGGACAGCTCTCATAATCTTCAACCCTTCAACTAATAAATCGGAACCCTTCAGCGTGTAATCGGCATAAAATGCGCGCGCATTATGCGACATTTACTTGCCTCCCGACTACGTTCATTTGCCGATAACCACATGATTGATGCAGGCATCCTGTCAGTGCGACTCCTTGTTAAAGTGCGCCCAGCCGTTGTACACAGGCCCGGCATTTCCTTCAATTTTTTAAAATTTAACAATGCTCAGCTTCCTGAAAAAAAAATCATCCGGGTCTGAGAACGATCCGTCCAGCAAAGACAAGTCCGGCTCCAGTTGGTTCGCGCAGTTGAAGTCCGGCCTGGCGCGCACCGGCGAGCAACTGACTGGCCTGTTCAGTCGCGGCGGCAAGATAGACGACGATCTCTACGATGAACTGGAAACCGTCCTGATCACCGCCGATGTCGGCATGGATGCGACCCGCGCGCTGCTCGCCGATCTCCGCCACCAGGTCAAAGAACAACGCTTGAGCGAAGCGTCTGAACTCAAGGAAGCCCTCGCGCATTGTCTGCTCAAGCTGCTCAAGCCGCTGGCGCAACCGCTGCAAGCCAAAACCCACAAGCCTTTCGTCATCATGATGGTAGGCGTGAACGGCGCGGGCAAGACCACCTCGATCGGCAAGCTGGCGAAATATCTGCAAGGTCAGGGTTTGTCGGTGTTGCTCGCGGCGGGCGACACCTTCCGCGCCGCAGCGCGCGAGCAACTGACGATCTGGGGCGAACGCAACAACGTGACGGTCATCGCGCAACAAAGCGGTGATGCCGCTGCGGTGATCTACGATGCCGTGCAAGCCGCACAGGCGCGCAACATCGACGTGGTGCTGGCCGATACCGCCGGACGGCTGACCACCCAGGCGCACCTGATGGAAGAGATCAAAAAAGTGAAGCGCGTCATCGCCAAGGTATTGCCAGAAACATCAACCTCACCAGCCGCGCCGCATGAAGTGTTGCTGGTGCTGGATGCCAACACCGGACAGAACGCGCTGAGCCAGGTCAAAGCCTTCGATCAGGCACTCGGCGTCACCGGACTGATACTCACCAAACTGGACGGCACAGCCAAGGGCGGCGTGATCGCCGCGATTGCCAAGGCGCATCCGATTCCGGTACGATTCATCGGCGTGGGAGAGGGGCTGGACGATCTGCGCCCCTTTGTTGCGGAAGATTTTGTTGCGGCACTTTTGGGGCTGGACGAATGATTTCTTTCAACCAGGTTCACAAACGTTACCCCGGCGGCTATCAGGCGTTGAAGAACGTCTCGTTCGAGATCGCCGAGGGCGAGATGGTGTTCCTTACCGGACACTCGGGCGCGGGCAAGAGCACCTTGCTCAAACTCATCGCCGCGATCGAACGACCCAACCACGGCAGCGTGCTGGTCAACCATCAGAACGTCGGTGTGCTCAAAAACCGCGCGCTGCCTTACCTGCGCCGCAACCTCGGCATCATCTTTCAGGATCACAAGCTGCTGTTCGACCGCAACGCGTTCGACAACGTGCTGCTGCCGCTGCAAATCTGCGGTTTCGATTACCGCGAAAGCCACAAGCGGGTGCGCGCCGCACTCGACAAAGTAGGCTTGCTCAAGCGCGAAAAATCCAATCCCATCGCGCTGTCCGGCGGCGAACAACAACGTCTGTGCATCGCCCGCGCCATCGTGAATCGCCCGTCCATCCTGCTGGCCGACGAGCCGACCGGCAATCTGGATACCGAATACGCGCAAGAGATCATGGCGATATTCAAATCCTTCCATCAGGTCGGCGTCACCCTGCTGATCTCTACCCACGATGAAAGCGTGCTGCAAAATACCGATGTTCGCGTGCTCGCGCTCAAGCAGGGAGAGTTGCAACCCGCTTCGACAGGCCCGGCACAAACAAAAGGCCAAGCACAGGCATGAGGCACACACTCGCGCAAAACATCGGCGTATTGCGGCGCATGTTCTCATCAAAGCTGGCAGGAATCCTCAACATTCTGGTCATCGGCATCGCACTCAGCCTGCCTGCCGGCATGTATGTGCTGCTGCAAAACGCACAGGGCCTGGTCGCGCAACTCTCCGGCACACCGCAGGTCAGCCTGTTCATGAGCATGGATGCGAAAGCGGATGACGTTGATAAACTGCGCAAACAACTGGAGCAACATCCGGCCATTGCCCGCGTCGAATTCGTCGCCCGTGCGCAAGCTCTGGAGCAACTCAAACAAAGCACCGGACTCGCCGACGTGATCGGCGGCTTGAACCAGAACCCCTTGCCGGATGCCTTTATCGTCTATCCCAAACCAAGCGCTGCGCAATCGCTGGATGAACTGCGCATCGAACTGGCGAAGCTGCCCAAGGTGGAACAGGCGCAACTCGATTCAGCCTGGGCCTACAAGCTCGAAGCCCTGCTCAAATTCGGGCGGATGGTGGTGTTGATACTCGCCAGCCTGCTCAGCCTCGCGCTGATCGCCATCACCTTCAACACCATCCGCCTGCAAATCCTCACCCAGCGCGACGAAATCGAAGTGGCCAAACTGATCGGCGCCACCAACGGCTTCATTCGCCGTCCGTTCCTGTATTTCGGCGCGGCGCAGGGACTGCTCGGCGGCATCATGGCCTGGCTCATCATCACCATCAGCCTGCTGCTGCTCAACCATCAACTCAACGCGCTATCTCAGCTCTACGCCAGCCAGTTCGTATTGCATCCGCTGTCGTTCGGCGACAGCCTGACGCTGATGCTGTTCTCGATGTATCTCGGCTGGATGGGAGCGTGGCTGTCAGTGGCGCGGCATTTGTCGCAAATCGAGCCGCGCTAATAGTCATTATGTGGGTGATATCCTTCGGCTATGCTCAGGATAAACCCCGCGATACCCAACATAAGCGGGGATGTTGGGTATCATTGCATCCAACCCGGTATTCAACCCGACCTGCTGGCTGAAAACGATCCGATCCGGTACCTGCCTGTAGCCGGATCGGCGATGAAGTGGTTATTGCGGGAGCGCTTAGGGCTTGGAGAATGCCAAGGCTTGGTCAGCGTCTTTGCGCAATGAACTATCCGGATATTTTCTGATGAATTCGGAAAAGGCAGTTTTAGCCTGTCCCTTATCGCCTATATCAATCAGTTTGACCGCCTTCTTGAATGCATCCAGTTCATCTGAATCTATGGTTTGTCCTGTAGCCTCGTTTTTCCAGTACACATCTTCAGATGCCACCGCAGCACCGCGAATACCGCCGGTCGCATTGGTTGCGGTCACCCTCTTCTGCGGAGTCAACGACTCGAGTTTGATTCTGAGCATATCCCAGAAACTCTGGGTGCTATCGCTCTTCTCGCCCGCATAGAGCGCCTGTGAACCGAGAGCCAAACCCAACAAAAGCAGGATGGTCAGTTTTCTCATCATTTTCTCCTTTATGGTTATTGACACGGGTTAGTCCAAACAATAAGTTCGACAGTTCCTTAGGCCTACAATGAGTTTAACAATTCCAAAGCCATCGCCTTGTACTTTTCCTTGACCGACGGATTCAGTCGTTGCGCCTTGACAAAAGCCGCCTTCGCTTTCTTCGTATCGTTCACTGCCTTGTATGATTTTGCCAGATTGACCCAAACGTAAGGATCCTCCGGACTTGCCTGGGTCGCCGCAAGATAGGCCTTTTGCGCTTCGGGATACTTCCCGTCGAGCATGAAGATGTTGCCGCGATTGTTCAGCGCCGCCGCATTCTTCGGTTCGGCGCTGAGAATCTTGTCAAAATATTTCATCGCTTCCTTCCTGTCCCCAACTTTGGCAAGAATGATGCCCATCTGGAGATGCGCTCCCATATCGGCAGGATTTTTTTGTATCGCCTGAAGATAACGCCTGGTCTTGGTCTGGGAGCTGATCTTGAGCATTGAGATGAAATCTCCGGGAAATTTTTTCTCGATCGCCCCTGAAGTAATGTCCATGGCCTTTAGCGCGGAATTGGGCAACGTGGCCGGTTTATAGATATTCCACGCGTTGTGAACGTCCAGTATGGTTAGTCCCTTATCTTTCCATTGGTAGTAGTTGGCGGCACCCAACTCCCATGCCTTGATAAAAGGTTTTCCAACGACGGTGGTCTCGACCGGGATCCATAGCATGCCATCGTGTATCACATACATATCATTCATCGTGTATCCATCGGCATCCGCACTGATGCCGGTGGAGAACATCATCAGCAAGTGATCCGGCACCTCGAGCGCCAACGTGGTGATTCCCATGCTCTCAAGGGCGGTGGAGTAGAACGCTACCAGATCGACACAGTCACCCGATTTGCGCTCCAGGGTCTCACGCGGATACTGGACATAGTCGACAGTATCCGTTTTTGCAGTTGTCGCCGTCTTAGCAAGGGATATCTGGTAGGGGTCAGATGGATTCTGAATGTAGGTAAATCCCATCACGCCCATAGAGTCGAACAGCACTGCGGCCAGATTCGACTCGTCTTTGGTTTCCTTGAACTGGGTCGCTACCGAACGTGCGAAGTCGATTATCGGCGTATCTTTGGGTGTTACAAAAGAAGCAAAACGCTCATGTTCATCCCAAGTCATGCGGTGTTTGTCATAGACCGTGACTGTGGCATTTTTGCTGTAAGCCTCCCGATTGCCGTCCAGAAAATAGCTCGCCTCTATCATCGCCTGTATGGAACTGTCCTCGGTGATGGTCAGAATACTATTATTGAATACAGCCTTGAGAATGACCTCTTCACTCTGTCCCGGCAGCAGTTTGTTGATCTTGCCTTCCGTGGGAAAATCCATGAAGTTGTTCAACATAAAACTTATCTTGATTTTTTCTATGGGCTCGTCGGTGTTGTTGGTCAATTTGATGCTGCCGACCCCGTCTTGCTCATAAAGCTTATAGGAATTGGAAAAGACATCCCGCAACTTGACAACTTCGATTTCCAGTGGTGCGCTATTGGATGGCGGAGTAGATGCTGTGGCGGACAATTTATCCGATTCAGTTCCATCGGTGCTGCGCGTTGAAATATAGTACGTATATTTGGTATCAGGGGCCAGTGAATTTTTTATGAACTCTGGCAGAATCGTTTCACCAATCTTGGTAAAGGTTTCTCCATCTTTCTGATAAATCAGATAGGCACTGAAGTATTGCTGGTCAACCGGCTTCCAGGTGATTTTAAGTTGCGCTTGGGACGACTCCACCTTCACATCTTCCAAGGGCGGCGGAACGTACTTCTTGGCGCTCCCATACACCGGCTCGCTCTTCGGCCCCACGTACCCGTAATGAGTTTCTCCGGCCACCCGGTAAAAAAATTTCTTTTCTACCTCCATACCCGTGTCCAAGTACTGATTGGTGTTGCTGGCCGCGACCTGGACGAACCCAGAGTTTTCGGTCTGCGACCTGTAGATTCGGTACTGTTTGATGTATGGCAGCGCAGAGGCCGCCCAACGCAATTCAATGGTGTGCACTGCGCCCTGCGCTGCCAACTGCGAGGGAGCCGAGGGTTTATACAATGTGGAAAAAGTTTGAACTCGCTTATTTCCACGCTCTGAAATAGCGAAGGTCGTATCACCTGTTGCGGTGATCGCTAACGGTTCATCAAGCTCCCCAAGGTCGTTTCCACTGGTGGCGAATGAACGTACATACTGCCCCTTGCGTGAAAAAACCTTGACCTGGCCCGAGTCGAGAACGAACAACTCATCCCGGGTTGCCATCAGGGCTACCGGCTTTGTAAGGATTTCAGCGCCCCCCGCCGGTTTGCCAAATACGCCCAGCGGCTCCACCTTGGCCGAATAAGTGGATATAACAGAACGGCCTTTATCCAGAACATAGATCACATCCTGAGAATCAAGAACGACCGCCGCAGGATCCTCCAGTTTGCCGGAAGCATCGCTGCGAATTTCTTTCAGGAACACTCCATCGTTGCTAAATGCCTGCACCCTCCGATTTCCCCGGTCGGCGACAAGTATCAGTCCCGTACTGGAAATAGCAAAATCTTCAGCGTCGTCAAATTCCCCATTTTGGCTCCCTGATGTACCGAAACTGGTGAGGATGTTTCCTGACTCGTCCAGCTTAACAACCCTGGCCTTCTTCTTATCCAGCGCCCAAAGTGCCCCGTTGCTGTCGACGGCAACAGACACCGGAAAAAAGTCCTTCGCCTTGATTTCACCGGCCACAGCGCCGTTAACTATCCGGACTATCTTGTTGTTTTCTGCATCAACTCCATACATCGTTCCCTTGCCATCCCAAGCCATCTTGCCCACGGACACCGGAATGACCTGCTCCCATCGCACGGAGGTTCTTGAGGGACGCTTAACTTCTGGTTCAAAAGTTGCGCCAGCTTCGACCATGAATATATCTGCGACCCCCTTCTCGCCGTCGCCGATCAGCACCTGACGGTCTTGGTTTGTGGCCAGCCCGGTTATGCTTTTAAACTGCGCGTGACCTTTCCCTCTAGAGCCGAAGGAATACACCTGCCTGTCTTCGAAATCATATTTGTCAATGGAATAGGAGTCCCGGTCTGCCACATAGATACCGTCATGGGCGATACTGAAAGATAGCGCCTTCACTCTTCCCGGAAGATGTTTCAGATATACCCCGTTAGGGCTGTATACCTTGATCAAGCCATCATCTGCGTCCAACACATAGATTTGCCCCATGGCATCAATCGCAATGTCAGTCGGCTCATGCAACTTGTACGGCAGCCCCTTCTCCTTAGCGGCACTGTTTTCGGAAGCGCTGTCAATCTCGAGAGTAGCCAGGAAAACGCCGTTGTTGCCGAACATCTGTATCCTGCCATTACCGGTGTCGGCCACGTATATTATGCCCTCGTGGAAAGCAACACCACGCGGTGAACTTAGCGAATTGCCCTTTCCGCTAAAAAAACCTCCTCCGCTCTTGGTGCCAAAGCTCCCTTGATATTTACCCTGCAGAGTGAACATGGCAACACGGTTCGTTTCACTATCGACCGCATAGATCACACCATCGGAAACAACAACCGCCTCGGGCTGCTTGAGTATCAATCCACCCTTGCTATCCTTTGCCTGCAAGGCAACAAGTTCTTTTCCATCCTTATCCACTACGCTAACGGAGCCATCCTTTTTTGCGAAGTAAGCATTGCCGCCGCTCCAGCCAAGCAACTTTCGCATCCCGCCAATGGCGAGTTCCTGCACAAGCTCGACTTTCGAGAGACCCGCCGACGAAGGAACATCCGCTGTGTCCGCGCGGGCAGATACAAACATGATCAAAGACAGAATCGCAATAGTGACAATACGCATGTAGAACACCACTCGTAATAATTAACTTGATAAAAGACGACTCAGGAGCATGCCAACCCTTGCGCGAGATCGAAAGTCCTATTTATCCATCCGGTTAAACACACCATCCCACCCCTCTGCAGGAGGATTCTCCTTAAAATGCTCGCAACGTTCCAAGCATATCATGCTTGGCCTATCCCCCGGAACTGCGCCAAGTATGGAAGCAAAACATTTTTCCGCCTCTTCCCACCGGTGCGCCCGATAGTGCGCGAGTGCCGCATCAAACTTCGCAACCCACGCTTCTGCCGGCTCTGACAAAGCGCCAAGCAACTCATAAATTGTAACAGGGACCTGCTTGCCAACCATCCTGACCTTATCCAACTCCCTGTAGTGATAGGTATCGCGTGTCATCAGATAAGTGGTCTCGCCTATCAGAAAATCCACCCCGTAATATTTTGCCGTACCCTCAAGCCGTGCCGCCTGATTTACCGTGTCCCCGATCAACGTGTATTCCATCTTCTTGCCATGACACCCGATATTTCCGGCCACCACATCGCCGGACTGGGCTCCGCCACGGATTGAAAATGGCTCCACACCTTCTTCTTTCCACTTGGCGCCAAGACGTGCCATCTCCTTTTTCATAGCCAGCATGCAGGAGATGGCAAGTTTTGCGTGATCGGGTTGAGCGAGAGGCGCGCCCCAATAGATCATGATGCCGTCACCGATGAACTTGTCCACCGTACCGTCGAATTGTTCGATCACTTGAACCATGGCAGCGAAATATTCATTCAGCCTGGTGACGATCTCCTGAGGAGGACGCCGCTCACTAAAGGTGGTGAAGCCTTTGATGTCCGTGAACAATACCGTTACTTCCTTGTTATCGCCGCCGATTTTGGCAGCATCGGGATCCTTCTCCAAACGAGCGACCAGTTTGGCTGACAGATAGCTGGAAAACATCGAGCGCATCTCTCTTGCACTGCGATCCAGCACCAGATACCGGAAGCTGCCACCTATTGATAGCGCGATCATGGCCGCCAATGGCGGATAGATCATGCTGACCCAGTGGCCCTGGAGAAAAATCCAATAGGACAACCACACGTAGCCCGCCGAAAGCAGAAATACCGCGGGAATCGCGACATGCAGGCGCAGGCGCATGGTCAGGTAGAAAGTAACCAATCCCAACACGACGATAAACGCCATGTCGAACAGCGCCTCCAGCCCCGTACGACGAACGAAGCGGCCGCTTATGATGCTGTCTGCAACCGTCGCATGCACCTCAACCCCTGGTGAATTGCTGTGAAACGGTGTGACCCTCATGTCATAGATACCAAGCGCAGTGGCGCCCACAAAGAGCACCTTGCCTCTCAGCAACGCGGGGTCAACCCGACCATTGACGATGTCGATAAAAGAGTAGCGCGGATAGATGCCCGGTGGCCCCGTATAGTTGATCCACATCGAATAATTTTCATCTACCGGGATATGTCTCTTGCCCAGCTTGATCTCAAATGAGCCGGGGATGAATTCTTTTTCACCCAGCGCCGCCATGGCTCCCATCAAGCCCAGCGATGGCACCAGCTTGCCATTCTCCTCGACAAGCAGCATGTTGCGCCGATTCACACCATCGTCTTCGGGCAACAGATTGATATGCCCTATCCCTGCTGCAGCCCTCTCGATTTCAGGGAGGCTATGCGTGCTGCCTATCACTCGAAGCTCTTTATCAAAATCAAAAGGCACTGCCAGCACGACATTACCGGCCTTCCTGATCGCTGCCGCGAAGGAGCGGTCTATCGCCGCTGTCTCATGCTCGGAAAAAAATTCATCGAAGAGCACCACCTTTGCGCCTGCCGCCGAAAGCCGATCAAGAAGGCGAACATATTGACTTCTGGTCCAGGGGAATCGTCCCAACTCGGCAATACTCTTGTCATCGATCGCCACGATAGCGATGTCTGGACTGGGCGGAATGGCACCGCGCAAATCCCTGAATCTTAGGTCGTAGGTCTTGGCTTCAAAAGCTTCGAGGAACGAATTCTGGCCATAATAAAGCGCGATAACGATGAAGGCTGAAATAAAGGCAAGCAGAAATGGCGCGGCCTTTGAATTCCTGCCTATGAGGTTTTCTTTCAGTAATGACAAGATCATATTATCTTCATTTCCATAGCAGGGATAATTAACAGAAGGCCTCAACCGATTTACGGCCATGATGACAATAAAGCAGCCTCATGACAAGCCAGTATTGGCCTGACTGATTTTCTTATGGCAAAGCTTTTCCTATGGTTACACGATGTGTCTCGGCTGGCTGTAGCGTGGCTGTCAGTGGGGCGGCACTTGTCGCGGATCGAGCCGCGCTAATTTCCGTAGGGTGCGCTGAAAACGATTCGTATCCGGTACCTGTGATATTGTTGTTCCTGTGGTGCACTTGGAATTAGAATCCACCCTCTTGAAGTGTGGCGCGAATATCGAGGTTTTACATTGCGTGCCATGGCGGCTGAGATCGGCATTAGTTCGGCGGCAGTGTCCAAGATAGGGAGATAGAGACTGGCAAAAGCCATCCCACCGTTGCCACATTGGGCAAGCTGGCAGCGGCACTAGGCTGCGATATGGAAGACTTGGCGTTGCAGGTTTGTGAATAAAAATTATCCTGAATAGAATAGAAATTATCCAGCGCATGAAAAGCAATCACCATCATGATTCACAGCGATAACCTCTCCGCCGAACCGCGCCTGATCGCGCCTACTGCCGCCTCTCATCAGGAGGAGGCGCTGGAGCGCGCGCTGCGCCCAAAACAGCTCGATGAGTATGTCGGCCAGGAAAAAATTCGCGGGCAGTTGGAGATATTCATCGAAGCGGCGAAGCGGCGCAAAGAGCCGCTCGATCACGTGCTGCTGTTCGGCCCGCCCGGCTTGGGCAAGACCACCCTGGCGCAAATCATCGCGCGCGAGATGGGCGTGAATCTGCGCCATACCTCCGGCCCGGTGCTGGAGCGCGCCGGTGATCTTGCCGCGTTGCTGACCAATCTCGAACCCAATGATGTGTTGTTTATAGATGAGATTCATCGCCTGTCTCCGGTGGTGGAAGAGATACTGTATCCCGCGCTGGAGGATTACCAGATCGACATCATGATCGGCGAAGGTCCGGCGGCGCGTTCGGTGAAGCTGGACCTGCCGCCGTTCACGCTGGTCGGAGCGACCACGCGCGCGGGGATGCTGACCAATCCGTTGCGCGACCGCTTCGGTATCGTGGCGCGGCTGGAGTTTTACACGCCGGAAGAATTGCAGCGCATCGTGATGCGCTCATCGAATCTGCTGAAAATGAATCTGACCCACGACGGCGCGCTTGAAATCGCCAAGCGTTCGCGCGGCACGCCGCGTATCGCCAACCGTTTGCTGCGCCGTGTGCGCGACTTCGCCGATGTGAAGGCGGACGGCGATGCAACCCGCGAGGTGGCGGATGCCGCGCTGACCATGCTGGATGTGGATGCGCGCGGGCTGGATGTCATGGACAGAAAATTATTGCTGACGGTCATCGAAAAATTTCTCGGCGGCCCGGTCGGTCTGGACAACCTTGCCGCCGCCATCGGCGAGGAGAGCGACACCATCGAGGATGTGCTGGAGCCGTATCTGATCCAGCAGGGCTATCTGCAACGCACGCCGCGCGGGCGCATGGCCACGGCGATCGCCTATCGCCATTTCGGGCTGACGGTTGCCAATAATCCAATTAACCTGAATCCAGTCAGCATGGATTTGCCATTGAGTGACGATTGATAAAATGAGTAAAAGCAAAATCTTTTCATTGCCGGTGCGTGTGTATTTCCACGACACCGATGCGGGCGGCGTGGTGTATCACGCCAGCTATTTGAACTTTATGGAGCGCGCGCGGACTGAGTGGCTGCGCACTCACGGTTACAGCAATGCCGGATTGATGAAGGAATTCGGTATGGTGTTCGTGGTGCGTTCGCTCAAACTGGATTATCTCAAGCCCGCACTGCTGGATGATTTGCTGGATGTGACGGTACAGATCAATGACATCGGTCGCAGCCGCATTTCGCTGTTGCAAACGGTGCGACGCGGCGCTGAAGTGTTGACCGAAGCCGAAGTGCATCTGGTGTGTGTCTCGTTGGAAAGTTTCAAGCCGGTCAGCGTGCCGGAGGTATTGCGCGGGCAATGGAAGAATTGAAGGGGGAAGAGTTGCAATGGAAGTAACGCAGGATTTGTCGTTTGTGCATCTCATCAGCCATGCCAGCGTGCTGGTGCAATTAGTGATGGGCTTGTTGCTGGTGGTGTCGTTGATGTCGTGGTGGTATATCTTCCTCAAGATGTTCGCCATCCGCAGCGAAGTCAGGTTGACCGAAGAATTTGAAGATGCATTCTGGCACAACCAGAATTTGAACGAACTTTACAAATATGCAAACAGCAGTTCCCTGCGTCATCAGGGTGCATTGGAGCGTATTTTCGCCGCCGGTTTTACCGAGTTCGTGAAGCTGAAAAAGCAGCATGGTGTGGATGCCAGTGCGGTGATGGAGGGCACGCGCCGCGCCATGCGCGCGACCTATCAGCGCGAGATGGACAGGTTGGAATCGCATCTGGCGTTTCTCGCCTCGGTCGGTTCGGTCAGCCCCTACGTGGGATTGTTCGGTACGGTGTGGGGGATCATGAACGCGTTTCGCGGTTTGGCGAACGTGGGTCAGGCGACCTTGGCGCACGTCGCACCCGGCATCGCCGAAGCACTGGTGGCGACTGCGATGGGCTTGTTCGCGGCGATTCCGGCGGTGGTCGCCTACAACCGCTACGCGTACGACATCAATCGCCTTTCCACCCGTTTCGACAGCTTTACCGAAGAATTCTCCAACGTCCTGCAACGCCAGCCATGAGAAGCCACCACCGTCCCGCCAATCGCCTGATGAACGAGATCAACGTCGTGCCGTATATCGACGTGATGCTGGTGCTGCTGGTGATTTTCATGGTGACCGCGCCGCTGATGAATCCAGGCCAGATCGATTTGCCCAGCGTGGCCAAGTCGCTTGCGCCGCCGCTTGCCCCGTTGGAGGTCATCATCAAAAAAGACACCACGCTGGCGTTGCGCGATCACGCCAATGGTGGCATGGAAAGCAGTGTGTCGCGCGATGAGTTGATTGCGATATTGAAGGCCAGGCAGGAAAAGCAAGCGGAGCAGGCGGTGGTGATTTCCGCAGACAAGAACGTGCGCTATGAAGAAGTCATCAATGTGATGGACCTGCTGCAACAGCAACATATTCAGAAAGTCGGTCTGTTGACGCAAGCCAGGAAATGAGTGCAACGGTTTATTACGAACCCTATAAGCTGCCCGCAGGCATTCTGGCCCTGGTGGTGCACAGTGTGTTTTTCGCGCTGCTGTATTTTGGCTTTAATTGGCACAGGCAGATCTTCTCATCCCCGACGATGAGTGTGGAGTTGTGGCCGAGTTTGCCGGAGGAGGTCGTCGCACCACCCGTCAATCCCAAGGTCGAGGAGGTCTTGCAGCCGCCTCCGCAGCAGGAAAAAATAGTCGAACCTGACATCGTGATGCCGGATAAAAATAAAGTCGCGAGCAAGCCGGTCGCGACTAAGCCGGAGAAAAAGAAACCTGTTTCGAGACCCGTCGAAGGGGTCAAGCACAAGCCTGACACACAAAAAATTGCCGAGCAAAATCTGAACGCCCGCATTGCAGATCAACAAGCTGCAAGTGTACAGGCCGAGCGGATCAGGCAAGACGAGCAAGCCGCAGCGAATGGTCGCGTGGTGGATGAGTACCAGGCGAAAATCAGGGCCAAGATACGCAGCAAAATCGTGCAGCCACCGGATGTGGCACAGGATGCGCGCGCTGAATTTTTGGTGACGTTGTTGCCGGGCGGTGCAGTGCTGAAGGCGGAGTTGAAAAAGTCCAGCGGCAATGCGGCGTATGACAATGCGGTGGAGCGCGCGATCTTGAAATCCGATCCGTTGCCGTTGCCGCCAAATGTGGAAATGTTCGATCGTTTTCGTGAGTTAAACCTGGTCTTCAAACCAGAAAAACCAACTGAATAGGAAAATTATTTATGGCGTTGCGCGTATTGCGGGGCATGCTGGGATTGCTGTTGTTGGCACAGGCATCAGTGGCAAGTGCGGTATTGGAAATTGAAATCATCGGTGCGGGCGAACACCAGATTCCGGTGGCCATCGTGCCGTTCGGCGGGGATGGCAAGTTGGCGCAAACCATCAACGAAGTGGTGAAGGGAGATTTGCAGCGTAGCGGATTGTTCCGGCTGGTGGACCCGGCGGGAAAATCGCCGCACGAATTGGCCGAGGTCAGTTATCCCGATTGGCAGATGCGCGGTGCGGACGCCTTGGCGATAGGCACGGTCGCATTGCAAACCAATGGCCGCATCGAAGCGCGTTTTCGCTTGCTGGATGTGGTCAAGCAGACGGAGTTGGCCGGTCAGTCAGTCTCGGCGAATGATGACCAGGTGCGCGCTGTCGGACATCGTGTCGCGGATTTGATCTATGAGAAATTAACCGGCGACAAGGGCGTGTTCAGCACACGCATCGCTTATGTGAACCGGCAGGGAAAGAAATTTAGCCTGATGGTGGCGGATAGCGACGGCTACAACGAACAAACCGTGCTTGCGCAAAACGAGCCGATCATGTCGCCGGCATGGTCGCCGGACGGCAGCCACCTTGTCTATGTGAGCTTTGAAACCGGACATGCGGCCATCTATGTGCAATCGCTATACACCAATCAGCGCATGGTGCTGGCCGATTTTCGCGGCAGCAATAGTGCGCCGGCCTGGTCGCCGGACGGCAAGCAATTGGCTGTCGTGTTGACGCGTGACGGCAGTTCGCAAATTTACCTGATACGACCTGACGGCAGCGGGATTCGCCGCATCACCTTCAGCGCTGCGATCGATACCGAGCCGAATTTTTCGCCGGACGGGCAATCTCTGCTGTTCACCTCGGATCGCGGCGGTAGTGCGCAAATCTATAGTATGCCGGTGGGGGGTGGAGCGGAGCAGCGCATCACGTTTGGCGAAGGTAACAACTTCTCACCGCGTTATAGTCCCGATGGCAAAGGTTTTGTCTACGCGCATTTCAGTAATGGCAAGTTCTATATCGCCGCGCAGGATTTTCAGAACGGGCAAGTGGAAATTCTCACCGCAGGCGGGTGGGAGAAAAAACCCAGTTTTGCACCGAACGGGAAACTCATCCTGTTTGCCAGCGAGGCGCGCGGTCGTGGTATATTGGCGACCGTGTCCAGCGATGGTCGCGTGCAGCAGCATATGTTTACACAAAGCGGCGATGCACGTGAACCGGTGTGGGGACCACACCTATAACAAACCTAGCAATGGAGAAACGCCATGAAGAAACTCGTTATCAGTATTGTGTTGGTGAATTTGCTCGCGGCCTGTGCCAGCGAGAAACCAAAGGCACCTGAAGCTGCTGCGCCCGTGCCTCCCCCTGTAGTAACAGCACCGGCACCGGAAGCAGCACCCGCACCTGCACCCGTGGTTGAGGTTGATTCTTTGAATGACCCGGCCAGTATTTTGGCCAAGCGTAGTGTCTATTACCCGTTCGATGTCTCTGCCGTGCAGGATGCCGATAAGCCGATCGTGGTAGCGCATGCAAAATATTTGAGCGAGCACCCTGATCGCAATGTTCGCGTGGAAGGCAATGCCGATGAACGCGGTAGCAATGAGTACAACCTGGCTCTCGGCCAGCGTCGTGCAGATGGCGTGAAGCAGATGCTCGTGTTGGGCGGCGCGAAAGCCGGCCAAATCGAAACCGTCAGCTATGGCGAAGAAAAGCCCAAAGCGACTGGCCATGACGAGGCTTCCTGGTCGCAGAATCGCCGGAGCGATATAAAGTACTAAAGTAGCAACCATGCTGAAGCAGCGCGCGCTCTTATTGTTGAGTCTGTGTTTCGCCATTCCCGCGCAAGCGGGATTGTTGGAGGACGACGAGGCACGTGAACAAATCAAGCAACTCGAGACGCGTGTGCTGAAGTTGGAGGATGCCGTCAAGCAGCAAACCAAATCCATGCTGGATCTGCAAGGCCAGATCGAAGCTCAGAATACGGAAATCCGCAAACTGCGCGGACAGAATGAAGAAACAACGCACGGCTTGCAAGATGCCGAAAAGCGCCAAAAAGATTTTTATGTGGATTTGGATACGCGCTTGCGTCATTTCGAATCCGCTGAAGAAGCCGGTAAAGAAACTGCTACCGCAACCGCTAAAACACCTGCAGCACTTATTCCCGCCGATCCATCCGACCCGGTTCCCGAGGACCGCGCCTTCGAGGCCGCCTATGGTTTGTTCAAGGCCGGCAGCCATGCGAATGCGGCCAAGGCATTTCAGGAGTTTCTCAAAAAGTATCCGGATTCGGTACATGTTTACTATGCAAATTATTGGCTGGGCAACGCTCAATTTGCGCTGAAGGATTACCATGGTGCGTTGGATACCTATCAGGGGTTACTCAAGGATTTTCCCGATACATCTAAAACAGCCGATGTTTTGTTTGGAATTGCGGGCTGCCAGCAAGGGTTGAAGCGACCCATTATGGCGCACAAAACGCTCAAACAACTCATCGCCAAATATCCCACCAGCGAAGCCGCCGCCAAAGCCAAGAAACTGCTCGCTGCCGCCCAGTAGTCCACATGCCGCAAGCTAATTCAGGCGCGCAACTGCGCATCAGCGAAATTTTTTATTCCCTGCAAGGCGAAACCAGTCGCGTTGGCCTGCCCACGGTAT
>OBLT010000876.1_pt1 | contig 19511 bp, 17 predicted proteins | sample 1518721 | NCBI WGS metagenome assembly OBLT01 (sample SAMEA3539307, study PRJEB22396) | soil metagenome | biome: tundra; feature: field; material: soil | place: USA | collected 2010-05 | depth 0.15 m | reverse complement strand
GTTCGACGTCAGCGTCGCGCATTCGGCCCGGATGTATGACTACTGGCTCGGCGGCTGCTTCCTCTAAACGCATGATAATTGCGCAGCCAGAGGTCCCATCACCGCCCCGATCACCGATCGGAGATCAGTCTACTATCAGTCGCATCGAACGGTGGACTGATAGTAGACTGATGGCCGTGAACAGCCATCGCGTTGGGCTTGCCTGCTGTCGGGGAAGAGTGCGGAGGTGACGGGTGGAGCGCGCTGACCTGGAACGCCTGGTGGCCGAGCTTCGATCCTTCGGCAGCGACACGCATTCGGTCGAGGTGAAGTCGGCGGTCGGGAGATTGCCGAAGACCGTGCCGGAGACGCTCAGCGCGTTCGGCAACGGGGCCGGCGGCACGCTGATCCTGGGGCTTGACGAGGCGACGGGGTTCCGGCCGTCGCCTCGGTTCGACGCGGTGAGCGCGCGTGATGCGCTCGCCAGAGCCTGCGCCGATGGCGTCCACCCGCCGGTGCGGTCCGCGATAGAGATCGTCGCGTTCGAGGGCGCTTACGTGGTCGTTGCCGAGGTTCCCGAGATCAGCCCGCTCAGCAAGCTTGCCTACGTTAAGGGCCGGGGAGAGTACCAGGGCTCGTTCATCCGTGGCGGCGACGGGGACCGGAAGCTGTCGGAGTACGAGGTCGGGCTGCTCCACGCGAACCGGGGCCAGCCGCGCGACGACCGTGAGCCGGTCGCCGATGCGTCTATCGCGGACCTGGACGAGGACGCTGTCGCCGCGCTGCTGCGGCGGATGCGGCGCCGGCAGCCCGGGGCCTTCCGTTCCGCGCCGGACGAGGTTGCCCTGCAGCGGCTGGGCGTGCTCGTGCCCGCCGGTTCGGGCGCGGGCGCGCTCGTGCCCTCGCTGGCGGGCCTGCTGACGCTCGGCACCTACCCGCAGCAGTTCTTCCCGCAGCTGAACGTCACCTTCGTGGTGTTCCCGTCGCAGGACAGAGGGGTCGTCCCGGAGGGCGGGCCGCGCTTCATCGACAACCGGTCGCTGAACGGCCCGATTCCCTTGATGGTGGCCGACGCGGTGGACGCGATCACCCGGAACATGCGGGTTGCCGCGACGGTCAGGGGGGTGGGCCGGGAAGACACCTACGAGTACCCGGTCGAGGCGCTGCGCGAGGCGGTGGTGAATGCCCTGATGCACCGTGACTACGCCCCGGTGGCCCGTGGCGCGCAGGTCCAGGTCGAGATGTACCCGGGCCGGCTCCTGGTGCGGAACCCGGGCGGGCTGTTCGGCCCCGTGTCCGAGGGCGAGCTGGGCGCGGAAGGGGTTTCCTCGTCACGGAACCCGGTCCTCTCGGCGCTCCTGCAGGAGGTTCAGCTCCCCGACAGCGACCGGGTGATCTGCGAGAACCGCGGCACCGGGATCCCGACGATGCTGGAACAGCTCCGGCGTTCCGGTACCGCGTCCGTCAGGTTCTCCAACGCGATCAGCCACTTCACCACCGTGTTCACCCGAGCCGAGCGCAGCGCCGGCCCAGGCGTGGCACCGCGTGCCGCGCAGGCGCCTGCTGACAGCGTGCCGGGGGGACGGCCCGCCGAGATCCTGGCTCTCTTCGCGCGGCAGCCGGAGTTGAGCGCTGCTGACGTTGCCCAGGCGACCGGGCTCGGCAGGGCGATGGTGCGCCGCTACCTCGCGCAGCTCGTGGAAGAAGGACGGCTTTCCGCTACCGCGCCCCCGTCTAGCCGCAAGCGGACATACCGGTTGCCTGCCAGCTCAAGGCGGCCAGCGCAGTAACGCGAACTGCCCGCAGGCGACGGCACCGCGATCGAGATTGACCGTCGCCGTCGTCCCCCGCACCACCACCAGGGAAATCCGCCGCTACAAGGCCCGCGCCACCAGAAGCCTTGCCCTCCTCCTCGACTACGCCCGGTCAATCGGGATCCGCGACGCCGAAGCGCAAATCGCCGCAGCAACAGCCCATCCCGCCGGGTCGCGGAGAAGGCCGGGTTCCTTCCGGTAGGAACCTTCACCGAACAAGACGGCACTGACATGATCAGGTACCAGATCCACCTGACAAATTCCTAGGGCGTGTCAAGGATCGACCGAGGCCGATCCGTAAAGGATCAAGTGGAGCCAGACACGATCAAGCTGACATCACATAGCCGCGCTCGGGTCCGCAAGTATGATTACCAGCCCAATATGTGATTAGTATCTGGGCGGCAAGGACAACATTAGTCAAGTGGTTTCGGCAGTCCCGTACAGTGGCCCGACAGTGGCCGTACAAGCACGTCATGCGTATTATTCGAAAATCGCGTCTTCCGCTGTCCGAGATCTGTCCGGTACCTGTATGGGCATTAATGTCCGTTTTGTCGGTCGGGGGTTCCTGACTCTGGCCTGACTCCGCTGACTGGTACTGTGTGCCTGGCCTGGGGTTTCGCCGGGGCGGCCCTGGCTTTCGGGGCGGTCTGGCCTTTCCGCTCACGTGCCGGGGGTGCGGGCGGCCGGGGGCAGGTCCCAGACAGTCAGGCGGGCCCTCCGTCACGGCCAGCCCGTACACCGGGCAGATCTGGGCCATCGAGATCGAGTGCAGGTGCCGCACGCTCGCGCCGCGGCAGGTCACGCAGGTGCCGCATGGGAGTCAGCAGGAACGTGAGGCCGGACGCGGCGATCAGGGCAGTGAGTATCCATAGCGCAGCCCTGACCCCCAGCGCGGTGGCGAGGACTCCGGCGAGCAGCGCGCCGACGGGCATCATCGCGAACCCGACGGCCCTGGTCGCCGAGGTGACTCGGCCGAGTATGTCCGGCGAGACGTAGGTCTGCATGAAGCTGTCGACGATCACGTTCCCGATGACGATGACGCAACCGGCGCACATCATCGCTACGCTGGCGAACGCGAGCCGCGGTCCCTTGTCCGCGAGCGGGAGCAGCAGCGCGAAGCACAGGCCGCCCGGGACGGCGATGAGCATGGCCCGCGCTGTGCCGAACCGTCGTCCCAGTGAGCGGGCGACAAGTGCGCCGAGGACGCCGCCAACGCCGAGGCTGGCCATGACGAGGCCGGCCGCTGCCGAGGACAGCCCGACGGTACGGACCAGGAAGACGACGAGGAGGGCGTCGACACCGGTGAGTGCCAGGTTGGCGAGCGACGAGAACGCCGTCATCGCGCGCAGGTAGGGATCCCGCCAGGCGAAGCGAAGACCGTCGAGCACGCCCCCGGCGGCGGGGCCACCCGACCGGCGATCCCGCGGTGGCTGCATGGCGGTCAGGCAGCAGAACGAGACGGCGAAGCTCACCGCGTCGGCCAGCAGCCCGGTCACGGGGCCGGCCGCCTGGGCGAGCAGCCCGCCGAGCCCTGGCCCGCCGATCTGGGCGACCTCGCGGCTGCCCAGCAGCTTGGCGTTCCCCTCGGTAAGGTCCGCTTCGTCGACTACCCCTGGGAGCAGGACCTGGTAGGCGCTGTTGAAGAACACTGTCGCCGCGCCGGCGATCAGCGTGACCGCGATGAGTTGCGCCACGGTCAGCACCCCGCACCAGGCGGCGACAGGGACGCTCGCGTACACCGCCACCGAGATCGCATCACTGGCCAGCATGACGGGCCGGGGTGGTAGCCGGTCGACCCACGCTCCGGCGGGAATGCCGATGATGACCCAGGGCAGCCAGACCATCGCGGTCAGCAGCGTGACGATGAACGTGCTGGTGTGCAGGGTGTCGATGGCGACCAGCGGAATGACGACGATGGTGACGGAATTGCCGACCTCGCTGATGCTCTCCCCGGTCCAGAACAGGCGGAAGTTCCGCTGCCGCAACAGCCCGCCCCGTCGGCCGGTCATCGCCGCGGGCTGACGCCGGTGAAGAAGAACACCCGGGCGGCACGCGCGTCAGGCGGCCGCCGCGACGGGTCCTCCACCCGCTCAGTGTAGCGCTCCAGGATCGGCCAGATCTCGTCGTGGATCTGTCGCATCTCCTCGGCGGTGATCCACATGGTGGAGCCGCCGAGGCCGGACGCGTCCCGCCACTCCTCCAGCTCGCTCTCCCGCAAGCGCTGCCAGGAACGCATCCGGTCGAACTCGTGCTCAAGGAACGCCTCGGTCGCCGCCTCCGCGTCGAGCCGGTCCTCAAGCTCGGGGCCTGGCGCGGACAGGTCCTGACGCAGGCTGATCGACCGCCAGGGCCTCTCCTTGCCCGATCCGGGCACCTGCTCCACGTAGCCGTACTTGCCGAGCATGCCGGACACCCGTGCTAAGCGGGGGCGGTGGCCGGTAGCTGGTCATGGGCCAGTCGTGCCCGCAGGGCAGCTATCTGACGATCTCCGACACTACCGCCGACATCGACGGCGAGCGGGCCGCGGGTGTCGCCGAGCGGCTCAACACCCGGATGGGGTCCGCACGGCTCACCATGCGCAGCCGCGAGGAGATTGGCGCCTTCTTCGGCGGTCTCGACATGGTCGACCCCGGGCTGGTGCCGCTGCCGCAGTGGCGTGCCCTGTTCAACCCCAGCCAGCTGATCAATGCTTACGCCGGCATGGGCCGAAAGGCCTGACAGCCTCCCAGCCCCGGCTGGGAGGCTGGCCGGCATCAGGGGGTGATGGCGTCAGGGGGCTGACGGCGCGGTGCAGGGCAGTCCGGCCGCGTCCAGGTCGGCCGCCAGCGCGGCCAGCTCGGACGGGGGGACCTGGGTGAGCGGCGGGCGGACCGGGCCGCCGGACATGCCGAGCAGACCCGCCCAGGCCTTGATGTAGGGCACCGGGCTGCCGCGCCGCCTGGCCGCTTCGCCGTGCAGCCAGGTGGCCGCCACGGCCCGCACCGGTTCCAGCGTGGCCGCCACCTCCGCCGCACCGGCGGCGTTCCCGGCCAGCGCGAGCTCGGTGTACTCGCGCATCGGCCGCCAGCCGGGGACCTGGTAGAGATACGGCGCGGCCGATGACATGAACACCCGCTGGCCATGCTGGACCATGTTCTCCAGCCAGGTGCCCTCGTTCGGCTCGCAGACCAGGATGCGGTCGCCGACCCGGCGCAGTACCTCCAGGTAGCGCTCGTGATCACGGCCGACCTTGATGCCGCAAACGTTCTCGATGCCGGCCAGCCGGTCGATGAGCGGCAGCGAGAGACTCACGCCGGCGTACCGGGTGTCGAACAGCCAGATGCCGATGTTCACGTTGCGGCACACCCAGGCGAACCAGTCGTAGAGTCCGTCGTCGTCCGCCTGGGGATAGTACGGGTTGATGACCACGGCGAAATCCGCCCCCGCGGCCTCCGCCTGCTGCGTCAGCTCGATGGTCTCCGTCACGCTGTGGTGACCGGTGTGCGCGATGACCTGGCACTTGCCGCGCGCCGCGGCGGCCACGGCGGTGACGAGCCGGTGCCGTTCGGCCGCGCTCAGCGCCCAGAACTCGCTCATCACCCCGGCGCAGAACACCCCGTCCACGCCGAGCTCGCCGGTGAGCCGGTCCATGTCGGCCGCCAGCCCGGCCTCGTCGAGCTGGCCGGCCTCGTCGAACGGGGTGGTGGTGGCCGCCCACAGCCCGCGGAAGCGCTCCCGCGCCGCCGCCTTCGCCTCGGATCGGCCGTAGTCCATTACAGAGTCTCCGCCAGCCAGTCGGCCACCGCGGGCCTGGCCTTGAACCAGACGTTGTTGAGGATGTGAACGCCGTCATCGAACACCAGCGTGCTGACCGGTCCGCCGTACTCCGCGGCGACCAGCTGCGCCTGTGCGGGCGGTGAGGCCGGATCGAGCCCGCCGTAGACCTGCAGCAGCGGCACGACCGCCTTATCGGCCGCACCGGCCAGGGTGATCGACGCCATGACGGCCGCCGGGTCCGGCCCGAGATGCTGATACTGCCCGGTCTTCGACAGCGGCTCCATGGTCTCGAACCGGCCCGCCGGGGAATACCAGCTCGAGATGGACACCACGGCGCGGACCCGGTCGTCGATCGCGGCGGTCCGGATCGCGAACAGGCCGCCGTAGGAGATGCCGCCCACGGCCAGCCGTTCCGCGTCTAGGTCCGCGCGGACCGCCAGGGCGTCGATGATGGCCTGTACCGCCAGCTCGTAGTCCGGCCCGAGCTTGCCCTCAAAGCTGACGCTGCCCTGGCCGGGCCCGTCGAAGGCCGCGAAAGCGAGGCCGCGCGCCACGACGTACTCCCCCAGCTGGTACAGCTCTTCCTTGGTGGAGTCGGCGCCGGGGAGCAGCAGCACGACCGGCGGGCGGGCCGCGCCGGGGGGAATCCGCAGGTATCCGTTCAGGGTCATGTCCCGGAACGGGACGGTGAGGATCTCCATCGGCGGGTCCAGGTGCGGAGCCGCCTTGTCCCACGCGCCCGCCATAGCGGCCAGGGCCGCGCGGAACTGCTCCTGATCGTGGCAGAACATGAAGCTGGCCCAGTGGTAGAACAGGCCGGCGCGCAGGTAAGCGTCCCCCGCGGTCAGCCGCCGCCCGGCCGCGAGCGCCTCGTCACCTCGCGTGACGTGGCTTTCGGCCTGGCGGCACCACGCGCCGCACCACTGCTCATAGCCGGTGATCTGCTCTCGGAGCTGCTCGAACTCCCACGGCGAGACGTAGTTAGACAAGATCCGCCAGGTGAAGCGGCGGTACATCGACTCCAGCCGGTCGTCCATCACGCGCTCAGGTCCCCGGCCGGGACCTCCCCCTGTTCGCCTTCCTCTACCGTGCCGCCCAGGTACAGCGCGCGCATCTGCGGGTTGGCCAGGATCTCGGCCCCGGTCCCCTCCAGCCGGACCCGGCCGGTCTCCATCACCACGCCGTGGTCGGCCAGGCCGAGCCCGACGCGCACGTTCTGCTCGACCAGCAGGACGGTCCGGCCGGTCTCCGTCATCCGCTTGATGCTGGCGTACATCAGCGCGGCCGCGCGCGGCTCCAGGCCCATGGACGGCTCGTCCAGCACCACCAGGGCCGGGTCGAGCATCAGGGCGCGGGCGAACTCCACCATCCGCTGCTGCCCGCCGGAGAGCTGGCCGGCCCGGTCTGAGGCTCGTTCGGCCACGATCGGGAACTGGCCGGACACCTCGGCCATGCGCTTACGCACCAGGCCGGCATCCCGCAGCAGGAAGCCGCCGAGCTCCACGTTCTCCCGCACGGTGAGCTCGGGGAACAGGTTCCTGGACTGCATGACCTGCACGATGCCTGCCTGCAGGATCTTCCGCGGGCTAGCCCCGCCGATCTCGGTGCCGCGGAAGGTCACGCTGCCCAGCCGCGGCCGCAGCAGCCCGCTCACGATCTTGAGCAGGGTCGATTTCCCGGCCCCGTTGGGTCCGACCACGCAGGTGACCGAGCCCTCGGCCACGGTGAGGTCCACGCCGCGCAGCACGTCGCCGCTGCCGTAGCCGGCGAACAGGCCAGAGATGGTCAGCATGTCAGCTCGCCCCTTCCGTGCCGGTCATGTCGGTGCCGAGGTAGGCCTCAAGGACGGCCGGGTTCGAGCGGACCTCCTGCGGCGCTCCGGCGGTCAGCGCGCATCCCTGGTGCATCACCATGACCCGGTCGCACAGCCCCATCACGAATTCCATGTCGTGCTCCACGATGACGAAGGTGACGCCTTCTTTGTTCAGCGCCCTGATCCGGTCGGCGAGTCCGCGCAGCAGCGTCGGGTTGACCCCGCCGGCCGGCTCGTCGAGCAGGATGATCGCGGGCTTGGCGATCATGATGAAGGCGAATTCCAGCAGCTTTTGCTGGCCGTAGGACAGGCCGCCGGCCGGCTCGTCCGCGAGCGGCGTGAGCCCGACGAAGTCCAGCACCTCCATCGCGTGCTGGCGCTCCGCCGCGGACTTCCAGGAGCGCAGCTGCCCCATGAAGCCGCGCCGCTGGGAGGCCACATGCAGGTTCTCAAGCACGGTCAGCCGGGCGAAAATGCGGGTGATCTGGAACGTGCGGCCGATGCCCGCCTGGAACACCTGGTCCGGCTTAGCGTTGGTGATGTCCTGGCCGCGCAACGTCACCTGGCCCTCATCCGCGACCTCGTACCCGCTGATCACGTTGAACAAGGTCGTCTTGCCCGACCCGTTCGGCCCGATCAGGCCGTTGATGGCGCCTTCCTCGAAGGTCATCGTGCACCCGGTCAGCGCCCGGATGCCGCCGTAGGACTTCTTGATGTCGGTCACTTGCAGGATGCTCACGGCGTGTCCTCCTTGCCCTCGGCGCCCGTCACGGTGGCCGGCGTGATCCCGGCAGCCCCGGGAGCGCCCGAAGCGCCCGGCGGCCCTGGTGGCGCCGTGGTCCGCAGCTGGCGCGCCACCAGGACCCGCCGGTACAACTGGGTGATGCTGGGCGAGATGCCGCCTGGCAGCAGTCGCAAGATCAGCAAGAACAGGACGCCGTAGGCGATGAGGAACAGGTTGTCGTTGCCGAACTGCAGGTAGAAGTACTGCTGCAGCGGGATGAGCAGCAGGGTTCCGAGGACCGGCCCGGACAGGGTGCCGATGCCGCCCACGAAGACCAGCACCGCGACCGCGAGATCGAAGTTCGGGTCGAAGCCGAACTGCGGGTAGACCGAGCCGACGAACGGAGCGTAAAGGCCGCCCGCGATGCCGACGAAGAACGCCGACATCACGTAGGCGATCAGCTTGGTCCGGGTGGTGTGGATGCCCAGGCCACGAGCCCGGTCCTCGTCGTCGCGGATCGACAGCAGCCCGAGTCCGTACTTGGACCTGCGTACCCACCAGGACACCGCGCAGGCGACCACGGCGGCGGCCAGGCCGACGTAGTAGAAGGGCTCGTTGAAGAACGAACCCGTCCAGGTGGGGAACGGCAGTTCCAGGCCCGAGGATCCGTTCGTCCAGGACGTCAGGTTGAACGCCAGCAGCTGCAAGATGAACATGACCGCGACGGTCAAGATGATGAACGTGTGCTTGCGCACCCGCAGCAGCAGGAACCCGATCGGCACCGCCAGCACGGCCGCGACCAGGCCGGCCAGCGGGAGCAGCGCGAACGTGTCCCAGCCGGCCGGCACCTTCAGGTGCAGGACGAGCAGAGCCACCGTGTACTGCCCGATGCCGTAAAAGGCGGCGTGCCCGATCGAGATGTAGCCGGAGTACCCGGAGAAGATGTTCCAGCCGCAGGCCGCGACCAGGAAGATCATCGTGAAGACCCCGATAGAGGTCACGGCCGGATTCGTGAAGACGAGCGGGAACGCGGCCAGCAGGACGAGCAGCAGGACGGTGCCGCCCCGCCGCACGGCCTTGGGCGGCTCGTAGGGAATGTGCTCGGGAGCGGCCGCCCCCACAGGCGTCACATCGATGGCCGTCACTGGGCACGCACCGCCTTCCGGCCGAGCAGGCCCTGCGGCCGCAGCAAAAGGACGAGGACGAGGACGAGATAGAAGGTGGTCTGGCCCCAGGTAGCTGACCAGACCACCGCCACCACATCCTGGATAACGAGCATGACGATGGACGCGATCAGCGCGCCGGACAGGCTGCCGAAGCCGCCGAAGATGACGATGGCCAGCAGCCGTGAGATGAGATCGTAGGAACTGGCGGCGTCGAAGGAGTTGGTGAGACCGAACACCATCCCCCCCGCCGCCGCCAGGCCTACCCCGATGCCGAGAGTGAACGCGGACACCCAGTCGGTATTGATGCCGACCAGCCGCGCCGCCGTCGGGTTCTGCATGGACGCCCGCAGGCTGCGGCCGAACCTGGTCCGGTAGAGCAGGTAGTACACGCCGCCGAGGAGCACCACGCTCATGGCGAAGGCGTACAGGTAGATGTTGGGAAAGACCAGCGAGCCGACCTGGACCGAGGAGTCCCGGTAGGACGTGTGGATCGCGACCAGGTTGCTGGTGAAGATGTAGTCGAGGATCCCTTCCACGACCGTGCCCACGGCGAACATCGTCAGCAGCGACATGATCACGCGATCTCGCTTGATCGGCTTGATCATCGACCAGTACACGGCGATGCCGATGACGAACATCACCGGAATGGTGATCAGCAGGCCCAGGAACGGATCGATGTTCAGATGGGCATACAGCGCGTAGCTCAGGTAAGCGCCCAGCACCACGAGAATTCCCTGAGCGAAGTTGACGATATCCATGACGCCGAACACGAGCGTCAGGCCGCCTGCCATCAGCGCGTAAAATCCTCCGACCAGGACTCCATCAATGATGGCCTGGAGAACCAACATCGGAACGCTCCCTCGGTGGTCTCAACATCCTTGCCGTTGCTGGCCTGTAGTTACCTTCGCGATGGCGGGTCAGCCCTTGGCGCCCCAGGCCGGCTTGACGGCCACGACCGGCTTGGTCGTACCCACTCCGGTCGGCAGCACATCCTGCAGCGTGCCGTTTTGCCACTGGAACACGAACGGAGTGGCGGCACCGTTCTCGCCGTCGGCCAGGAACTTGACCGGTCCCTGCACGCTCTGGAACGTGACCCCGGAGTGCAGGTAAGACTCCAGGGCGGAGTTGCTCGTGCTCTTGAGGTGGCTGATCGCCTGGGCGAGCACCTGGCCGGAGGAGAAGGCTTCCGCCACGTCGGCGCTGATGTTGTCGGCGGTCCCGCCGAACATCTTGAGGTAGAGCTGCACCATCGCAGTGTTCTGGTAATACGTCGAGCCGGGGTACCAGGTGTTCGGGACCATGATGCCGCCGGTGTTCGAGGCGCCGACGGCCTTGATGAACGCCGAGCCCTGATCTGGCCCGGAGGCCTCGACCAGCACCTTGGGGCTGAACTTGTCCTGGATCAGGTCCTGGACGAACGCGTAGCCGTCGGGAGGCATGGTGCCGAGCACCACCACCGGAGCCTTCGACGCCGCGATCGCCGAGGCGATCGGCGTGAAGTCGGTGGTCTCCAGCGGGTAGAGCTTGTACACCACGCTCTTGAACCCGTGGGCCGTCAGGTAGCTGCGCGCGCCGTCCAGCATCGGCTGCAGGAACGGGTCGGTCATGGCCGCGTACGCGATGGTCTCGGGCTGCTGGGTGGCGACCAGCCACTTGGCGAAGGTAATCAGCTGGAACGAGGCCGAGGCGCTCACGTCGAACACGTTGTGCAGGCCCTGCGAGAATACCGACGGGCCGCCGCCGATGCCCTCGATCATCACGTAGTTGTACCGGTTGGCGATCGCCGAGGCAGGCTTGGTGAGCAGCGTGGAGTAGGGACCCATGACGAAGTCCACGTGGTTGACGGTGATGAGCTTCTGGTAGTTCGTGATCACCTGGGTCGGGCTGGAGCCGTCCGACAGGAAGGTCAGCTTGACCTGACGGCCGAGGATGCCGCCATGGGCGTCCTGATAGGCGGCCCAGGTCTCGTAGCCCTGCTTCGTGGCCAGGCCGTCGCCGGAGAAGTCACCGGACAGCGAGACCGAGATGCCGACCGTGATCGGCGCAGTGGAACTACCAGCGCCCGACGAGGATCCGGACGAGCCGGACGAGCTGCACCCGGCGATGACCAGGGCAACGGCGGCTACCCCTGCGGTCCACAGGGCCGCGGTCCGGCTTCTGGGTCTCGGGCCAGGCTTTCCATGGAATTTCATGGCAATTAATCAACCTCCTGATTTGGGCCGCCGGACAAGCCGGCTGCCGCCTCGGCTGGCCGGCCGCACATGTCGTATGCCGCAGGAGCCGTTTCATCTTGCTGCCAAGCCTGGGCATAGCCTGCCAGGGCCCGGCAGCAAGCCGATCACGCCAGCCCGGAGGGCTAGCCCTTAATGATGCGAATGTCCGATTTCGCGGTATGAATAGCATGTAACACAAACGATTGCAGTCATGCTACGGTGCGGGTATCTAGGGTGTCAACGCTTCACGAGGCGGCACCCTTCGCCCCAGTGCAATCAATTGCGGCCCGCCTGCCGGCCGGGCGGAACAGGGAGCCGGGATGCAGGACAGGAAGCCGGGATGACGCCGGGCAGCGGACCTCACCCAGCGGGACCGGCCGTACCGATGATCGTGCAGCGGGATCTGCCCGTTCCGATGGACGACGGCCTCGTGCTGCGGGCCGACGTGTTCCGGCCGGACGGGCCAGGCCCGTTTCCGGTGATCATGTCGCTCGGGCCGTACGGGAAGGGGCTGCCGTTCTCCTCGGAATGGTTCGCGGCCCGGTGGGAACGCCTGCTGGCCGGCCATCCGGAGATAACCGACGGCTCCAGCTGCGTCCACATGAACTGGGAGACCGTTGACCCGGAACGGTGGATCCCGCACGGTTACGCCGTGGTCCGCGTCGACTCCAGGGGCGCCGGGCGCTCGCCTGGCCTGCTCGACTTGCTGTCTGCGCGCGAGATCCGCGACTTCTACCTGGCCATCGAGTGGGCCGGCACCCGGAGCTGGAGCAACGGGCGGATCGGGCTGTGCGGCATCTCGTACTACGCCATCAACCAGTGGCTGGTGGCGGCGAGCCGGCCACCGCACCTGGCCGCGATCCTGCCCTGGGAGGGCGCCAGCGACCACTACCGGGACATGTCCTACCACGGCGGGATCCTGTCCAACGGCTTCTTCGAGCGCTGGTATCCGCGCCAGGTGCTGCCGATGCAGCATGGCCGCGGCACGGACGGCCCGCCGAGTCCCTGGGTCAGCGACGGCCTGGCGGCCGGCCCGAAAACCCGGCCGGAGGCGGAACTGCGCCGGCTGCGCACCGACTACCTCCAGGACATCCGCGGCCACGGGCTCGACGACGGCTGGCAGACCGAACGCAGCGCCGATCTGGGCCAGATCGAGGTGCCGCTGCTTTCCGCGGCCAACTGGGGTGGCCTCGGGCTGCACAGCCGCGGCAACTTCGAGGGTTTCGCGCGGGCGGGCTCGGCCGCCAAGTGGCTGGAGGTACACACCGGCCGGCACGAGGAACTCTTCTACACGGCGCACGGCCTCGGGCTGCAGCGGCGGTTCTTCGACCACTTCCTGCTGGGCGCGGACAACGGCTGGGACACCGAGCCGCCCGTGCAGATATCGGTCCGGCACGCCGACGGCACCATCCGGCCGCGCGGGGAGCACGGGTGGCCGCTGCCGGACACCGAATGGTCTCGCTGGTACCTCGACGCCGACGGAGCGGCGCTGCTCGGGTCCGGGGACCCGCCGCGGACCGCGGCCAGCAGCGCGTTTGACGGCCGGGGCGACGGCGTCACCTTCACGTCCGCGCCGCTGCCCGGACCGCTTGAGCTGACCGGCCCGCTGCGGGCTGATCTGCACGTCAGTACCGACAGCGACGATGCCGACCTGTTCCTGACCCTGCGGGCCTTCGCGCCCGGCGGCCGGGAGGTGACCTTCTCCGGGGCGAACGATCCGCGGGCCCCGTTGTCGCAGGGATGGCTCCGGCTGTCCCACCGCGCGGTGGACCCGGCCCGGTCACTGCCCTGGCGGCCGTGGCACCCGCATCTCCTCGCCGAGCCGGCCCGGCCGGGCCAGGCCTACCCGGTGGCCGTCGAGATGTGGCCCACCTGCGTCGTCCTGCCCGCGGGCTACCGGCTGGCGCTGTCCGTGGCCGGGCGCGATTTCGCCCGGTCGCAAGGCACGGACGGGTTCGGTGGTTCCGGGCCGTTCGCGCACGACGACCAGGCGGACCGGCCGCCAGCCAGAACCGCCGGGATCACCCGGGTCCACACCGGAGCGCGGACGCCGTCCTCGCTGCTGCTCCCGGTGATCGGCTGACCGGCCGGATCAGGGCCATCCGTGCGGTTCGCTGTCCAGCAGGCCCAGCTCGGCCAGGCCCTGGCTGAGCCGCTCGGTGGCCGCGGGATCGAGGTCGAGCAGCGGCAGCCTGACGCCCCCGGCGGGGCGGCCGAAGATGGCCATGGCGGCCTTGACCGACGCCGGGTACCCGGTCTCGCGGAGCAGGTGCCACAAGGCCGACGCCCGGTACTGCAGCGGCCGGGCGCGGCCGGTGTCGCCGTCGCGGCAGGCCTCGTACAGGCTCATCACCAGCCCCGGCGCGATGGCCGCGGCCGGCGAGAAACACCCGGTGCCGCCGACCGGCATTGAGGTCAGCAGGTACTCGACCCCGGTGAGCATGGCGAATCCGGGGCGAAGCGCGCTGGTGCGCGCGCAGGCCTCGGTAAACGACTGCATATCGTAACTGGCATCCTTCACCCCGGCGAAGTTGCCGCATCGGCCGATCAGTTCCGCCAGCAGGTCGGCGTCCAGGCCCACGCCGAGCCGGCCGGGGAAGTTATAGGCGAGCACGTCGATAGACACCGCCTGGGCGACGGCGGTGAAGTGAGCGAGCAGAGCCGCCCGGGGTGGCCGCCAGTGGTAGGGCGTGACCACGATGACCGCGGCGGCGCCGGCTTTCTCTGCGTGCTGCGCCAGCTCGATCACCTGGTCGGTGCCGGGCAGGCTGACGTGCGCGTAGACGGGCACGCGGCCGCCCGCGGCGCTGACCGCGCACTCGACCAGGCTGCTGCGCTCGGCCGCGGTCAGGTTCAGTGATTCGCCCGTGTGCAGCGGCAGCGCCAGAGCGTGTACGCCATGACCGACGAGAAAGCCGCAGAGCCGTTCGGTAATGTCCAGATCTACAGTGTTAGCGCCGGTGAACGGGGTGACCGGGGCGCCGATGACGCCACCGATCCCGGATACCATCTCGCCGCCCGGCACGTCAGGCGCCCTCCGTTCGCGCCATGGTGATGATCGGCCGGATGGCTTCCCGGCGGGCCAGCACGCCGAACGCGGTGGCCACGTCGCGCAGCGGGTACTGATGCGTGGTGAGCGGCTCGGTGGCGATCGCCCCCGAGGCGAGCAGGGCGATCATGGCGGGGTAGGCATTCGGGCTGGAGCGGACGCCCAGCAGGTTCAGCTCGTCGAGCACCAGCGGGTCCACCGGCAGCTCCGCGGACCGGCCGCCCGCCAGGCCGAGCACCGCGACCGTCCCGCCGCGCCGGGCCGCGCGCATGGCCTGCGCCAGCACCGGTGGGTTGCCCGAGCAGTCGAAGACGTAGTCCACCCCGCGGCCGCCGGCCGCGGCGCGGACGGCGGCCACCGGATCGGCGGCGCTGTAGTCCACCACCTCGGTGCTGCCGAGCTCGCGCGCGGTGACCAGCCTCTTGCCGCGGCCCACGGTGATGATCTGGGTCGCCCCGGCCGCCCGGGCCACCTGGAGCATGAGCAGGCCGAGCAGGCCAGGGCCGAACACGGCCACGCTTGAGCCCGGTTCCAGCCGGGCCCGCCTGGCCGCGTGCACGGTCAGGGCGCCCTGGTTGACGAGCGCGGCCGCCACGTCGCTGACCTGCGGGGGCACCGGGTGCAGGGCCACCGCCGGGCGGACCGCGTACTCCGCCAGCGCTCCAGGCGCGGTATGACCGTAGAGCTTGAAGCCGGGCTCGCGGACCCGCTCGCACAGGTTGTAGCGTCCGGCCCGGCACATCGGGCAGGCCCCGCAGCCGGTGTGGTTCTCGGCCACCACCCGGTCACCCACCGCCAGCCCGCTGCGCTCGGTGCCTGGGCCGAGCGCGGCCACCTCGCCGGACCACTCGTGCCCGATGATGAAGGGCAGCGACGGCGGCCAGGTGCCCCGGTAGTCGCCGGCCACGATCTTCAGGTCGGTGCCGCAGATCCCGCAGGCCAGCACCCGGCACAGCACCTCGCCCGGGCCGGGCTGCGGCACCGGAACCCGCTGCACGGTGAGCTCGCCGAAGTCGCGCAGCAGGGCCGCGTCCATCTCGGCCGGAACGGGGCGGGCGGTCATCGCCGCGCCGCCGCGGCGGCCGCGCTCAGCCCGTCCCGCCCGGGCGGGACCTGGCCCGGCGGGACGGGACCGTCGCGGTCAGCGAGCTGCGCCCAGATCTCCTTGACCCGGCGCACGACATGATCGGCCACCGCCTCGGCGATTTCCTCGGCCCGGCCCGCCTCCGCCCGCTCGGGCCGCCCGTACCACCCGGTCGGGGCGATGTCATGGAAGTCCTGCAGGACCGGGTAGACGTCGCGCTGCCTGAACAGCTCGTGGGCGGTCTCACCGGACGCCAGGTCGCTGGACTCGATGGCGCGGTCCAGCTGGACCAGGCCCGGCTCGTAGGCCAGCACGGCCGCGGTCTCCATCGACCCGGCATGGGTGAATTCCATCTCGTCCGGATAGAGGCTGTGCGTGATGACGTGCGCCTCGGCGATGAGAATGCGCAGCCCATGCCGCTGCTGCGCCTCGGCGGCGGCCAGCCGCAACGTCGGCGAGTTACCCTCATGCCAGTTGACCAGGACAATCCGGGACACTCCGGCCTGGGCCAGCGCCGCGCAGACGTCGACCAGGATGGCCGTCAGCGTGCTCGGGGACAGGGACAGCGATCCCGGCCAGGAGAGATGATACGGAGCCACGCCCACCGGGCCGAGCGGCGCGACCACGGTGTCCAGCCGGAACGCGACCCGTTCGGCGATGGACTGGGCGGCAAACGCATCGGTGCCCAGGGGCAGATGGCCGCCGTGCTGCTCGACGCTGCCGACAGCGACGACCGCCGTACCGCTCGCGGCCAGCAGCTGCGCGGCCACGGGCTGGGCCAGCCGCTCGAGCTGACGATCAGGGTGACGCGGCATGGGTCTTCAGCCTCCGTATCCCGCGGTCGCGCCCTGCGCGACCGCGCTTCTGTGAGCGCCGATCGGGGTCTCCCACGCCTCGGTGACCACATCGACAAGCGCGGGACGATCGCTGTGAAGCGCGGTGGCCAGCGCGGCGCCGAGCTCGGCCGGGTCGGTGACCCGCACGCCATGCATTCCGAACGCTCCGGCCACGTCGGCATAGGCCACGTCAGCGAAGTCGTCGTCTTGGAAGCCGCGACCGAAGGTAATCCGCCGGTACCAGCGAATCCAGCCCAGCGAGCGGTTGTTCAGGACCACGACGGTGATGGGAAGTCCCAGCTCGGTGACGGTGGCCAGCTCCCCGACGGCATAGCCGAGGGCCCCGTCACCGGTCAGCACGACGGTCCTGGCCGAGGCCGTCGCGGCCGCGCTGACCGTGGCCGTGGCGGCGCCGATCGCGGCGGGCAGCGCGTAGCCGAGCCCGGCCTGGCCGCGCGGGAACAGCACCTGGCGCCCCGGCCGCCGCTGCTCGAAGTACACCCCGCCCCAGCCGCTGGCCAGGCTGGCGTCGCAGATGAGGGTGTCGCCCGGCGCGAGCGCTTGCTCAAGCGCGGCCAGCACCCGCTGCGGGGCGATCGGGACGGCGTCGCTGGCCCGCTCGGTGTCCCGTGCGGTACGCCATTCTTCTGTCAGCGCGGCCAGCCGGGCCCGCCAGGCGCTGCGATCTGGCTCCGCTCCGATGGCCGGGCCGGTCCCGGTCGCGCTGGCGCTGGCGGCCTGAGGGCCGGTCCCGAGCTCGGCTAGCAGCGCCGTCAGGCCCGCCCGCGCGTCCCCGAGCATGGCCGCCGCGACCTCGAACGCGCGGCCAAGCTCGGCCGGATCGATGTCGAGCTGGACGACCTGCTGGTCGGCGTGCGGCAGCGTCCACCCGTAGGTGGCGCCGCCGCTGGCCTTGGTCCCGGCCAGCAGCACGACGTCCGCCTCGGCGAGCGCCGCCGCGGCCGCGGTTGTGCCCATGGTGCCGGTCACCCCGACACTCAGCGGATGGTCCTCCGCGATCGCGCCCTTACCGGTCAGGGTGGTCCCGACCGCCGCGGAAAGGCGGGTGGCCAGGGCGGCGACCGCAGGTCCGGCACCCGAATGCATGACCCCGCCGCCGGCCAGCAGGAACGGCCGGGCGGCCCGGCGCAGCACCTGCGCCACGGCGGCGACGTCATCCGGCTCGGGGGCCGGCCGGAAGGACGGGAAGGTACCGAAACGCTCCGACGCCGCCCGCGGCGGCACTGGCTCGGCCGGGGAGTCGAGTACGTCCTGCGGCAGCAGCAGCGCGACCGGCCCTGGCCTGCCGCTGGTCGCCTCCCGGAACGCCTGCCGGACGAGTCCCGGCATCGAGGCCGCGTCCGGGACGCTGGCCAGCCACTTCGTCACTGGCGCCAGCAGCGCCGCCTGGTCAAGCGCCTGCGAGGCGGCGGACCGGTACCGGTGTGCCGCCATCCGGGTGGGCAGGTCACTGACCAGAGCGATCACCGGCACCGACGCGCCCAGGGCCTCCGCTAGACCGGAGGGCAGCTTGGCCGCGCCCGGCCCCACGGTCGCGTCGCAGACGCCGACTCGCCCGGTCATCCGCGCATAGCCATCGGCCGCGTACGCCGCGGTTCGCTCGTCGCGCACCAGCACGTGGCTGAGGGCAGGCGCCCGGTCCAGGATGGCGTCGTAGAGGGCCAGCGTCTGGCCGCCAGGTACCCCGAACACGTGCCGGACGCCGTGCTCGGCCAGCAGCCCCGCGAGCAGAGCCCCGCCATGACCGCCCGCTTGATTAACGCCCACGACCGGCGTCTCCTTACCTGCGCACACGACGTTTACCTGCGCACACGACATCGCACAGAGTTTGCAACCAAATGTGTTTGCAACCGTTTGCAGCATGCTTCTACACGGATGCGGGGTTGTCAAGCAGCAGGGGTCGCCTGGCCCGGCCGCGGGGCCTACTCGCCGGGCGCAGGAGTCGCGGTCGAACCGCGCACGATGAGCTCACCCGAGATCTGCACCGTCTCGGGGCTCCGTCCGGGCTCAGCCACCAGGGCCATCAGCAGTTCCGCGGCGCGCGTGCCCACGTCGTACTGGGGGATCCGGATCGTCGTCAGCGGTGGCTGCAGCCGCCCGGCCAGCAGCATGTCGTTGAAGCCCACCACCGAGATATCCCGGGGGCAGTTCCGGCCTCGTTCCGCGGCCGCCACGATGATCCCGACGGCGATCAGGTCGTTGCCTGCGACCACGCCGGTGATCCGCGGGTGCTCGGTGAGCAGGGTCTGCGCCGCCGCGTGCCCGGCGGCTTCATCGAAGGCGGACGCTTCAATCGCCGCCACCTCGGGCAGGCCGAGGCGCCGCACCGTCTCATCGAAGCTGGACCGCCGCCGGGCCCCGTTCGAGGTGGACAGCGGGCCGCCCACGAAGGCCAGCCTGCGATGGCCGAGCGCGTACAGGTGCTCCACCGCCTCCACGGCGCCGTGGAAGTCGTCGGGGACTACCGCCGACACACCACCGCGGTCGGTGGTCCGGTTGACCAGCACAAGCGGCGTGCCGCCCGCCCGCAACTCGGCCACCAGCGGGTCGTCACGGCGGGCCATGGCCAGCAGCAAACCGTCCGCCTGGCCCTCCAGCATCGCGGCAACCTGCCGCCTCGCCTTGCCCAGGTCGTTGTCCGAACTGGAAAGCAACAGCGAGTACCCGGCCCGGTCGAGCACGTCCTCCGCGCCCCGGACCACGGGCGGGAAGAAGGGATTGGTGATGTCGGGGACCACCATCCCGATGGACATCGAACGCCGCGTCTTCAGCGCCCGCGCCATCCCGTTGACCCGGTAGCCGAGCCCATCCGCGGTCTCCCGGACGCGCTCCAAGGTGGCCGGGTTGAGCAGGGCCGCGGTCCGCTCGTTCAGCGCACGGGACGCGGTCGAAATATGCACGCCCGCCGCCTCGGCCACATCCTTGAGTCGCGGTGAGCGGCGATCCGGGGTCACGGCGCCACGCCCGGCCGGCCCGGTGGCCCGGGGAGGCGATCCTCGCGATTGCCGGATGACACGTCTCACGCTCCGATGCAAACGCTAGCGCCACAGGTCAAA
>OBLT010000874.1_pt1 | contig 19522 bp, 18 predicted proteins | sample 1518721 | NCBI WGS metagenome assembly OBLT01 (sample SAMEA3539307, study PRJEB22396) | soil metagenome | biome: tundra; feature: field; material: soil | place: USA | collected 2010-05 | depth 0.15 m | reverse complement strand
CGCAAGACCGGCGCGTCGAGCTTGCGATCCTGATCTCCCTGCCGAATGTGCGCACCCCTACCGCATTTCCTCTCACGACTCGCTGGATACCGGTCGGCCAGTTCTGTAGCAAGTGCAGATATCTGCCAGCGGGTGCGGGACTTCGGCCGGTCGGCGGGCAAGGCGGTGCTGCAGCGGCCACCGTCAGCCTAGGCAGGCGGTGACCGCTGCGGCAGCTCGCAGGACTGTCGCGTCCGCCCACCGGGCACCCATGATCTGCAGGCCCACGGGCAGGCCACAGCGTCCCGGGCCGATGGGCACCGAGACGGCTGGGAGGCCGGCGAGGTTGGCGGGCAGGGCCAGCGCGCACCACGCATCGTACGACTCGGGCACCGCCACGCCGTTGATCGTAGATGGCGCGAGGCGGCCGAGTTCGAACGCCGTGACGGGCATGCTGGGGGTGAGCAACACGTCGTAGTCGCGGAAGAAGCTGAGCCAGATAGTGGTGTACCGTGCCCGAGCCTCCTGGGCATCGAGGTACTCCCCCGCCGACATCCGCTGGCCGGCCTGGATAATCGCGGCGGCATCGGCTCCGACGAGATCGGGGCACGCGGTCAGCAGCGGGCCCTCGGAAGCCCAGCCTTCGGCGAGCGCGATCGGATCCCACAACGGGCTCGGGTCCCGCGGCGCGGGGTGTGCCTCAACCAGCACGGCGCCGCTGTCAGCAATGCGCGCGATCGCCCGGTCAAAGCCAGCGCGGACGTCCGGGTCCAGTTCGGCAAAGCCGAGGTCGGCAGAGAAGGCGACGCGCCGTCCGGCCCAGTCCGGCTCGTCCAGTGCGCCGAGGTAGTCGCCGGACGGCGACGGATAGGTCAGCGGGTCGGATGACGATGGCCCGGCCATGACCGTGGCGGCCAGCGCGAGGTCGCGGATGTCGGTGGCGATCGGCCCGGTAACCGACAGCGTCGGCCAGCCCCGGAAGCCCGGCATCTTCGGGATCAGCCCGAACGTGGGTTTGAGGCCTGTGGTCCCGCAGAACGCCGACGGGATGCGGATGGATCCGCCGCCGTCGGTCCCGATCGCGAGCGGCACCATGCCGCTCGCCACCGATGCTGCCGCACCTCCGCTGGAACCGCCCGCATTGCGGCTGGGATCGCGCGGGTTGCGCGTCTCTCCCCACAATTCGTTGCTGGTGACGCCGCGATAGCAGAACTCAGGATTGTTGGTCTTTCCGACGATGATCGCGCCGGCTTCGACCAGCCGGGCGACGCACGCACAGTCCTCGGCGGCGACAAAGCCGGCCAGCGAACGTGAGCCGTTGGTGGCCGGCAGACCGCGCACCCAGATGTGATCCTTCACCGAGATAGGGACCCCGGCCAGGAGCCCGGAGCGCTCGCCTCGATCGACCTCGGCGGCCTGCGCCAGGGCTGTCTCCGCGGCGACCACCGTGAAGGCGTTGAGCCCGGCATCGAGCTCGGCGATCCGCGCGAGTGCGGCGGAGATGACATCGACCGCGGCGAGCTCGCCGGAGCGGATCCCGGCCGCCGTCGACCACGCGTTTCGGATCACGGGTCAGGGAAGCCTGTGCTCCGCCGCAGCCCTCTCGAGCTCGGCGGCTTCGGCCTGGGCCACGCGGGTCTCGGCCGCCACATCGATCGAACGGCTGAAGACGTAGTACAGGATCCCTGCAATCGGCAGCCCGATGAAGAACGAGATGTCCGCGCCTCCGAGCGCCTTGGCGGCTGCACCTTCATAGAGCGTGCCGACGTGGAAGAAGGGTGTCATGGCAGCGAAGCCGATGGTATAGGCCAGGATTCCCCGCCAGCCCCAGCGGCCGTACATCCCGTCGGGTTTGAAGATCTCGGCGATCGCGTAGTGACCTCGCCGGACGATGTAGTAGTCGACCAGGTTCACGGCGGTCCACGGGACGAACAAGTAGAGGATCAGCAGCAGGAAATTGCTGAAGTTTCCGAGGAAGTGCGCGGTCGCGGCGAGCGCGCCCACAAGTGAAAGCAATGCGGTCACGCCTATGGTGACGACGCGCAGGCTAAGGGTCGGCCGGACCCTCGTGAACGAGTCGATCGCGCTGATGAGCGTCAGCGAGCCGCCGTACATGTTCAGCGCGGTGACAGAGACCAGGCCGAGCGTGGCGAGGATGAGCACGATGGCCCCGAAGCCCACGAAGACGTGGTCGCCGACCTTGTTCAGCTCGGCGATGCCGGTGCCGTCGAAGCTCTTGCCTGCCCAGGCTGCGAGGACGGCACCCACGATCATCATCCAGGCGCCGCCGATCGCGGATCCCCAGTAGGTCCAGTAGAAGGTCTTGCGCACGGTCACTTCCGGCGGCAGGTAGCGCGAGTAGTCCGAGACATAGATCGCCCAGCTGATCTGGTAGCCGGCCACCACGCCGAACTGGCCGAGGAATGGACTGGCCTTGAAGCTGCCAACGTCGAAGGTGCCCGCTGGGTAGTGGATTACGAAAAGTGCGATCGTGAAGATTCCGAAGATGACCAGCATGGAATAGGTCAGCCACCGCTCGGCCTTGTGGATGAGGTCATATCCGACAAGGGCAATGACAAACGCCGCGACCGTCACGATGACGACCCACAGCTTGGCCGAGCCATGCGCCGTGAGGCTCATGGCATCACCGCCGAGGATGGTGTTGAAAACGTTGAAGCCGGCGTATTGCACGTATGCGAACAGCCAGACGAGCAGCGCGCCGACGTAGCCAAACTGCGGGCGCGACTGGATCATCTGCGGCAGGCCGAGCTGCGGACCCTGGGCGGAGTGAAACGCCATGAACAAGGTGCCGACGAGCGTCCCGGCCGCGATGGCGAGCACCGACCAGAAGAGCGATAGGCCTTGGGTGATGCTGATCAGGCCGACCGCCAGCGTGGCGATCTGCGCGTTCGACATGAACCACAACGGGCCCAGATGCCAGATCTTGCCGTGCCGCTCGTTGAGCGGCACGTAGTCGATCGAGCGGACCTCAATCCCACCCACACGCGGCTGCGTAGTTGTCATGCGAACACTCTGACGTGACTTTGCCCGCGAAGGAACCACTTCTGGGCAGGCCTTGTGGACATCCACAAAGCTCTATGAACCGGACGGCCGGCCGGCACATCGGGCCCACGGACAGAACCTGACGCGTTCCCGCCGGCAGACGCCCCGCGATCGGCCACCCCGCCGGCTCCTACCGCGCGCGGCAGGTGCTGCTCGTGCCCGTCCTGGCAAGCATCATGGTCCGGTTGGTGACGCGGCCACCGTCGGCAACGCGGTCCCCGAATTCCGCGGCCAGCCACGCAAGCGCCTCGCGCCGGCCGCCAGGCGTCGATTCAGCTCCACACCGTCGGAGCGCGGCGAGAGGCACCTCAACTGCGGCACCGCACGCGCGACCTCGGCATCGCCTAAAGGAAAACGTCCGCTCATCCTTGCACGACCGAGCGTTGGTCCGGCCTGCCGGCCACGCGGCCTGGACCGAGCAGAACACTCAGATCCGATCGCCGCAATCAGCGACGCCGGGCGGCAGGGACCCACGCGAGAACGGCGGCTCAGCGCGTGCCAAGTCGTGGCCAGAATGGCCCCGCGGACTGGCCAATCTCACCAGCGACGTGCCGATCCGCGCAGCTGAGCGTGCATAACTATGCAAAGCGGCCCAGCACCGGGAACGACCGCATCTGCCGCGAGTCGCGCGGGTCTGGGAAGTGCGGCAAGGCGCGCAGCATATGTGTCTGCAGCGACTGCCGGTTTTTTGGCGGGCGGGCAGGTTCGTGAGGTTCCGCGCTCAGGGAGCGGATCATGGTGCCAGGCTGGCCCAGACCCGCTGGGACACGCCCTGGATGGTCGTGATTCCGTAGTCGAGTCCGTAAGTGCCCTTCCCGGCTGGGTCGTCAGTGGTCAGCACGGCGAGAGCGTAGTTGCGGCCCTTGCCCCGCACTGATCCGATGCTGTTGACTTGCCAGGGACAGGTGTCGTCCTGGGCGGTGCAGGTCGGGAGGTACTTCCAGCCGTTCTTGAGGGCGACGGTAACTCCGGGGACCGGATCGGCGTAGCCGGGCGGATCGCAGGCGGTTCCCCACGGGCCGCAGGTGACGCCCCAGCGCTGAGCCGGGATGATGCTCTCCATCAGCTGCAGTGCGTAGCGTCTCGCGCTGGCGCTCAGCACGTGACTGGGGTAGGCGATCATCCGGACTATCGCCACCTGGTCGGCGGCGGTGGTCGTGGTGTTGCCCCAGCCGTAATAGGTCGGCGTCTGGCAGCCGACCGCGGTGTCACGGGTCGGAATCAGCGTGTTGAACCGGGTGAGCGCGGTGCAGCCCCCGCCGAAGTAGAACAGGGAGGTTGCCGCCACGTTGTCACTCATCGTGATCATGCTCGTCATGAGGTACCGGATCGAGTACGGGATGCTGGACGGGATCGTCCCCGGCTTCCGCTGGTAGCGACGCAGCCACATCGCCAGGATGTCGGCCTTGACGATGCTCGCGGTGTACTGCGTCTCCCGCCCGTCCGACAGCACGTACGTCTTGCCCGTGACCTTGTCGAAGACGGCCACCTGCGCGATGCCGGCCCGGCTGCGGAGGTAGGCCAGGACCCCCCGCAGCGGATTGCCCGTGCTCGCGGTACCGCGGGCCGCGCCCGCCTTTGGAGATAAGCGCGCGGGACGGGACAACGATGCGACGCTGATGAACCTCGACGCCGGCGCAGCCGCGATAGCGCGGGCCGGCTGAGCGGGACTGCCCTCAGCAAGGGCCATGCCGGCCAGAACCGCCAGTATCCCCGCCGCGGTCGCTATCCGAACGAATCCAGCAGTCCCCAGAAATCTGATGGCCGTCATCGCATCCCCCCGCGTGACCCGGCTGAATTGCTGCCTTGCGCTGGTGAAGCTAGCAGCAATGAACGGGGATGGCGGCGAACCGGGCCTGGTGCGGCGCGCCGACCGGGAAGACTGCGTAGCGAAACCACATCGTTCCAGGCGTCGACCAAGATGCGCTGCCGTATGGCCGGGAATTACCGGGCCATTGCCCTCCGCGTTTGGTCCCGTCGGCCACAACCTCAAGTAGCCGCCAACCTGACACGCGCTGCGGCTTGAGAAGTGGCCTCAGCGATCTTGGTCTTCGGCGAGCCCGGGCCCCGTCATCGCCCCGAAGCGCGACCAACGGGGCACAATAGGCTTCATCGCTCGGGCGATCGAGGATTATGCCCGGCTGGGCTGGGGGCGCGGGGCGATTCTCTCCCAGGGTGCCGCCACCTGGCTCGCAGAGGGCCAGGAATTCGCGGGCGCGAGCGTCGTATGTCGGCTCCCTGCCGAGTATGGGCGGGCGGCCCGTCCGCCATTGCGGCGTTGGGAGGAGCACCGAAGGTGTTCTTCTGGCGCGCAGCGTTGCAGTGCTTGGGGGTTGATAAGAGGGGGCTCAGGAGCGCAGGTTCTTGATGATTCCCTCAGCCAGAGGTGCCAGCAACGGCCCTCTCGGGCCTTACTGGGTGGCAGACAGCCCGTTCCTACGTGACCTGTTGCCGAGCCCAGCGCTGCCATTCGCCAAGGTGGGAGCCACCAGCACCGACCTCTTTGGCGCGCCTGCGATTATGGGCGTATGTTCTCCCGTTGCCGACAGCGCAGCGCTTCTTGGCTCCTGGTCGCAGCCCTCTTGGTGGCAGCCGTACCGGCATGCGGCTCCGGGCGCGCTCCGCCACAGACGACGGCGACACCCGGCTTCCACCAGGTCAAGTTTCAGAGCCGCGGTCTCGCGCTCACGGGCTACCTCTGGATCCCGCGTACCGAAAGCGCCGCGCACCCGCTGAGACTTCCGGCCGTGGTGTGGAATCACGGCAGCGAACAATATGTGCCGGTCAGGCTCGGCAGCGCTCTCGCTAAGTTCTACAACAACGCCGGCTTCGTCTTCTTCATGCCGGTCCGCCGCGGTCACCTGCCTTCGCCCGGCACCTACCGGACGACCCTCGCGGGGCTGCTCGCCGAGGTCCAGGATGTGGCAGCGGGAATTACCTACCTGAGAGGGCTCCCGGTGGTGGACCGGAACCGGATTGTCGTCAGCGGCGGCTCCAACGGCGGGATCATGGCGCTGCTGGCGGCAGACGAAGGCCTGGGCCTTCGAGCGGCGATCGCCTTTGCGCCAGGCGCGGAGTCATGGGCGAATACCGGCCTCCGGGACGCCCTGGTTACGGCGGCGCAGAGTGTGAAGATCCCGACCTTCATCATCCAGGCACAGAACGACTACAGCCTCGGGCCGGTCCGGGTGCTCGGCCAGATCGTCGCCGGTAACAAGGTGCTGCCACACCAGGCCAAGATCTACCCCGCCTACGGAACGACCCATGAGGAGGGTCACGCAGAGTTCGCCACCGCGGGCTTCGGTGTGTGGGGGCAAGACGTGCTCACGTTCGTCGGCCAGGCATTCGCACGATCGTGATCAGACCGTGTCAATCCGCCCGCGACAGCGAAGGCTCCCAGCCATGCCCGTAACGCGCCGCGTGTCCCCGAATCGCGCCTACGACTGCAGCCCTGGAGCGCCCGAACGCTGCCGGGGGTCCCATCGGCATCAACGCCGCTACCTCCCAGTTCCTCGCCTGCCGCCCCCGGCCATCGGATCGTGAGATGCCGGGGTATCTCACATAGAACTCTGAAGGCGGATAGCGCAGCCGGGGTCGCTTCTACCCGGAGGCAAGACCAGGGCGGCTCACGGTACTGCGCAGTCGTTTCGGAGCGCCCCTCGGTGAGCGCTTCGTAAAGCTATACCTCTCCGCCCGCCGAGTCGGTGCGGGCGTGTTCGGGCACAGCGTAGATGGCCGGCTAGCTCAGAGAACTGACGCCCAGGTCGGGGGATCCGGCGCGCCCACACTCTCGGGATCTGGTCACGTTCCGTCACGACGTGGCAGCCTGGCCGCGGCGCCGCCGTCCGGGCCGATTCCGGTACGGCACAGGTCCAGGGACGCAGGACATGGCCGTACGAAGTCCGGATCCGGGTGCGGCGATTCGCCGACGACGAGTGGGACAGGGTGCCTGGCAGGGGCACGGTCAATAGCCCGGCACCTGCCCGCGAATGGCCCGCTCGCGGTCGTCAATGCCTTCCTCGGTGCTATCCGCCCGGTCGTCGCGGCGTCTGCCACCGGCAGCGGTTGCGCCGTCGCCGCCGTCACCGTGGGTCCCGAAGCCGGCAGCGACGCGCTGCGCAAGGTCGCCAGCACTATCTTCGCCTCCTGGGTTGAGGCCCCTCGCTGACCGCCTCATCACCGCCGGCCTCGCGCCAACGCAGCAGCGGGGCGTCATCTGCCCGCAGCCGCGCCAGTTCTTCATTCGCCGCCGCCAGCGTCTGACCATCGGCGAGTCTTTCGTTTACATCGGCCATCCTGTGGTCCGGCCAGCCTTGTCGCACGTCACCTGCAGGACCGCGCGGCTCTGTAGGTCGAGAGTCACCCGGGGAAGCCCTAACCTCTTAGTGTCGCTGCATACTGTCGGGAGTATGACGCCTCAACGCGATGGCCAGGCCGTTGTGACCTGCCGAAACGATGGCCTGGTGTGGCCGACATGTCACGGGTGACGCCCCCGATAGGTCAGGAGCCCGCACGCCGTCAAGAGCCAGCAAGTCAAGCGGACAGGGTCGTCGCGATCTTCACGGATGGTGCCTGCTCGCCGAATCCAGGCCCTGGCGGGTGGGGAGCCATCCTGCGATACGGCCGCCATAGGAGGGAGATCTATGGCGGAGAGCCGGCCACCACGAACAACCGAATGGAAATCATGGCCGCCATCCAGGGACTTGAGAGCCTGACCAGGCCGTCGAGCGTACACGTGCACACCGACAGCGAGTATCTGCGGAAAGGCATCACCGAGTGGCTGCCCGGATGGAAACGTAATGGCTGGAAGACCACAGAGAAGAAGCCGGTCAAGAACGCCGATCTATGGCTGCGGCTCGACTCGGCGACCCGGAACCACCAGGTGCAGTGGTTCTGGGTGAAGGGCCACGCGGGACATCCCGAGAACGAACGCGCCGACGAACTGGCCAGCCATGGAGCCGAAGAGGCCGCTGCCCAAGCAGCCGACAGCGATTGGGGACCTGGAGCCAGCGAGATCTACGGGAGCTTTGTCAGCCGGTCGATGGATGAGCCCAGGGTCAGGGACTCCAGCTGAACAACGCCGTCGCGCGCCTTCGCCAGTCTCCCGCGAGCTTGGGCGGCCGTGCTTGAGCCTGGCGGCCGCGCCCTGGGGCGAGTGGTTAGCGCCTTTCAGGATTGAGGAGCCAGTCTTCGGTGAGCAGCGTCTCGGGTGGCCCGATGATCATCCAGGCACGGATTGCCTGAATCAGGGGATCAGGGTTCTTCCTGGAGCGCAGGAAGGCGCGGTTGCTGGTGTACAGGATTCCCGTGGTGCTGTTGTCAGCTTGCAGCGCCTGCAGCAGGATGGGCCGGAAGTCTTTGGCATTCTCGGTGAGCAGCCAGCGGACTTGGGAAACCCGATGATGCCGTCTTGCGGCGAGCAAGAACCGCCGCCAGTTAGCCCTGAAAGTCATGCTCGTCTGGCTGGGTCGCTCGGAGAATGCGCCGCTTGGCCGCGCCCAGGGCCGCCGAGTGCCGCGTACTGGTCGTGATGGACCAGCAACTGCACCCAGAGCGGTTCTAGGCGGTCGACCTCCGAAGCAGGAAGGACGCCTATGACTGGTTCCACGCCCCCAACCTTAGCCAGCGCAGGACATCTCGCCCCGATCCATTCCCCGCCTTGCGACGTATCGGGTGAAGATCATGACGTCCCTCAGGGAATGACGACAACCTTGCCGCCAGAGTAGCCTTCCCCGGCTTGCTCCCAGGTGACAGGCACATCGCGGAGTTGCACCGTGGTGATGGGCGGTGGAACGAGACCTCCGCTGGCAACGGCGTCGGCGAGGTGCTCGAGAAGGCCGGTGGACATGCTGACCTGGAAGTTGATCCCGTTTACGCCCGCTGCAGCCAGCGAGTCGATGTCCGCTAGGTATCTCGTCGTCAGGGCTGTGCCGCCAGGCCGGACCTGAGCTGCAAGGGCGGCGAACCCCGCGGGGTCGCTGGCGAGATCGACGAGGACATCGATGCCTTCGGGGTGTGCTGTCGATACCGACTCCGGCAGCGCGACAGCGTCGTAGTCAATGGTCTCGACCGCTCCGTAACCTCGCACCCGGGCAGCATCGCTTGACCGGGCGCTGGCGATGACCCGGGCACCCGCCTGCGCGGCGAGCTGTGTGGCGAAGGTCCCGACGCCCCCGGCAGCACCCACGATCAGCATGGTCTTGCCGGTCAGCTCGCCAAGGGTCTCCACCAGGTTGAGCGCTGTGCCTCCGGCGGTGGGAAGCGCGGCCGCGGTGGTCGTCTCGAGGGTGCGCGGCACTCGGGCGAGCGGAGCGTCCTGGGTGACCGAGACGTGCTCGGCGTAGGTCCCCGCCGACCCGAGGGGCGGGATCAGCAGTTGGCCGAACACTTCGTCGCCGGGCGAGAACCGGCTGACTTGCTCGCCAACGGCTTCGACCACGCCGGCCTGGTCAGCTCCGAGGATGAGCGGGAACACCGCCGGCATCATCGATTGCCATTGGCCTTCGGCGATCGCCCGGTCCATCGGGTTGACGCCGGCGGCTCGGATCTTGACGAGGATCTGGCCGGGACCGGCTTTCGGATCGGGCAGCTCGGTGACGGCGGGGGCTGCCCCGTATTCGCTGACGGTAATTGCTCGCATTGCGCTCTCCTGGCTTACTCGCTGGGCTTGGACGAATGACTCGGCCCCGGCAGCGCTGGCCCCGCAGACGGTCCGCTACCCGTACGCTGGGGTCGGCGGAATCGGGCGGCCGGCGCGAGCGGCTTCGACAACAGCGGCGGCGTCGGCGGCGCGGTACTCCTCGCCGTAGACGGCACCCTCTCGCCGGGGCATCTCCATCACCGCGCAGTCCTCTGTGCTGCCGAGATCCACCGGCACGAAGCCGGCGTCTTCGATGAGGCCAGCAACGATGTCCTTGGCTGCAGGGTCGTCACCGCACAGCCACTGGACGGCCTGCTCTGTTTCCGGTCGGCCCGCTGCCTCAGCCTGGAACCCGGCCGTCAGGGTGTTGAACGACTTCGTATAGCGCGCGCCGGCCATCCGCGAGGCGTTGAAGTGCGCCGCAGTCTCGCCTTCGGCAGGCAACGGCGGTGAGCCGAACTGGTTCGTCGTGTCGACCATGACCTTGCCGGCGAGAGATCCTGCCTGCTCGAGAGCCTCGGGTAGCGCGCTCCACGGCACCGAGATCACCACGACCTCGCCGAACTGCACGGCTTCTGCGGGCGTGCCCACCGAAGCCCCCGGACCGATCTGTCTGGCGAGACTCTCAAGTGCAGCCCGATCGCGGCTGAACGACACCTTGATCTCATGGCCGGCGGCTCCCAGCTGTCTGGCGATGCCGCCGCCGATGTGTCCCGCGCCGATGATGCCAATCCTCATGTCTGCTTCCTCCCTGGGTGGCCCTGCCCTGCGTTACATGCCACCACAATGCTTGGGCTCAAGCATTCTATTCCTGGAAATGGACGGTAGCATACGGTCGTGGCAGCTGGCGACCGTTCCGAGCGCCCGGCCGGAGAGTCCCGGTGCGCGGCCCGCGACTCCGTCGACGTGGTCCTCGAGGAGTGGGCCAGCGAGCGTCCTGACCTCGACGTCCGCCCGGTCGGCATCGTCACCCGGCTGGCGCGGGTGCAAGCCCACCTGTATACGGAGCTCGCCGCCGTGTTCGACCGTTACGAGCTCACCCCAGCGGACTTCCAGATGATCGCGGCGCTGAGACGCACCGGACCGCCCTACCGGATGACCCAGGCCAGGCTGATGGCCCAGCTCGCGCTGACCTCGGGGACCGTCAGCGTACGGGTCGACCGGCTGGTCAGAGGCCGGCTCGTGGTGCGCGAACCGGATCCAGCTGATGGGCGGGTAAGCCTGGTGCGCCTCACCGCTGAGGGCGAGCGGCTGTTCGACGAGATCGCACCCGTGCACCTGGCGAACGAGGACCGACTGCTGTCAGCGCTCGACGACACTCAGCGCGACCAACTCGCCGACCTCCTCCGCCGCCTGCTCGTCGCGTTCGAGCACGGCACCGTCGACACGGCGCTGCCGCTGGGCATGCGGTTGGAGCCCGCGCATATCGCACGCGCCCGCCGGCTGGCGGTCGGCCTGTCAGACACGCCGGGCCTTCTCGTAGCCGAGGTCCTCGCCGGGACCCCCGCGGCGGACGCCGGTCTCAACCGCGGCGACCTGCTCATCGCTATCAACGGCACACCCGCGCGCAGCGAGTCCGCCCTGGGGGCGGCGGTCACCGGGGCTGGCCGGACGCTGCGCCTTGTCCTGCTGCGCGGAGACCATCAGATCACCGCCGACCTGCGCCTCGGCCGCGCCGAGGCGCGCACGACGGCGCCCCGCCCCAGGGCCAGCTAAGCCGCAAGCCGTCGCTGCGGGGGCGTACGACGCTGGTCGGAAATTTGTTGGTCGCCTGTGCTAGGCCGCCAGATCTCTAGGCCGATGAGGACGATCGCGGTAGTGCAGCGAAGCCACCTCAGCGCTGCCGAGCAGGCGGCGCATCGTCAGCACCCATCGTAATTCGTCCAGTTCGACGCGCCACCTGCGGCGATGGCGTTGTCGAATATCTGATCCTGGTAAGCGGCGCCGGCGACGCCGTACTCGCTGGCCGCGCCGCCATACGTTTCCCAGGTCCCTAGCTGGAACTGGTACGCCCCGCCGCCGTTACCGGGTCCCCAGGCGTAGCTGCCGCCCTCTTCGGCATTGCGGATGCAGATCCCGAGCGGTGAGCTGGCGGCGTCCCCGCCGCCGCTGGATGGCGCTGGTGTGCTCGGGCTCGGGCTCGGGCTCGGGCTCGGGCTCGGGCTCGGCGGCGGTGGCTGCGCTGCTGCCTGCTGGGCCTGCTGCTGGGCTGCCTGCTGCTGGGCTGCCTGCTGCTGCGCGAGCCGTGCGGCGGCAAGCGCCGCGAGGTGCCTGCGCCGGGCGGCCGTCCTGGACCGCTGGATCATGCGGGCCGCCAGCACGGCGAGGTCGCGGCGTACGAAGGTGGTCATCGGGTCGTCGGCGGAAACTGACCCTGCACTCGTCGTAGTCACGATACTGGTCACCGGAATCGCGTGACGCGAGGGCCTGGGCGCCGCGGATCCGCCTTCCAGGAACACGAAGGCCACAGCCACGCCTGCGAGCGTTGCTGCGGCCACTACCGGTGCCCCGAGCCTGATGACGCGAGTTTTGGGCTTGGCATGACGGGATGCTGCGGGCATCACGCTCCTGTCCGCGAGGCTCCGCGTTCACCCGGCGAGCTGACGCCAGCTGACGTCAGGTGGCGCGGGGAACGCCTGTCCCGGGGAAACTTACTGGAGACGGGGCGGGGCGCGCGGGTAAACGCGGGAAAATGGCACCGACCAGGCAGAAACTCTGATAGCAGCGGTAGCTCCGGTCCGGAACGCGCCGGCCCGCCGCCTGAAGATTCCGGGCGCGTGGCCCTGGGCCCGCGCCATCACCATCGCCAGGGCCCGCATCAGCACCCTCCCGCAAGCACCCTGAACAGCACCAGGCCAGCCATCCGATCATGAAACGAGCACACCGGGGCCGGTGGAACCTCCGGCCGGCGCGACAGCCGGGCCGCTGTCGAAACCCCGAACCTAGACTCAAGATCCATAACGTGCCCAGCCGTCACGTCAGCCCGCACCGGGGTCCTGCATGAGTGATCAGGGGTTAACAGGCGTGGCGCGCCGAGCTCACGACCCAGGTCCCAGGATGCTAGGACCTTCAGCCCTGGCTCGGCCGCAGGAAATCGGGGCACTATCTACTTGTATTGGCCTTTCGCCGTGGTCAATAGACCAGGTGATCTGCTTGGCGGATGAGGATCGTTTGCCGCACCCACCAGCCGAATGCAAGGAGCACGGCGATGCACAGAGTAGATCTTATCGATGACGGAACACAGACAAGCTGTCCGGGGCTAGTCGCCTGGGTGCGAGAGATCTCGAAGTTGACCGGGCCTGAGAAGGTTGTCTGGTGTGATGGCTCGGATAGCGAGTGGGAGCGCCTGACCAGCCTTCTGGTCGAGAACGGAACATTCACGCGGCTCAACCCAAAGATACGGCCGAATAGCTTCTACTGCGCCTCCGACCCGAGCGACGTGGCACGCGTCGAGGACCGCACCTTCATCTGCTCGGAGAAGGAGGACGACGCCGGCCCGACCAACAACTGGCTCGCTCCCGATGAGATGCGCAAAACTTTCGCGGAAGTCTTCGATGGCTGTATGCGTGGCCGCACAATGTACGTTATCCCATTCTGCATGGGCCCGCTGGGTGGCAGTATTTCCCAACTCGGTGTTCAGATAACTGACTCGCCGTACGTGGCGGTGTCGATGCGGATCATGACCAGAATAGGGACACCGGCACTGCGGTGGATCGAGGAGCGCGGCTCGTTCGTACGCGCCGTTCACTCGGTCGGCGCTCCTCTGAAGCCCGGCCAGGCAGACGTGCCCTGGCCGTGCAGCACGACGAAGTACATTTCGCACTTCCCGGAGACGAGGGAGATATGGTCCTACGGCTCCGGCTATGGCGGAAACGCGCTGCTCGGCAAGAAGTGCTTCGCCCTCCGCATCGCCTCGGTAATGGCACGCGATGACGGATGGCTAGCCGAGCACATGCTCATACTCAAGATCAGCCCGCCCAGTGGTGACAGCAAGTACATAGCCGCTGCCTTTCCGTCCGCGTGCGGCAAGACCAATCTCGCCATGCTCCAGCCCACCATCCCTGGCTGGAAGGTCGAGACGCTTGGCGACGACATCGCCTGGATGCACTTCGGCGAGGACGGACGGTTGTATGCGACCAACCCTGAGGCCGGATTCTTCGGCGTCGCGCCCGGAACCGGGAAAGCCACCAACGCCAATGCGATCGCGATGCTGTGGGGCAACAGCATCTTCACCAATGTCGCCCTCACCGACGACGGTGACGTGTGGTGGGAGGGCCTCACCGACCAGCCCCCCGCTCATCTGACCGACTGGAGGGGTCGGGACTGGACTCCGGGCTCCCCAGGGCCCGCCGCGCACCCCAATGCCCGTTTCACCACCCCGGCCGTCCAGTGCCCGATCATCGCGCCGGAATGGGAGGACCCAAAGGGTGTTCCGATCTCGGCGATTCTGTTCGGTGGCCGGCGAGCGACCACAGTGCCGCTCGTCATCGAATCCTTCGACTGGGCCCATGGCGTGTTCCTCGGAGCAAACATCTCCTCGGAGAAGACCGCGGCCGCCGAGGGCAAGGTCGGTGAGTTGCGTCATGACCCGTTCGCGATGCTGCCGTTCTGTGGTTATAACATGGGCGACTACTTCGCTTACTGGCTGAAGCTCGGCCGCTCGGCCGACGCCGGCAAGCTGCCGCGCATCTTCTACGTCAACTGGTTCCGCAAGGACGACACGGGCAAGTTCCTCTGGCCGGGCTTCGGTGAGAACATCCGGGTACTGAAGTGGATCATGGAACGGCTGTCCGGCGAGGCTGCGGCCGTCCGGAGCCCGGTCGGCAATGTGCCCGCCCCGGGTGCGCTTGACACCGACGGCCTGGGCATCGGAGAAAGCGACCTGGACGTCTTGCTCGCTGTCGACCCCGGCGCATGGAAACAAGAGGCCGCGCTTATCGCCCCGTACTTCCGCACCTTCGGCGAGCACCTGCCCAGCCAGCTCTGGGACCTTTACAACGACCTCATCGACCGCCTCGGCTGAGGCTTCCGCCAAGATGACAATGGCTGGTTCGCCGGGGACGCCAGACCCGTCATCCGGACGCGCCGGACCCGGGCTGATCGTCACCTGACAGCCGGTGTCCGTGCGCCGGAGGCGGCGTGTTTCGCCCGGACGTCCTGGCCCAGGCTTTTATGATCACCGCGACCGTCCTGTGGCTGATCCCCCGTCCTGTTCGCGCTCTATGTCGCGTTGCGGCCCTATGGTGAGACTTCGAAGTACGGCTATGTCTCACTGCCACATCACCTGACCCTGAGCAACTTCGTCAACGCCTGGACCCAGCCGGGGATGTGGCAGTTCTTCCTCAACTCGGTCTGGATCACGGTGCCAGCGGTCCTCGTGACCCTGTTCCTGGCACCAGCAGCGTCCTTCTTCCTTGCGTGCTTCGGCCGGCTCGGCCTCAGCAGAAGGCGCGAGCACCGGCTTTGATTCGATGCCCGGTTCGCTGGCGTCCTTCACCGCAGCGAAACCCTGAGACCGGGGAAGAAAACAGCGCGTCGCGGCATTGAGCCGGTGGGGCGCCGGAGTAGGGAAGCACACAGGATGTGGCCCGGGACCTAGGGCGCATGCTCGCGTCCGGCGGCGCGTGCCGCTCCCGGTGCCGGGTCCCTGTGCCGGGAAGGGCAGCATGACCAGCCGGGTCAGTCAGAAGGTCGCCGTCAGCGTGGTGTATGTGGCGGCGATGTTCATGACGATCATGGACTCGACGATCGTCAATGTCGCGCTGCCGACGATCGGCCGTGATTTCCGGGTCCCGTCGACCTCGGTTGCCAGCGTCTCAATCTACTTCCTGGTGAGCCTCGCGGTGTTCATCTCCGCCTCGGGCTGGCTCGGTGACCGGTTCGGCGGCAAGCGCGTGCTCCTCGCCGCGATCGTGGTGTTCACCGCCGCGTCGGCGCTGTGCGGCATGGCGGGGTCGCTGGCTGAGCTTGACATCTTCCGCGTGCTGCAAGGCCTCGGCGGCGGGATGATGGCTCCTGTCGGGCTGGCGATGCTGTTCCGCGCCTTCCCCCCGGCCGAGCGCGTCCGTGCGTCGAGCATCCTCACCGTGCCGACCACTCTTGCCCCCGCGCTAGGCCCGATCATCGGCGGACTGCTGGTCACGGAATTGTCCTGGCGATGGGTCTTTTATGTGAACGTGCCGCTCGGAATACTCGCCCTCGCCTTCGGCGCCGTATTCCTCGAAGGCGGGAACGCGCTCCGGCCCGGCCCGTTCGACACGACCGGCTTCGTGCTGGCTGGCGCCGGCCTGGGGCTGGTCATGTACGGCGTGTCGGAGGGCCCGATCCGGCACTGGAGTTCGGGCATCGTGCAGGCCGCCGTTGCCGCCGGAGCGATCCTGCTCGCTGTAATGGTGCTCGCCGAGTTGCGCAAGCGGCAGCCGCTGATCGATCTGCGGCTGCTGGGCAACCGGCTGTTCCGGTCCACCAACGGCGTGATGGTCCTGGCCTCCGCGGCGTTCATCGGCACGCTCTACGTGGTCTCGCTGTTCTTCCAGGACGGCCGCGGCATGTCCGCGCTCGGCTCGGGCCTGAGCACGTTCCCCGAGGCACTCGGGGTGATGGCGGGTGCGCAGCTCGCCAGCCGGGTGCTCTACCCCGTGCTCGGGCCGCGCCGGAACATCGCGCTCGGACTGCTCGCGGTAGCCGCATCGATCGGGCTGATGAGCCTGGTTGGCGCGCAGACGAGCCTGTGGTGGATGCGGCTGCTCATGTTCTGCCTGGGAGTCGCGATGGGCCAGGTTTTTGTCCCCGCCCAGGCGGCCGCGTTCGCCACCATCTCGCCCGAGGCGACAGGGCGCGCCTCGACGCTGTTCAACGTCAACCGCCAGCTGGGCAGCGCGGTCGGCGTCGCCTTGTTCACCACTGCCATCGTCGCCGTAGGCGCAACGAAGGTCGTGGCCGGCCGGATCGCGCCGAACCTCGCCGCCTACCATGTGGCGTTCCTAGTAGCCGCCTGCCTGGCTGCGGCTGGCGCCGCGGTGGCGCTGGCCATCCATGACGCCGATGCGGCCGCCACCATGGTCCGGCGAAAGGGCCGGAAGCCGGAACCGGGCGCCCGGGTCGCCGCGGTCCCTGCACCCAGTGGGCCGCCGGACCCGCGGCTGGCAGAGCCGAGCTGACGACGCTCCGGGCGTCAGATTGCCTTCTGGGTGCCACTGGCCTGCAAGCTCGCACACCAGCCTGGGGTGATTCCGGTCAGCAGTGAACTCGCTGACGCTGTCCGGGCATCCCGGAGACCACCTCGCGAGCCGCTTGATGATGATGTGGTCGTAGATATGCTCGAGCGCCATGGTGAGCGGGGCGAGCAGATCGTCGGGCAGCCCTCCGAAGAACAGCTGCCGGACCAGGTCGCCGTGGGCAGGAGTAGCGTCGATGGTGGCCCGGCGGCCGGATGTCGTGGGAGCGACCTGCGCGCAGGGCTGACCGAAGCCCGCCGCATCGGGGACCGCCGGCGGTCCGGCGACCAGCAGCCGGATGTCGTCGAGCGTCCGGCCTGCGGATCGCAGCCAGCCAGGGCTGGCAGCATCCGCGGTGACCACAGCGAAACGGTCGGCCGGCTCGCCGACCGTAATCCCGGGCGCGAGTGCGCTGACTTCGGAGAGGACGACGTCGGCCAGGCCCTTGGTGAAGTAGACGACGTAGCGGGAAACTCCTTCGCACGTCGTCTCCATGATCCCGCCATCGTGGGTTGCGTTAAGTCACCCTTATACGTAGTGCTCGGCCGGACCGCTCCAGCCCAAACGCTGCCGCGCTCGCGGTAGGGCCGCCGGGAGTGCCGAGCGGGGACACCGGGCGCCCAGCCGGCCGGGACCGCGCCCGGGGTCTGCGCCCGGCTTGTCACGGTGTCCGGTTGCCGTCGATCTGGTCGAAGTCTCCATAGCCGTTGTAGGTGCCGCCGCCGCCGGACCACTGCCACAGGAGGGCGTATTTCGTACTGCTAGTGACCCCGCCGAAGTATTGCGCGCAAATCGTGGTGCCCTGGAGGCACCAGCCGGAGGGGTGGCGGGCCAGGCTGCTGGTGTCGCCGGCGTAGGTCCATTCATACGTGTCCGGGATGGACGCCGCCGCGCCGCCGCCAAAGATGGAACTCCAGACACCGGGCGATGAGTACACCCCGACGCGGTAGGAGGAGTGGCTGACCACGTAAGCGGCGAACCCGTTGAAGTCCGCCCGGTCAACTGCCGCCGCAACGTAACTGCTCTTGACTCTTCCGCTGCACGGCGAGGCATAGACCGCGTTCCAGCCATTATCTGCCGCAGGTGAGAAGCCAGGAGCATGGCCGGGCAGCTCGACATCCATGAACACCACCGGGTAGGTCACAGGGCTGCTCGCGTGGCTGATGTCCGCGAGGGCGCGCGCCGCCTGCGCCTCGCCCCACGCGGACGCTTCGCCGGTAGTCCCGTTGTAGTGCGGATCCACGCCGGGGCCGCCCATGAACCAGTAGGCTCCGGTGCCGATGCCCCGGTGGTAGCGGGTAAAATCAGTGTTCGCATCCGCTGCGTCGGTGCCGGACCAGACGTACTTGTCTCCGCACCCCTGCCACTTTGCCCAGTTGCCGGTCATCCCGACATAGCCACCGTAGGCTCCCCCGATCGCTGGCTCCCGGTACGGTGCCGGGCCTGGGACGTTCATGGCGGTGCTATCGGTCCCGTACCAGAAACCAGTCGGGCTGTCCCCTGCAGGCGCTGCCGGCGCCGCTATGCGGGCGGCCTGGCCGGAGCCGGTTGTCACCGCTGTCTGCGCCATCGCCGATGGCCCGCTCAGCACCGCAATGCTGAGCAGCCCCCCGCCGCCGAGGACCGCCAGGATCATTCCCGGCCAGCGGGCGGGCCTAGCCATGCGGCGCCATTCGAGCCTCGTCATCTTCCACCCTGCCTTCATTCGCGTGCACGCCCACAGCCATGGGCGTGCGGCTACCACAGGGCGGAGCCCGCGCCCGGCCGCGGCCCGTTCCGCAATGGCAGCTGCCACGCCAGACGGCGACCGGCGACCGGCATTGCGGCGGACGTCCCCGAGCCGATGGCTCGCGCCCCTCTATACCTTTATAGGCCGCCCGGCGGGCTGCCGGGAACAGCGCGGAGATCACCCATGGAGGGTAACCGGCTCGCCATTGGCCACCTGGCGAGTCCGTTCGGAGATCGGCGCGCGCTTCGCAGGACCTGGCCGTGTCCGTTGACCCGCACCGCGGGGCGGTCGCTACCGCGCTGTGGTCCGCGGCGAGAACGTTGGCGATGATGTAGTCATGACCCGCTGCACCTGGTATCCCGAGCGGGACGCGGCCCGGCACCGTAGGGGCGCGGCATGAGCATCGGCGGAGCCCTGGCTGACGCGCGCCGCCAGGCCGGTCTCACCGTCACCCAGGTCAGCCAGCGGACCCGCATCAGGGAAACGATCATCCGGGGCATCGAGGGGGACGACTACTCCGCGTGCGGCGGCAACGTCTACGCCCGGGGCCACATTCGCAGCATCGCCCGTGTAGTCGGGGCAGATCCGGACACGCTGATCCGTGAGTACGACGAGACCGAGCAAGACCCGCACACCATCACTGCGGCAGATGTCTTCGAGCCGGTCACGCCGGTCAGGATACGCGAGCGGCGCCGGCCGCCCTGGACCGCGATACTGGTGCTAGCGCTGCTGGCCGCCCTCGGAGTTCTCGCCTACTACCTTGTCGCAGGCTCGAGCCACCCGCCGAGCGCCGCGCCCGGCGCCCAGACGCACCGGCACGCCGGGCGCGCCAAGCCTCACCCCGCACCAGATCGGAAGAGCGTCGTGTAGGGAAAGAGTGTAGATCTCGGTGGT